>Ga0182021_10003031_pt1 | contig 19744 bp, 16 predicted proteins | sample 612E3MmetaG_FD_120493 | JGI IMG/M metagenome (GOLD analysis project Ga0182021, IMG submission 120493) | Permafrost microbial communities from Stordalen Mire, Sweden - 612E3M metaG (Illumina Assembly) | ecosystem: Environmental > Terrestrial > Soil > Wetlands > Permafrost | place: Sweden... | reverse complement strand
TTTATCAGCATATGCTATATACTTTATGTTACCAGCCTACCTTGCCAACGTGACAGCTTTAGCATTTGGTGGAGGAAAACCGCTGGATTTTAATCATAACCTTAATGATGGTCGCAGAATATTAGGAAACGGAGTAACTTGGAGAGGAACCATAATTGGAACCATTATTGGGACTACGATTGGACTTGTTCAGGGATTGATTACGGGAAATATTATAGAGGGATTCTTATTGGGACTCACACTTGGTGGAGGAGCATTAATAGGCGATGCTTGTGGAAGTTTTATTAAAAGGCGATTAAATGTCGAAAGCGGAAGATCTGCCCCGATTTTAGACCAGTTAGACTTTGTTGTAGGTGCACTTGTATTTGCATCCTTGATTGTTGTTATACCTATTGAAATGATTATGTTTATACTCGTGATAAGTGTATTCCTACACATTGGAGCTAACATCATTGCTTACCTTTTAGGCCTTAAAAAAGTATGGTACTGATTTATAATAATTTGAAGATTATAATATCCTATAATTTGTGATGAATAAACTTCTTGATATTTCTTAAAGATTTAAAAAGTTCTAATGAAAAAATGTAGAAATCATGGATAATATTGTTGTTCGTTTTAAATTATTTAATTTTCCCTTTTTTTATCATTAATTTCTTTAAACGGTTTTCTTATAAACGACCTGGTATAATTATTGTTTATTAGAATAAGAATTATTTCTCAGATATTGTTCGATTAGAATTGCAGTTCCAACAGCAGGGGCTACTACACAGTCCTCTTTTTTAAGAATTTTATCCATTCCAGTATATTCGAGACCTGCTAATTCGCATGCCTTTGCACCTAATACATCCATACCCAAACCGGTGGTAACTACTTTTGAGATATTATTACGTTTTGAAACTTCTAAAAGGGCTTCAGAAATTTTTTTAACTTGTTCTGAATATATATAATTAGCTATGGCTTTAATTTCATCCGGTTTTAACGCATCCATGTCTCCACATATCACCCTTGAAATTCTTCTCATACAATCATCAATTGATTTTCCAGAACCATCCATGGTGTCGCAGGTATATTCTTCCTTACTGATATTACCAAGTATTATTTGAATGTCTGCTGTTACTGCGAATAGTTCTGAAGCTATTCTCATCATTGTTCCATCAAGTGGTACTTTTTCAACCAGTGCAGCTACATTGGTTCTTAAAGCTCCACTGTAAATCAGTTCTCCAGTTTTCAACCGTTCTAGGTCTGATCTTCCCTTTGCACATTCTTTACCATTTTTTATGGGAATTATATCAGTTGTGGTACTTCCGATGTCTATTAATATACAATTAGGTTGTATTTTAGAGGCCAGAGGTGCTGTTGCAATCCAGTTAGCAGCTGCAACCTTCGTAGGTTCTTCAAATACCTTTGATATATCCATAATTCCATCGAGTCCGACAAATCCTACCGGAACACTGAATGAATCAACAGACTTCTTTGCAATATCCAATACTCCCTCTTTTTTCGTCTTATAAGCATCTACAAGTTCGGCTGTCATTGAAACTCCTACCGCATCTACCTCATCTACACTGGATCCAAGGAGATCCTTCAGAGCTTCCTTCAATTTATCCTTCTTAATCCACATGGGCAGGTAAATGAAGTCCGTTTCTACCCGGATTATATTGCCGGATTCATCAAAATCAACCAGCGCTATATCTGTGTTGGCCCCTCCTATATCAAAACCTGCGATTTTCATTTTAAAACACTGATCCTGAGGGTATTGCCCTCTTTAAAAAAGTTAACTTCTCCATTTAAAATTACTTCAGACGGTAGCTCTCCATGAATAGAATTTAGTATGGCCTCCCCCAAGTTGAAGTTAATTATACCCCTAAGTGCAACATAGGGAGTTGTTAACCTCGAGTTGATTTCCACTATGTGGACTTTATCATTCGCATTATTTAGTATCATATCCACACCAATATAACCTTTAAGACCATCAATGGATTCAACTGCATTTTTTGCTGTTTCCATGGCAATTTCCGAGAGTGTATGTTTTATTGGAACCTTCCCTCCACGGTATTTGATTTCACCTGAATTTAAGCTCACATATTGAAAATTTAAACTCAAAGGAACAGCTGAATCGCCATTACTTAACAAACTGACACTTATATTAATTCCTGGAATGTATTCCTGGATTATGAAGTATGGAAGTTTAGTAAACATTTTTAAGTGATCGTGGGCTTTCATAAATTCATTGAATGAATTCACAACAGTAACACCCAAACATGAAACACCATCAGCAGGCTTTACAACTTTAGATGAACTATTTTTAACGTGATTATGGAAATAAACTTCGTATTCACTAATTTTTCTATCTGAATCATTGAAGTATACTTGTTCAGTTTTGATTATTGGAAATTTATCTTTCAAAATATTGTACGTATCAAATTTATTTGTTGTTAATTTAACTGCATTAGAACTAGAACCTATAATTTCTACGCCCTGTTCTTCGATGATCCGTGTTAAATCATAGAGGATGTTATTTTCTTCGGGTGCAATTGGCAGACATGCATCATAATTTTGGATATTCTTTTTAAGCCATTTTTCTATATCATCATTTAAAACCACCGGAATAGATTCAGAGTTTTCTATTTCAGAAACATCTGAAATCAGATGATGTGTTTTTAAACCTTTAAGATCATCTAAAAGTCCATAAAGCATTGCATGACCCTCTGCTGTAATAGATGGATCATCTAATCCAGTTGCAGTTGCAAACTCAAAAATAAGTAGTTTCATTGACATTCTCCAAATAAACAACAATATATATTGATAAAATTTCCATAATTTCCCTGTTTTTCATTAGAATATAAAGCAGATAAACCTTTCCATAAATCAGTAGTTAATAAATAATTTTTTGTAATTTATGATTTAAACTTTTATTCCATCCTAAATTTGTTCAAAATGATATTTTTGTCTTTAAGATTCAGATCGGCTTGTGGAAATTTGATTTCATTGTCCTTTAACACCATATTAATTGTTGTACTGGGATTCGTTTCTCGTATTTGAATAATGTATCTCATCTTGAATTCTTTAATAAATCCATTTCAATATGGTTCTTTATTTGATCTGGTCCTGTAATATTAAATTTATCCGAATTATACGCCTTAAATACTGCATTAAAGTCTATTTTGAAGCTTTTCCGCCCACATATGGATTATTTGCTTTACTAAATTTTTTTTGTAGAGAATATGGTCACCTGATATTTTCCGATAGGTTTTGATTATCCGTTCTTTATCTTACCACAAATTTCATGATATACTCCATTATTAATAATTGTTATATTTATAAAAAAATAAAATGAGTTTAGTTGATAATAGGTTATTTCACTGATCTGGCGATCTTTTTCTCTGGGTACGGTATTCATCAACTAGTTTAAGAAGCTTTTTTTTGTCCTCTTTTTTCTTCTGGTTATCTACTTCTTCTATCCATCTTTTAATTTCCCTTTTTAAAGCTTTGGAATTAACAATATAAAATTCGCTCATTGAAGTCATTTCCACACTGCTAGCTGGGATTAGCGGGATCATATTCTCTTCAAATATGTTTTCAGCTGGATCAGAAATTTTATCCATAGTAATAACAGTTTTAACACCCAGATTGATTACCATTGATGCAGTTTGCGATCCTCCACCTTCAGAGTTTTTAAGTAGGACTACATCATCCCTTTTTATTTTCCATCGATCACAAGCTGCTCTTATACCCTCTTTGGTGAAGGATTCGATGATCTTTACAGGCACTGCATTTTCAGAGAGCTCCAAGGCTTTAATATCATTTTTAGATCTAAATTTTTGTTCCAGTTCGGATCTTCTTGCTTTTTCATCGATGTACTTTTCTTGAAGGCGTTTTATTATAGCTAGTTTAGATGCTAGCTCCTTCTTCTGAAGGATTTTCCTGGTGTAACTGTAATGGAGTTTATCTACCTTGGACTGGAGTTTGGAGATTTCAGCCTTGTAAACAATAATATTTTCTTTAAGAAGAATGTTTTTATGCTTTAAATTATCAATATACTTTTGCTGTAAATTCAATTTATGTTTCAACCTAGATATGATCATTTTATTAGAATTCAGATTGTTATCAGCTTCTTTTATCTCATTTGAACCTGTAATAATGGTTTCATTAATTTGGTCTTCTATTTCTTGAGATTGCATTTCAAGTTCTGATTCGTGTGTGGTGTTTATATTTTTATCAGATTCAGTTGAAATAGAATCTGCTTTAATAATGTCATCATTTATCCGTTCTATGGCATTACTAATCGATGTACCATTTATAACCATTGCTTTTATAGTGTCAACTTCACTTTCAGTTAATTTTGCCTTTTCAGCACGTTTCTTTATCTGTCGAAATTTGTTAATATGATCTCGGTATGTTTTAACAGCAGCTGCCAGCGCATCACGTTCGTGCGCATTTTGAGGAAGTTCAAATGATGTTTTATCTTTATTATTACTTTGTAAATAGGAATCAACTATATCTATCTTGGATTCAACTGACATACTCCGGTAAGGAGACCATATTTTAGAATTTAAAGATGATGCAAGTTTTCTAACAGTTTTTGGTGCAGGATATACATCTGTAGCAACTAGAACTGTTCTGCCGTAACCAATTATGTGACTTATTATTTCAGATTTCCTGATTTCCTTAGAACTTTTCAATGAAATCAGGTTTCCTTTAAGGTCTAATATGGCTATTCCTACTGTCAGTCCTGGATCAAATCCTACTATGATTCCTTTATGGGTCTTTTGGGTTCTTTCTGGTTTTAAAAATAAATCTGAACCTTTGTTACCTTCTGTACTCACATTTCTATAAACCAGGTGATTTCCTCCATCAGGTTATATATGATGATTATATGGTAATATATGGTGTCCACATAATATTTTATGGTTTGCAAGGGATTTTCAAGGAACTTTTAAAACCTTAATCATCTCTTCCTCTGCAGCGGCAATTGTTCTCCTCTTGATATATTCTTCTTTAATTGTTTTGAAGAAGTTATTTTTTGCATATTTATCAAGGGTAAATTCAATATCCTTGTACTTAACATCCATGAGTATAAGCCCATCAGGAGGTACAGGGATTATTGATGTAGGAATGTCCGGATTTAAAAGGAGGGATAATTCTTTCTCTTCCATTTTTCCTTTTCCTACCAATGTTATCACCCTCACCATCTTCCTAACCATGTTCCATAGGAAGCTTTCACCAACAACATCAATGACGGTTACCATCTTATTTTGGGAAATCTTCAATTCCTTAACGTTTCTGTTAGGGGCTCTTTCAGATCTTTTTGTGAAATTTTGGAAGTTATGTTTGCCTTCTAATAATTTAGATGCACTTTGCATCTTCTTTAAATCTAAAACTTCTTCCACATAGGGATCATTGAAAAGTACATATTTATAATGTCTATATTCTGCAAATCGTGGCTTAAACCCATATGGAACTTCCGTTCTGCCAATTATCTGAATATTGGAGGGTAAATAATAATTAATTTGATTAATAGTCGCTTCAGAATCTGTTTTAAGCGATACAACGTTTCCAAGTGCATGAACTCCTCTGTCTGTTCGACCGGCTATAGAATACCTTGATTTATCGGGATCATCCATTACACCCGTCCTCTTAAATGCTTTGAAGAGTTCACCTTCAACAGTTGGGAAGTGTGGCTGTCTCTGAAATCCATAGAAATGTGTACCTATATAAGCCACTTTAAAAGCTGTTTTAACCATTTGTAAACCTCAAACCGTATTAAATTTGTTTAGTTGATCTGATAAAAATGATTCACATTCAAACCTATTAATCAATATAAATTTATATCATTTAATACATTTATTCAAAGGATCACAATAGTCTGAATCATTTTCCAATTGAAAAATTATTGAAATAATTAAGTTTTAAAATCATTTAAGGTGATATCGTGGCTGATAAACGGATTATATCTGATAATAAATGGGGATATATCAGTGTACTTGCTGCCACAGTCCTTTTTGGTATCTGGAATACATTCAGCAAAATTTTACTCCAGGACCTTGATCCTCTAGCACTATCTGCACTCGTATATTGCATAGCTGGCGTCTTTCTTTTTTTTGTTCGTTTTTCTCGTTTTAACAACAAATTAATGGGAATGTTAGATTCCAACTCCGAAGCAGAAACATATATGTCGTGCAAGGATTATGTTATACTAATAATAACAGCTATTGCAGGCTCTGTTATTGCTCCGGTCATATATTTGAATGGATTAAACCAGATCACAGCTGTAAATGCATCACTTTTAATGAATGCTGAAGTACTTTTTATAATAGTTATTGGGATTTTCATTCTCAAAGAAAGCTTTCAAAAAAAAGAAGGAGTAGGATTACTTCTTTTACTGATTGGAACAATTTTTCTTGCTACAAATGGGAATCTCCAATATTTTTCAGTTTCAGAGAACTTTGGAACGTTGCTTGTGATTATAGCAGCATTTTTCTGGAGCATAGACACTACTCTCAGTAAATTTTTGAGTAATAAAAGGGATCTACTTGGAGTGAGTGCTTTAAAGTGTTCAATAGGGGGTATTATACTACTATTACTGTCATTGATCCTTGGTTTGAACCTTAAAATTCCACTTAATCATCTGCCCTACTTGTTGTTTATTGGATTAGTGAGTATTGGATTCTCATTTGTAATGATCTATTACGCTATAAAAAAGATTGGTTCAACTCGAACTGGTTCGATATTTCCTTTCTCATCACTATTCGGTGCTGTGTTCGCTTTTTTGATTCTTAGTGAGCCATTTACCATTTTACAATTATTATATGGTCTTTTAATGCTCCTTGGAGTATACATTATCTACAAATATCAAAGAATTAATTAAAGAATTTTACAGTTAAAGTATTAAAGTTGTAAGAGTCCAAATCAATATTATGAAAAATTTCGAGGTCGATGCTTAAAATGTTAATAATACCTGCTGTGGATATTAAAAATGGTAAATGTGTACAGTTAGTACAAGGGATACCTGGAACAGAACAGATAGTAATTGAAAACCCTGAAATAGTTGCTGAAGAATGGGAAAATAAAGGAGCAGAAATATTGCATGTTATAAATCTTGATGGGGCATTTGGTAGGAGCTCTAAAAATTTAGAAGTGGTGAAAAAAATTCTTAACACCGTTTCAATACCGGTGCAGTTGGGTGGAGGGATAAGAACCTTGAAAGATGCTGCAAATCTGTTAGATATTGGTATTGAAAAGGTTATATTAGGTACTATGGCAGTGGAAAACCCTGAGAAGGTTGAAGAACTTTCAAATGAATATGGAAGTAACAGAACCATAGTAGCCCTTGACAGCAAGGATGAGAAGGTTGTTGTTAAAGGATGGACTGAGAAAACTGAAAAGAGTGCACCAGAACTCGGTGTTGCCCTTCAAAAAAGGGGTGCAGGAGGGATCCTCTTTACAAATGTAGATGTTGAAGGCCTCATGAAAGGGTTTAATATAAATCCACTTTTAAAACTTCTAAAAGCTGTTGATATTCCTGTTATATACTCCGGTGGGGTTACATCTTTGAGTGATATTGAAGAATTGAGTCTAACAAAAACTTATGGTGTTGTGATTGGTTCAGCACTTTACAAAGGTAAAATAAACTTTGAAGATGCCCTTAAATACCAGTAACAAAGTAAATACTTTTTAATACAAGATCTAGAAGAAGTTTAGCAATTAAAATTTGAGGCTAAAATGGGTTGCCAAACTTAAATCTGAACTCAAATCAAACAGCAAATCTTTCTAACAATCTAATAAACTTAATAAAAATACCTGAAAATGGGCCTAATTTTCTGCCGATTTTGTACAACATCCTCAAATCTTCTAATTTTAAACCTCCAATAGCAGTAAGAATTCCTAAATATAAGAATGGAGATACAATTAATGCAAGTATTAAGTAAGCTCTTGTTTGAGGAAACAGAAGAAAAACCAGCCCCATTAATATTGATGCTATTATTATTTTTCCAAATTCTCCAATTGGTAAACTTACATTTGCAAGATTTAGAGTTTTCCACATCAACATAGACATGAGAAAAAGAGCTGCAACTGTTGTGGCTATTGCTGCACCATTAATGCCTATTATAGGTACAAGAATAATGCTTAGCCCAATATCTATTACAGTTCCAACAATCAGAATATACATGGGAAGTCTGGGTTTACCTAATCCCTGGGCTATGCTGGAAGAAATAGTATAGAGTGTGAAAAAAAGCATTCCCGCTGCAAGTATCTGCAATGATACAGATCCCGGTATATATGCTTTTCCAAATAGTAAGTTAATTATCGGGGTTGCGAAAACAACCGTTCCAACACATAATGGAATTACTACAAATGAAACATAACGGTATGACTGTAAAACATATGTCTTAAGAAGATCATGGTCTTTAAGGCTCATTGCCTCAGCAGTGGCCGGAAGTACAGATGTCGCAACAGCCATTGATATAATCAGTGGAAACCTGGCTACAGTGCTCGATACATTGAAGTAACCTGCAAAGTTACTGGGCATATATACACCAATTACTAAGGTCCCCATATCGTAGAGTGCAAGCTCTGCTAGACCCGTAATAACTACAGGGATTGAAAAGAAGATCAACATCTTGGCTATTTTCATCTCATCGTAAAAAGTTAACTTCTGATGAGATCTGGAAAGTAGTTTTCTTGGACGGGACAGTTTACCACGGACATCTCTTTGGAATAAATAAACAGCAGACACCATTGCTGTCATAAATCCAACTGCTGTACCTATTACAGCACCTGCAACATAGTAACCTCCAACAACTAGACCTACAGCAATTGTGACCATGAAAAAGAGTTCAAATGCCCTTGTTATCAGTATATTTTTCATCTGATAAAATCCCTGGAATGTTCCTCTTAATGCACCTACAATTACGCTGAATGGTGTTATGAGAGCAATTAATTGGAAAGGAATTATCGCCTCGGGTTTGTGGAAAAGCCCTAGTGCTATTGGTTTTGCTAATATGAAGATAACTACACTGAAAATGAGACCCAGAGCTATCATCATCCTTGTAGATATATCTACAACGGCTTTAACCATTTCAATGTCATCTTTGGCGTAGTACTCTGAAACATGCTTGGCTATGGCTGGTGGAAGACCGGCGCCAGCTATCATTATTAAGAAGTTTTGGAGAGGCCATGTAAGACTGAGAATACCATATCCAGAAGGTCCTAATAAATTGGCCATGGTCACTTTGTATATGTAACCCCCAATACGAAATAAGAAGGCCCCAATAAGTATTATGGCGCTGCCCTTTGCTATTTTTGAACTCATAACATTACCAATATTAATTTAAATATAGATTATTCACAACATTCTAATTAAGACAATATTAGTTAATTAATTTATATTATAAGACGCTTGTTAGATATACAGAATAGTTGCAGGTCAATAAAATTTAAATATAGATTCAGATTTTATGGATGAATGATTTTGATACTTTAATATCTTTTATACGAGATAGTTTTTATTGTTTGATGAAGTATAAATACATGGAACAATGATAAAAAAATTGGACTTCATGGTTGAACATTGAAACTGTATTTAACAATTAAACAGAATCATGTATATAGGGGTGCAAACATTAAAATCGTAATGGCAACAGGTACATTTGATATAATACATCCAGGACATGGATACTATCTTGAAGAATCAAAAAAAGTTGGCGGAGATGATGCAAAACTGGTGGTAGTTATTGCAAGGGATTCAACAGTGAGATCAAGGAAGAGAATACCGGTAGTTGATGAAAAACAAAGACTTGAAGTAGTTAAAATGTTGAAACCAGTTGATGAAGCTTGCCTTGGAAGTGAAGTCGACATGTTTAAGGTTGTAGAGAAAATAAAACCAGATATAATAACCATAGGTTCTGATCAAAATTATAATATAGTAGATCTCAAAAAAGAACTTTTAAAACGAAATATCAAGGTAGAAATTGTAAAAATCAAGGGTTATATGACATTTCCGCTTGATAGTACCTGTAAGATTATAAAAAGAATTAAAGGTATGGAGTTTGATGAGAATATTTTTAAAGATTGTTGATATTTTATTCAATAATTTTTTAATAATTTAAAGTTTAGATTTGATATTTATTTGTAAATTAAATTATTTTATAAAGAATTTCTATTTGTTTATTAAATATTATTTTTATAAATAATTTCAAAAAAAAAAGAAATTAAAAAGGCAATTCTGAGTAGATGCCTTTTAAAGTCCATGAGGTAGTATCCCAATTATTTATTACTCCAAATGTGTTTCTAGAGCTTATTGCATCTGCATTATACCAATTACCGTTCACGTAGAGCTGAGCCCATACATGTCCGTATAATGTACCGCTAGTGAATTTACAAACTCCGCTCACGTACCTCGCAGGGATTCCAACCGCCCTTGACAGAGCCACCAAAAGGTGGGTTGTGTCACAACAGTTAGCTGTCTTGGCTGTCAATGTTCCCAGCGCACCGCTCTTAGTATTGTAGTAGAAAGAATAACCGATGTTATCCCTAACCCAATTGAACAGATTGGTCCCCTTTTGGTATGTTGAGCTTGATCCCTGTGTAATTGATGACGCTAGTGCTTTTATCGTTGGATCAGCAGACTGACAATTATTTGTTGGCTGCAAGTATATTTGCAGCGCTGCTGGTATTGGTGTAGTAGGGGTATTTGAAGTTTTTTGCCATGATTTCATTGCTGCATAACTTGGCAGGACATTTTTGGTGCCATAGTAATTCATTATTCTTGAATACATGTACACAAGTGATTCGTACTGAATTTTTCCTAGAGAACTTGAAGAGTAGTTGGGAGCATTTCCACCTGCATTTATGAAGGATAATATTCTCCCAGCCATTACAAGATACTCTGTTTTGTATATGTTTCCATTTTTCAGGTTTTGTATTGGATTTGACGGACACCCGACACTTTTCAGTGATACTGATGACGTTGATCCACTTTTAACCTTTAATAATCCTGCAGTTACGAGTTTCAAGAACTGTGGCATTGTAACCTGTCTTGTACCCACCTGCACATAATTTGGTAGTTTTTGATTAGATTCTATGTATGCTTTTACCCTTGAAGCTGCAATTTTTATATTGTACAAAGTATAACTTTGGACTGAAGTTTGAGCTCCTGGAACTTTATTATTATTAACATCTCCTGCTGCCTCTGTTACGCTCTGAATATTTTCTGAACTTTTACCGCTGTTATTCAAGTTATTACTGTTATCATCTGTTTTTACTGTAGTAGTTGTTGTTTGCTGGTTTTCATCTGTATTATTAACTGCTTGAACTTCATTAAAAGTTCTTACAGTTGTGTTCTGAATATTCGTTGCATTATCGACGCCTTGTTGGACGTCTCCTGTACTTTCGCTGACAATATTGGTGTTTGCGATTATATCTGAGTTTTGCTGGTTTGGTGTGGTGGCATATATATTATTCGTACTAAGCAATGCCATGCAAAATATCAGTAGCATTGCGAGCAACAAATGTCGCTTCACTATACTGCCTCCCTATGTTTTCAGCAATGTCAAATGAACACCATTAGGTGCTGACAATTAATAACAATAGTCTTCAGAACATATAAATCTTTTGATATGAGTTAGCAGAAAAAAGGATTATATCGCTCTTTATTTGATTTAACGGCCATAAAATCTGTATTTAACATACAATCTATGATGTGAAAATCAATGATTATCCAATACAGCCCCGATATTAATCTTCAGAATTGGGAGGACTGAAATTAAATCTCATAATCATGTACCCGATTTATTTTCTACTTATTACATTGAGATAATGTATAAATGAACCACATTGAAATTATGATTAAAATTATTTGTTGATTTTTACCAACAACTTATTATTTGATCAAATGGAAATATTTGACCATGGAATATATTATGGAAATAGATAAGGTAAAAAAGGCAGTTAGTATTCTGGAAAATTCTTCAGAGTTTGCTGCACTTATCCCCGAAGTTCGAAGTAATTTAGTAATGGCAGTTGAAGGTGCTGAGAGAATTGAACAGGTTATTGGAATTCCTGGGAGAATAACCATTGTTAATGGCAAGCCCAGAAGTGTAATGGAACCGGATTTTATGAGTTCATCCCATATGGCAAGACTGGTGCTTAGTGTGATGAAACATGACCCAACAAAAAAAAGCGCTCTCAACATGAAATACGATCCTATAATACTGGAAATATGCAAAAAACTGGGTTTAAAGGTCTCTTCATACAACAGAGCCCAGGAACCGGAGGATGTAAAGAATGTTGAAGGCAGTACAATTCAATGGGGCGTTGAAACAGCAATAGAAAATGCGGGAACAATTCCTGATGTTATATATCATAAAGGTGCCTGGGGCAAGGAACCCATGATATGCCTGATAGGATCCGATGCTGTAAAAGTTGCAGAAATGGGTATTTGTATTGCAAGACTGTTTGATATTCGGAAAAATGAAAAGGTCAAACACTCAAATATGCAAACCACTGTATAAATTCATGATGTTATTTTTGAACCATCATGGGATTATTGAGGAACAAAAATAGTTTGTTCCTTGTATATTTTTGTGCAATCGCTGATGGTAATCCAGATATAGAAGAAAGAATCTTATACAATGATAAAGTAAATATGGATTGATGAATATATATCCTAAGACACCAGAGGCAATCTAGAAGTTAAATGTTAAATATTACACAAATTCAATGAAATATGTTCAGATGAATTAAAAATTGTTCAGCATGGTTTCCGGTGATTGAAGAAAATATTTACAAATCTAAATTTGCTGAAAAAGCTAGATATTTTGAGGGATGATTATGAAGTATGATATGTACAACGAAGTTTTAGAACAGCCCAGATCACTGGAAAAAACTTTGAAAGAAGAAAAATCTCATATGAAGGAAATAGCTAAGAAATTAAAGGGAATGGACAAAATATACTTGGTCGGATGTGGAAGTTCACTTTCAACTTGTTACTCTTCAAGAGATGCCATTGGATTTTTATCTGATATAAATATTGAAGTACATACAGGATACGAATTTGTTTACCATAAGAACCTTCAAAAGCCAAATTCAGCATTGATAGTAACATCACAGTCCGGTGAAACAGCAGATACCGTGGCAGCACTTCGAAAAGCTCGTGAAAATGGTATTTATACCGTTTCTATAACCAATGAACCTGAAAGCCGTATGATGAAAGAATCAGATGATTCAGTTTTGACCCGTTGTGGTAGGGAAACTGCTATACTTGGTACCAAAACCTATATGACCCAACTTTTATGCTTATACGAGATTTTGTTTACAATGGAAGGATCGGATGAAAGTAAAAAGATTTTAAATGATCTTAAAAGAATTCCGTCAATTACCGCGGAATTGATTAAAACTACAGAGGAAGAAAATAGAGTTCTTGCTGAAAATTTTAAAGATGATGATATATTTTATTGTATGGGAAGCGGACCGAACTTTGGTTTGGCATACAAGATTGCAATGACCATGTTAATGGAGGGAGCATTGAAACATGCTTGCCCCCTTTATTCTGGAGAGTTTAGGCATGGTTTAATTGAAAGGGCAGAGAAGGATGTTCCAATTATTTTTCTAGAAGCAGGATTCCCTGGTGACGAACCCACCAATAAATCAATTGAATTCGCAGAGAACATCGGAGCAAAAACAATCAAATTCCTTATGGAAGATTATTCTAATATTCATCCACTATTATCTCCATTTATACTTATTGTACCTATTGAATGGTTTATTTATTACCTTTCTCACTACAGCGGGGAAGATCCAGGCAGCACAAGACACATTGGGAAGGTTAGGTATTAATTTTTTTTTAACGATTCTTAGCAATATTCTAAAAAAGGATTTATAGAAAACTGTACTTAAAAAAAGTGATTTAATAAAATTTTTTTTTATTAATAATCTTTTTATTCTATTTCAATTTATGATAATCAATCAACTTTAACTTCAAAGCTATTATTATTCTCCAATTTTGGGAGTACGATTTTCAATACTCCATTTTCAAATTCAGCAGATGATTCATTGAGTTTTATTTTCGAAGGTAGTGATATGATTCTGTTTACTTCTCCATACTGTCTTTCTTTTCTAACGTAATTTGTGCCCTCAGATTCTATATTGAATTGAGCAGTGATCTCAAGGGTATCTTCTGTTAAATCTATTTTCATGTTATCCCTTATAACGCCTGGAAGATCTGCTATAACTATTATATCATCACTATTTTCTACAACGTCCATAGTAGGTTTTTTAGTAATATTTGAGGTGTATTCGTTTACAGTACCCTCAATATCTTTCTGTGTATCCTTTATTGTATCAACTATATCGTTAAAAATCTCTTCAGCTATGCTTCTTCTTTTCATTGTCAAATTCCTCCATTTTAGCAATTATTTCAGAAACTCCTGTACATTCAGATGCTGAAAGCATTAGGGGATTGTCCACCTGTTTAAGGTACTTATCAACATGGCCAAGATTCTCCACCAGGTCCATTTTGTTAAAAATGCATTGAATTGGAGTCTTAAAAATGTGTTGTATCTCATGATAAAGATTTAATTGACTTTCTAAAGGATATCCTGATGTTTCTGAAGCATCGAATATATATAAAACCATGTCAGCTAGATGTTCTAATGCAACCATTGCATTTAACTCGATCTCGTTCATATCCTGAACCGGTCTGTCTAGAAGGCCAGGGGTGTCAATGAACTGGAAATGAGTCCATTTGTGTTCTAAATGACCTATTTGGATTCCTGTAGTTGTAAATGGATAATCAGCTACTTTGGGCTCTGCTGTAGTTAACTGACGAAGAATAGTCGATTTTCCTACGTTGGGAAATCCTGCTATTACCGCTGTTGTTGCCTTGAAGTCTATGGTTGGCATGTTCCTCAACTTCTGTTTTGCGAAGTCCAAGAAGTTCAATTCATCCTCTATCCTGTAAACGACCGATGATAACCTTCCAAATGCCTCTTTTCTTACTTTTGCAGCGTCTGCTGGGCTAGATCTTCGAATTTTGAAGACGTACTGATTTTCAAATTTTGCTATGAGGTCTACAGCCCATTTAAGTGCCCCTAGAGATTTCTTAAACCTGTCTACACCTACAACCACATCTATGTAGTCTTGATAGAACATATTCAAGGTTGAGATTTTCGGTACCTTTTCAAGTATGCTGTTAAAGGTTTCCTGAGTTACTTGGCAGGCTGTTTTAATTCTAGCCTCTTCTGTTTGCTTTGATTTTTGATATCGAGGAATTTTAGAACTCCTAACTTTGTTAGCTGCTTTCTTAGCCCTACTGAAGCTTTTATCGAGAACCTCTTCTGGTGTGGGGATGGTTGGTATAAACATTTGATCACTTTTTTTATAAATTTAATTGTTATCCTTTTTTAATTAATTTAGTCTTAATAAGATGATAAACTGGATTATAACGAGTTTTAATGAATTTAAATTTCACATGGAGTTAGTGAATGCATAATTAGAAACTCTGATAATGCATTAAAGTTAGTATGTTCTCTGATATTTAACCTTCCCCTTAATCATAAAAATAATTATTTCAAAAACAGTTTAGAAAATGCTATTCTATTTTAAATTCATTCCCCGAATATCTGAGATGCGAATTTATATATCTTAACATCATTACTGTGCCAGCAGTCGGAAGCTAATCCTGCCTTCATGCAAGTGTTTGAGAGAAATTCTTCACCATTCCAACCCCACTCTGTAGCAACTTGAGGTAATAATAATCCCCTGTATGGTCCGCTCTCCACTATAAGACCATCCTGTCCGAGTATAATTTTTTCAAGATATTCTATTGGGTTTTCAACTTCCATAAGGACGGGTTTAGTAAGCACACTAACCTCAACATGTATCTTGTCCAATTCAGCAGGAGTTAAAGGATTAAATCGGGGATCCCTTGTAGCAGCAGATATTGCTGCATCTATAACTGCGTTTAATAAAGGCATAACAGGTTCAGGGTATCCTATACATCCTCTAAGCTCATTTCTAAGGTTTAAAGTAACAAAAACTCCCATATTCTCCTTAAATTTGGGATCAATATCTTCAGGAACTTTAATAACTTTCCTATCAACTAAATATGTTACTATAGCCTTTCTTGCTAGTTCAACCAAAAATTTACCATCTTCTTCAGATAACATTTTCAATTCTCCAATATTTATTTAAAATTAATTAAAAGGTTGATTATGTTCCTCCCACAGTTGCACGGGATACTCTGACATGGGGACCACCATCCCCAACAGGTGCTGTTTGACCTGATTTTCCACAGAATCCAACACCCATTTTAAAGTCAGATCCAAGTGCTTCTACATTGTTAAGTATTTCCATAATACTACCGGAAAGAGAAACATCTCGGAGAGGGTCTTTAATTTCACCGTTCTTAATTATAAATGATTCAGCTGCATTGAATTGAAATATTCCCTTACCTGTGTCAACCTGTCCTCCCCGTGAGCCCTTAAGGTATATCCCGTCTTTCATTCCTTCCAATAATTCTTCAAATGATTGATCGCCAGGTTTTAGATATGTATTGCTCATCCTGACAATAGGCTGTTCCCCAACTGATGACCTTGCATTTCCAGATGAATCGATACCAAGCTTAGATGCTGTTTCTCTGGAACTTAAAACGGAAGATAGAACTCCTTCATTTACAAGGATGTTTTCATGTGTTTTAACACCTTCCGCATCGTATGGATAGTAGCCAAATGCGTCCATACTCGCATCATCAACTATTGTAACAAGATTTGAGCCTATCTGAGTTCCCATTTTACCCTTTAAAATTGAATCATTCTGAAGTATCAAATCTGCTTCTGATGCATGTCCTAGAGCCTCATGGATGAATACTCCTGTCAAATCAGGGTCAAGTACAACTGGAAAACTTCCAGACGGCGGTGATGTGGCATTAAGCAGCCTTATTGCTTTTGATGCTGCATTTCTACCAAATCCTTCAATATCATGATTTTTTATGACCTCAAAACCTCTTGACCCACCAATACTCTTGTGTCCAAATTGGATGTTTCCCTCAGATGCTGCTACGGCATTTAAAAACATTGCCACTCTTGATTCCTCAACAGTAAGGGAAGAACCTTCAGAATTTAAGTAGAGAGTAGTTCCTTCACCATCAACATAATTAACTGTGGTGCTTACAATTTTTTCTATCTTGGCTGATGCCTCTGCATCGTGCATAACTTCCTTTTTTTCATCCAGCGATACCGTGGATGGTAGTAATTTGGCCTTAAATTTTACATTGTCCTTAGAAATTTCTGTTTTCGAAAGATCCACATCACTTTTAAGTGATTTTGCAAGTTTAAGAGCGGATTCAGCCATATCATCAAGCCGTGATATCTGGGTTGTGTAAGCAAATCCCCATGATCCATTTTTCAGTACCCGAACTGATCCACCAAAATCTGTCCCCGAACGGATCTCCTGGATCTTACCATCTTTCATCACTATTATATTGTTAATGCTTTCATTAATCCTGATATCAACATAGTCTGCCCTGTTATCAATGGAATTAATCGTTTTTATGAATAAATCTGGATCCAATTTATTTTCTGTTAAAGACGGCATATTTAGAACTCCTTTTTTTTATTAATAATCGATGTATAACAGCAAATTTTATGAAAAATCAATTTTCTTTTTAATTAATATTAGGTATACAAAAAGAAATATTTTCCCTTTATTCAATAATGGGATACTAAAAATATTTTTATGAAATTTATTATCTCAATAGGGACTAATTTTTTTTTGGTTTTGTTTTCTTGAATATGTTTCTGATATATAATAGGACCTATATAAGTTTGAAATAGTCATTTAAGCTATTTTTTACTTCATTGATTTATTACATTAGGAAATTATTATTATTATTACATAGGAAAACTAGTTAAATATAAAGTTTATAAATAGATTGTCCGAAATATAGAACACCGAGGTGAAAAAGTGCAAGCTAAATTCGACCTACAACACTTCTGTTGTGGCCCTAAGGGTTGTGAAATAGAAATTGTTTATGGTGAAATGATGGATGCAGAAGATTAATTTAAATTTAATATTCATATTTACAACTTTATTTTTTTCTAAAATTATTTTTATAATTAATATTTGACCATGATGGTACGGATGTGACAGTAATGAAGACCATTGAAGAGATAAATCAAAGGATTAAAGATGGAGATGCAGTTGTTGTGACAGCTGCAGAAATGACCCAAATTGTTAAGGAAGATGGTGCAGACAAAGCAGCAGAAGATATTGATGTGGTAACAACTGGAACATTTGGGGCCATGTGTTCTTCAGGAGCCTTTTTAAACTTTGGTCATACCGATCCTCCAATAAAAATGACCAGATCGTATTTGAATGGGGTTGAAGCTTATTCAGGACTTGCCGCTGTTGATTCTTACATCGGTGCAACTCAGCCAAGCAAAAATCCTGAGATTGGAATTGATTATGGTGGAGCACACGTAATTGAGGATCTTATTAACGGAAGGGATATAGAACTCGTTGCCAGTTCCTATGGAACTGATTGTTATCCTCTTACAGACCTCAGAACTCATGTAAATATTGATAATCTTAACGAAGCCATTATGGTAAATCCACGTAATTGCTATCAGAACTATGCTGCAGCAGTTAACTCCACAGATGAAACAATTTATACCTACATGGGGACTTTACTTCCAAACATGGGTAATGTTAGTTTTTCAAGTGCCGGCGGATTGAGTCCTCTTTTAAACGACCCCTACTTCCAGACCATAGGTATGGGAACCAAAATATTCCTCTGTGGAGCTGAGGGTTATGTTATTGGAGAAGGTACTCAGCATAACACTGAGGTTCAACGTAAAAATGGAGTTCCAGTGAATGGAGCTGGTACACTTATGCTCAAGGGAGATATGAAGCAGATGGACCACGAGTTCGTTAGGGGCGCCACCATGCCCCAATACGGGTCAACACTTTACGTGGGAGCGGGAATACCGATACCTATTTTAAACAGTGATATTGCTAGCAAAACAGCTATAAGTGATGAAGATATTGTCTGTCAGGTCATGGATTATGGAGTCCCTAAACGGAACAAACCAATTATAGTAGAGACCAATTATAAAGAACTTAGAAGTGGAAGTATTGAAATTAATGGAGTTGAAATAGAATCTTCACCATTATCCTCTTACAAAAAAGCCTTAGAAATCGCTGAAGAACTTAAATTGTGGATAGATAGAGGTAATTTCTTCCTTACAAATCCTGTAAAACTACTTACATCACAAGGTTCTAACCCTGGGCCACTGGAAATAAGAAGACAAACCATTCTTGTAAATGAGATCAAAAGTAAAGCATTGATAATAGCCAGTCCCAATGATGATATAAGGGATGTTGCAAAGAGGATGGTTCAAAACAACGTAAATCATTTACCGGTTGTAGATACTGATCAAAAATTATTGGGAATTGTCACTTCATGGGACATTGCTAATGCAGTTGCAAAGGGAAAAAACATGTTAAAAGATGTAATGACAAAAAAAGTTGTAATAGCCCGGGAAGATGAACCTGTAGATGTAATTGCTAGGCGTATTGATAAACATGAAATATCAGGAATGCCCATAATCGACAAGAATAATCATGTCATGGGTATGATAACTGCAGAAGATATTTCAAGGCTTATGTGTGCAAGAAATCGTGAGGAAGGTGTTTAAAATGAAGGCTTGGCTTAAATTTTCCCCAAAAATGGTGAACCAAGCTGTGA
>Ga0182021_10003030_pt1 | contig 19746 bp, 18 predicted proteins | sample 612E3MmetaG_FD_120493 | JGI IMG/M metagenome (GOLD analysis project Ga0182021, IMG submission 120493) | Permafrost microbial communities from Stordalen Mire, Sweden - 612E3M metaG (Illumina Assembly) | ecosystem: Environmental > Terrestrial > Soil > Wetlands > Permafrost | place: Sweden... | reverse complement strand
GGCCAGCCCGGCGGCAAGGGCCAGGTCTCGTTGCCACACGTCGATCGTTCCGTCGCGCTCCGCGATCCCGAAGGCGGCCTCCGCGTAGCGCCGTCCGGCGCCGATTCGCAGCATCAGTTCGGCCGCCCCTCGGCGGTGCTACTACCGGCGAGGAATTCGTCGACGAGGCGGCGCTGGCGGGCGTCGTTCATGGATTCGCCCACGACGACCCCGGCCGCGGCCAGAGCAAGGTCGGCGACCTGGGCTCGAAGGTCCGCCAGAGCGCGCTCGCGCTCCGCGGCGATGTCGGCAGTGGCTTTCTCGCGTAGCCGGCCCAGCTCGTCGCGAGTGGCGGCGATGTCCGCGTCGCGCATCTCCTGGGCCGACTTCTGGGCGGCTGCGATCAGGGCCTGGGCCTGGCGTCTGGCCTCGGCGATGGCACGGTCGCGCTCGGCCGCACCCGCGTCCCGATCCTTGCGAGCCTGGTCGGCGTCGGCCAGCCCTTGCTCGATGCGTACCTGGCGCTGGAGGAGCATGTTCGCGATCGGGCGGAAGCCGAAGACCCATATCAGGGCCAGGAAGAAGACGAAGTTGAGGGCGGCGACGATCACCCAGAAGATGTTGATCGAGAGTCCGGACCCAGCGGAGGTTGACGCAGCTGCCGCCGCGGCCGCGGAGGCTGACGCCAGAGGGTTCACGCGATTCGCTCCGTCCCGTCCGGATTACTTGAGGAACAGCGCCAGCAGGCCGACCACGATCGCAAGCACGCCGAGCCCTTCGGCGAAGCCGGCCAGGATGATCGCCAGACCGCGGATCTGGCCCGCGGCGTCGGGGTTGCGGCCAATGGCGTTGCTGGACATTCCGGCCAGTATGCCGATGCCGATGCCGGGCCCGATGACGCCCAGGGCCGCCAGGCCGGCTCCGATGTGCTCCACCATGAGTAGGACCTCCTGCGTTCCGACCGTCCGGCCGGCTAGTCGTGTAGTTGGCGGTCAGGCCGCCTCGGGCATTGGTTCGTCGGTGCCTTCGAGTACCCTGTTGCCTTCCGCGAAGTCGCCGGCAGCGGCCGGTCGATGTTCCTCTGTCTCATGGCCCTCGATGGCAATCATGATGAACATCAGGGTCAGGACCGAGAAGATGAGGGCCTGGATCAGGTTCAGCAGGGCCTCGAGGCCGACCAGCGCGACGGGAATCACCGCGATGGTGAGGGCGGTGATGACGGCCAGGGCCACCTCGCCGCCGTAGATGTTGCCGAAGAGTCGCATCGAGAGCGTGACCGGCTTCACGAACTCAAGGAACAGCTCGATGATCCCGACGTACATGGCCAGCAGTCCCGCGCCGAGCCCGTGCCGGAACTCCCCGATCGGGAAGAACTTGCCCAGATAGCCGCGGGGGCCGAGGCGCCGGAAGCCTTCGCTCTCGAAGATCAGGAACGAGGTCAGGGCCAGCCCGATGGTGACGTTGACGTCGCTGGTGGGCGCCCGGAGCTGCTCTATCTTGCCGATGGGCGGGACCAGCCCGCTCCAGTTGGAGAACAGGATGAAGATGAAGAACCCGGCGAAGATCGGGTAGTAGCGCCTGGCTTTCTCACCGCCGATCCCGATGGCAAAGTCGGAGCCGAACTCGTAGGCCCACTCGACCGCATTCTGCAGCCGGCCCGGGACCATCTTCATTCGCCGTGTGGCCAGGAAGGCCAGCAAGAGGATGAAGGCCATCACGATCCACATGGTCAGGATCGTGGAGCTGATGCTGGGGTGGAAGTAGATCATCGGCGCGGAAGCGGGAGCCGTGGACGGCGAGAGATCCAGGACGATCGCCGGGGGCGGGAACTCAATCACGCTCTGGATGTAGCAGCTCGGGAAATCGCACGCCTCGCCGGGCTGGCCGCCCGCTGGGAAAGGGGGGACGACCATGACCGCGAGAATGTCGAGGACGACGATCGCCAGCGCCAGGAGCAGGAGAACGCGACCAGGCGACATGTCGCGGCGCCTCTTCGCCGGCGGCGCATCGAGTTGCGCACGACTCTCTTCAGTTGCGATCTGCTCGGGCATTGCGCCCGGGTCGGACGTCACAATCGCTCCGCCTGGCGGCGACCCGAAGCCGCCGCGTTATCGCCGATCCTCGTCGTCCAGCTTCCCCAGGAACCTGGTCGTAAGTCGCCAGCAGCCGATCGCGCCGCTTGCGCCGCCGATCGCGAACCCGACCAATACGAAGACCGGGATCGTCCCCAGGCGCTGGTCCAGCCAGTACCCGGCGAGCGTGCCCGCCAGCACAGTGAACAGGAGGACGAAGCCGATTTCCGAGAAGAGGGCGACGTAACCAGACGCCTTCCCAAGATCGTTCATCCGTCTCCCTGGCAGGGCGCCGTGAGTGTAGCAGCCGACCTCCGGGGACGCTCAACTCCCCGAGAGGGCCGCACAGAAGAACCACGTCGAAGTTTCCGCGACGCAGTCCGGTGGACGGGTCTCGGGCGTTGCGGGATCGTCTTCCGCCGTTCAGGGCGGCGGGCCAGCCGAGTCCCCACTGGTTCCGTTCGCGCCGTTCGCGCCGTTCGCGCCGTCCGTGCCGTCCGTGCCGTCGGCGGCCGGATATGAGCTTGCGGCGAGGCTCTCGGAGATCGCGCCGCCCCCTCCCCCGAGGCGCTCGATCAGGAACAGCGCCAGTCCGAAGACGACGACGAGCCCCAGGAAGGCGTACATCTGGCCAGTCCCGGAGAGAGCGAGCGACAGGATCGCCAGGAGGACGCAGACCCCGTAGATGACCAGGACGGTATCGCGGTGTGACAGGCCCAGGTCCAGCAGGCGGTGATGAATGTGGCCGCGGTCGGCGCCGAACGGCGATCGCCGGGCGGCCATTCGCCGGACGATGATCCAGAACGTGTCCATGATCGGCACACCCAGGACGAGCAGGGCCACCGCTATCTTTCCGGCTCCCAGAACCGAGAGGACGGCCAGCGAGTAGCCGACGAACATGATGCCGCTCGTCCCGCTGAAGATCGAGGCCGGATGGAAGTTCCATCGCAGGAACCCGGCCAGTGCGCCGGCGAGGATGAAACAGAACAGAGCCACGAACGGCTCGGCCGTCGTCCCGAGGCCAAGACTGATCGTGCCGAGCGTGACCGCGGCGATGAGGGCGATTCCCGTCGATAGGCCGTCCAGGCCGTCGATGAAGTTGATGCTATTGATCATCCCCACGATCCACAGGACTGTGGCGATCGCGGCGATCGGGCCGGCGAAGCGGAGCGTGCCGCCCGGGACGGCCGGGAAGTTGACGCTTGCTACTGTCACGCCCAGCGCCACCGCGGCGCAGGCCACGGCGAGCTGACCCAGCAGCTGCCATCGGGCGCGCAGCTGCAGGAAGTCGTCGAAGAGTCCGATGCCGGCGGCCAGGACCGCTCCACCGAGGAGAGCCGCGATCTGGAGCGCTCCCACGCCCGCCGGCTCGTCGACGAAGTTCATGCCGAGGCCATAGTTCAGCTCCAACATGACGAGCGACACCGCTACGAACCCGACGGCGATGGCGATGCCGCCTCCGCGGGCCACCGCCCGAGTGTTGACGCGGCGGGCTTCGGGCCGATCGACGACGCCCCGCCTGCGGGCGTAGGCGCGAACCAGCGGCGTCGTCGCCAGGGTCACGAGGCAGGCCAGGACGAACCCGGCGATCAGGGCGGGTATCGCCTCCATCGCGTCTGCAGACAGGGTCATCGCGTTGCCTCAGAACCCCTCAAGTGCGGAACTCGCCGAGCGGCGCCGCCGGTACACTGCCGACCCGGCCCCGGCTTGCATCCGACGCCCTGATGGCCCCCGTCGCGCCGCCCAAGCCACTCCGCCGATTACCCTGGCGAGGCCTTGGGCTGGGCGCGGCACGGATGGCGTGGTCAGTCCTCCTGGAGCCCCGGCACCGGGAAACGAGCGCACATGTCGTGGACCAGGGCAGCGAGCTTGGCCTGCTCGGACGGGTCGTCGCGGTTCGCGATCGCCGAGACGATCGTATCGCCGATCTGCCGCATCTCCGGTTCGCGGAAGCCGCGGCTGGTCGTGGCCGGCGTCCCCACGCGTATCCCGGACGCGATGTTGGGCGGGTTCTTGTCGAATGGAATCGCGTTCTTGTTGACGGTGATGCCGATCGCGTCGAGGAGGCGCTCGGCCTCGCGGCCCGTCACGCCGAGGGGCGTCACGTCGACCAGCATTAGATGGTTGTCCGTTCCGCCGGAGACGACGCGGGCGCCCTTCTCGGTGAGAGTGGCCGCCAGCAGCTTCGCGTTGACGATCGTCTGGCGCTGGTCGTCGCGGTACTCGTCCGTGGCGGCGAGCAGCAACGCGACCGCCTTGGCGGCGATGACGTGCATCAGCGGGCCGCCCTGGACGCCGGGGAAGACGCTCTTGTCCACGGCCTTGCCCAGGTCTTCGCGGCAGAAGATAAGGCCGCCGCGCGGGCCCCGCAGCGTCTTGTGAGTTGTGGTCGTGACGATGTCGGCGTGGCCGAACGGCGTAGGGTGGAGCCCGGCCGCCACAAGCCCGGCGATATGGGCCATGTCCACGAAGAGCAGCGCGTCCACGCCGTGGGCGATCCTGCCAATGCGCTCGAAGTCGATGATGCGGGGGTAGGCGCTGGCGCCGGCGACGATCATCTTGGGCCGGACCTCAGCGGCCAGCTTCTCGAGCGCGTCGTAGTCGATCTGCTCGGTTTCCGGATCGACGCCGTAGGCGTGGACCTCAAACCACTTGCCGCTGAAGTTGACCGGCGAGCCGTGGGTCAGATGCCCGCCGTGGGCCAGGTTCATGCCGAGGATCCGGTCGCCGATCTGGAGGACGCTGAGGTAGGCCGCCATGTTGGCCTGGGCGCCCGAATGGGGCTGGACGTTGACGTGCTCGGCCCCGGGGAATAGGGCGAGCGCCCGCTCCTGGGCCAGGCGCTCGACGACGTCCACGAACTCGCAGCCACCGTAGTAGCGCTTCCCGGGCAGGCCCTCGGCGTACTTGTTGGTGAGGGGCGAGCCCTGCGCCTCCATGACCGCTGCGAAGGTGTAGTTCTCGCTGGCGATCAGCTCGATCTTCCAGCGCTGGCGATCGGTCTCGCCGCGAATGGCCGCCCACAGCTCGGGGTCGACGTCGGCCAGCCGGGCCCAGGCGATCCCATCTCGCCGCGCGATCGTCATGGTTGCTCCTTCTCCACCGGGGGCGGGCGGCTCGTCGCCGCCGGGCGACTTCGCGCGGTCGTCCTCTCGCGCGTCCGGGCCCGGGTCGACCCTATTGTCGCCGATCGGCGACGGCGGTGTCCTCTCCGGCCGAACAGGCGAGTCGCCGCGGCCCCTAGCCGGCGACGATGCGGGCGAGTCCGGCACCCTGGAGGACGGCGGCGAGTTCTGAGGTCGCGATGGCGCCCACTCGCAGAACCCGCGGCAGCTCGCCCGAGCAGTCCACGACCGTGGACGGAACGCCGCCACGAGCCGGGCCGCCGTCGAGGATCAAGTCGAGGCGGCCGCCGAGCTGAGCCATCACTCCCGCGGCGTCGCGGGCATCGGCCTCGCCCGAGAGGTTCGCCGACGTGACCGGCAGCGGCCCCAGCTCGCGGGCGAGGGCGCGCGGGCACTCGTGGGCGGGAAGCCGGACGCCGACCGTCGCGGCCCCGGCGGTGAGAACCGCTGGGAGCCGAGCCCCCGCCGCCTGGGCGAGCACCAGGGTCAGGCCGCCCGGCCAGAATCGTCCTGCCAGAACGCGAGCGGCGGGCGAAAGCACACCCACCGAGGCGACTTGTTCGAGGTCGGCAACCAGCAGGACGATAGCCCGGTCCGGCGGCCGATCCTTCGCCGCGAAGAGCCGCGTTAGCCCGTCCTCCGCCTCGAGTGACACGCCCACGCCGTAGACCGTGTCGGTGGGCATCCCCACCAGGCCCCCGGCGCGCAGAGTGGCCGCGGCCGCCGCACGCCCGGCTTCGTCGTCGGGGAGCAGCCGGGCAGTCACCGCCGCTCGACCTGCACTCCGCGCCGGCCGGCTGCCTCTTCCCCAGCCGCCCCTTCGGACGAGGGCGCTCCGCCGGATGCCACCGCTCCGTCGGACGACGCCGCGCGGCGCCCTTCCGCGTCTCCGGGCCGGGACACGCCGCCTCCTACCCGTGGCCGCCACCCGTCGAGAGCGATCAGCTCGATCATCTGGGCCGCGCCCTCCTCGGCCACAGGCGGCGCCACGTATCTAGCCGCCGCCCGAACCGCCTCGGGCGCGCTCGGCATCGCCACTCCGTGGCCAACCTCGGCGATCATCTCCAGGTCGTTGTACTGGTCCCCGATGGCGATGCACTGCCCCAGCGGGACGCGCAGCCGGCGAGCCAGCCAGCGGATGCCCATCCCTTTCGAGACGCCCGGGGCCAGGAACTCGAGGAAGCGGGGGTGGCTCAGCGTGACCTCGGCCCGACCGGCAAAGTACGCCCGGGCCTCGTCCAGCACGGACAGCGAGTGCTCCGCGTCGCCGATGGCCACGACCTTGGTCACGGGCCTGGCCGCCCGAGCGAGCACGTCCGGCACCAGGCGCAGCCGGTCGCCCACGAACAGCCGGTATTCATCCAGCCGCTCCTCGGTCGAGCCCACGATCATCCACTCCAGGTAGTTGAAGTGCGGCGTCAGGTCGTGTTCCAGGCACCAGCGCACTATGTCGACCGTTACGTCGGGCGTAAGCGGTCTGTGATACAGCAGCCGGCCGGGGCGCCGGGAGCCGGGTGCGGCCATGGCCCGAATCAGGGCGCCCTGCTGGGCGACCACGGGGCCGGTGAGTCCGAGCGCTTCGGCGAACGGCATCGCGCTGGTGGCCATGCGGCCGGTTACGAGCGAAACCGCGATGCCTCTCCGGGTGGCCTCGGCGATGACCGCCAGCGTCCGCTCGCCGATAACCAGGTCGTCGCCGACGAGCGTGCCGTCGATGTCGAGTGCGATCAGGCGGATCGGCAGTTCCGGCTTCACCATCAGCGCCCGCTCGATCGCCTGGCCGCAGCCGCGCGTTCCACGTGGGCCAATCGAGGCTTGCCGGAAAGGTCGGGCTGAATCCAACACCGCCACTCGCCCGGGAGCGCTGCGGCAGCCGCCTCGACCGCCGGCCCCTGGTCGAACCCGATTTCGATGAGAGCAGCCCCGGCGGGCGCCAGCGCTTCGGGCAGCGCCTCGAGCAGCCGGCGGACGACGAGCAGCCCATCGGGTCCGCCATCGAGAGCCAATCGCGGCTCGAACGATGCTGCTATCGGCAGCGAATCGATCTCTGCCGACGGGATGTAGGGCAGGTTGGCGAGAATCAGGTCGAACGGCGGCTCGGTTGCCGGCAGCAGGTCCGCCTGAGCGAATGTGACCGCGTCGGCGACGGCGTGGCCGACGGCGTTCTCGCGCGCAAGATTGAGCGAGTCGGCCGAGCAGTCGACCGCCATAACCGTGACCTCGTGCAGCATCCGCCGCCTGCGCAGCAGCGACGCCAGCGCAATCGCGATCGCACCGGAACCGGTGCCGACGTCGATGACGCGCACGTCGGGCGTCCCGGCCGGACGCGGGGCGGAGGTAAGACGCCAGGCAACATCTCGCTCCGCCTCGGAGACCAGAAGCTCCGTCTCCGGCCGAGGGATCAGGACCCGCCGGTCTACGGCAAAGGCCATGCCGTGAAACTCCTTGACGCCGCGAATGTAGGCCACTGGCTCGCCGGCCTCACGCCTCACCAGCGCAGCCTCAAACGTAGCCGCGCTGTCGGACCCGACATAGGCCTCGGAGTGGGCGATCACTTCCGTCCGCTCGGCGCCGACCGCCCAGCCCAGCAACAGCTCGGCGTCCAGACGGGCGCTCTCGGAGCCGGACGCGCTTAAGCGCGTCGTACCTGTCCTCAGGAGCTCACCGATCGTCGCCATGCCGATGCTCCGTCACCGCCGAGTTAACCCGCGCCGAGGAAGCCAGGCCCGTCACGCGCCGGAGTCCTCGGTGTTGAGAGATCGCAGCCGCTCGGCCTGGTAGGTCGTGCTCAGCGCATCGATCAGCTTGTCGAGATCGCCGTCCATGACGCCGGGAAGGTTGTGCAAGTCGAGCCCGATTCGGTGATCGGTCAGGCGGTCCTGGGGGAAGTTGTAGGTCCGCACCTTCTCGGAGCGTTCGCCCGAGCCGACCATACTCCGACGCATCGCCGACTCGGCCTCGGCTAACCTGGCCCGCTCACGGTCGAGAAGCCGGCTCCGCAACACGGCCATTGCCTTGGCCTTGTTCTTGATCTGGCTCTTCTCGTCCTGAATCGTGACGACGATGCCGGACGGCATGTGGGTGATCCGAACCGCCGAGTCGGTGGTGTTCACCGACTGCCCGCCGTGCCCGGTGGACCGGTAGACGTCGACCCTGATGTCCTTCTCGTCGATCTCGACGTCGACCTCTTCCGCCTCGGGCATGACGGCCACGGTCGCGGTCGAGGTGTGGATTCGACCGCTCGACTCGGTGACGGGGATGCGCTGGACCCGGTGCACTCCGGCTTCGAACTTGAGACGGCTGAAGGCACCGCGTCCGGCGATCTCAACGATGGCCTCGTTGATGCCGCCGATGCCGGTCTCGCCGATGCTCAGGACCTCGGCCGACATTCGATGACGCTCGGCGTAGCGGAGATACATCCGGAGCAATTCGGCGGCGAAGAGCTTGGCCTCCTCACCGCCCGCTCCGGCCCGGATTTCGAGGATGACGTTCTTCTGGTCGTGGGGGTCGCCCGGGAGGAGAAGAACGCGCAGCTCGTCGATCAGCTCCGCTTCGCGGGTTTCGAGGCGGCGGACCTCATCCTGGGCCAGGTCGTGCATCTCCTCGTCACCGGAGTCGCGCATCTCGAGGGCCTCGGCCAGCTCCTTGCGGGCGGCCTGGAGTTCGCGCCAGGAAGTCACAACCGGCTCGAGCCGGGCCAGCTCCTTGCCGAGGCGCTTGAGCTCAGCCGGGTCCGCAACGATCTCGGGCCTGGAAAGCTCGGCGTTGAAGGCGTCGTACAGCGCCGCCACCTCCATGAGCTTGGCGTCGATCACGGCTTCGTGCCCGAACCCTGGAGGGAGCCCGCCGGCGCGACCGTGATAGTGCCGCGGTCCGCATCCGGGCTCAGCGGCCGGCAGGCCGGAACGGCGCTGCCGGCGGGGATCTCGGCGCCGTCGGCGGTGAGCGCCTGCTCGATCGAGACGATCGCGACTTCGATCATGTCGTCCGTCGGCTGTCTCGTGGTGATGGCCTGGACCCAGATGCCGGGCGACCACAGCCAGCGAACCAGGGCGTGGCTGCGATTGCGGGCGCCCAGCTGGAGGATCTCGTAGCTGACGGCCGCGATCACCGGTACCAGGATCACGCGCGAGACGACGAGCCAGAGCGGCGGCAGCTTGCCCACGAGGGCGAAGGCCAGGATGGAGACTATCAGCACGACGACCAGGAACTCGGTGCCGCAGCGCGGATGGGCAGTCGGGTACTTGTGGGCGGCTTCCGGCGTCAGCGGGTCGCCGCCTTCGAGGGCGTGGATCGACATGTGCTCGGCGCCGTGGTACTGGAAGGTGCGCCGCACGTCGGCCGCTCGACCGACCAGCAACAGGTAGCCGATGAACAGCGCGACGCGGATGATGCCCTCCGAAAGCTGCAGCCCAAGACCCTGATCGACGCGCCCGATCGTCGCCTGAGCCAGGAGGAGCGGCAGCAGGAAGAAGAGGCCGATGCCCAGGACGAGGCTGAGCAGCAGCATCCCGCCCACGGCCACGGTGTAGCCCTTGCCAAGCCCCTGCTCGACCGGCGCCGGCGATGTCGAAGCGGCAGCGTCAGGATCGGTGTAGGAGCGGGCCGTCGCGGGCTCCGGCGATGCGGCAGTGGCCGACGCCTTCGCGGTTCCGTCGCGGTCCTTGGCGGCGGGCTCCGACGGGGCGCCATTGCCATCGTCATTGCCATTGCCGGCGCCACGCTGCCCGGCGGCGGCGCACAAGGCCGGACCGGCGAACGCCGTCGCCAGCATCCCAAGCAGCCCGCCGACCGTGGCCGAGGCCCCGCCGCTTCCACTCGCACCGGGATCCTCTTGCCCGCTCTCGAGACCGAGAGCCTGCACCGTGGCTGACCGGACCAGCCAGCGCGTGCCGGTGACCAGCGTGTCGTATAGGACGACCAGTCCTCGCAGAAACGGCAGCTTCAACGCCCGCCGGGCGCGAAGTCCCAGGTCCAGGCGTTCGGTGGCCCAGACGATCGAGCCGTCGGGATGGCGAAGAGCGATGGCGAGGGCGTTCCGGCCCCTCATCAAGACTCCCTCGATGAGCGCCTGACCGCCGTAGTGATAGCTCGCCATGGCCGGATTCTAGCCTCTGAGGGACAGGGAGCCGGAACGGTGTCCGCGTATGTACCGAAAGGCGACGTCAGCCGGCGAGGAGCGGGACCTGCCCGAACGCGCGGGCAGGAGCGGAACTAGGCCCGCTGCGTGCGCTCGAGGCGGCGTTGGAAGCGCTCTACCTGCCCGGCAGTGTCGAGGATCATCTGCTTGCCCGTAAAGAACGGGTGGCAGCTGTTGCACACGTCCACGCGCAGTTCCGTCCGCGTGGAACCGATCTCGAAGGTGGTGCCGCACGAGGCGCACTTCACCGCCGCCTGCTGGTACTTGGGATGAATCTTCGGCTTCATTGGTTACTCCCGGGCGCCTTCCGCACGGTCTCCCGCCGGTGGTCGTCGGTGGCGCGGGCGGCGCCTCTGGCGCCGGTCCGCAGTTTGTGGCTGGAGGCTACTCGCCCGCCAGGGCCTCGACGCGGATCCGCTTCTTCTCGCGAGTCTCGTGCTCGAAGTGGACCGTGCCATCGACGGTGGCGAAGACGCTGTAGTCGTGCGCAAGACCCGCGCCGGAGCCGGCCTTGAACGTCATGCCGCGCTGTCGGACGATGATCGATCCGGCCGTGACGAACTGGCCATCACCGGCCTTCACGCCCAGACGCTGGCCGACGCTGTCGCGGCCATTCTTCGAACTGGAACCTGCCTTCTTGTGGGCCATCGCTTATTCGTCCTTCTTGGTCCGCGCGGGGCGCTTGGCTGGCGCCTCGCCGGCCGGCTTATCGGTCGTGTCGGCTTTCGCCGTCTTCGGGGCGGCTTTGGCCGGAGCGACCTTCGGCGCGGCTTTGGGCTCGGCCTTCGCCGGAGACGTCGCCTTGGCCGGGCTCTCCGCCTTTGGGGGGGCGGACTTTGCGGGAGGGGTCTTGGTTCGGGCGGCCTTGGCGGGAGCATCCTTGGCGGGAGCCTTGGGCGACTTCGTCTTGGGCTCCGCTTCCGCGGCTGCCGCAGCCGCGGTGCGGGCCTTGAGCTTCTCGGCCAGGGCGGCGTCCTCTGCAGCCTGGCGAGCGGCGGCCTTGGCGACCTTGTCGCGCTCGCCCTCGGCGGCAGACTCGGCTTCCCTCGCTTCTTCCGCGGCGCTCTTGGCGCCCAGGCGGACGTCCGTGATCTTCAGGACGGTCAGCTCCTGGCGATGTCCCTTCTTGACGCGGCGGCGCGCCTTCGGCCGGTACTTGAACGAGATGGTCTTCTCGCCGCGATCCTGGCGCAGGACGCGAGCGCTGACGGCCGCGTCGGCCACGACTGGCTGACCGACGGCCGACCTGTCGCCGTCCACGACCAGCAGTACGCGGTCGAGGTTGATCTCTTGACCCGGCTCGACATCGAGCAGCTCAACCTCGAGCTCGGTGCCGAGTTCGACGCGGTACTGCTTGCCGCCGGTCTGGATGACTGCGTACATGGGTCCTCAGGAGTGGACGGGGCGGCGCGGCCCCAGCGGCGTGCACGACACGAATACGCCCCCGGCTTCCCGGGGCGCGAAGTGCGAGTGTACGGCCCATGCCGGGCCTCGTCAAACTCGACGGGGGCTCGGACTGGACCTCGACAGTCCGTCCTAACCGACGAGCTGGCCGGCCAGCTCGGAGTCGAGCCAGAGTCGCTCGCGAACCGGGCGGACGATCTCGAGCGATGGACGCTGGGCGGTCGGCTCGGACTCGCGCGGACCGCTCTCGTCATCATCGCCGGAGTCCGCGTTCACCGCCAGGCCAAGCTCGCCGGCGAGGGCGGCCACGACCTCCTCGGGGCGGCCACTGCCGAGATCCTGTGAGTGGCGAAGCCGCATCCACAGGCCAGTCGCCGGGGCGGTGGCGGCGTCGGGCGGCAGTGCCGCGACGTCCGCGGAGCGCAGGTGAAGGTCCAGCAACAGCGGCCGCAGGTCGTACGAGATCGACCGCGCCTCCCGGCGCCGCTCGCGCGGCAGCCGTTCGGCTGCCATGAGCCGCCCCGCGGCCTCCTCCAGCTCGACCCCTTCCACGTTCAGCAGCGTCATCCGGTAGTCGGCAGCGACGAGCTGCGGAGCGATCGCCGGAGCGCCGACCCAAACGTCGTGAAGACCCACCACGCGGTAGCCATGAGGCATCCCCACAGCCAGGCGGTCGCGCAGGTCCGGGGCAGTCAGCCGCTCGGCCAGGAAGAGGTCGGCCAGTTCGTGCTCGGCGAGCATGCCCAGCTGAAGCGGCGCGGCGAATACCAGCTTGGGCCGCGGGCTGAAGCCCTCGCTCGTGGCCACGGGAATATCGCCGCGACGGAAGGCTCGCTCCCAGAGTCTGACCGAATCGAGGTGGGATAGGAATCGGGCCTCCTCGTCGCGAGCGAAGACCAGCCTCCAGCGCTGCCGGATCTCGCTCACGTTGTCGGCCCCGACTCGGCCTCGGACGCGGACCCGCCGGATGCCGGTGGGTCGATCGCCCGGACGGTCTTCCTCGCGCCGGACGTCCGACCCCGCCTGGATGCCTTCGACCTCGGAGCGGCCTTGCCGCCCCACCGACCAACCGCGAAATCAGCCGTGGTGGCCTGAACCATCAGGGTGAAGAGAACGACCCCAAAGGTGATGCCCTGGAGCGCAGTCCGATTGGGAAAGTCGATCGGTAGGGAGAGCGCCAGCGCCGTCGAGACGGCACCGCGCAGGCCCGACCAGAAGACCACGTGCAGCCAGTCGAACGGGATGGCGCCCTCGTCGCGGGCTGCCCCCGTCGGGCCCTTGGCAGTCGCCCATCCGGCCGCCCGTTTGACGGTCGATCTGGTAGCTCGTCCGACGGTCGCCGATCCCGACGCGGCACCGGACCTGGCCAGCCAGGCGCGCCTCGCCAGCCGCCAGCTGCCGAGCATCCCGTAAACAATGACCGCGCGGCCGACCAGCGCCGCCACGATGGCCCAGGCGGTCGGTCCCGCAACGCCTGCGAGTGAGCCGGCGGCGATTGCGAAGCCGACGACCAGGAACACGAAGGCCGTGGCCAGGAAGGCCACAAACTCCCAGACGGTATCGAGCGCCTCCTCGGTTCGCTCCGACAGGCCGTAACGGCGGCCGTACGTCCCCAGGACGATCCCGGCGACGGCCGTGGCGATGACCCCGGACCCATGCAGTGCGTCCGCCGCGAGATACGTGCCGTAGGCGAGCACCACGGACAGGCTGATCTCAATCAGGTGGTCGCCGACGCTGGGCAGCACCCGCGACGCGGCAAACCCCGCCACGGCGCCCAGCGCGGCCGAGAAGGCCACGATCGAGACGAACTCGAGGACGATCTCGAGCGGGCCCACCGGGCGCGTGACGAAGTCGACGGCGATGGCGAACAAGACGATTCCCGTGCCGTCGTTGAAGACGCTCTCGGCCTCGACAAGCGTCGTAAGGCGCCGCGGCGAGCGCATCTGCTTGAACGTGGCGATGACCGCGGCCGGATCGGTGGCCGAGAGCATCGCCCCCACCACAAACGCCTCGGGCCATGCCAGCCCGGCCCCGAAGTGCAGGGCTGCGGCGATCAGGGCCGCGCTGACGAACACGCCCGGGCCGGCCAGAAGCGCCACTCCGACGATGGACGGGCGGAGCTTGCCGAAATCGGTCTGGTACGAAGCTTCGAAGACGAGCGCCGGAAGCAGCACGACGAGCACGAGCTGGGGCGTGATCTCGACGCGCAGCGGCTGAGCGAAGACCCCCGCCACGATGCCGAACGCGACAAGCGCCACGGTGTAGGGCAGATTGATGCGCCGAGCCAAGAGCGTGACCAGGGCCGCCGCGCCGACCAGGAAGACGAAGAGCCTGATGAGTTCGAGAGTGGTTTCGCCCGAGCTCACCCCGTGGACTCGCCGCCGGCCGCCTCCACCAGCGACGCAAGACCCTTCAGCCCAGCGCTCTTCGACTGCATCTCAGTCCCCAACAGGTCGTATGGCCAACCGCGCCGCTCGTCGCGGTCTGCGCTCACGTTAGCACCTGTGTCCGGGGTGGCCGAGAGGTCGACCCGGCCAGCACGCCTCGGGTCGCCCGGCGGTCCAACGTACTGCCAGCCACTCCCGCCGTCGCCGACGGCGACCAGCAGATCACGCGGCCCCTGGGCTCCCGTTCCGCATGCGAATCCCGTCGCGTCAGGCACGCCGCAGTTCGAGCACGGGCCCCAGTGGCAGTCGGCCGTCGTCCTGGCCGCAAGCGCCCGTTTCCTGTCGCGCAGCAGGAACGCATTCGAGACGCCGGCGCTCAGATGAGCCCATGGCAGTGACTCGTCGGTCGGGATGTCGCGCTGGGCGTACCAGGCCGGATCGAGCCCGTATGCGGCGAATGCCTCAAGCCACGCCGCAAAGTCGAAGTGTTCGTCCCAGGCGTCCAGCTGGGCGCCTCTCTCCCAGGCCCGCCGAATAACGGTGCCGAGGCGCCGGTCGCCGCGTCCGAGAGCGCCCTCGAGGAGGGAGCTGTTCGGATCGTGCCAGGACATCACCAGCCCCTTGGCGTGCATCGCCTTGCGCAGTGCGTCTACCTTGGCTTCGATCTCCTCGATCGTGTCCAGCCCGTCCCACTGAAACGGCGTCATCACCTTCGGCAGGAAGGTGGAGACGTTGACCTTCACCTGAGCCCGGCCACCGTGACGCCGGCGGCCCGTCTCGAGCACTCGCCTGGAAATCGCGGCGATGGCAAGGACATCGTCCATCGTCTCGCCCGGCAGGCCGATCATGAAGTACAGCTTGACGGCGGTCCAGCCTCGATCGAACGCGAGCTGGGCGCACCTGGCGATCTCTTCGTCGCTCACCCCTTTGTTGATCGTGTCGCGCAGCCGCTGGCTGCCGGCCTCCGGCGCGAAGGTGAAACCGCCACGGCGTCCCCCCGACGACAGTGCATCCGCCAGTTCGACGGTGAAGGCGTCGACTCGCGTGCTCGGCAACGACAGAATCGCCTCGGGGCGACGTCTGCGCAGCTCCGTTGCGACCTCGCCGACGTACGTGTAGTCGGCGGTGGAGAGGCTGGTCAGGCCGATCTCCTCATACCCGGTCGCCCGCAGGATCGCCTCAGCAGCCTCGATCGCGACGTCGGGCGCCCGCTCGCGCAGCGGCCGCGTATGCATGCCGGCCCCACAGAACCGGCAGCCTCGAGTGCAGCCCCGCATGACCTCGAGCTGAGCTCGGTCGAAGACGATGCCGATGTTGGGCACGAGCTGACGGATGCCGCGGACATGGGTTTCGAAGTCGGCTGCGATGCGCGCGGTGACGGTCGCCGGGGCAGCGTCGTCCAGGCGGTCCAGGCGGTCGAACCGGCCATCGGCGAGGTACTGGGGCCGGTAGAACGAAGGCACGTACACGCCGGGAATCCGGGCCAGGGCCCGCAGTGCCGTGGCGCGGTCAACGCCCCGACGCCACTCCCCGTCCGCGGCGGACCCGGCCTCGGCTCGGCGGTTCCAGCCGAGCGACTCGAGTACGTCGCCGATCTCGAGGACCACGTCCTCGCCCTCACCCAGCACAACGGCATCGACGAAGTCCGCAATCGGCTCAGGGTTCATGACGATCGAGCCGCCGGCCACGACCAGCGGGTCGGCCTCCGAACGCTCGCTCGTCGTCAGCCCGACTCCGCCCAGGTCGAGCATGGTGAGCAGATTCGTGCAGACGAGCTCGAACCCCAGGCTCAGCCCAATGACATCGAACTCGCGAAGGGGTCGTCGCGTCTCCAGACTCCAGAGTGGGACGCCAACGGCCCTGAGCTCAGCCTGGAGGTCCGTGTCCGGCGCGAAGCACCGTTCCGCAAGTCGATCGGGTCGGTCGTTGACGACCTCGTAGAGGATCCGCAGCCCGAGGTTGCTCATGCCTATCTCGTACAGGTCGGGGTAGGCGAAACACCACTTGACGGCGGTGGCGGCCCAATCCTTCTGGACGGAGTTCCATTCCCCGCCCGCGTATCGACCGGGCTTGCGGACGCGCCCCAGGATCCGCTCGACCGCTGGAGGCGGGAGGGGCGGGGGGTCGTGGAACGGCCCGCCCCCGTGGGGCGGCGAAGGCGGCTGACCCTGGGTCCGTGTCGTCATCGCTCGCTGGCTCGCTCCCTGGGTTAGGTTGCCGGTGCAAACCTCAGCCGGGCGTATCAGCCGGTTCGGCCGGACCGTGCGACAGCTACCACTCGGGTTTCTCGCGGCGCAGATTCGTGCTCTGGAGCGTACCCAGGCCCGCAGCGAGGCAGACGAGCGACGCTCCACCGTAGGAGATGAAGGGGAGCGGGATGCCCGTCACCGGAAGCAGGCCGTTGACCATGCCCACGTTCACGACCACCTGGAAGAAGATCATCGTCGCCATGCCGCAGCCGATGAGCATGGCGAACGGATCGGTGGCACGCCAGGCGCACGCGAGCAGGCGCCAGATCAGGAGCGCAAACAGAATCAGGACCACGATGCCGCCGATCAGACCCAACTCCTCGACAAGGACGCCCCATACGAAGTCGGTCGTTTTGACGGGCAGGTAGACGGTGCCGTTCGTGAGGCCCTTGCCGGTGAGCCCGCCGGCGTCGATCGCGAGCCTGGCCTGATGGATCTGGAAGCCGGCGCCGTTCGGGTCGGCATTGGGGTCGAGCAGGGTAAGCAGGCGGGCCTGCTGGTAGTCGGCCATGTGCGCCCAGACGAACGGAATCGCGGCGGCCACCGCCGCCGCCAGTGTGCCCAGCCAGAATAGGCTCGCACCGGACATGAAGAGCAAGCCCGTGATCGTGGCCACGAGCACCAGCGACGTGCCGAGGTCGGGCTGGAACATGACCAGGACCCATGGCGGGACCAGGATCACCAGGGCGCCGATGATGGTCCACGGCGATTTGATCTTCGGCTGGCGATTGGCGAGGTAGGCGGCGAAGACCAGGACCATGACGATCTTGGCCAGCTCGCTGAATTGGAACTGAAAGCCGGCAACGACGACCCAGCGTGCCGCCGTGCCCGCTTCGCCGGTCGCCCTCCCGATGCGGAGAGTAAGGATGAGGAGGCCGATGTTGATGAAGTACAACGGCCAGACGATCGAGCGGAGCCACCTGTAGTCGAAGACGGTGGTCAGGCCGAGAACCACAGCCGCGACAACCGACCACATGATCGTTCGGACGAAGGGCAGGTCGAGCGTGAGTGGCGCGTGACTCGGTCCGACGCTGTTTCTGTACGCCATCGCCAGACCGAATAGCGTCAGCAAGATGGCGTACGTGGTCAACTGGAGGTCGTAGTTGCGCCAGGCCAGCCAGCCGGCCTTGGGCGCCCAGCCTCGAAGCCTGAGAGTCTCGGCGCGCAGAAAGCTCATCGCTCAGTCGCCCGTCAGTCCCTGTTCGGGCTTCCGTAGAAGTTCGTCGTCTTGGAAACCCAGGACTGGATGTAGCCCGGCGTGCGGGAGTCGAACGCCTGGGATTCGCGCTTGATCAGGTTGTAGTGGAGCATCAGATAGTTCTTGACGACCTCGGTGGCCACGTTGCCCCAGGTGTCGCCGCCGTAGATGAAGGCCAGCACCGCAAGCTGCGAGTCCGGCTTGGTGAAGTCACCGTTGTACGGATCGGCCGGCACGTAGCCCACGAACCACTCGTGATACGGGAGGCGGTTGTACTTGTCGGGTACCCCGAACTCGGCGGTGCCGGTCTTGCCGGCGACCTTGATCGGCAGGTCGACGAGGTTGTACGTGTGACGGCTCGTAACCACAGCCCGGGTGGCCAGACGCATGTCTTCGAGGACCTGGGGCGAGATGGGGGTTCCATCCGCGGCGTGCAGGTGATTCTCCACCACGGGCTGGATGTTGGTAACGGTACCCGTGGCCCCGTCGGTGATGGACTTGACCACCTGAGGCTGGTACACCGTGCCGCCGTTGGCTAGAGCGCAGTAGGCGTTGAGCAGCTGAAGCGGCGTGGTCGCGTCGTAGCCCTGCCCGATGCCCGCCTGCATGAGCTCGCCCTCGAACATCGGCTCGCCCTTGTTCTTCAGCTTCCATTCGTTGGTCGGGACGATGCCGGTGGCCGTCTCCGGCAGGTCGATTCCGGTCGCCTTGCCGAACCCGTACTGGTCCGCCCAGTACGTCAGCTTGTCGAGGCCCACAAGCTCCGCCAGCTGATAGAAGAAGGTGTCGCTCGAGTAGGCAACCCCCTCGGAGATGTTCAGCGGGCCCCACCCGTGCTTGTCCCATTCCCAGTACTTGTACTCACCGAACTGAATGTAGGGCTGCGACAGAAGGGTGGTCGCGGTGTTGATCGACGGCAGCATGGCGGCGGCTGGGTCGGAGTTGGTGCATGGGATGCCCGACGTTGACGAAGAGAGGAGTGTGCATGCGTTCGCCGGCGGCCCGGCGACCAGCCCGGCCGTGCCTGTGACGAGCTTGAACGTCGACCCGGGCGCGTACTGGCCCCCGATTGCCTTGTTCAGGAGAGGCTGGTCCGGGTTCGATAGCAGCGCCTGGAAGTCGGTCTCGCCGATTCCGTCGGCAAAGAGCTGGTCGTTGTAGCTGGGCAAGCTGACCATCGCCAGGATCTTTCCGTTCTGCGGGTTCTCGACGATGATCACGCCCTTCGTGACCTTGGCATTGGCCAGGCCGGTGGCAAGGGCCGTATACGCATATGTCTGCTCTTTAGTGTCGATGTTCAGCGTCAGCGAGTCCCCTGGGATCGCTTCCTGGCCGGTCGTGACGAGTCCCGGAATGGGCTTGCCTGCATCGTCGAGCGCAACGGTCTCTGAGCCGTAAGTACCGCGGAGGGCGGGCTCGTAGTAATTCTCGAGGCCTGCCTGGCCGACCACGTCCTGAGCCGAGTAGCCGTCGGCCTTCAATTGCGCATATTGCGCCGCCGTGATCTGACCCTCGTATCCGATGAGTTCGGCGAAGAGGTCCTTGGTCAAGTACTGGCGCTTCGACGTGACCACGACCTTGACGCCTGGCAGGAGGTCGGCGTTCTCCTGGAGGAAGCGGGCTACCTGGTCGGATACGCCGTCGGCGATCGTGATCGGTTCGTACAAGGATCCGGTTGTGCTGTCGATCTGAGTCTCAATGTAGATGGGGTCCATGTTCAGAACCGACCCCAACCGCGTCGCGACAGTCAGCTCCTGATCGAGAGGGAGGTCGCTTGGAGTGACCGTGACGGAGTAGTCAACGACGTTCTTGACCAGAGGCGCTCCGGCGGCATCGAAGATCAGGCCGCGAGTTGACGGGATGGACTCTTTGGCAGTGGCCTGGGTGGTGGTGCTGCCCTGGTCGGTCCCCTGCCCCTGGATGACCTGCAGGTAGAACATCCGTGAGGTGAGTGTCGTGACCCCGATGGCGACTGCCAGGGCGAATGCTCCGAACCGGTAGACGTTCTTCAGCTCGACGCGATGGTTGTCTGCTGTCGCAGTCATTGCGTCACCTCCACCAGAGCACCCGTTCCCGCTGCTCTGCCCGCCTCTTGATCCCGATAACGAGCGGAGCCACTACCGCCGCGACGATCGCATTCGCAAACGCCGCCGCGACGAAATCGGTCAGACGCAGGGGCGGAGCCGGCGGCT
>Ga0182021_10003027_pt1 | contig 19758 bp, 15 predicted proteins | sample 612E3MmetaG_FD_120493 | JGI IMG/M metagenome (GOLD analysis project Ga0182021, IMG submission 120493) | Permafrost microbial communities from Stordalen Mire, Sweden - 612E3M metaG (Illumina Assembly) | ecosystem: Environmental > Terrestrial > Soil > Wetlands > Permafrost | place: Sweden... | reverse complement strand
GATTCACGTGGCCAGCGCCGATGAAGCCAGCGCCAACAAGGCGATCCAGATCATCAGCGACCTCACCGCCACCGCCGAAATCGGCAAGACCTATCTCGGCAAAGTGGTGCGGCTGGTGGATTTCGGCGCTTTCGTGGAAATCTTCCCGGGAACCGATGGTCTGCTGCACATCAGCGAGATCGCCGAAAACCGGATCAAGGACGTTCGCGACGAGCTGAAGGAGGGCGACCAGATTCTGGTCAAGTGCCTGGCGCTCGAAGGCAACAAGATCAAACTCAGCCGCCGCGCCGTGCTCAAGGAGCAGCGCGAGAAGCTGAAGGGCGCTCCTGTAAAGGAGTAACTTTCCTCGTTAAGCAGTGAGGGCGCCGGTGAGAGCCGGCGCCCTTTTTGCGGTGTGGGACAGACCATCGCCTTGCGTGGTCTGTCATGCTTCGTCCCCATCCTGAAGGGATCCAACTTACCCGTATCTGAAATACGGGAAAGTCGGATCACCCCGAACCTGGCGGACGATCACGCCGGCCGGCACCGGTGGCGGAGTTCGCCGCAATTGCGAAACGCATTCAGTGGTCAGTTTCCGGGTTGGCGACTTATACTGCCAATCTCTGCCCGTCCGCATAACGGGCAGAGATTGGCCGTATAAGTCGTCATGTCGTACATGTGCTTTGTCCTATTGCTCCTGGATTACGCACCATCCGGAAGTTGGCGGTCCAAACGACGACGGCCGTCTGCATTTCTGGTGGTAAATCCCCATGCAACCAGCGTGGCAGGCAATTAGTTGTAGCGCGGCGCAAATAGTGCGCCTTATGTACGCCCGACCGATCATCGGGCTGCATCCGTGCAGCGACATTTCAGGTTGCCACGTCGGCGTCCTTGCCGGCGTTCTTCGAAAAATGCCGGTTCGAATACCGGCATGGCAGGCGAGACGCCCGCTCCACGGTGCTCCGGATAACGCGCACTATCTACGCCGCACGCCACTACTCTAACGTGCCGCGGCTCGGATTGCCTGGTTGACGCGAATCTTCGATCGACAGGCGCGGACAGCCAGGGGGACTGTCCTACAGATTCACAGGGACGACTTCCTCGAAAATCGCCGGCGGCACGGTAACGCCGCTGATGCGCAGGCGCTCCAGCAGTTTGGGTACGACGCCGGTGGCCCGAAAGCGGCCCTGTACCTTGCCGGCGTCGGTCACGCCGATACGTTCGAAGGTGAAAATCTCCTGCAAATCCACCTTTTCGTCCCGCACTCCCAGCACTTCGCTGACGCTGAGGACTTTGCGGGTCCCGTCTTGCAGGCGTGAAAGCTGCACCACCAGCTTGATGGCGCTGGCCAGTTGCTGCAGGATGACGCGCGTGGGAATTTCGAGATCGGCCATCATGACCATGGTTTCCAGGCGCGAGAAGGCGTCGCGCGGCGAATTGGCGTGCACCGTGCTCATCGACCCCTCCACGCCCGTGTTCATGGCCTGCAGCATGTCCAGCGCTTCGGCGCCGCGGCACTCGCCGACGATGATGCGGTCGGGGCGCATGCGCAGGGCGGTGCGCAGCAGAATCCGCTGGTTGATGCCGCCCTCCTTGTTGAGGTTGGGCGGGCGGGTTTCGAACTTGATGACGTGGCGCTGCTGGAGCTGCAATTCCGCCGTGTCTTCGATGGTGATGATGCGCTCTTCCTCGGGGATGAAGCGCGAGAGCGCGTTCAGCATGGTGGTCTTGCCGGAGCCGGTTCCGCCGGAGATCAGCACCGTGACCTTGCACTGCACGCACGCCGAAAGGAAGCGCAGAATGCCCGGCGTGAGGGTCTTGTACTGCAGCATTTCGTCCTGCGTGACGACGTGGCGGCCGAAGCGGCGTATGCTGAGGCAGGGACCGTCGAGCGCCAGCGGCGGAATGATGGCGTTGACGCGCGAGCCGTCCTGCAGGCGCGCGTCCACAATCGGCTGGGCTTCATCGATGCGCCGGCCCACTTGCGAGACGATCTTTTCGATGATGTGCAGCAGGTGCGCATCGTCCTTGAAGCGGACGGTGGTTTCGGAGAGCTTGCCGTTGCGCTCGATGAATACCTTGTTATAGCGGTTGACCAGGATGTCGCTGATGCTGGGCTCTTTGAGCAGGGTTTCCAGGGGGCCGAGACCGAGCACTTCGTCGAGCACTTCCTCGACGATCCTGGTCTGCTCGGCGGTGGTCATGGGGACGCGCTCTTCGTCCAGCAGGCGCTCCACCACGCGGCCGATCTCGGCGCGAATGCGGTCCTTGGGGATGGACGACGCGCGCTCCAGGTTGAGCACGCCGATGAGCTTGCGATGGATCTGCGATTTCAGCTCGAAGTAGCGGTCGGCGCCGCGGGTGGCGATAGGCAGAGCGCCGCCACGCGCCGGCAGGGGTCGATTGGATCCCACTTGTTCTCCCTGGAGGTTGCTCCTGATGCAGTGTAGTCGATACCGATTATATCGCGGCGGCGTAGGTTGCTCATGAACGGAGGGGACAGGGGACAGACCGGACTGGCAGCGAATTTCCGGCAAACGGCGCCGGAAATCCATGCCAGTCTGGTCAGTCCCCTGGGCGCGGTGGCTGCGCCGTCCCACGCAGCCTCGCCAATAGCGCCGCGTCCACTTTCGCCTTCACCGTCCGGCGATCCAGCCCCAGACGCCGCGCCGTCTCTTCGTAGCTGCCGGTGCGGCTGTAGACGACCGTCACATACCGCCCCAACAACTCATCCGCCGTCAGCAACCCGGCGCGCGCCTGGTTGGCGAACTCCTCCACGGGGTCCGGGGCGCCCACCAGCGCCGGCCGGTAATTTCGGCGGATCAGCACATTCTTGACGCACTGCTCCAGCTCGCGATAGTTTCCCGGCCACGCGTACTCCGTCCCCAGGTTGGCCGCGATCCACGGCAGCACCTCGCCCGCCAGTGCGTCGCCTTCCACTCCCGCCACGCGCCGCGCCATGTAGAAGACCAGTTCGCGCAGCACGCCGGGCGACGCGGCAAGTTGCTCGGCAAGCGAGGGCGTGGCCACCTGGTCCGAGCAGAGGCGGTAGTACAAATCCTCGCGGAACTGTCCTTTGCGCATGGCCTGCGCCAGATCGCGATTGGTGGCGGCGATCAGCTTGCCGAGGAACTGCCGCCCCGCGGTGTCGCCCACCGGATGGAAGGTGCGTGTCTCGATCACGCGCAGCAGCTTCACCTGGATGCCGGGGTCCATATCGCCGAGCTCGTCCAGAAATACCGATCCCAGTTCGGGGCACATTTCCAGAAACCCGCGCCGTTCCGCTACAGCGCCGGTGAAGGCGCCGCGCTTATGGCCGAACAGCTCCGATTCCACCAGCGTCGGCGAGAGCGCCGAGATGTTGATGGGCAGGAAGGCGGGCTCGCCGTCGCCGGCGAACGCCAGGCGCCGGTCGTCGAACGGCGCGTAGCGCGATTCCGCGACGGTCCGCGCGACCAGTTCCTTGCCGGTCCCCGAGGGTCCGGTAATCAGGGTCGCGAACTCGCCCATGCGCGCGTAGAGCGTGCGCCGGTAGCGCCGCATATCGTGGGTGAAGATGGATTGCCACAGCGCCCCGCGCAACCGCGCCGCCGGCAGGGAACTGCCGATGATGTCGCGGAAGGTGATGTCGAAGGCGCGCTGGATTTGCCGGAAACAGGCGAAGGTATGGCGGGAATCCCGTTCGTTGGGGAAGGTCACGCCATCGATGGCGAAGAAGTGCCGCCAGTCCGCCAGGAACTCGGTGTAGAAGCGCCACCGCCCCGGGTTGGATTGCTCACTGCCGAACCCCGCCTCGTAGAATCTCGGATAGCAGCGCTGATAGAGGAGTTGCAGCGCCGCGTCTTCGTAGAGCGCCAGATCATGCTCGGGGGCCGAGATGCCGCCGCGCAGCCGGGCGCCGAGTTGTTCCACCAGCGGCTCCAGCCGAGCCACGATGCGCCACACATTGGCGCGCGGCTCCGGATGCTCCGCGCGGTAGCTCCACACCGGTTCGCCTTCGAGGAATTCGGCGCCGAGCACGGCGCGCTCCAGTTCCACGCGCTCCGGCAGGAAGGGATTGGCGTACCCCAGGCGCGAAACTCCCTGGAGCAGGGTACGTTGCGCAGACGTCAGAAAGGGTGCAGCACTCATGCACTAAATGTACACCGGCTGCGCTCAATGGAGGGTCATCGTCCCGCTGTCACTACATCGGTTTGCCCGAAATCGTCCCCAATGAAAAGTAACGGCTCACTTCTGGACTGCGCCAAGGCGTAGGATGCGCAATCGCCGAAGTTGAGCCTGGCCGGGTGGCGGCCTCGCCCGTAGACCAGCCAGGCACGCTGCGCAATCGACAATTGCGCGGCGTCGAAGGGCACCTGCTGGAAGTCGAACTCGGAGAGAAACAGCGAGAGTTCGAGGACGGCGCCCGTCCCCCGGCGCGCGCCAAGAACGCAAGTGGCCTCAAGAACGGACACCGTGGAGATCCAGCGAGTTGGATCCCCGGATAGAGCCGTGCGGAGCGCGGGCGCCGTCGCCTCGTCTTCCAGCAGCGCCACCAGCGCGGAAGTGTCAATCACCACTGAGATCGCCCTCCGGCCCGTAGCCGAGGATCTCGTCGTCGGAACGGGGGTCCAACAAAGGCATGGCGGAAACGCGGCGGGTGAACTCCCGCATCCGCTGCACCTCGTTGCCCCCGCGGCGGCGGCGCTCCTGCCGGCTGAGCTCGGCGCGCACGGCGTCCAGCACCGCGGCCGTGATGGTGACCCCGTTCATCTTGGCCAGACGCGAAGCGGCCTGATGGACTTCCGGATTCTTGATGTTGAGCGAAACAGAGTGCTTGTTCCCGGGCACGTTTCTGTACCTCTTTACCTAATTCTACCAATACAGATCCACGCCCGGAGGAAACGTACTGCCAGCCAAGAATGTCCGCACCGCATACACTAAATGTACACCATCCACCCATCGACTCCCATCGCCGCCTCGCGTAAACTCTTACCAGGACGCAGCTTAGCCCCGGCCCTCGATGGGTAGCTCAGTTGCACTCATGTCGGCATGGCACATAGCGGATTCGGCAACGTCCTTAAGAACGGCGGCTTCCAGGCCTTCCTCTGGACCCAGTTCCTGGGCGCGTTCAACGACAGCGTCTATCAGACCATCGTCGCCCTGCACGTGGGCAACGCCAATCCGGCGTACGTGCCGCTGGTGCCGGCCGTTTTCACCCTGCCCTCGCTCGTGTTCAGCGGATACGCCGGCCACCTCGCCGACCTGGTGAGCAAGCGCCGCGTGCTGATCGGCGTCAAGCTTTTCGAAATCGCCATCATGCTCTTCGGGCTCACCACGCTGATCGCCGGCTGGACCGAGGGCATGCTGCTGGTGGTCTTCCTGATGGGACTGCACGCCGCCATCTTCAGCCCCGCCAAGTACGGCATCGTTCCCGAGATGCTGGACGATCGCGACCTTTCGCGCGGCAACGCGCTGCTGGAAATGAGCACCTTCGTCGCCATCGTCGTGGGCATCGCCTCTGGCGGCGTGCTGTTTGCCGTGTGGAAGGCGGCGGCGTGGCGCATCGGCGCGGCCACGCTGGCCATCGCCGCCATCGGCTTCGCCACCAGCCTGCGCATCACGCGCGTGCGGGCTTCGGGCGCCACCCAGCCTTTCCGCTGGAACCCCTTCGGCGAGATTGCCGGCAGCACCCGCCACCTGCTCCACGACAAGCCGCTCTGGCTCGCCGTGCTCGGTGTCTCTTACTTCTGGTTCGCCGGCGTGCTGCTCAAAACGAACCTGCAATACTTCGGCAGGGACGCGCTCGGCGCCGGGGACAACGGCGTTTCCCTGCTGTGGGCCTTCCTCGCCATCGGCATCGGTGTGGGCAACATGCTGGCCGGCCGCCTCTCCGGCGACAAGGTGGAACTCGGCCTGGTCCCGATGGGCGCTGGCGTAATGGGATTCTTCGCGCTGGCCTTGGCTGCCGCGCGCCACTCTTTCGCGTTCTCCACCGCCGCCGTGGTTGGCCTGGCAATGGCCAGCGGCCTCTTCGTGGTCCCGCTCTATGCCTACATCCAGCAGCGCAGCGATTCCCGCGAAAAGGGCCGCGTGGTGGCCGCCAACAACTTCTACCAGACCATCGGCATGCTGATCTCTAGCGCGGTGATGTGGCTCTGCTACACCCGCCTGCACCTCGGCGCCGCCACCATCATGGCCGCCTTCGGCGTCTCCATGTTGCTGGTCACCGCCTACATCGTCACCGTGGTCCCCGATTATCTGGTCCGCTTCGCGCTCTGGCTGCTCACCCACAGCTTCTTCCGCATACGCATCAACGGCCAGGAGAACGTGCCCTTCCATGGGCCGGCGCTGCTGGTGGCCAACCACATGTCGCATGTGGACGGCCTGCTGGTGGGCGCATGCGTGCAGCGCTTCATCCGCTTCATGGTGTGGAAGCCCTTCTTCGAGATGCGCGCGTTCCACTGGTTGCTGCGCCGCGCCAACGCCATCCCGGTGGGGACAGGCGGGCCGCGCGACATGGTGGAATCCATCCGCGCCGCGCGCCGCGAGCTCGCCGCCGGCCACATGGTCTGCATCTTCGCCGAGGGCGCTATCAGCCGCACCGGTAACATGCTGCCTTTCAAGCGCGGCATGGAGAAGATTGTCGAAGGCTCTGGCGTGCCCATTATTCCAGTGCATCTGGATCGCCTGTGGGGCAGCATCTTCAGCTTCTCCGGCGGCAAGTTCTTCTGGAAGTGGCCGGCGCGGATTCCCTACCCCGTGACCGTGAGTTTCGGCGCGCCGCTCCCTTCCAATAGCAGCGCGCAGACCGTACGCCAGGCCATACAGGAACTCGGCGCCGATGCCACCGCCCTCCGCAAGCGGCCGGACGACCTGCTGGATCGCCGCCTGATCCGTGTGGCGCGCCGCAACTGGGGCAAGTTCGCCATGGCCGATACCACCGGCCGCTCGTTGACTTACGGCGAAGTCCTCACCGGTGCGGTGTTGCTGGGCCGATTGGCAATCGGCCGCAGGTCGACAACCTGCCCCACAATGGTAGGCGTGCTGCTCCCCTCCACCGTGGCCGGAGCGCTGGTGAACGTGAGCCTCACCCTGCGCGGCGCGGTCCCGGTAAACCTCAACTTCACCGCCGGCGCGGACGCCATGGAATCCGCCATTGAACAATGCGGCATCCGCACCGTCGTCACTTCGCGCGCTTTCCTCGCCAAGGCCAAGATCGAGCCGCTGCCGGGCACCGTCTACATCGAGGATCTGTTGAAGAGCGCCACGCCGGCCGCCAAGCTGCGGGCGTACCTCACTGCGCGCTTCCTCCCTGCCGACCTCCTTTCTTGCGGCGGCCCCACGCCGGATTCCCTGGCCGCCGTCATCTTCTCCAGCGGATCCACCGGCGTCCCCAAGGGCGTCATGCTCTCCCACTACAACCTGATCGCCGATATCGAAGCCATCGCGCAGCTCTTCCGCCTCCACCCGGGCGACCGCATCGTGGGCGTGCTGCCCTTCTTCCACTCCTTCGGTTTCACCGTGACGATCTGGTTTCCGCTGCTCACTGGCTGCGGCGTGGTTTACCACCCCAACCCGGCGGACGCCCACGCCATCGGAGAGCTGGTCCAGCGGCACAAGGCGACGCTGCTGCTCACCACTCCCACCTTCTGCTCCACCTATATCCGCAAGTGCGCGGCGCAGGAATTCGCCAGCCTGCGCTACGTCCTGGTGGGCGCCGAGAAACTCCGCCAGCCGGTGGCCGACGCGTTCCGCGAGAAGTTCGGCGTGGAACTGCTGGAAGGCTACGGTTGCACCGAGATGTCCCCGGTGGTGGCGGTCAACGCTCCCAACTTCAGCGCCGGAAAGGATACGCAGACCGGCAACAAGCCCGGCACCGTGGGCCATCCGCTGCCCGGCGTGGCGGCGCGCATCGTGGACCCCGTCAGCTTCGCCCCGCTGCCGCCCAATACCGAAGGCCTGTTGCTGGTGAAAGGCTCCAACCGCATGTTGGGTTACCTCAACCAGCCCGAGCGCACCGCCGAAGTCTTCCGCGACGGCTGGTATATCACCGGCGACATCGCGCTGCTCGACGACGAGGGCTTCCTGCGCATCACGGACCGTGTTTCGCGCTTCAGCAAAATCGCCGGCGAAATGGTGCCGCATCTCAAGGTGGAAGAAGCCATCGCCGAAGTCCTCGGCGATGCGCCGTGCGTGGTGACCGGCATCCCCGACGACGCGCGCGGAGAGCGCCTGGCGGTGCTCTACGTGCATCCCACGCTCACCCCGGAAGACCTGTACCGGCAGATTTCGGAGACCGGCATGCCGCGCCTCTGGATACCCAAGCGCGAAAACTTTTACGCGGTGGAAGCTTTGCCGCAACTCGGCAGCGGCAAGCTCGACCTGCGCGGCGTAAGGAATCGCGCGCGGGAACTGGCTGGGGCGGGCGTTCAGCCTGCTAACGCTTCTCACTAATGCAATGGGGCGCAAATGCTGGGCCCTATCGGGCTGTACCCGTGGAGCGACCTTTCAGGTTGCAACGCCGGCGTCCTTGCCGGCGTTCTTCGGAGAATGCCGGTATGAATACCGGCATGGCAGGCGAGACGCCCGCTCCACGAATTGAGAAAAAGGTGTCGTTACTCTTAAATAAGGAACGTTCTCATGGAAGAGTTCTTGTTGCTGGTTCTCGTGGTCGTATTGGTGGTTCGCTGGTTCTATCTGCGCAACCGCCTCGACGAGTTGGAAAACCGTATGGGCGTGCTGGAGCGCCAATCCGACCGTCGCCCCTTCCTGGACCTGCTCCCGCGCCCGGCGCCCGCGCCCCCGCCGCCGGTTGAGCAGCGTCCGGCGCCGGCACCCGCTCCACCCGCCGCGCCCATGCCGCCCGTCGTGGCGCCTCCTGCTCCGCCGGCCGCCCCTGCGCCCACGCCGCCGCCTCCCTCCGCTCCAGTCCTTCCGTTGCCCGATGCGTTCCGGGTGCCGTTCCAGCCGGCAGCCGCCCGGGTGTCTCGCACCAGCGAAGAATGGGAAGCGCTGATCGGCGGCAACTGGGTCAACAAAATTGGCGTCTTCGTTGCCGTCATCGGCATCGCGCTGCTTCTCAATTACGCCTACACGCAACTCGGCGCGGCCGGGCGCGTGGCCCTCAGCCTGGGCGTCAGTTTCGCCATGCTCGCCGCCGGCGTGGTCTTCGAGCGCCGGGAGAAGTACCGCACCTTCTCCTATGGCCTGATCGGCGGCGGATGGGCCGCGCTCTACACCACCGTGTACGCGATGTATGCCGTGCCCGCCGCCAAGGTGCTGGACAACGCCTTCGCTGCCACCGTGCTGTTGCTAGCCGTCGCGGCCGGCATGATCGTCCACTCGCTGAAGTACCGTTCGGAGACCGTCACCGGCTTCGCCTACTTCCTGGCTTTCGTCACACTGGCCATCGCCGAGATCTCCACCTTCGCTGTGATCATGCTGATCCCGCTGGCCGCCTCGCTGCTCTACATCGCGTACCGCAACCAGTGGCCCCGCTTCGCGCTCTTCGGACTGGTTGCGACTTACATCGCGTGCGGGTTGCACAAGGACACTGGGGCGCCTCTGTGGCAGACGCAGGGCCTGTTCCTGATCTACTGGCTGCTCTTCGAAGGCCTGGACCTGCTGCGCGCCGACCCCTGGCTGCTGCCGCTCAACGCGCTCGGCTTCCTGGCGCTTTCCGCCGGCAAATGGCAGCACGCCGCCCCCAACGACATCTGGCAACTGGCCGCCGGCGCCTCCGGATTGTATCTCGCCAGCACCATCGTGCGCGCCCGCGCCGGCCGCTGGAGGCCCGCCGTGCTGTTCAACGCCGCGCTCGCCACCACCGCCATTGCGCTCAAGCTGCACGATCAATGGTTGCCGTTCGCCCTGCTCATCGAGGCCGAACTCTACTATCTGGCCGGCGTGCGCTTCCGCTCCGCGTTCCTGCGTAACCTGGCCGGCGCCGTCTTCCTGCTGCAAGTCGGTGACTTACTGCTCGTGGTCATCGGTGGGAGACTTCCCCAGCGTTTCTGGGAGCCGGTGGCTGCGCTCAACGTGGCGTTCTTCTACCTCAATCGCGGGCTCCGGACGTCCGAGGTCTGGTATGGCTACGCGGCCGCGGGAATGGCCGCGCTCGTCTCCGGTTACGAGGCCAGCGACCCGTGGCGCGGCGTCACGTGGAGCCTGATGGCGGCGGCCCCGTTCGGCCTCGGCTGGTGGCGCCGCCTGCTGGATTTCCGCGTGCAAGGCTACGCCTTGGCCGCGATGGGCGCCATTGCCATCGGCAGCTACCAGCCGTATGCGTGGCTGCCTCTCGCCGTGGGCGCCGCCGTGGCGTACGCCTTCGTGCACGCGACGCTGTGGAGCGGCGAAAACCGTTTCGGCGAACAGGAACGCGATGCGCTACGCGTGGCCGCCTCTCTCGCCACCGCGCTGGGGCTCTGCGCCCTGCTCTGGCGGATCGTTCCAGGCGAATATTTGGGCATCGCGTGGCTCTCTCTCGCGCTCGCGGTGCTGGAAGCGGGACTGCGCGGGTGGCCCGACGAGTTCCGCGGGCTGGCCCTTCTGGTGGGGATCCTGGGCGTCTGCCGCGTGGCCGGTTACGATCTCGATAGCCGGCTCGCCCTGGTCTCTTCAGTTCTTACTTATGCCTTTGCCCTGCGCGCCCGCAAAGAAGCCGATGGCCGCGTTCTCGACGTGGCCACCTGGCCGGCCACTCTATTCCTGCTGGCCGGGCTCGCCGCGCTGCTGCCGGCCTGGGCCATCAGTCCCGCCTGGGCGCTGATCGCGCTCGGTCTCGCCGAATTCGAAGGCCGCAGCTTGCGCGCTCAGGCGATTCTGCTGAGCGCCGTAGTAGTCGCGCGCTGTCTCTCCATCGACATGGAAACGGCGCAGCCCGTGCTCCCCATCGCGCCCGTCATCGTCTGCTTGTGGGCCGCCATGCTGCGCCGTGAGATCGGCGGCCTCCACCGGATGTACGATTCGCTGCTCGCCACCCTGCTGCTGGGCGCGCTGATCTTCCACGAAGTCACCGGCTCCGTGCTCACCGTCGCCTGGGGTGTGGAGGCGCTCGGGTTGCTGGCCGCGGGCTTCGCCCTGCGCGATCGCGTGCTCCGCCTCTCCGGCCTGGCGCTGTTTCTGATTTGCACGCTGAAGCTCTTCTTCTGGGACCTGCGCAACTTGGAAACACTGCCGCGGATCGTCAGTTTCATCGTGCTGGGACTGCTGCTGGTAGCGGTCAGTTGGGTCTACACGCGCTTCCGCGATCAGGTGCAGAAGTTCCTGTGACCGGTGCCGTTCGCATTGATGGGTGGGGCGGATCCCCTGGTCCGCGGCCGACGCCCCCGTCGGCCTGCTCATACCTTGCAGGATGCTGGTATCGCTGTTCCGAATGCGGGACTGGGGAGTCCCGCGCGGACCAGGGGGTCCGCCCCACCGCTTCCGCCTGCGAACTTCATTCTGCTCAACGTGGCTTATAGGCGATGGCGTCGATTTCCACGTGGATGCCGGGGACCGCGAAGCCCGTCACCACGGTGGCGCGCGCCGGCTTGGCTTCGCCGAAGAACTCCGCGTAGACCGCGTTCATGGCGGCGAAATCGTTGCCGTCGCCGAGATAGACGCTGCATTTGACGACGTCGGCGAGGGTAGCGCCGCAGCCTTCGAGCAGGACTTTGATGTTGTTCAGCGTCTGGCGAGTTTCCACCGCGATATCGCCGGAGACCAGTTGTTGGGTGGCGGGATCGACTGGGACCTGTCCGGAGACGAAGATGAAATCGCCGGCACGGACCGCTGGGGAATAGGGGCCTCGCGGCGCGGCTACGCCGGGAGGAGAAATGCGCTCGATCATGAGTTAGTGTCCTTCCGCTTCCAGGAACTTTTCAACTTCGATGGCCGCCATGCACCCCGCCGCGGACGCGGTGATCGCCTGGCGGTAGACACGATCCTGCACGTCGCCCGCGTGGAAGACGCCTGCGATATTGGTGCGCGCGCCGCCCTTGGAGACGATGTAGCCTTCGGCGTCGGTTTCGATCTGCCCCTTGAAGACTTTGGTGTTGGGAATGTGGCCGATGGCCAGAAAGAACCCGTCCACATGCTGATCCCAGACCAGGCCGGTCTTGTTGTTGCGCAGCCGCGCGCCGCTGACCAGTTGCTCGGACGGGTCGTAGATCTCTTCCACGATGGTGCTGGTCAGGAACTTGATCTTGGGGTTGTGGCGGGCGCGATCCAGCATGATCTTGGAGGCGCGGAATTCTTCCCTCCGGTGCACCACCGTGACCTCGCTGCCGAAGCGCGAAAGGAAGTTCGCCTCTTCCATGGCGGAATCGCCGCCGCCGATCACCATGATTTTCTTGCCGCGATAGAAAAAGCCGTCGCAGGTGGCGCAACTGCTCACCCCGTGGCCGATCAGTTTCCGTTCGCTTTCGAGGCCCAGCCATCTGGCGCTGGCCCCGCTGGCGACAATCAGCGTGCGCGACTCCATCCACTCGCCTTCAATGTTGAGGCGGAACGGACGCTGCGATAAATCCGCGTCGATGACGGAGCCGTGCAGGAACTCGGCGCCGAACTGCTGCGCCTGCAACTTCATGTTCTCCACCAGGACCGGACCGTCGATTCCGTCCGGGAAACCCGGGAAGTTCTCCACCAGGGTGGTGAGGGAAAGCTGCCCGCCGGCTTCGTGGCCGGCCACCACCAGCGGTTTCAGATTGGCGCGGGCGGTGTAGATCGCGGCCGTGTTGCCGGCGCAGCCTGAACCTATGATGATTACGTCTAGCATCGTTTGATTCTCAGGTTAGCACGGAGGGCGTGACTGCCCCTTCAGCGCGCCGGCGTGTTCTCGTACCACTTCAGGCGCGTCGCATCGATACAGGCGATATCGGGGCGGCCGTCCTGGTTCAGATCGGCCACGGTGCAGGCCGCGGCGCCCATGCCGCCCTTGTCCAGATCGCCGCGCGTCCAGTGCCTGGCCGCGGCGTCGTAGCTGTAGAGATAGACGCTGCGCGGCTGTCCGCGGAAGCCGGCGACGATTTCGTCCACGCCATCGCCGTTGAGGTCGGCAACCTGGATGGTGTGGCCATCGTTGAGGCTGGTGTCGATTACTTCGCGCTCCCACTGCGCGCCGCGCCGGGTGTAGACCGCGACCTGATTGCCGTGCCAGGGTTCGATGGCCGCCAGAAAGCGCGTCTTTGCCAGGTGTCCCACGGCGATATCGCTGGAACCGGATTTCGGCCATGGCGCGGGGTCGCCCTTGGCCACTTCCGTTCGCGTCCAGCGGGCGTCTCTTGCGTATTGGAAGAGGTGGATGCCCATGAAACTGGCGCTGAGGATGCCCTGCCGGCCGTTGCCGTCCCAATCGGTCACGAAGATTCCGTGCACCACGCCCGAGTTCTCCGTAGAGATCACACGGCGCTTCCACTCGCCGGGGACGTAGTACACCAGCGGCGTCTGGCCGCGATAATCGGGCGCGGCGGCGGTGGCGCCGGTGAGCGCGGCGTTGATCACCACCAGGCGGCCAGAGCCATCGATATCGGCGGTGCGCAGGCGGTGGCTGGTGGGCAGGCGGTCGATTTCCGTGACCGTCCAGGGTTCGCGCGGATCGTCACCGGGGCGCAGGACGCTGACCACGCCGGCACTGTCCTTGGCCTGGTTGGAGAATTCGCTGGCCAGCACGATTTCGTTGCCCACCACGACGCAATTGATCATCCGGCTCTGGCCGGCCGCCAGCACGTGGCGCTGCCAGCCGGGGTTTTCGTACCACACCAGTTCGCTCATCCCGCTGGCCAGGGCGATCAGGTCCGGGCGGCCGTCGTGATTGAGATCGGCCGCCACCACCTGGTAGCCGCCCCTAAGATCGCCAGCGATGGTGTGCTCCACGAAGGCCGCCGGCGCGGCGGCCAGCAGAGGGAGCGTCAGCAGTAGAGTGGACGGACGGATCACGCTCCACAGTATACTTGCAGGATCGGCCTATGAAAATGACTATTTTTGTAGCAATGGCGGCGGCCTCGGCAGCGGCCGGCCAATCGCCCCACCTGGGCGGGTTCTCCCAATTGACGCATGGCGGCCAGAACGCCGAGGCCTATTGGTCTCCCGACGGCAAGCGGCTGATCTTTCAGACCACGCGGCCGCCCTACGAATGCGACCAGATCTTCATCATGAACGCGGATGGCACGGACCAGCACCTGGTGTCGACCGGCAAAGGCCGCACCACGTGCGGCTACTTCCTGGCGGACAACAAGCACATCGTCTATGCCTCCACCCACCTGGCGGGCGATGCCTGTCCCACCCCGCCGGATCGCAGCAAAGGATACGTCTGGGGCGTCTTCGCCGGCTACGACATCTTCGAAGCCACCGACACGGGCAAGATCGTGAAGCGCCTGACCGATACGCCGGGCTACGACGCCGAAGCCACCATCAACTGGAAGACGGGAACCATGGTTTACACGTCGCTGGCATCGGGCGATCTCGACCTGTGGACCATGAAGGTGGATGGCAGCGTCAGCACGCAGATCACCAGGACGGTGGGTTACGATGGCGGCGCAGCCTTTTCGCGCGACGGCAAACAGCTCGTCTGGCGCGCCGGATATCCCAAAGACGCCGCGCAGTTGGCGAAGTACAAAGAATTGCTGGCGGACAATGTGACCGCGCCGATGAAGATGGAACTGATGGTGGCCGACGCCAACGGTAGTAATGCCAGGGCCATCACCAATTTCGGCTGCGCCAGTTTCGCGCCCACCTTCACGCCGGACGGCAAGAAGATTCTGTTCGCCTCCAACAAACTGGAATGCGACAGCCGCAAGTTCGAGCTGTTCCTGATCGGCGTGGATGGCACCGGTCTGGAACAGGTGACGAATTTCGGCGGCTTCACCTCGTTCCCGGAGTTCTCGCCGGACGGCAAGACGCTGGTCTTTTGCTCCGACAAAGACGCCAAGGAGCGCTACGAGTTCAACATCTTTACGGCGAAGTGGAAGTAAGTGACATAAGCACGCCGAAGCGCAACATCAAAGATCGTGTCGGGTGTGGGGACAGCCGGAAGTTATTCCCCGGCGCACCGAATGCCAAGTTTGGGCCCACGGTGGCCCGGCTCGACAAAGCCGCGGTACGACGCGCGCACGAGCTTGGTGGAGCTGCCCCACGAACCGCCGCGAGGCTCTCTCAACTGCCCGCTCTGGGGCCCGGATGGATCGCTCTGCGCGCCGGACGGATAACTCCCATACCAGTCCGCCACCCACTGCCACGTGTTGCCCAGCATGTCGTACAGGCCGAAGGCATTGGCTAACTTCCGCCCCACTTCGTGAGAGCCGCCTCCGCTGTTCTCCGTGTGCCAGGCAATCTCATCCAGATTGCCGTAGCGCGCACCCGTGGAACAGGCCCGCGCCGCATATTCCCACTCCGCTTCCGTCGGCAGCCGCCCTCCGATGGCCGCGCAGTAGGCCTTGGCTTCGCTCCAATCCACCATCTCAACGGGAAGATTCGCGCCTTTGTGGTTGCTCGGGTCCTGTCCGGTCACGCGCCGATAGGCCTGTTGGGTCACGGACGTCTGCCCCAGCCAGAAGCCTCGCGTGATGGAGACCTCGTGCGCCGGCTTCTCATCGTCGCCGCACGCCGCATCCCCGGGCGAGCAGCCCATCTGAAACTTCCCCGGCGGAATCCAGACATACGTCAGCCCATCCTTCGGATTCACCTTTTTCGCGCCCGCCGCGATGGCGGCCGTCACGGGTTGCTGGGCGGAAAGCAGCCGCGCGGCCGCGCACACAATCGGCAACACAGCAATAGTTCGCATCATTTCCTCACGGACGTTATTTGTAGCACGACTTGCGTCCGCCGAAACGCCGGCGGTGGCTGACCGTTACCTCAGGCCTTTCCGCTCGTCTCCAGCCATGCCGGATAGAACTACCGGCGCACGATCGGGGAATTCCGCGATAAGGGACAAGCTTCCGCCCATGGCCTCGACGGTCTTGCGCAGGGTGGAGAGCAACAAATCGCTGCGCTTTTCGAGGCGGGAAACACTATCCTGGGTGATACCGAGAGTCTTGGCCATGCGCACCTGCGTGAGCTTTCGGGCGTGCCGCAACTCGCACAGGGTCATCTCCTCGGCAATTAGCTGAGCGGCGCGGGCCTCGACCTTCTTGCGCTGGGCCGGGCTAAGTTTGGCGATTATGGCATCCACATTCGTGGGCATGGTTACTTCCTTTCCTTCTTCAATCGGGCCAGATGAGCGTCGAAGCGGGGTTCTACCGCGAGTTGATCCGCAAGGCCGATGTCCGCACGTCCTCGTGCAGTTCGGCCAACTCCGGTTCAAACTCATCGGCCACCTCAACGACCCAGCTCACGCTTGGTATGATATGAAATACATATGATGTAAACATCATATTTTGGTCGCGTGTGGCTTTCACGCCGCCGCCAACTCTGCCTCCCAGACGCCTTCGAAATCCACGAAGTAGGCCGCCACTTCAACGCCCGGGATGGCGCGCGCCAGGTTCTCCGCGGCGCGCCGCAATTCCTCGTGGAGCAGCTCCCGTTCCATCGCCGCATCGCCGCCGAACCCGCCATCCAGCCCGCCGTAGGCGCCGCAATCGGAGTGCAGCATCAGGATGACGCGGCGCGTCCCGTGCAGGAGCATGGATTTGCGGATCTGCTCCAGCACGAACTGGCGCTCGGTTTCCAGCTCCGGCGAGGCCAGGCACTTGGCGCCGCCGGCGATCTTGATGGGGTCTGAGTTCTCCACGCCGATGCGTTTCAAAAACTTGCGGAATCCCAGCTCGAAACGATTGTCGAAGCACCAGATGATGGCCGCGTCGCAGTGGTATTTTTCGCGCGGGGCATCGAAGTGGAAGACCTTGTTCATGGCGGCCGCCTTTCCCTTCCATTGTCGCGCAGCACGTTATAGTCAAGTGAGTGCGCTATTTCCTCACCGGCCGCCTGCCTAAAGTCACCTCCATCCTACTGGTGGAGAGCGGCACTCGCGGCCTGCTGGAAGGGTTGATCCCCGGACTCCGCCAGGGGTGGGGCGAGGCGATCCCGATCGATCTGGTCACCTGCTACGCGACCCTGCCCAAGGGCTTCGAGCCCCACAATACGCGCGTCTACCGCGTCGGCGATTACCGTGGACGCGCCGCCCGCGGACGGCTCTACCGCGAGCTGGCAGCCAATCGCTATGCGCTGGTGGGGATCGTCTGTTCCGGCGAAATCGTCATGGCCAAGTGGAAGTGGGTGCTGGCGCTGCGCATTCCGGCCAAGCTTTTCATCATTAACGAAAACGGCGATTACTTCTGGTTCGACCGCATGCATGCCGGCGCGATTCGCCGATTTGTGCTGTTTCGCTCAGGCCTGGCCGGGGCGGGCGCGGTCCGCACCCTGGTGCGCCTGATTTCTTTCCCGTTCACTTTGCTGTATCTGCTAACCTATGCAGCGTCCATCCATGCCCGGCGGGCATTACGCAAGGATTGAGTTATGAAATCCATCCAAGTCAACGTTCCAGGCGGTCCTGAAAACCTCCAGCTAGTAGACATCCCGACGCCGCGGCCGGGGCCCGGGCAGGCGCTGGTGCGCCTCGCCGTCAGCGGCGTCAACTTCATCGACATCTATTTTCGAACCGGCCTGTACAAAGCCGACCTGCCGATCGCCATCGGCAGCGAGGGCGCCGGCACCGTGGAAGCGGTGGGCGAAGGCGTCGCGGAAGTCGCGCCCGGCGACCGCGTGGCGTACGCCATGGCGCGCGGCTCCTATGCCGAGCACGCGGTGGTGCCCGCCGCCCAACTGGTGAAGATCCCCGCGCACCTCGATTTCCACCGCGCGGCGGCCGCCATGCTACAGGGCATGACCGCTCACTATCTCACGCACTCCACGTTTGCGATCAAAGCCGGCGACACCTGCCTGGTACATGCAGCCGCGGGCGGCGCCGGAGGATTGATCGTCCAGATGGCGAAAAACCTCGGCGCCCGCGTTCTGGGTACCGTTTCCACCGCGGAGAAAGCGCAGATCGCGCGCGATTCCGGCGCCGACGAAGTCATTCTCTACACCGAGCGGGAGTTCGACGTGGAAGCCCGGCGCCTCACCGGCGGTCGCGGCGTCGATGTGGTCTACGATTCCGTCGGCAAGACCACCTTTGAGAAAAGCCTGAACGCGTTGCGCCCGCGCGGCACGCTGGCGCTGTTCGGTCAATCGAGCGGCTCCGTGCCGGCCTTCGACCCGGCAATTCTCAACAGCAAGGGCTCTTTGTTCCTCACCCGCCCCAGCCTGGGCCATTATCTGCTGACGCGCCAGGAACTGCTCTGGCGCGCAGGCGAGGTGCTCGACGCCATCGATGCCGGCAAGCTCCGCCTGCGCATCGACCGCACCTATCCGCTGTCCGAGGCCGCGGCGGCGCACCGCGCTCTGGAATCGCGCCAGACCGCGGGCAAGCTGCTCCTTGCCATCGGCTGAGTCATGACGCTTCAGACCAAGGTGACGCTCGGTTCCGTGCTGCTGGCCACGGTCATCGTCACGGCGGTTTCCGGTGTGGATCTGGGCAGTTTCATGGACCTGGAACTCGAAGCCACCCTGGAGCGCGCCGACGTCATCAAGGGCGTGGCCACCGGCGAGGTCACCGCCACCCTCAACCGCCGGCGCGACGTGGCGTTGCGCGAAGCGCTGCGCGATCCCGAGCTCAAAAGCAAGCTGCTGAATCTGCTGCGCTCTCCCAACGGGGTCTTCTCCATTGACATGGTCTCGGCGCGGAACCAGGAGGTGCTGGCCAGCACGCTCGAAAACCGCATCGGCAGCACGGCTTCCGACCCGGATTTCAGTACGCTGGTGCGCCGGCGCGGTTGGTTGGAAAAGTTGGACGTGCTGTTGTTCAAGGATCGCCGATTTTACATGCTGCAGGATCCGGTGGGCTCCGGTGGAGCCACGGTTTTTTACGTGCGCGTGGTCATCTACCCGGCGCTGATCCGCCCCTCGCTGAAGGACACGCTGTATCAGAACGCGCAAGTGGCGATTTTATGCGTGGTTGGCGCCGTCCTGCTGACGTTCCTGTCCTCCCTGGCTCTGTTCCGCTCCCTCGGCCACATCGGACAAATGCTCGACCGGGCGGCCACGGGAGACTACGCGCCCGAAAACCCGCCCTCGGGCAAGACCGCCACCGACGAACTCTCGGTGATGGCGTCCAAAGTCAGTCTGCTTGGCGAGCGCCTGCGCGGGGCCCAATTCGAAGTCTCCGACCTGCGCGGCAACATCGACCACCTGCTGCAGGATCTGGAAGACGCCGTCTTTATCTTCAATCGCGAATTACGCCTGGTCTTCGCCTCCGGATCGGTGGAGAAGTTTCTCGGCCGCCAGCGCGCCGATCTGCCCGGGCAATTGGTGTCCGGCGTGTTCCCGCCCTCCACCACGCTGGGCCTTCTGGTGGCGCAAGTCTCGCAGACCGGCCGCGCCATCCGCAATCGCCGCGTCCCTCTGGCCGCGCCCGGCCAAGGCGCCACCGGCCCCGCCGTGGTGCTGCTCTCCGTGGACGTACTGGACAGCCTTCCCGGCGGGCCCGCCGGACCGAGCGGCATCCTGGTCCGTGTGCGCGACCCGGAGGCGCAGCGCAAGATCAACCGCGAACTCGAGACCGCCGACCGCCTCTCGGCCATTAGCCGGATCACCAGCGGCGTCGCCCACGAGGTGAAGAACCCGCTCAACGCCATCCTGCTGCATGTCGAAGTGGCGCGCTCCAAGCTCTCCCGGGGCGACACCGATGTCGCCGAACAAATGGAGATCATCTCGCGCGAAATCCTCCGCCTGGACCGCGTGGTGCGCACCTTCCTCGATTTCACCCGCCCCGTCGAGTTGCAGTTG
>Ga0182021_10003026_pt1 | contig 19764 bp, 13 predicted proteins | sample 612E3MmetaG_FD_120493 | JGI IMG/M metagenome (GOLD analysis project Ga0182021, IMG submission 120493) | Permafrost microbial communities from Stordalen Mire, Sweden - 612E3M metaG (Illumina Assembly) | ecosystem: Environmental > Terrestrial > Soil > Wetlands > Permafrost | place: Sweden... | reverse complement strand
TTACCAATGAACCTGTCAGGATATTTTATACTGCTTCCTGAATTAAGCCAGACAGATGTCCCATCGGAAAGCTTTAATGCAGACCTTGTACCAAATGTTGCAAACAACTCATTGTAAACCGGTTCCTGAATTGATGAGTAGTTTTTGATACGAAACGAAAAATATAATAAGTTTCCCAGAACAATTGGAATTAATAATATTGCAGCAATCTTTTTCCAGGAGGACCAGAAAGATGCCATAGGAGATTTTATAATGACTCTTTTTTTTATCTGATTAAAAGCCTTGTCAACATCTATAGTTTTTTTACTTACTTGTTGTTCGGAGTTGTCCCAGATATTTTTTAACTGTTGAAAATACAATGAGTTATCTTTTGAGGCTCCGATCCAATTCTTTAACTCAATAATTTCATCAGGACTTACTTCAATTATAAGATACCTACAAATTAAAACATCCTGATTTTTCTGATCCCCTGAATTCATTATTATAGTGTAATGTTTATGTTCATTTAAAGACGTTTTATTAATCAGATACCACAATAAATACAATAAAAAAGCTGAAAATCTGAAATAATTTTATCCCGGGTGACCGGCACATTCTTAAAACATTCCCCCTGGCTTATCAGACCAGGGGGAATTGAATTAACCTATCCAACCTAACTAACCTATGAATGAAAAAACGATGTTTTCGAGATTTTCAAATTTCTTTTATAAAAGACGAATCAAAAATGAGTTACCACATTTATCTGAATTTCAGATTAGCAAATCAAATATTTTGTTAAATGGTAATCTATTGAACTTAAGATACATAGGAATTATATATGCCTTTGAAAGCCCAGGAAAGATTTTATCTCGCGCCGGTAAACGGATAATATATGAAATTAGAAGGAGATTCTTCGCTTCACTTTTAGTCGGACACTAATGATAATTTAACTATTCTTAGATAAGAGAATCAATCAAACTCTTTCTTAAAAATTCCAATGCTTTGCTGATTCGAACTTCAACTGTTCTGACTGATACATTTAGTTTAGTTGCAATCTCATGGTATTTAAGTCCTTCAAACCTGTTCATTTCGAAGGCTTCCTTAAACTTTTCAGGCAAATTGGCTATTGCCTTTTCAATTCTACCTTCAAATTCAGATCTTAGAACATAATTATCAGTATCATATTCATAAACTGGTGAATTGTCAATAATATAAGTATTATGAATATTGACAATTCTTTTGTGACGGTGCCAATCAATACACTTGTTTTGAATTGTTTTTAACAGAATTGATTTCAAAGAAACTGTCACATTTAGTTTTTCATGATCCTCCCAGATTTTGACAAAGGTATCCTGGACTATATCTTCCGCACTAGGTAGTTCATGTGTAAAAGTGTAAGCAAAGAAAACTAAGTCCTTATAATAAGCTGAAAAAATATCAGAAAATGAATCAGGATCACCAGATTTAAGTTTTTCGATTAAAAACTGTTCAATTAGGTGATTCTTCTTGATCATAATATATAAAGAGTTATAGGCAAATATACCTACTTCAATTTCCTTCTCAAACTATCAAATTAATCAACTAAGGAAGTTTATGATATTTATCTTTTATATAATTCCGGCATTATATCCCTTTTTAATCTTAATGCACCTTTAGAATTTCCAGGTATCTCTAAGACAAACTCCTTAAATGCAGACTCTGCCTTAATCTGTATTTTATGAAAAAAGTTATTTTTTCTGTCTAATAATTATAATGATAACCGAAAGTTGAACTCCGGACAAAGAATCTAAAGTAAAAATGGAAGAACGTATAGCAAAGAATAAAATTGAAACACAGAATAAAGCTATTGTGCAGAAACTTATTTCTCATGCCTCTTCAACCACTTTCCAGCCGATTGCATCAGCAAGTGCATAAACAGGGGCTTTCAAGTCGCCATAAAAGGTCACGCGGTGCCATCCCCAGTCCCAGAAACGAAACAATTTTTCCATATCGCCAATAGGTTCGGCACAAAGTTTGGTCCGGCATGCCCTGTCATCCGGGTCGTTAGCAACCGCCCTGGCCTGGTGGAATAAAATTTGTTTGCGATTCTGATCGACCTGCAGGGTTGTGGTTAAGTAATCTACCGGAAGGATGGAACGAACCGATGCGCCCTGCCTGTCCTCAGAATGGGTCATTATTATGAAAGGATTCTCAGGTCCATCAGGACCAAATACTTTATTTGAAGCCACGCAATGAGCATATATGATCTGCCGTTTGGAAGTGTCTATAACCGGATCAGAAATCATTCCCGGCCGCCCCTGGGTCATAATCGAAAATGCCAGCATCGTTGCCGCAGAACGGATATCACCTTCGCAACCCCCGACAAGACCCTGATTATTCAGTTCGTGGAAACCCAGACAGGGATAGGCATGGATCGCTCCGCCATAAAATCCTCCAAGGCAGTTGATCGTGATCGCATTGGCATCGTGTTTTTTAAGTACCGATTTCATTCCCATATAAAAGGCTGCGGAGGATTTCAGTGTTTCGACAGGTATATCAACAATAGTCGCCGTTTTTTGCCAGTGATCTACAACCGTTCCGGCTACATCTTTATTGGCATTCTCCCAGGCTTTATTAACCTCATCAAAGCCTATATATTCGAGTGGCATACCCATAATTTCCTGGGCCGGCCCGGGCTTATCGTCGATTACTGCAAGTATTTTCGATTCTTTCATCCGGCGACGGCATTCATCTGCAGATAAGGTTTGCAATTCGTAGGGTTTACAGGTTGTGTTTCCCGGTGCGGGGGTCAGATTTACCCGTGCTTTGGCAGTAGCCGAGACAAACTCGGCAACAGAGCCTCCTTTCCCAACTATTTCAAAACATTTGACTGCAGCAAATAAATCTGTGATTCGGGATGATGAGACAAATCCTACATTAGAATTCTGAGCTCTGAGAAAACCTGAAGTATTGATCAGAAATCCACCACTTCCTCCGAACTGGAAATCGGCATAAACAACCGGTTTGCCCGATGCTGCTACAGTTTGTACTACCGGGATCCAGGGATTCATCTGGTAAACAATATAACCGCCTATTTTTTCCTTTTTATCCTGCAACATTATTTTTTCAGCTTCCGGTTTACCTGAGGCAATAACCGGAAGAAATTCATATTCCGGAAATTGTTTTTTTAATGCGTTATTAATATTTTCCATGACAGGACCATTATCAAAACCGACATTCGGCCAGTCTGCTTTCGGTTGAATGACCCCGGTCAATGCATAGATTATTCTGATACGCATTTTTTTTGTTGCTGCCGCGAAACCCGGATTATTGGCAGAAGGCGTGGGTAACATAGACATTGAAGCCAATGGCGCTAATGCAACACAGGCGCCGCAGGCAGCACAGGTGGAAATAAATTTTCTCCGGGAAGAAGTACCCGGAAAGCTTTTAATGGAATTGTCCCTGGAATTCATAGTAAAGGTTTATAAATGAGGTATAAGTTGAAAAAAAAGAATCAATCCAATATTTAAATATTTAGTTGTTATTAGCCTGGATGAAATAATTTCTCATGGTGGATATAAATATAATTAATTTTAGGATTATTTCCACGGATTGCGGAGTTATTTATAAACTCCATACTCCCTGAGCGTTTCAAAAAGTGTCATGATGTTCTCAACCGGCACATCTTCCTGGATATTATGCACAGTGGCGAAGACGAATCCTCCGCCCGGTGCCAGGTCGTCAATCCGGCGTTTCACCTCATCGCGTACCTCCCGGGTTGTGCCATGCGGGAGTACCTTTTGCGTATCGATACCCCCACCCCAGAAAGTGATCTCACTACCGAACTCTTTTTTTAATTTTGCAGAATCCATAAAAGCCGCCGTTACCTGAACAGGATTCAGGATATCCGCTCCTATTTCGATCAGGTCAGGAATAATGCCGTACAGGCTCCCGCATGAGTGGAAAAGGATCTTTACTCCGGGAGCTTTCCTCTTGATAAATTCGAATAATTTTTTTTGCCTTGGTTTAATGAATTCACGATACATTTCCGGAGACATAAGGAGACCCTGCTGACTGCCCAGATCATCCAGTTCCCTGACAATATGAACTTTATCTCCAACCTCAGTCAGGAGTGTATCGAAGTAGTTAAGTTTCAACTCCAGAACACGATCCATGATATTATTGACCTTATCAGGTGAAAATGCCAGGTCAACAAAAATGTCCTCATAACCTTCAAGAATAGCACCGGTATGGAAAAAACCATTTCCGATTCTTGCGTCAAGGACCATTGCAGCTCCTGATTCAGCAAAAACCTGTATTGCCTCATCAGCAAGTCCGGTAGCAATAGCCTTGTCGGTACCATCCGGAAATACATAGCTGCGCACCCTTTCAAAATCCGCACCCCGAAGCGGATTTGAGACCATATCAAAGTAATGACCGTTCACTTTCGGCATTTTCCAGGTTGCTCCCCATTCATCGTTGAACCACCGGGCCTCTTCATTTTCCTTAAGATCCAACTGCCATGATGATAGATCACGACGGGTAATCCGCCTGGTGTCCACTCCCAGTAATTGACAAATATCCGGATCCGGCTGGGCAAGCTGCCCGCCGAAACTCAGAATAACCGGCTCTTTTTCAGACAGTCCCAGGTGACGACGCAATATCGAATAAGCTTTCAGGTTGATAGAAGAGGATTCGGTACCACCAAGGTCAAATGGTACCCTGTCAGGCTCTTTGTGATTTACTGCCATCATAACACGTTGCCAGGACTCCAATCCAATTTTTCCTTTTTCCTCCATTACTCCTGAATATTTTATTTTTAAATAGTTATAAGGTGATGGTTTCACGGATCGGGAAGACTGGCTTCCGTATTAATCTCTTTCCGGCACCTTTAAGAACATCCAGATGAATTATTACAGCAGAAGGCAATTGATGGTTGGCGTTATTTAGCATTACACTGATATCGGCTCTTTTTCCATCCTCTGAAATTTTAAGTTTGGTATCTAATATTCCAAATTCAGTATTTATGCCATTTAAGGCGGTAATCATCCCCGGTTTTATCCAGGTAGGTGGCAGAGCTTCAAACAAATGAAGCTCCTGGCCCCTTTCCAGGGCAATAAAATTCCGATTCATCCTGATAAACTCAGCACTCGCCCAGTTATGAGGCATGTCGCCTACAGCGCTAAGGGAGTTTAATGATCTGACAGGTTGCTCTTCACGCCAGACAAGTGTTGGGGAAGCATGATTTGCCATAGCATACATCGTTTTGGCTGCCTTCAACCCATCACCGAGCCACAACCAGGCATGGGCATAAAACGATCCGAAATAATTCCAGACGCCTTTATTAAGCCAGCCGGTTTCATACACCAGTCCTTCACGCTCGTTACACTTAAGCATGTTCATTGTACCACGCATCAGGGAATCATCTTTACTGAATATTTTACCCGGGAATACGGCATGACAAAAAGCCCATTGAGCCCGCTGTATCTGGCAACTATCAACCATAAATATCGGAACTGCCCGGTTACCACATGAATCAGTTTTCAGGCTCCTGTAAGCAGCTTTCCGATAAGCGGCAAACATTGTATCATATTTGGCCTTCCATAATCCGGCTTCCTTACTCTTATTGAGCATTATGGAGATATCCACTGCGGATTTAAGACCGATTAATGTCCAGTAAACATTGGTATATTCATAAACATTACGGTTGAGACCACCATCACTGAAACCTGCAGGAATCAGTCCGTAATTGGCTTCAGATTTATTTTTCATTGTGCTGTAACGCAAGGAGTCGATAAAATCCACCGCCTTAACAACATTGTCCCATTTCGATTCCAGCCATTTTTTATCACCTGTCAACTGAGCATGACGTTTGATGACCCACAATACTATTCCTGTTTCTTTCCAGTGATGGTCAATGATTAAGAAAGAACCGTTCTTTTTTTGAAAACCAAGCATGTATTCAATTCCGTTTCGCACATCCTGAACCTGACCAAGGAATGTCATAGACTCGAGCAGAAATGAACCGTCAATAATCCATAAACCTCTGTAGCATGTAGGACCCACCTGGAATGCCGGTAACCCCTTTTTTATTTCCCGTGCCTGATAAATGTTCCGGATACATGAATAGAGAAGATGCTGAATATTGCTGTCGGGAACAATAATATTATCATAGGGGAATTTATAACTGTTCCAGAAGGCAACAGCTTTCTGTCTGTAATCAGACGCCTCGCTTTCAGAGGAAGGTAACTGTATTGCCTTACTCCCAATATTAACAGCAAAAACCATTGCACTTTTGTCTCCTGCTTTAAGTGCAAATGAATTGAATTTAAGAGTATAAGAATGGTTCGATCCCAGAGGTTTATCCTCTATGGAGGCTACATTTTCAGGTAATGAGATAGTGATCCTGTTATCAATTGATAACGTTTTTTTATTCTTGCTCACTTTAACCGGGTAAACAGAATTAATGATAAAACATGGTACTATTGATGTGTCTCTTTCTGAGCTGTTAGTAATATTTACAGTCATTATATCATTATGAGGTAATCCCATGAATCCTTTTGACAGTTCGCAACTGTCACCAGATGCCGTTTTCAATGCCGGAGCAATAGCAAATATAACGGTATTAAAGAGTATCTGTTTTTTCCCGTACGTTGTTATCAGAACAGGCACTTTTGCAGAAAAAAGATGTTGCGAAATCCCAATTGGTTTCATTGAATACAATCCGGCAGTTAATGAAATATTGAAGCCATTGAATGGCCCGTTACTTAAATAGTCGTAGTAAATAATTCCTTTGTCGTCAACAATTGTTTTCTGAACTTCATCAGGCAGGCAGATAGAAGTCTGTCCCCAGATAGGGGCATACCTGAGATCCATTTTGTAATCTTCATCATTTAGTACAGGTTTTCTAATGCATGCAAGAAGCGTTAACGTGAATAAAGCTAAAATTCTGAATTTCATCTTTCTCGAAGTTTAAGATTAATAATAATGAAAAATTTGGTCAATTATTGGAATCACCGCATGAATATATGGATATTTTTACTTCTGCGATAGAATATACACGGGCCCAAACAATCCGGAAGGTTGCAATGGACTTGAAGGAGTATAAGGGTTAACGGGACACCAGCTCAATCTTTTTTCGACTGGTAGTTTGCTGTCGCCAATCAAGCGGTTCACCCATGTGTTAACCACTTCGATCTTCAGTTCGTTTTCTCCTGATTTGACCAGTTTTGTGATCTCTAGTTGATAAGGCGCTGTCCAGACTCCACCGGCATATTTGTCATTTACAGTAACTCTGCCCATTGAAGTAATTTTACCCAGGCTAATAATCACCTTTTCGAGTAATTGTAATTCCCCAAGTTTGAATTTGCAATTGTAAAAAGCTGTACCTGAATAGTATTTGATCCGGTCATCCGTGGAAGTGGTCCAATCCTGAAGTGTATCGAAAACCACCGGCTGTTCCGGACCACGCTGCATAGCATTGAACGTAACAATCCATGGACCCTTCAGATCAGCTAAAAGAGTTGGTTCCGGATAATTGGCTTTCATGCCATTTGCCGATGCTTTGTCTGAGTGCTTGCGAAAAACAACAAACACACTTTCGTAAGGAGCCAATTTTAGAGGAACTGCAATGGTATTTTCATTCTGCTCATAAGCCGGAAGTATGCGCATCGAACCGGTGGTAGCTTCCCAAAGTTCCGGTTGCATTCCTTTTACCCTGAATTCAGGAGTGATTACTTTTGTTTCTGCAGTTTGATTTGTTACAAAATAGATTTCACCGTTTCCAAGAGTCCGGTGTCCATAGTGGATTGTCTTATCTTCCGGCAATTTACAGTCGGGCACACAATTGATCAGTGCAAAAGCTTCTGACATAGTCATCCCGCTCATAATGGTTCCCTGGCCAAACTTTCGCGATTTAACCTTCTCTCCATCCACTTCTCCCCACAATTCGGAAGCCAGTGTTTTCACCTGTTGATCGGCGTTGGGCTGGTTTTGTAAACTTGGTGAAAGCTTAGGGGCCGGACCTAATACAACAGCACCATCCCTGACCAACAGTTTGATTTTAGCCAGAAGTTCAGGCCGCATAGTTTCCAGTTTTGGCAACACCAAAATACGGTATTGGGTCCCGTGTGGTAAGGTGATCAGGCCATCTTTTACGGTCATGTATTTTTCGATTACTTCGGCATTCATATAGTCGAACTGGTAACCTACAGGAAGCTCAGGATCGGTGACCCCGGTCATTTTCGGGGCATCTTCACCGATGAAATAAGCCACATCAGCCACGTTCACTCCTTGCTGAAGCATGAAGTTTGTTCTCTTGAGGTATTGGGTATAAACATCCATTTGCGAAAACCATGTATTTTTGCGGTTGAACTCATTTCCAAACCAGGCATTCATCCCGGGATTCTTATCTTCGTAAGGTTGAGAGATGTAAACATGCAACAGTGTATTGTTAATCCCCTCAGCGAAAAAACGGTCGCCCCGTTGTTTGATGGTTGCCGGGTACCTGCTGAATGCATTACCTGAACAGGTATTTGATTCGGCTGATATCTTTGTTTTCCCATAGATGTGACCGCAGGAAGTTGCTGCCCGGTTTTCAATATTTCCCAGTTCACCTTCGCTCCAGAATTCACCTCCAATTTCGTCTGACTGTCCACCGTACATCAGGAACTCACTTGGAAAGCCCCAGTGTCCGTAACATTCGAGCCAGGTATGTAATCCGTATTTGTGGCTGATATCCCTCAACCCGCCAACATAATCATAAGCTACATTGTCGGCAACCATTCGACGCATATCCCATAAAAACCGGTCTGATGCTTGTTCGCTATTCACAACCAAACCTTTGTATACCGGAAGATATGGAAGCGCATCATAACCGTATTTTTGTTTAAATTCAGCAAGGAAATCGTCCGTAAAGTTTTGCCCACCGGTTTCGTAGCTATCCTGGACCACCACTTTAAAACATTTACGGTTGGCTGCAGGAATGCGCTTCAATATTTCGCCCATGTGTCCGGCAAAATGCATAGCGACGTGTTTCTTGCTCATCTTGTCCACCTCGTAACCGGTAGCTTCGGGTGATGCCGGGGCATTCTTAGTTCCGGTAGGGGTCATTCCGGTACGGAGGATTACCCATTCACCTTCCGGAACATCCCAGGTAAGTGTTCCGTCAACCGATAAATTTTTTGAAATGTCAATCACCCTGGAGGCATCGATCACAGTTGATTGATCATCTGGTTCGGGTTGTTGCGCCCATTGATATTCTTTCCAGTAAGGTAGGGGGGTTGGGTGCATCTTAGCGAGGGTTTTCTCGCTGTAGCGTTCTACCCGGGGCGATGCTGCCAATACCACTTCGGCAATACCCGATTTGGTATTGACATTTTTAATAATTAACCGGAAGTCAGTTGCGGTGGTTGCCGGAAACGACACTACAACAGGTGCATATGGTTCAAACCCAACATGCAGTTCAGGGTTGGAACGGTTAATCTGAAATTCGGAAAGTGTGCGGTATTCGCCATTAGTCTCTTTTACCTGAAACGCAGCAGTCACACTCATTGGCTGTTCTGTCGGGCGTACAGATAAACTACGTGCGGTAAACGGGGCATTGGCTTGCATGTCAATCACAAATTCGCCTCCTCCCGGAAAGGTAATGCCGGTTTTATTGTCGCCGTCTGTGATTTTTGCAAGATCGGTTACTAGAGGCATCGAAGATATTTTCCCATTTTCAGTATTCAGGATAAGCTGGTCATCTTTGGGGGCAGGATAGGCAATAACCTTAACATCCTGAAAAAGATCAACCGGTTTTCCCAATTTTTGCATGAACCTGAGAGGGCCTTTCACATGCAGTTCCGAAGCTGTCAGGTAACGCATAGCCGCATCAGCTTTTACCCACGGGCCGCCTGATTGGCTCCACCCCGGCGAGTTGAAAATCCCGATTTCGATGTTCAGCTCTGTAGCTGTTTTCAGCGCAGAATGGAGGATATCCCACCACTCTTCGCTCAACATCTTTACTTTTCCATAAGGAACACCACTCAACCCGATATTTCCAATAAATGCCCTGTTGATGCCGGCTTGTTTCATCGCATGAAGGTCGTTGATAACCCCTTCTTTCGAAATATTATCGGAAATCCAGTACCAGTAAACGCTGGTTTGGATGGAATCAGGGGGGGCAATGAATCCACTTTGCAGGGATTCGTACGAAATCTTTGAGTTATTTGTGGTGCATGATGCAATTAAATAAGCAGCTGTCAAACCGATAATCAAGCGGAGTGTGTTTTTCATAAAAATGGTTCTATAATTATTATTCTGATTGATTTATTGTAAACTCTGCAAAATTATCATTGGCCTGTTTAGTTTTTAAAAATATCATTTATTTCTCAAGAAGGATATGCAAACCATTACCTTTTATAGTTAAAATATCTCCTCTCTTAACTGTTTTAGGCTCCTCAAAGGGGGCATATAGTGTTGCCTGTTCAACTTTTCTATTTGTAAATTCCCAAACATATTGTCTGGTAACATCGGCATCGTTCGCAACCACAATGGTTTGCATATTTGTTCTTAAGTTTCCATGAACCTTGTAATGCAAGTCAGCTGTTGCATTATTGTCGCTGGTTTTGTAATACTCTTGAATTTTGGCAAACTGGTCATCATAGTATTTGCCCAGGAAGACATCGTCTGCCAGTACTTTTCTTATCCGTTCAACTTCTTTAATGTAATTTGCTAAATCACTGTAAATTGGCTGTTTCATTGAGCCTTGATAAGAATCCGGTTCCACACAAATCACAGAACCTGTGGTTACTGCTTCATTCACACCATTAAAATCCCTTGGTGATGAAATGTGCCGGCACGATGTCCATTCCGGAAAAACATAACGTAAGGTAGATATGCCATATCCGGCTGAATTCCGGTAACCTATATCGAAATAGGGTAGTAACCTGTCCAAACCAAATTCGGAGGCCATACGGAAATCAGGGTTAATTGCCTCGCTTTTTTTATAAAGACGGGCAATCGCCTGCACCAGTCCTTCGCAGAGTGCAACATCCGGTTTTAGCGTGTTCAATGGATTAAAGTCAAGAGCAGCACCAACACATAGCTTGTCAATCTGAAACCCCGATGCCCCATCCTTTATCAGTTGCAGAAAATACCCCTCCAGGATTTCTTCTATTCGCGAAGTAACTGATGAACGAACATGATAGCGGACATTCAATGAACGCCTTGCCAATAAAGTGCTTTCGCCCCATCCCATCCATATTTTCTGGTTCCCGAATTCGTCCTGGGCTATGTATTTATGTAACTCTTGCTTATACCATTCTGTACTTTCATCAAGTATGTTGTAGTTAATGAAAACAAGACAGTGACCGCCTCGTTTCTTTATGGATTTTAACAAACTTTTAAATTCCGTATTTCCCCCTATTTTTTTTTCAGGGATGTACAAGGGATAGTTTCTTTCAAGTCCTCCATTGTTCCACCCAATAAGTTCATAGCAACCTATTCCATACTCTTTTGCATCCTTTGTCCATTGGTTGTACCCTTTAAAATCGGTAACAATACGGTCTTCAGGTTGATAGATGATTGAAGTGAACCATGAACTTTCTTTGCGCAACCAACTATTGGTTTTGTCAATCGGAAAATGTGACAAGAACCATTTTCTATAGAACTGCGATCCATTGTGCCAATCCCCTTCGTGTATCCGGACTATGAATTCACCTGATTCCAGGGTTTCACCTAATTTAATAAAAGGGTATCGCACATGTGAAAATACAAGCCCGACTGGTTGTCCGGCTGACTGTTCTTTGGTAAACCAGGGATCGTTTTCTCCGGTAATGTCGGGCATCAGATAGGTATGCCAGGTACTGTAGCGGCATATAGTATCATGGTACCCGAGATAGAGTCCCAGGTTGTTTTTTTCATCGTAAATGTCCCACCAGGGCATCGGCATGCCCGGATAATCCATTGACCATTCGGCGGCCTCTGCTCCCAAACCTCTTCCTCCCGGGTAATTCCTGAATAAACTAATATTATGCCTGCTATCTGAGGCATAATCCGGAACTGCCAATTTTGCTTCACGATTGTCGCCAAAATCTTTTATACCACCTATACGTGGAAACCAAAATTCCGAGATAGGGTTAGTATCTTTATTGGTGAGTTTTGATTTAAAAGAAATATAGTCATCATACAACGTAATCGTATATGACAAATCTATGGGATAAGTCCCTTTAGGTGAATGCATCCCGAAGAATACAACAGTAATTACGTTATCATTTTTTGTAACCGACCCGGGGGTTTGATCCATTCCGTCTATGTAATTACAGGCATATTCTTTTAATGGCAGGCATATCCTGAAATTTGCCTCTAATTTTTTTTCGCTGATTAAATCACAATTGTTTTTCTTTACAAGGAGGGAAGAGATAGCTCCGGTTTTAGTGTCTACCGCAATCTTAAAGTTTTCATTATCCAGGGTGACGTTAAACTGGGCGTCCGCAATACTTACCATAGCGAAAAGATAAAGGAGTATCGCCATACAGTTTACAAATAAGACTTTCTTTTTCAGGTGAATCATAATTATTATTATCGATTGTAAACCAATTGTCTCAGGCATATCCGGATGATCAGGTCAAATACCCTCCAGTCAACTTTTCAACCAACCTTTTCAGGGCATTTCATTTTGTTCAGGATAATTTCAGTGACCGTTTTCTTCAAAAATGTATAGGTTTTCAGGAGCCTGAATAACATTGCAACCGATTACATCTAAAGGGTACTTTTTGAATAGTTAATGCCCATTTGTCCGTATCGCTTTTTTAACAAATTGAGGCGCCGGGAGAAATCCTCCCAATTACGTGCGTCTTTAGAACTCCACAGGACTTCGGCCATCGCGGCAATACGTGGAAAGGTCATATATTCGGCATGTTTGATATTGGGAACATACTCGGTCCACAAGTTGGCTTGTCCTCCAAGGATATGTTTGGCCGCTTCAGCATCCAACTCCTTAGGAACCGGATTGAAATCGTAAACCTTACTCAACGGCAGATACCCGCCTATTGCCAGCGGTTCCTGATCCTTAGGCCCTTGATAATAATCAAAATAGCAGTTTGCTGTCGGAGTCATCACTACATCATGTCCACTATTAGCTGCATCAATCCCTCCCTGGATTCCACGCCAGCTCATCACTGTTGCCTGTGGAGGAAGACCACCTTCCAGAATTTCGTCCCATCCAAGCAAAACCTTGTTTTTTGAGTTAATGAATTTTTCAATCCGCTTAATGAAATAACTTTGAAGTTCACCAACATTTTTCAGACCTTCGGTTTTAATCCGTTTTTGACATTTCGGGCATTTTCCCCATTCCGTTTTAGTTGCTTCGTCGCCCCCAATGTGGATGTATTTGGATGGGAATAATTCGATGACTTCACTCAGTATATCTTCGATAAACAGAAAGGTCGAATCATTTCCGGCACAATAAATATCAGTAATTGGCCATACCCCCCCGGGAAGAACAGTAAAAGGACCGCCAGTGCAGGAGAACTGCGGATAAGCAGCCAGCGCTGAAGTTACATGAGCAGGCATTTCAATTTCAGGAACAACAGATATATAGCGGCTTTGAGCGTAGCCAACTATAGCTTTGATATCCTCCTGTGTGTAAAATCCACCATAAGTTGCTTTTTCTCCGGCTTCCTGTTTCGGTCGCGAGTTCCAGTTTTTATCTTCGCGGTCAACACGCCAGCCACCTATTTCGGTGAGTTTAGGGTATTTTTTTATCTCAATCCGCCATCCCTGATCGTCAACCAGATGCAAATGAAGCGTGTTTATTTTATGAAGAGCCAGGTTGTCGATCATGCGAAGTACATCTTCTTTCGGAAAGAAATGACGAGAAACATCGAGCATATAACCCCGCCATTTAAAGGAAGGGTTGTCTGAAATACTGATTACCGGAACCAGCCAGTCAACTTTTTCCTGTTTCTGACTGCTTTCGATTTCGACAGGAAGCAATTGCCGTAAGGTTTGTATTGCATAAAAAAAGCCTGCTGCTTTTGCCGCCTTTATTTCGATACGGTTTTTTTGAACTTCCATCGTATAACCTTCGTCGGCCAATGACTGTTCTGTTTTGAAATAAACCTGATTTGAACCTTCAGGGCTTCCTACCTTTATCCGGAGTTTCCATCCGGCCGCTTTTTCGAATAGAAGGACCAGCTGACCGGCAATAGCTTCCTGATCACTATTCTCAACAATCAGTTCGGTGGTCTTACTAAACTGAAAACTGGATTCACCCAGGATCATCTTCTGAACCTGAGGAATAATGGAAATTTCATCTTTAGAAAATGTTTTGTTTGGCCTGCAACTGATGATAACAGCACAGGACAGCAAAATGATAATTCTTGTAATTGTTTGTCTCATTGTTATTTTGTATTGATTTAAACTGATAGTGATAAACAAATCTTCAAAGAGGGCAAAACAGCCTGGCTTTTCATATCCATTAAATAAATTTCACTGCTAACGCCAGGGATGATTTTATTTTCCATTTCTTCATTCCTTACCTTTCGCTTTTTCAAAAGTTTCCCTGCCTTCAGAAACTGAAAAGTAAATCAGACCGGCAGCACCAAAAACATCGGCATAAGCAAAGCCTGTGAGTTCATAAACAAGACTTGAAACAAGCAGTACAACCGACATAAACACACAAACTTTGGTACAATTGGCATCAGCAATTACAGGCGCAGATTTTAACTTGTTGCCAATGCTTTTTTTTGCTTTCATAAGCCATGTCATTACTATAATTGAAACTAGTGATATTATTATCCCCCATAGAGTGGTTTCGGGTTTATGATGGTTGATAATATTCAAAACAATTCCTGTAATCAAACCCGCTGCCAAAAGAAAGAAAGCTGAACCTGTAATTTTCAATGCTGTAATTTCAAACTTGCTCTTCTGGCTTTCCGGATTTTGTCCTATACGCAAAATCATCATTGCAATACCTGCACCTGATATAAACTCAATAAAGCTATCAGCGCCAAATCCGAATAAACTGAGTGTTTTATCTTCATAGCCCAGGATCATTGAAACCAGTCCCTCTATGATATTATAAAAGATGGTAAACAGACTTAACCTGTAAGCTTTTTTATACAGTATGTGTTCCGGAATTGTCATTATTTAAGATATATTGACAAACAAGAAATATACGGAAATTGTTAATACGTTCAAAATTCCGGCACATAAATTAATTAGGGTGACCTTAGATTCTTTTATACAATTATTGTCGAACTGATACAGCCAAATGTACGGAGCATAAGGATGGGCAGTCAATAAAAACCCAGCATGCTACTAATACCTGATTGGCAGCAATATGATTACTGCTGAGATTATTCCCGATATCAAAAAACGCCGGTGTTGGAATAGCTCTGCATTATTCCAACATGGGTAATTAAGAACCAGAATTAAAAATCTTTTTGAACATTTGTTCAATTAAATTTTGTTTTTTGAACATTTGTTCATTAATTTTGAGGCAAATCAATTATATGGCACGAAATAAAAAGGACAGGCTTATACAGATGGCACCACATTTTTGCGGATTTAAACCACAGGGAGTCCAATGTAAAGAAGGTTCGGAAGTTACCATAAATTTTGAAGAGTATGAAGCGCTGAACCTCTGTGATTACGAGTTGCTGAAACAGGCAGAAGCTGCAAAACTGATGAATATATCGAGACCGACTTTTACGAGAATTTACGAAAGTGTGCGCCGTAAAGTTGCAAAAGCCTTTATGGAGGGAAGCTGTATAAATTTTGAAAACGGAAATTCTGCTGTTTCGGACTGGCTTAAATGCGATAACTGTCAGATTACCTATATCGTTTCAGGCAACTCTGATAATTGCTGCCCATTATGTAAATCACAAGTAGTAACCGAGAACAATTAATATCATGATAATAGCCATAGCAGCCAGCGAAAACCATTTAAAAGCAAATGTTGATCCGCATTTTGGAAGATGCGACTGGTATTGCTTATTTGATACTGAAACAAAGATAAGTTCGTTTATCGAAAATCCGGTTCGTTATAACCAGTTGCAAGCCGGTTGCGATGCAGCTCAATTCTTAATCGAAAAAGGAATTAAAATGGTCATAGCCGGACGATTTGGTTCCAAAGTAGTGGATATTTTCAGGACAAACAATGTGCAGTTGATTATCCCGCAGAAGCAACAAACTATATTGAATATGATAAATTCAGTTAAGTAGATCAAACCCTTTATACCGGTAAACACCGAAATACTCTTGTCGTGAAGATTGATGGGCGTCAATTTTTTTCAGATATAACAGGTACTGCTATCTTCATTTTTCTAATTGTATTGAGCTGGTTACCAGAAATTCAGGTCTGTTATTAATTGTTTTTTTCACCAGGCATAATTCTGCTGCACAAATAACTGCTTCCTTATATCTTACAGGAAAATCTTCAGGCAACTGGATATCAAGTTTGATGACTGAAGGTAATTTATTCTCTTTATCAAATTCCAGTGATTGTATGATTTTAATACCTTCCGTGGGTATCTGACGTTTGTCACAAAAAGATTTCACATAAATTCCGGCACAAGTCCCGATAGATGCCAGGAACAGGTCGAATGGCGCAGGAGAGGTATTACTCCCTCCATTATCAACAGGCTGGTCGGTTCTGATTATGTGTCCGTTATAATGTGCACTTACGACTTTACCTCCGTCAAATGTTATTTCCATTTTTATGATTTTAAATTGTTTGTTTCTAATTCTGTATTTATAAACATATAAAAAATCAGCCAATTACCTGCGATTCGCGATAATCAGAAAAACAGGGTATTGACGAGTTTCGTCTTCAGATATTTTTTTGTTAATTATAAAACATTTTTCACTGGCAATCACTTTGAAGTTACATCTTCCTAATGTCGTGGATAACTCCTCAATATCAAATCCATTGCGTCCCGAAAATACTTTACCATGAAAGGAGCCATCTTCCGGATATAAATCAGCAATTGCTATGAATCCATTGGGATTAAGCATTTTATAGAATTTCGAAAACAGATTTTCAATGTCATTAATATGGTGTAGAACCATTTGGGTAAAAATCAGATCGAATGACTTAGCGGAATAGATCTCATGTTCCAGGTCAAAAACGAAGGGATTAAGATTTTTAATGCCGGCTGCTTCAATTTTTTTCTTTGCAACCTTTATCATTTCTGAGGAACTGTCCATCAGTACAATTTCATTAATACTGTCTTTAAGCAGGAAACTTAAAATCCCTGTTCCGGAACCAAAATCCAGTGCATTCATTCCTTTATTTACGGGAAGTAACCTCAGCATCTCACGGGCGATAGCTTCTGATCGTGCATGATGAACCGGATTTTCGTCCCAGTCAGATGCTTTTAAATCGAATTCGTTTGTAGATGGCATTATTTTAAAAGAATAGCAATTAATAAAAACATGCAAATATAATGAACCTATGTTCATAATAAAAATAATTACGGAAAAAATCCAGGATTGTTTTTCGAAAGCAGACAACAAAAATGCCTTTTTATTGATTTCAATCAATGCCGGATTGAACATTCCTTATGAATCTAAAATTCAGTGTCTTAATAATCAATATATTATAATGACTAAGAACAAAAAATGGTTAATTTTGTTACTTGTATTAAAAATTTCTCTGGATGAAAGCTAATTTCAATTCAATTATTAACGACGTACGTCCGGTTATTGTTGATTTTAGTGCAGAGTGGTGTGCTCCCTGCAAAATACAATCACCCATTCTTAAAGAGATTGCAGCCGAACTGGGTGAGCGTGTTAAGATTATAAAAATTGATGTCGATCAGAACAGCGAGATAGCCAGTCGATTTAACATTCTGGGTGTACCTACACTAATTATTTTTAAAAATGGTCAGGTAAAATACAGGCAAGCCGGGGTGCATACCAAACAACAATTAATGAAAATATTGTTAAGTTTTTAGAGAACCCTGAATTTACCCCGAAGCCTGATATCTTCAGAAGAGCTACCTAAACTCAACCCCCTTCTCTATCGCTATCGGATCCGTTCTCTTGCAAACATAAGAATGTGGAGCGACACTTAATTGCCCCTCTTTGCGAAGCAGAGAGGGGTTGGGGTGAGTTCATGAGAAAAACGTGTAAATAATTAATTTAATTCTATTTCATTACAAATACAAGTGTGGGATCAAGTGGATATCTTCCAAACTTTTCACCATAGATAGCTAACCCGCCAGGAAATGACTTATCAACTTCAAAACGGATGGTAACAGTTTTACCCGGAGAATCCGTAATCAGATGATATGGAATGCTCATATTCAAAAGGTAGCCATATGAACCTGCTTCATTCAGCTTATTGTTTTTAGGTTGCGAGTACCACGAAAGAATTCCCCTGTGATCGGCAGGGTCATCTTCAAGCATACTTGTTCCTATTAATTCGCCGTTTACGCGAACCCGTACAATACTTGGAAATCTGGTTTCATCTGTCATTGGGTATGAGTTTGGATTAAGGCCATTGTCGAAAGTCCCTTTGCCGCGCATAAAATCACCGTTAACTTTGTCACTTTTCGGCTTATCTTTCCCGAACAGCTGCTTGGCTGAAGCTTCAAGAACAAGAGATACATAACTTACGTCAGGAAGGTTTACATAATCCGGAATGGTCACTTTGTATTCAAAATATCCATACCCGGCACCATTGACTTTCAATCCGTCCATTACGTTCCATTGTTTCAGGCTCCAGTTGGACGATGTAAAGCTGGAAGGGGCAAAAGTAACAAGGTTAGCTTGCTTTTCATTCACTGATATAGTATGGCTATTCGGATTTTTATCATCCTCAATAACAAAACTTATGAAATTATGATTCAGCACCTTGCCGGAAGGATCCTCAATAGTCAGCCTTAAAATTGCAAGCCCCGGGGTCGGAGGCATTGTTACCGGGAGATTTGCTATTTCCTTACATAACCATGGCTTATAACTTACTTTACTGCTGACTGAAGAGTACTGATCAAAACGTCCAAGTTTATCCCATCCTACAAGTTCTGCATTCAGAGTAAGATTCTGACCATAGTTGTAACCGGTCATAAATGAAGCAATTACAGGAACATTAACTATTTCGCTTATTTTTGTCTTCCTGCATATTTCTCCTTCGGTTGCAATATAAATAGCACTGTGAAAATCATTTAAAGTCATTCCGGGAACCAGTTCTTCCAGTCCTGTAAATTTCTGAGAGCGGTCAAATTTGTAATAACCGTTCCATTCATTAATTACGTCATGATGTTCTGTATAGAGCCAGCCGCAAATTTTGGGATGCAGCCTCAATTCATTCATCATGATATGATAATCCCAGCTCCAGTCTACATCTCCGGTACTGCCGGTGTACCCCCAGACATTTCCGCATTCGCTGTTCAGCATGGGTTGGGTGCCCTGCTTGTTACCTCCGATAAAATTCCAGGTAGAACCTTCAAATGTTTTTGTTGTAACATTATCAAGAAATTCCTTCCATTTATATCCTGGCAGGTAAGCATGCCAGCTGTTTATATCAGTAACCACATGATCATAATTGCAAGCCGAGTTATCCTCAACAAGCCGTGATTGATCGAGCTGTTTTGCAAGCCTGTACATATCTGCTACCCAATTCTGAGTAGATGGAAGGTATTCACGCTTTTTTGTTTCTTTATTGGTAGTTGTGAATAAACCCCAGGTTTCATTGAAAAGTACCCATGAAAAAATACAGGGGTGGTTATAATCCCGGTTGAGCATTCCCCGCATCGCAACTTCCCATTCTTTATGCTGTAACTCTTCCGGTTCTCCCCATGAATTCGGAACATC
>Ga0182021_10003025_pt1 | contig 19765 bp, 16 predicted proteins | sample 612E3MmetaG_FD_120493 | JGI IMG/M metagenome (GOLD analysis project Ga0182021, IMG submission 120493) | Permafrost microbial communities from Stordalen Mire, Sweden - 612E3M metaG (Illumina Assembly) | ecosystem: Environmental > Terrestrial > Soil > Wetlands > Permafrost | place: Sweden... | reverse complement strand
GCTTGGCTGCATCGTACTGCTTCTGTCTATCCTCATACTGCCTTTGTCTGTCATCATACTGTTTTTGTCTTTCTTGGAATTGTTCCGTTCTTAGACCGAATAGTTTATGCCTCTGGTCTATCAGTCTGCCAATTTCGCCTTGCATTGGCTTTAGTCTTTCTCTGTCCAGAAGGAACTGAAGATGCAGATTGGTGGCGTCTTCCCTGATTTTCTTCATTTCCTCAAATTTAGCGAGCATTTTGGCATGGAGTTCTTGACTTTTCTTCGCACTCGAGGTTAGTTCGTTATGGAAACTGTCTGCTTTGTCCTCATAGACCTTTAGTTCGGTTTTTATTTCACTGATTTTTTTGCTATGCTGATCAATCTTTTTGAATCCACTCAGCCGAATCTCTATTTCTTTAACTTGGTCAATGAGCCTCTTCTCTTCGTGTACATCTAAAGAAGTTGTAGCAATCTTAAATTCCAACGCATCAAAAGCTTTCTGTAGTTGTTGGCGGCTTTCCCCTGACATTTTCTCTTTTAGTTCTCGTATTCTTTGGCTGTGGCCTTTTATCTCTTCGACAAACGGCGCCATTTGCGTTCGCACTTCGTCGCGTTGCTGCTTCAGATTTCTGACGTTTACGTTTAGTTGGTCGCGTTCTTTCTTGATTTCGATGATTTCCTGCCGGAGCACCTTGACTTTCCCGTTCAGTTCATCTCTCGTCTCAATGTGTTTGGTTATGTCTAGGCGTGTCTTTGTCAGATCTTCTTTTAGGGTTACAATACGCTTGTTGATGGCTTCAATTTGTTGGTTGACAGCTGCGATTTCGGTTGGTTTTTGTTCCGTCAAACGGTTTCCTCTTTCCCGCCACTTTTAATGTTATGACTGTAGCTTTCGAATTAATATGGGTTTCAGATGATGCTTTTATCTTTAATGGATAAAATGATCTAGCAGCCCTATTAAACCTGTTTTTGAATGTGTGTTTCTATCCGCTAAGAGAAACAGGATGCACAATTTCCGCGGGGTAAAGCCTCTGTCATGAAGTGCTCCCAGTGTCTGATGCCGGGTGAGAAGAGCTTTTTTGACGAAAAGTGTTTAATAGGATGTTGCAACCTTTCACTGTCAGGGAACCCGATTGAACTATAACTACGATGAACTCCTGAAGCGGGCGCGTGCTGAAGTCCCAGAGGTCACGCTTAAGAAGGAACGCCTCGAAATGCCAAATCTTTATGTTTCAATGGTTGGCATGCGAACCACGATTTCGAACTTTAAAGAAGTTGCTGAAACCTTGGACCGCGACCCTCAACATATACTCAAGTTCCTCACCAGAGAAATGGCAACAGCCGCCACATATCATGATGGAAGAGCAATTTTCCAGGGCAAGTTCCCCAGAGACACCTTTGAGCGGCTGCTGCAACGATACATGGAAGCTTTCGTTACCTGCCCAGTCTGCAAACGCCCAGACACAAAAATCATAAAGGAAAAACGGTTATCCTTCATCGTCTGCAACGCATGCGGCGCAAAGTCATCTGTTAAGCAACTTTAAGCGGGGCGAGAAGCAAATTGGAAGTCTACGTTAACCTGAAGAAAGTTGGGAGAAACGTAGTCTTAGCAATTTGTGACAGCGAAATCCTCGGGAAAACTCTGCGCGAAGGAAAAATCGTGTTCCATGTGAAAGAAGAATTCTACAACGGCGGACGCGTAACTATCGAGGAAGCTGTTGGCATGATTGAGAACTCCACTATCGTAAACATGGTTGGCAAGAACTGCGTGGAGAAAGCGATTGCAAAAGGATACGTGCACCCCCAAGCGGTTTTAAACATTGAAGGCGTGCCACACGCGCAAATCGTGAAGCTTTAGGCTCTATTGATTTTTCATAAAATACGCTTAAGGGGTCTTCGAGGTAGGGTGGAAAGGCTGTTGTTCGCTTGTACTTCATGTGCTCATAAAGGGCCAAGGCTTCTGGCTGGTTCACGCCGCTCTCCAAACGGATCAGTTTAGCACCTTCTTGTGCCGCGTGGTTTTCTAAATGCTTTACAATGATTTTTCCTAAGCCTTTGCGGCGGAACCTTGGACGGACATAAACACGTTTGATTTCCGCGTAACCTCGGTCGAAGAGTTTAACCGCGCCGCAAGCCGCAGGCTCTTTGTTTAGCCACAAAATGAAGAAGGCAACGTTTTCTTTTGCCAGCTGTTTCGGACTGTAACCATGGCAGCTTTCGGGCGGATACAACGGGATTAGGTAGGCATCAAGTTCGGAAATCAGCATCACGGAATCCGCGTTTTCAGGATCTTCGTGGGTTATCGTGACTTGCATGGAGTTCATATTTCCTCGTTGAGGATAAAGCCGTTTCGCCCACATTTTCGGCGTCGGCTGATAGAACACCTTAAAAGGCATCCCCCGAAACGTAAGATGCATTGCGTTTGGCGGTTTTGATGGTGGACAAGAAAGACATCACTAGATGGAGCAAAAAATACGACAAAGACTACAACTGGTGGGTCCAAAAAGAGCAGGAGCTAGGTGCGAAGTTCCGCCGAAATAAGGTACTGTCCCGCGAGGATTTAGTTCAGGTTGCGGAGTGGAAATTCAAAGATCAAGAAAATAAAAAAATCAAAGTTGTAGAAGCGGTTGCCAAAAACGACGAAGCCGTTTTGAAACAGGTTTCCAGTCAGGTGTTTAGTGTCGCTGGCGAAGAGGACGCCTACAAAATGAACAGTCTTACCATGCTTAACGGTGTGAGCCCGATTCTGGCAAGCGTTATACTTGCCTTCTTTGACCCAGACAACTACGGTGTTTTCGATGTTCACGTGTGGAGGGCGCTGCTTGGCAACGAACCGCCTAACATGTATACGACTCAGAATTACTTGCGTTTGCTGGCTTCTTTGAGGAAAGTTGCTGGAAAACATCATTTAGATGTTAGAACCGTTGAGAAGGCGCTTTTTAAGAAGACTCTTGATGAATCCTAAATCTGGCTCTGAAAGCAGCTATTTCGGTCATTTTAAGGTAGACTAAAGCCGGACTTGATACAGGTTTTGGGAAACAGTTTAAACCCTAAACCCGCCAACAATAAGGTGGAAGCGATCAAATGCCCACGAACGTTAGTTTACCTGACTCAGTTTACCAAGATTTGATTTCCGTTGCTGAAGAATTGGAAGAAATGGCCAAGAAACCCATCTCACTGAGCATGGCTGTTTACCTTCTTACTGCGGTTTACCGCGCTCACCTCAACGATCCATGCGCGCGTGACTTGTTCCGCCAGAAAATGGCAAATTCGGACATCATGTCACCTGAAGAATTCGAGAAGGCTTGGGACGTCACCCCAAACGAGCCTGCATCTAAGGGCAAGGAAACGAGGAAGAAGAAAACCAAAACCTGATGCCTCAGTTTCGAACTTGTTGCAAGTACTTTTTCCCACAAACGTAGCGCCAAGAAAATATTTTGCCTGATGTGAAAGGTAACGCTTATAGCCTTAAGTTGTGGGATAAAGGTTCAGAAGACCAGGAAGATGGGCGGGTAGATCAGCCTGGTATGATCGCCACGTTGGCATCGTGGAGGTCGCGGGTTCAAATCCCGCCCCGTCCACCATTATAGTTTCTGCTTTCAGGTAAGAGTTGTTTTGTTCGACAGGTTTGGGCAAAATTATAATAGATAACGACCCGTTGTTTTTCCTCTGAGGATTTGGGACAAGTGAAAATGTTTCAGGTCGCAGCGTTCACTATACTTTTCGCATGTTCCATCGTTTTCGTTGGATGTCTCCTGAACGTATCCTCGGTTTCCGCTTCTCAGCCCCAAGACCAGTGGGTTGCTCAGCCATTTCACCTTGTGGGACTTGCAGCTTCATACGCTTCCGCGGGTTATTCTCCCAGCCAAATAAAGGCTGCCTATAATCTTCCTTCCACGGGCGGTGCCGGAACGACAATAGCCATCATAGACGTTTATGATACGCCAACGATTCAGAGCGATTTAGCTGTGTTCTGCAACCAGTTTGGTTTGCCCCCTGCAGACCTTGAAGTTCACGAGATGCCCCAGACTTCGGGGACTAATAGTACCTGGACACTGGAAACCGCTTTAGATGTTGAATGGGCGCACGCAATTGCGCCCCAAGCCAAGATACTTCTGGTGGAAGCGCAATCTCCCTCCGACGACGGACTCCTCCCTGCCGTTGATTACGCAAGGAGCCGTTCAGATGTCGTTGCCATTTCAATGAGCTGGGGCGGCGACGAATTCGCTCAAGAACTCTCTTACGACTATCACTTCACAAGCACGCATGGAGCAGTCTTTTTCGCTTCGTCTGGAGACACCGGAGCGGGTGTTAGTTGGCCAGCATGTTCACCAAACGTAGTTGCCGTCGGAGGAACCACGCTTACCTTGAACCCCGATGGAACTGTTGCTTCGGAAACTGCGTGGAGCGGAAGCGGCGGCGGAATCAACGCCTACGAACCAAAACCTGCCTACCAAGCAGCCTATGGCATCACGGGCAGCAAGCGGGAAGTTCCAGATGTCGCGTTCAACGCGGCCCAAAACCCGGGATTTGCTGTTTACCAGTCTGGTAGTTGGTACCGAGTTTACGGGACAAGTGCTGGTGCTCCGCAGTGGGCGGCTATCCAAGCTCTGGGGCTTTCCTGTTCAAACACCAACTTTTACCAAAGGGCAAGCTCGCCAGCGTATGCTTCTTACTTTAGGGACATAACTTCTGGGTCAAACGGTGCATTCAACGCAGCCGCAAACTATGACCTTGTAACTGGCTTGGGCAGCCCCCTAACGACAAACTTTGCACCTCAACCGGCCACGCAAACGTCCATTACTCTAGTTGCGGCTGGACAGTCGACACTGCTTAACGCCACAAACCAATTCCGAGTCGACTACCTCCTCAATAACGTCTCGCAAACCGCGTACATTTCAGACGGAACCTCAAACTTGAATGCTGATCCAGGATCTAACGTTACCATAGCGGGAACATCCACATCTTCAACTGCTCAGGAAAAATGGGTTTTCAGCTCCGATGGTGGAAACGTTACAAGCGCAGGCTTGAATACGACACTCTACTACTTTGACCTCGTTTCTCAATCACCTGCTTACGCTGTGGCAGGCGGTGGAAACCCACAGCCTCCATCAATTACCTACGTAACCGCTCCGTCGGCAGCCTCTTCTCAGCCTGCCACAGCTAGCTTACAGCTTTCCCAAACAGCGCAACTCATTTGGCCGCTGAAAGCCACCATTGTCTCCGTTTCTAACCCGCTGTCCGCAGGATCAAATGAACAGTGGTCCACACAGACTGCTTCATGGGTGGTCAATTCACCCAATCAGCTGCCCCAGCAAATCACGTATACCCACAAGTTCCTCCTTACCGTCACTGGCGTTCCAGCTGCTTCAAACTGGTACAATAACGGTGACGTAGCCCAAGTCACTCTTCCAGGAGTGTCAAGCAGAACGTCAGGCAACGGACAAAGATTATCCAGCTATCAAGTCGACGGCGGCGCAGCCGTTCAAATTCAGCCTACTTTGGGAACCTTCGCTATTTCAGTCCCAATGGGAGCCCCGCACCAGGTTGCCGTGAATTCTGTACAGCAGTATCAAGTTACTTTGGACGGCTCAGCATCTCGGATGCTGGCCTCCATTACTTCGCCGACAATTAGCGGAGATGGTTACTGGTATGACGCAGGCACCTCTGTCTCGGTTATGTTCAGCGGCGTAAGCAGCCGCTCAGGTGGCGAAGGACAAAGAATCTCGTCGTGCACGACAAACGGCGCCACAACGAATGTCGCGACAACGGGCACAGTCAGCGCGGTTAATGGACCAATATTTTCTGCTCAATCCATCTCGGTTACTTTAACGAGTCAATACCAACTTACCTTGCTGTCGGGTTCTCAGAAATCAATCACGGCGCCATCTATACCAGGAGATTCCGGATGGTACGACACTGGAGCACCCGTCACCTTAACCTGCAATTACACGTTGAACGAAACAGCAAACGGCTCACGAATCAACGCAATCACCTACACCATTGGACAAAGCTCCCCTATAGCAATAACGCGGGCTGCAAACGGCACCTTCCCAATCCAAGTGAACATGACCCAACCTGAAACAGTCATCGTTTCTTCGGTCACACAATATCCAATCAGCGTTTCCGGCGGAAACAACATAGCTTTTTCACCATCTTCACCCACTAACGACGACTTCTTTGACGCCGGAGCCAACGTTTCGGTGACCACGGAAAACATTTGGAATCAAACTGATGAAAACTCGCGCCTGAACCTTGCTTCCTACGCACTTGACGGCTCAACAGTTAATGTTTCGAGGGCTGAATCGGGAAACACAACGATTTTGGTCACCTTCAACCAGGCCCATTCACTGACTTTTAACCTCGCTGTTCAGTACCTAGTTTCATTCCAGTTCACCGATTACAGCGGAACCCATGCTGTCACACCCGTTGACTTCGCAGTTGATACGGGCACCGTTGTTAATGTTTCTGAGTCCAGTTTGTGGCTTGACAAAGGAACTCAATTCCGAATCAGCAGCGTCGTTTGGCAAAACGTGGACGTTAAACCCAACCAAAACTCCAGTTACGTCGTAAACTCGCCGCTCAGCCAGACGGTGCCATGCCGCATTTACGATATGAAGCTGACAGCAAAAGATTACCTAAACATTCCCATATCTGGAGCTTCGGTGACAGTAACGTTTGCTAACCAAACCACAACCCACCTAACCACCGCGAGCGATGGCTCAGTTGAAATTCCAATGGTCCCGTTAGGAACTTACCAAGCGACTATATCTTACTTTGGAACCTCCGTTTCGCTCTCAGGAGATGCCTCTGCCCAACCTCAATTAACTGGAAAAATTTTCACCAGTCTTCCCTCCATTGGCGTAATCGTTACGGCTGCGGTTTCCTGCGTTGCGGTGGCGTTTTTATTATTCCGAAAACTCCGCGCCTCGCAAAGGTGAATTTCAAAAATAACTTACAGTTTACCTGAAAATTCCCTGTCTAAGAACTCAAATGTATTATTCGCAAAATTTTATATGCTCAGGGATACGTAAAATTAGGCTACGGAGAGTGGGAGAATCAAAGGCGCAATAGTCTTCCTAGTAGTCTTCGCCATAGTCTTAGCTGTAACCTTAAGCTATACGTCACTGCCACCTGGAAAATCGATATACCAAGCCGTTCTGCCAAACACCGAAGCCGCACAATCGTATCTCGTGTTCGGTTCAATTCCAGCGATAGACCTGATAGTTTCAGTGTTCAACGGCGTTATATACGGGTTCGTAGCATGGCTGCTTTACACTTTGGTTTTCGGACGCAGAAAAGAACACCCGCAGAATATCCACCAAACAGTTAACGTCAACACCCAAGATAAAGGCGAAAAGAAAGAAGTTCAGCCAGCCTAAACGGTTCAAATTACAACCAAGGCTGACGCTTCCCATTTTTCTATAATTCCCAAACGTAACCTGTCTGATAGTTTCATTCGAGGATTGCGGGAAATGAAAGTTTAAGCCCTGCATCTTCCTTCGGGTTAATCGAGATCTTCCGTTCGAACTTCTCGATAGCTAGCAGCGATTTGAGTTCTTCTTCTACGGGTGCAGCCCTGGAACTGAAGATAACTTCACCTTTGTCGTTAGTCCAGACTGTTAAGCCTCTAGCTTTGCCTTTGTAGATGAGGTGTATGAAGGCGTTTTCTTCGTCGATTTGCAATAACGCCGCAACGTTAGAGCCTTTAAGAACGGAGAAAAGTTCGTATACCGCCGCATCGGAATTTTCGAGTTCGTTAAGCATTTCACCGAAGTAGTGTGGAATGATTTCGGAATCGATTAATCCGACTTTTTCGCTTTCAAACACATGTGTCTTCAGTTTGGTCTTGAGTTCTTTGAAGTTTTCAACTCTGCCGTTATGTGCTGATACAATTGTGAGGTTCTGCTCGAAATGTTCGACATAGGGCTGCGCCGTTTCTTTGAATTTTACTGTGCCCATGTTTTCGGGGCTTGGAAACCGCACGTGACCCAGCAGAACCGACGCCGCATCAACTTTGGCGTTCATTCGTTTCATGTTCTTAATTATCTCTTCCAGCTGGGCTACAGGGGAGTCTGCAGTCTTGCCGACTTTCTCGCTTATTACGTCTCCATCTGGCAGCATGATTGCTATGCCGGCTCCGTACCCGCCGACAGGTTCTGCCTCGCCAGGGTACTTGCTGGTCTCCAGTTTCTTGAGGATTTCGAAAACTTTGTTCATTGATAGAGGTTCTTTAAGAATGAATCCAAAAATGCCGCACATAAAGTGCCTCTCCAAACTGTAACTCTGTTCGTTCTCTTTAATAGGCTTTCCCAGCGCAGTAACGTTAGTGGAGCAAACTTTTTCTGTTCCGAACGGGTAGTAAATATTGGTTTTTGGAGGTTACCCTTATGGCAGATTTGGTTGTGAAAAGTCCAGTATTTGAGAGCAACAAGCAAATTCCCAAGAAGTATAGTTGCGATGGTGAAGAAGTGAATCCGCCCTTAACTGTTGACGGCATCCCCACTGCTGCAAAAAAGCTTGCCTTAGTGGTGGATGACCCTGACGCGCCAAGGGGCACGTTTGACCATTGGGTGGTCTACAATATCCCGCCGACAACGAAGATTGGTGAAAACAGCGTTCCAGGAACGCAAGGCGTGAACAGCGCAAATCAACACGGCTATATCGGCATGTGCCCTCCTTCTGGCACGCACAGGTACTTCTTCAAAGTCTACGCCTTAGATACAAAACTGGACCTGAAACCGGAAAACACGCACAAGAAGGATTTGGAGAAAGCCATGCAAGGGCACATTTTGGCGAAAGGCGAACTCATTGGACTCTACAACAGATAAGCCGCCATAATAGTAAACGGTGAGCGGTAGAAAGACTTCAGCAACAATCCGATTTGCAACCTGAGATCTTAGATGCTGAATCCAATGCATATCCATGAACCACAAGTGTTATTAAACGCAGTCGCATAATTCAAGACAGTAACTTAGTAACAATAACTGATGCATAGACAGCGAAAAACGCAGTCGTGCAGAAAACAATTAACTAACTAAGTCATAAAATCAGGAGGTAACACTTACGGGAACATCCCAAACGTTCACTATAAAGTATGTTATACACGCGAAATTTGACATCGAAGGCGTCGTGGAAAAACCCGACGTAATCGGCGCAGTTTTTGGACAAACCGAAGGCTTGTTCGGACCCGAACTTGACCTAAGAGAACTCCAAAAAACCGGTCGCATTGGCAGAATCGAAATCGACCTGCATTCTAAAAACGACCGCACAACCGGAACCATAACCATACCCACCAGCCTAGACCGCGTAAGCACCGCACTAATTGCAGCATCAGTTGAAAGCATAAACCGCGTAGGACCTTGCAGCGCTAGAGTGCTTCTGGAAAAAATCGAAGACATCCGTGAAGCCCGCAGAAAAATCATCATCGACCGAGCCAAGGACATTCTCCACAAATGGAACATCGAGTCCATGCCCAGCGTCGACGAAATCTACAAAGAAATCAGCGAAACCATGAAAGCCGGCAAAGTCGAAAAATACGGACCCGAAGACTTACCCGCAGGACCAACACTGGAAACGAGCAAAGAAATCTACGTCGTCGAAGGACGCGCAGACATCATCAACCTCATGCGATGCGGCATAACCAACACCGTCGCACTCGAAGGTGCCAAAGTCCCAGAATCAATTAAACGCTTAACTAAAGAAAAAGAAGCCACAGCACTCTTGGACGGCGACCGCGGCGGAGACCTAATCCTAAAAGAACTTCTACAGGTAACCAGCGTAAAATACGTTGGACGCGCACCCCGAGGCAAAGAAATCGAGGAATGCAACTGCAAAGAAATCGCTGAAGCCATCGACCAAAGAATCGCGGTAGCAGACCTGTTCAAGCCTAAGAAGATGGAGCGACCCGAAAGGGCACCTGAACGAATGCCGGAAAGACCACCTGAAAGAGTACCAGAGCGACCAAAAATCAAACTAGAACTCCCAGAACAGATCACCCAGACAGCCAAAGCCCTGGTTGGCTCGCTTGAAGCAGTCCTACTAAGCGAGAAGCTGGAGCAAATTGAACGTTTGCCAGTCAGCCAGTTAGCTGAGAAACTACAGCAAGCCTCAGGAGTGGACACATTGGTTTTCGACGGAATAATAACGCAGCGAATTGTAGACATTGCAAGCGAGAAAAACATCAAACGCATCATCGCCTCGCGAGTTTCAGAAGCGGTTAAGCCAGCCTTAAACGTTGAATTGAATACGTTTGCAGAAGTTGTTCAGTCTAGCTAAGCTCGAAAACTTCAAAATTTCTTTTATTTTCTTTTAGCCACAGATATTTTCCCGATGAAAATCGGCTATGTCTTGGATAGTCGAACTTCTTCAAAGGCATCATCTTTTTGATTTTGCGCAAATCTTGCGAGACCATCCTAAGCAATCGGAGTTCCTCCATGCTTTTCTGAAAATCAAGCAGCTCGCGTATCATTTTTTTCTGCAGGCCAGTTTCCACAGTCGACGACACCACGTCTTGAAGTTAATTGTAGTAGAAAGGGTGGGTCATTGTTTGTTGGCGACCAACGCCAATCCGTCATCGAGGAGAAAGGAGAAGGCTTCGAAAACGGAAAATGTACTTGTTGGCTTTTGGTGTGCCTTCAACCTCAACACCCTTCTGTTCTACATCTTAAGACTTAAGATAACAAGTTATTAAAGTGTTGTGTATCCTAAATTCAGAAACGACAAAAAAATTGTTAAAAGAAAGTGTGGCTTTTTTTGGTTATCCTATGGCTATTTCGCCTTCTAGGATTTGCCTTTCGGGAATTGCTAATTGTTTGCTAAGATATGTTTTAAGCAGTGAATGCAACTTTGGTGTTTCGCCGTGATAGGTCAGAACTTGGTTGCTTTTAAGGGCGTTGACCTCAAGGTTATTCTCTGTTTCTTTAAAAACAAAAGATACTGTTTGGGCCTGAGACGCCAACATTTGGAAGTCTTCCCATTGCTTGCACTGCAAAATCAACGGCATACCTGTTTGGCTGCTTACAATTGAAGGTTCAGGTTTTGGGCTTGGTTGAACTGACGGAGCTGCTGAAGGAGAGTAAGTTTCCCGCACTGAAGACGAAAGCGACTTTACTAGATTGCCGACGTCGCCCTGCAAGCCATTGATTTTGTCTTCAATCTTCTTTACTTTGCCGTTTAGTTCACCTGAGTCACCCAGTTGACCTGCAACTGAACCTAACTCGCTCACGAGCCTGTCAAGGTCTTTTTCATGTTCTTTAAGAACGTTAACAATAAAGTCTAGTGCTTCTAAGGCTTCATCTTTGGATGGCGATTTCTCTGACATAGTTCCTCTGAACCTTCAATCAGGTATATCACGGGAAGCGCTAATAAGGCTAACGAATCCAAAAAACGTATCTGAGCGACGCGGTTTCTATATTGATTGGTAATATTGTGTAGCCCTTCACAAATCCACCATCAATTTGTTTAATATTAATATCTGGATTGGATATTGTATTGTCTGTGCAACATACATACACATAGAATATATCATATAAAAAAGATTTTGCGATTATTAGAAGCTTGCTACACCTTTCTTTTCGGTATAATCATACCATACCCAAAGCAAATCAGCTAATTCTTCGCCATAACCATTGTTAGCCAGCAAATTCCTGAATGTGCTCTTCGCTTCTTTTGCCAACGTAAACACTTAACCGAAAGATGGGCTGACAAACAAGAAATAAACCTTCCGGATCGCAAATTCATCTTCAAAAACAAGAAATGACTTTTCTTGTCCTGTGCAAAAGATTTAGAAACTACGCAAACGCTAGCCTAAGTGTGAAAGAATGGAGAAAGTTTGGGAAGAACTAAAGAAAATCGAAGCCCAAGCTGAACAAATCCGAAGCGAAGCCCAAGACAAATCCAAACAAATAACAGATATTGCAAAGCAGGAAGCTGAAGGACTCTTGACTGAGTCGAAATCTTATGCCCAACAAGACGCACAGCAACTTCTGACAAATGCCACTGCGGAAGCGAACCGTAAGAGAGAAGAAAAAACAAAATCAACCAAAGAAACAATTGAAACGCTGACGTTGCAAGCCCAAAAACGTACGGAGCAAGCATCAGATGTAATCGTTAAAGCCGTGTTGGGAGAAAAAGACGTTGACGCAGACCACAAAGTACGCTAATGTTCTAGCAAAGATAGGCGCGGAAAGAGGCGTCTTACTTTCCCAAGACAAACTAAAGGCTCTTACAGAAAGCAAAAACCTTAACGATTTTGCTCTCCAACTGAGGGAGACAACCTATCAGGAAAAAATTGCTAGAACGATTTTACCACTTACAAGCTTGAAGTTTGAGAGAATCTTCAATGAAAACCTTGTTGACGCTTACGTGAAAACCGTAAAAAATTCTCCTGAAAAAACAAAACCGTTCCTCAAGATGTACTTGAAACAGTTCGAACTTGAAAACATCAAAGCACTCGTAAAAGCTGTTTATGCGGAACTGAGCCTTGAGGGAAAACTGAGCAAGATTTACTTCGAAGTCGAAGATTACCTTAAAAACCGCGCCTTATTTGAGGAAGCGGCTAAAGCGACAGACCTCAAACAGATTACAACCGCTTTCAGGAAAACGGGGTACTCATCGACCTTAAAGTTAGGACTTAAACGGTACGAGGAAACTGGCTCGACAATTTCTTTTGATGTCCTCCTAGACAAAGAATACTTTGAGAAACTTTACGATGCCTACCAGAAGCTGCCAAAGAACGAAAAAAGGCATTCGCTCTTCAACGTCAGTATGGAAGTAGACAGTTTCGCAATGTTGATGCTTTTACGCGGAAAAGCCTTGAATTACGATTCACAGTGGTTGAGGGTCGCCGTGCCCAAGTGTCTCTTTAATCTATCCAAGGAAACTCTTGACTCATTGATATCGGCGCCCGATTATCAGTCAGCGTTGAACGTTGCGCTAAAGTCACATTATGGCGAATTTTTTGCCAAAGCCAAAACGACTGAAGAAACAATAAGCAATGCTCAAAAATCCTTCGCTATAGCTCTCCTTAAACATGCCGCAGAAAGTCGTTACTCTGAAAGCTTCAATGTTGGTTCACCGCTTGGTTTCATGTATCTGAAGGCAACGGAGGTCCACAACCTCACGGCTATAAGTTTGGGTGTAGAGGCAGGGATGAGTCCCGAAGAAATCCTAAGCGTGTTGCTCTTAGTAAGTTAGTCTTCAGTCGGTTTTTGTCCTAATGTGACTTCGGTGTAGAGGAATTTCTGTTTGAAGGGGGCAAATGTTGTGCCGTTGCCTTGATAGAATTTGCTAAACCACTCGTAAAAATGCAGTCTCACTGTGTGGATAAAGACAATTAGACCTTCCAAACCGATGACGAACACGTTTCCGACGACGACTACGAAGCCGCCCAGAGTTATCGCCAAAACCGAGCCCGAACCAATCAAACCCACAACCTCGTAGGTTGCGAGGATTAGTGCCCAATGAGCCATGAGTAACGCCAAAATACGCGTGTACGAAACCGTGTTGCTAAGTAGTCTAGTTACGAGGTCGCCGCTTTCAAACAGCCTCTCTGTAAACGACGCAGATTGCCCTGAAGCCTTCGTGGACTTCTCTCTAAACGCCGAGTAAAAAATCGGTTTTCCAAGAGCCAGAACCAAAAAAGGAACCAGCGCAAACAATATCGGTCCGCTAAGCCACGCTCCAAAATTCAACTGGTAAACGGCTATAAGGTAAACGGAGCCGACGTAGAAAGCGATTTTGGGAATTGAAGTCAACAAAACATCGGCAAAGTTGCGTCTTAAGGCGAAGTTCACCAACTCCAAAACTATGCCACTGAGGATTTGGGCAACACCGACAAATAAACTGAAAATCAGAAAACCCAATACATCTTTAAATGGGCTAAACCATAGCGGTGCAAAAACTTGGATTCCGAAAAACTCGCCATACAATAGTCCCGCGACTATGGCGGCGAGACCGCATGCAGCCAAAATAAAACTCATGTTTTTGATTGAAGATTGCTTCTTAATCAATAAGCCAAAGGTTAAGCCACCTACGAGCAAGATTAAACCGTGACCAACATCCCCAAACATTAGACCGAAGATAATTGGGAATGTAAACGCGATAAACGGCGTTGGGTCCAACTCTTCGTAATGGGGCAAACCGTAGAGGCGTGTAATTTCCTCGAACGGTTTGACGAATCGGTTGTTGCTGATTTTTGTCGGCGGATCCTCTGCGGGAGCAACCTCGTTTTCCAGCACCAAAACGTTCCCGTTCATGGAGGAGTCGATTTTCTCTTTAAATCTGCGGAACTGTTTTTTTGGGACGAACCCTTTGATGGTTGCCAGTCTGCCGGATTGAAGTATTTTTCTTTTCGCCTGTAGCAGCGCGAGGATGTTTTCGGTTGTTTCTCGAAGAGAAATCAGCTTTGTCCTGTTTGATTCGCACAGCTTCAGGAGCGCTGCTTCGGCTTCCGAGGTTCTAATGTTATTTTCTTTAAGGCGCTTGCTAACTTCCTCTATTGCATTGCCGACGTTGGGTGGCAGGTCTGGGGGGATTTGGAAGATCTCGCTATGATGTATTTTGAGGATTTTCTCAACGTCGCTCGTATACTTGCTCGGTAGAGCTAAACAGACAAACTCGGTTTCTTTTGTGAGATAGCAACGGTGAAAAATTATGGGAAAACCGGCGAGCGCTCGGTTTAGATCGGGCATATTTTTTCTTGGGACACTCGCAATTGCTATGTGGATTAGTTGAAGTTCCTCGATGGCTGCCAGGTCAGCGCCCATGTTGTCCATGATCGAGAGCATTCCCTGAACGTGATTCAAATTGATTGCTTGCTCTTGCAATTCAGTCAAATAAGCGCTCAGCTTATCGGTTTCCTCTTTCAAAACTGCGATTTCTCCGTTTACTGACTTTGAAAGAGTTTGCCAGTTTTCAGCGGTAACCTTAGTTATTGTTGGGGTTTCGGTTCGGAAAATGCCTAAAAGGCCAGGGTCTTCGGACACAAGTTTTTTGATTATGCCGTTAACGTCTGCGAGGGCTTCTTCTGTTTTCTGGATGCTTTGGTTGTATTCGTTGAGGGTCTCAGATTGTGCTGCTTCTTCGATGTGGAATTCTCCGAATTGGTGAAGCCCTTTCAGTACGGTGTCTATGTCTCTTCGGAGGCAAATTACAGAAGTAGAAGTCATTCTTTCCGGACGGAACATTATTCCCTAACAAAATGTTGATTAACTAAAACATTTAAAGCTTTATTGGGAGAGAGCTGAATGCTCGGCTTTGTCATCGGCGACAACGACATGATAACGGGTTTTAGGCTAGTAGGCTTGGAGGGTCTAGAAGTAACCTCAGTCGAAGAAGCCCGTTTTGCTCTTTCGAAAGCTTTGAAACGCAAAGACATTGCCATAATCATAGTTAGCGAAGAGTTCTCCACCCAAATGCATAAAGACATCGACAAAATACGCCAGGAAAATATAACACCGCTCATCCTGGAGGTGCCCGGGCGCAATGGACCTTCAGGGGAAATAAAAATGTCCGACCTCATAAGCAAAACATTAGGAATCAGAGTCTAGGAACCCTACATGAGTTTAACTAGAGTAAAAGACGGTTTATCGGCGATTGCAGCCGAGGTTCTTGAAGACGTCCGGAAGGAAGCGGAAGCGCTGATTTTGCAAGCCGAATCAGAAGCAAAAGAAGCCCTCAGAAACGCTAAGGATGAAGCCGACAAAGCCTATGAAGTAACGATGAAAGATGCAACGGCAAAAGTCGAAGCGGAAAAACGAAGAATCCAATCGCTAACAGAAGTCGAAGCGCGCAACAGCCTACTCCAAACCAAAGATGCACTCATCGACGCTGCATTCGAGAAAGCAAACGAAAGACTTGAGGGATTCACAAAAACAGAAGCTTACCACAATTATCTTTTGGATTTCATTTTTGAAGCGGCAAGAAAGGTTAAATCAAAAAACCTCGTTGTCTACGTCAACGCTTCAGACAAGTCTTGGTTAGAACAGACTAGCCTCGTCGACTTGTCTAAGAAGTTGGGTGCGGACCTGAAATTGGCTGATGAAACGGAAAGCTGTGTGGGAGGCTGCAAAATCCAAACCGCAGACGGCAAGATAATTTATGATAACACAATAGAAAATCGGCTTATGCAACTCAAACCCGAGTTACGCCTCAAGACCGCAAAAATACTTTTTGCACAGGAGGAAAACAAAAACGCAAGTTAAGGGAACTGTAACACGCGTAGCAGGACCCGTCATCGAAGCAACAGGCATGTCGCAAGCTGTGATGCATGAACTCGTCGAAGTCGGCAAAGACCAGATAATCGGCGAAATCATCCGCCTAGAAGGTGAACAAGCAACAATCCAAGTTTACCAAAACACGACGGGACTAAAACTTAACGAACCCGTCGTCGGCACAGGCAGCCCACTTTCCGTGGAGTTGGCGCCTGGCTTAGTGGGAAACGTCTTTGACGGCATTCAAAGACCTCTTGAAAAGATAAAGCAGCTAACTGGACCATTCATCAAACGGGTGCATAATGTGACACCGCTGGACAGGAACAGGAAATGGCTTTTCAACCCAAAAACAGCTGTGGGCGCTCAGGTCACAAACGGCGACGTCTTGGGAACTGTTAAGGAAACCGAGTTGATTGAGCACAGAGTCCTCGTTCCACCCGGCACCAAGGGGAAAATCGCCAGCATAGTCAAACAAGGCGAATACACTATTGACGAAACCGTAGCCACGCTGGATGACAACGGGGAATCACGGGAAATTCGGATGCTCCAGAAGTGGCCCGTCAGAAAGCCCCGACCCTACAATCTTCGGCTTCTGCCTACTGTACCGCTGATTACGGGTCAACGAGTAATCGATACATTCTTTCCCATCGCGAAAGGTGGCAGCGCAGCTATTCCTGGCGGTTTCGGAACGGGAAAAACCATAACGCAACAGCAACTTGCCAAATGGTCCAACGCTAACTTGATTGTGTACGTGGGTTGCGGGGAACGGGGCAACGAAATGGTCGATGTCCTCACCAGTTTTCCAAAGCTGATTGACCCGACGACCGGACATCCGCTTATGCAACGAACCATACTCATCGCGAACACTAGCAATATGCCTGTTTCCGCGCGGGAAGCAAGCATCTACACTGGCATAACCATAGCTGAGTATTATCGCGACATGGGCTACGACGTTGCGTTGATGGCGGACTCCACAAGCCGATGGGCAGAGGCCCTCCGCGAAGTCTCAGGGCGACTTGAAGAAATGCCCGCCGAAGAAGGTTTTCCTAGCTACTTGCCTTCTAGGCTTGCAGAGTTTTACGAAAGAACTGGAGTCGTCGAAACCCTGGGCTCACAGAGAAGGCTAGGCTCAATCTGCGCCATTGGAGCAGTTTCCCCTCCAGGCGGCGACTTTTCAGAACCCGTGACGCAGCATACAAAACGGTTCACAAGGGTTTTTTGGGCGCTGGACCCAGAGTTGGCTGACGCTAGACATTACCCGTCGATTAACTGGATCCAAAGCTACTCCGGATACATCGGCGACCTTTCGGCATGGTGGACCAAAGAAGTCGACAAGCAATGGAACAACATCCGAGAAGAAGCAATGCGCATACTACAGACAGAAGACGACCTCAAAAACATCGTTAAACTCGTCGGTCCCGAAGCTTTGCCCGACAAACAGCGATTAATCTTGGAAACTGCCCGCATAATCCGCGAGGCTTTTCTGCAGCAAAACGCCCTTGACTCTGTGGACACTTACTGCACTCCCGCCAAACAGTTCAAGATGCTTAAGATTATCTTGGATTTCCATCAACTCGCAAACCGTATCGTGAGCCGAGGTGCACCCCTTTTCAAAATCACCCAGTCACCTGTTTTGCCGGAGATTATGCGTATGAAAACCAACATACCCAACGACAAGACCAACGTCATCGACGAACTAAGCACCCGAATGCGCCAAAACTTCGAGGAACTGGAGGCAAGCCTGAGGTAACCGCCATGGCAAACGTCGGCTTGGAGTATAAGGGCGCAGCCCAAATTTACGGGCCCATCTTAGTCATTGAGAACGTACGAGACGTTGCATATGACGAACTTGTAGAAGTTAAAACACAAACAGGGGAAACAAGGCTGGGCAAAGTAATCGAAGTAACTAAGAAAGCAGTCACCGTGCAAGTGTTCGAAGGCACAACGGGTTTGTCGCCAAAAGAAACGCGGACCAGATTTTTGGGACATCCGCTGGAGGTCCCAGTTTCGACGGAGATGCTTGGCAGAGTCATGAACAGCTTTGGCGAACCCATCGACGGGCACCCAAGGTTTTTCAATGAACACCGAAGAGATGTAAACGGTTTCCCGCTTAACCCAACGGCTCGTGAATATCCGAGGGATTTTATTCAAACTGGAATTTCTGCGATTGATGGTTTATGCTGTTTGGTTAGGGGTCAGAAACTGCCTGTTTTCTCGGGTCCAGGATTATCTCACAATGCGTTGGCTGCTCAGATTGTGCGACAAGCGCAGATTCGGGGTGGCGGAGAAGAATTCTACATAGTGTTCATAGCGATGGGGATAGAGCATGACGATGCTGCGTTTTTCCGCAACAGCTTCGAGGAGACTGGCGCGATAAAGAATGTAGCAATGTTTCTGAATTTAGCGGATGATCCTCCGGTGGAGCGAGTGATTACGCCTCGTGCAGGGTTGACTTTGGCTGAGTACCTAGCGTTTGAGCAGGACGCGCACGTGTTGGTTTTGCTGACGGACATGACGAATTACTGCGAGGCATTGCGCGAAGTCAGCGCTTCAATGGAGGAAGTTCCCAGTCGAAAAGGCTATCCGGGCTACATGTACAGCGACCTCGCAAGCATATACGAGCGCGCAGGACGAATCGCCGGCAAAAAAGGATCGATTACTCAGATGCCCATGCTCACGATGCCCAATGACGATATTACTCACCCAATTCCCGACTTAACAGGATACATCACCGAGGGACAGATCGTTCTGTCGCGCAGTCTGGAGAAACAGGGAATTTACCCGCCAATTAACATTTCAACAAGCCTTTCACGGTTAATGAAGGACGGCATTGGCAAAGACCGCACGCGAGAAGACCACGCCGACGTATCAAGCCAACTGTACGCAGCCTACGCGCAGTTTAATGCGGTAAAGTCACTAGCAACAATAATCGGAGAGGAAGGCTTAGCCAGCAGAGACAAGGATTACCTGCGTTTTGGCGACCAATTCGAGAAGACACTGATTAATCAGGGCAGAACGGAGAACCGCACAATTGAGCAAACGCTCGGAATTGCATGGGATACGCTGTCGCTTTTGCCTGAGGAAGAGTTAACTCGGATTCATTCGGAGCTTTTGGAAAAGTACTTTTCAAAGCAGATGAAGGAGGAGTGAACGCGGCATGTCGCTTGAAAATGTGAGTCCAACCCGAATTAACCTGATTCAGACGAAACGAACATTGGGTCTTGCCGAGTCAGGGCGCGACATCTTGGAGCGAAAAAGGGATATCCTGCTTCGAGAACTGCGCCATAGCATATATGATGCGGAACGAGCCAGAGAAGAACTCAACGAAGCTTTGCTAAAGGCTTATGGGAGTTTACAGAAAGCGAACTTGGTCCGGGGTTCCGAGGCGGTTGGCACCGCAGCATTGGGTTCCAGTCTGGAGGCGGATTTTCTGCTATATTTTCGAAGCGTCATGGGCGTAACTGTTCCGATTGTCGAGTTTCAAGGCGAGGCGAATGTGAAACCTGATTACGGGTTTGGCAACACAAGTGTGGAGTTGGATAAAGCGTTTGGGGAGTTTTATGGCGTGT
>Ga0182021_10003024_pt1 | contig 19769 bp, 11 predicted proteins | sample 612E3MmetaG_FD_120493 | JGI IMG/M metagenome (GOLD analysis project Ga0182021, IMG submission 120493) | Permafrost microbial communities from Stordalen Mire, Sweden - 612E3M metaG (Illumina Assembly) | ecosystem: Environmental > Terrestrial > Soil > Wetlands > Permafrost | place: Sweden... | reverse complement strand
GGCCTGGGTGGAGGGCGTGACGACCCAGATCATGACGGTGGAGCAGGCCCAGGTCTTCGCCCTGGAGCGCTGCCGCACGGCCCGCGAAGCGGTCCGGCTCATCGGGCCGCTGATGGAAAAATACGGCTTTCTCCCGTCCGCGGACGGCTCGGAGGCCCTCTGCATCGCCGATCCGAAAGAGCTCTGGACCATGGAAATCTTCAGCGTCGGCCCCGGCTGGGATCCGGCATCGGGAAAGCCCGGCGCCATCTGGGCCGCCCGCCGCGTCCCCGACGACCAAGTGGTGGCTTACTCCAACTACGTCCGCATCCGCGAGATCGATCTCAAGAATCCCGACTTTCTGGCCTCTCCGAATTATATGTCCGAGGCCGTCGCCCGCGGCTGGTATGACCCCAAGAGCGGCAAACCCTTCATCTGGCAGGAGGCTTATGCCCCCCCGATCACGGAAAGCAGCATCGCCCGGCTTTGGCTCATCTACAGCACGCTGGCGCCCTCGCTCAAGCCGTGGCCGCGGCGCGCTCTCAACGGCCCGTCCCTGCCTGGGACGATGTCCAGCCAGGAGATCGAAGGCGCGGCGTTTTATCCCTACTCGGTCAAGCCGGAGAAAAAGATCGGCGTCCGCGACGTCATCGCCTTCCAGAGGTCGACGTTCGAGGGCACGATCTATGACATGACCCTCGATCCCGGCTGGTTTCTGCCCGGGCCGGACGGCAAAATGGTCCGCAGCCCGCTGGCTTCGCCCTTCGCGTCCGCCGATCTCAGCCGCCTCCTGCGCGTGGCCTTCCATCGCCCCGTGGCCCGGGAAGGATATGGCATGGTGGCCCAACTGCGCGGATGGCTGCCCGACGCCATCGGCGGCGTCTATTGGCTCTATCTGGACAATCCCTTCGTCTCGACCTACGTCTCGATCTACGCCGGAACGCGGGACGTCTCGCCGGCCTACAAGAATTACGACATCCGGGCGTTCAGCGAGGACTCCGCCCGCTGGCAGGTCGATTTTGTCGAGAAGCTCCTGCTCCTGAAATTCCAGGAGACCGTCAAGGACTTGAAGGCCGTCCGCGATCCCCTGGAGGAGGAATTCTTCTCCGGGCAGAAGACGGTCGAGGACAAGGCCGCGGCGATCTTCGCCGGCGATCCGGCCGCAGCGTCCGATTTTCTGACCAAGCTGGTGATCGAGCGCATGGACCGCATCGTCCGGATGTACAAGGACCTCCGCAACCGCCTGATCACGAATTATTCGGGAGACATCTATTGAGTAAAGCCCGTCCAGATCTCTATCGGCGCATGGAAGAGCAATCCATCGAGCTGCCCAAGACGCCGGCCCGGGGCGGCTTGTACGCCCCCGTCAAGCAGGCCGGAACGATTCTCCACGTGTCCGGACATATCCCCAATGCCGACGGAAAAGTGATGTTCGCCGGGAAGGTCGGCGCCGAACGCACGGTCGAGGAGGGGCAGGCGGCGGCCCGCCTGTGCATGCTGAACATCCTCAGCCAACTCCAGGCCTTCCTCGGCGACCTGAACCGGCTGAAGGGCCCGGTCAAGATCCTGGCCTGGGTGGCCAGCGCGCCGGGTTTCGGCGGTCAGCCCCTGGTCATCAACGCCGCCTCCCAGCTCCTGATCGACCTTTTCGGGGAGGAAGGCTGGTGCGCCCGTTCGGCCATCGGCACGAACGAGCTGCCCCTGGACGTCACGGTCGAAATCGAGGCCGTCTTCGAGTTGAAGGCCTGAATCCGCGTCCCGCGCTTACTTGGCTTTCCGCCAGGCTTCGATGAACTTGGCCGCGGCGTCGATGAATCCTTCCAATTCGCGGCGGCCCCGCTCGGCGGTGGCCGTCTTGATATCGCCCGTGGTCACGGAGCCCGTATCCGTCATCTCCCGGGTACTCGTCTTCTTGCCCGTTTCCTGGGGACGGAAGCGCATCTCCCCCGCCAGCAGGGCCAGGGCGGGATCGGTCTTCCCGAGGAGGTCGAGAGCGGCCACGGCCGGAGGAACGGTCAGGACGGGATTGACGACCTTGGACATATCGACCAGGCTTCCGGCCAGGTAGAGCATCATGGACGTTTCTTCGACCCCGGCGTGGACATCCCAGGGAATCGGCGGGTAAAGCGGCTCCTTGCGGGGGACTTCGATCTTGCCCAGATCGAAAGCTTGGGCCGGAGTGGTCTGATTGATCTTTTGGATGATGGAAGCGACCGAGACGGCGTTTCCGCCGTGTCCGTTGAAGATGAGGATTTTGCGGAACCCGTGCCGGATCAGGCTCTGGGCGGTCTCGACCACGACGGCCTCAAATGTTTCAGGCGTCAGCGTGATCGTGCCCGGAAATCCCATATGATGCGAGGACAGCCCGGCCAGGACGACCGGGGCGACCAGCACATCCGCCTTCTGGGCGATAAGCTTGGCCGTTTCTATGGCCTCATAGCTGTCCGTGCCGAGCGGAAGGTGCCGGCCGTGCTGCTCGTTCGACCCGAGCGGGATGATGACCGCGTCGGTATGGGTCAGGGCCTGCTCGACCTCGACCCAGGTCATGTGGGGCAGGTAGTTCTTGACCTTCTTCTCGCCGAAGAGCGGATCGGCGTTGGGATTTTGAGCCGCCGCCAGCACCCCGATCAGGCCGACCGCCAGGACCAGAATCGATCCTTGTTTCAGAATGCCATCGCCGAATCCGTCCATGACTTCTCCTGCCTCCGTTCCCGCGTCCGGCTCATTTCTTTTCCGTCCCGGCGCCGAGGCGCCGGTCCAGAAAGTCGAGCGTCGCGTGGAGGGCTTTATTCCAATTTTCGAACAGCGCGAACCCATGCTGTTCGTCCGGAAAAATCAAGGTCTCGACCGGGACGCCCCGGCGCCGCAGCTTGACCGCCAGGTCGATCGTCTCGTCGACGAGGACGGTCCGGTCGTCACCGCCGTGGATGAACAGGACGGGCGACCGCCAGGTCTTGACCCAGGCCGCGCCCGAAGAAAGCCGGGCAGTTTCCATCTGGGCCGGGTCGTCGGGGTTGGTCCCAAAGTCCGTGCCGATGAATCCCCGGTCCGCCTTGCGGGCCCAGCGGTCCCAGTTGTGGACGCCGTACCAGTCGACGCCCGCCCGGAAGACATCCGAGTTGCGGCCCAGCGCCAGGGCGGTAAGATAGCCCCCGAACGAGGGGCCGTAAAGTCCGACGCGCCGGGGATCGACGCCGGCCAGGGACTGGAGATAGCGGCCGGCGGCCAGCACGTCCTGGTACTCGGCCGCGCCGCGGGTGTTGCGGCCCGGGAATTCGCGGTAGGCCCGGCCGTATCCCGTGCCGCTGCGATAATTGACGGCCAGGACCGTGTAGCCTCGGCCCGCCAGGACCTGATTGAAAAGATAGTGGAAGCCATAGTGGAGCATGGGGTGCCAGCCCAGCAGCATCTGCCGGACCGGCCCGCCGTGGACATAGACGACGCCGGGTCCCGGCCGCGCGCCCGCTGCTTCGGGGGGCGTGAATAAAATTCCGTGCACCGTTCCGCCATCGGGCGCGCGGAACGTCACGGCCCGGGGCTCGACGAAGCCGGCCGCGGAAAACCCGGGGCCGGGCGCGGGACCGAGGCGGAGGGAGGAGCCCGATCCGCCGAGGCTGCGGACGATGACGGCCTGGGGCGACCGGGCCGAGGCGCTGCGATAGGCGATGTGGTCGCCGTCCGGGAAGAAGACCGGGTCGGTGTCGAGGGTGTCGGGCCCGGTCAAAGGCGCGCGACGACCGTCCGTGAGCGAAATCTTCCACAGCCGGCGGCGCTCCAGGACGCTTTCGCCGGTGGAGACGACGAGCGTGCGGCCGTCGGGACTGAGCGCCGAAGCGTCCGCCTCGTAGGCGCCCGGGGTCAAGGACCGGATCGGGCTTCCGTCCAGGGCCGCGACATAAACGTGGGCCCAGCCTTCATGCTCGGAATGGAAGACCAGCCGGTCATTGCCGAGCCAGCGCAAGGCGTCGGCAGGTTGGACTTCCTGCATTTGCGAATCAGCCGGGGCGGGCGAAGTCCAGACCGCGCGCGCCGTTCCGGCGGCCGGATCTGCGATCATGATCGAGAAGGGCTCGCTGTCCATGACGTCGTGCCCCCGGCCCAGCTCCCCTCCGTGCATGCGGACGAACGCCAGCCGGCGGCCGTCGGGCGACCACGTCGGCAGGACGTCCTCGCAGGCTTCCGGCGCGATCCAGCGGATGCGGTCGTCGCCGGGCGCCCACAGGCCGATCACGGCGTAGGCGCCCCGGCCGTTGGAGAGGGCCAGCCGCTTGCCGTCTGGTGACCAGGCAACCTGATCGATCGACCCCTTGACGGTGAGCAGGGGTCGCGGCGCGGCGGAACCCGGTCCGGATACGTCCAAGGCCATGAGCGTATCGTTGCGCACAAATGTCAGGGTGTGTCCGTCGGGACTGAAGGCCGGATCGGTGCCCGGCCCGAGCGGACGCACCGTCCCGCCGGAGGTGGAGATCAGTCCCAGCCCGCGCTCCGGGCGGACGACCAGGCTGGCCGGATTGGGATCGACGCCGGTGGCGCTGGGCGGCAGACCGCGAAGGAAAACGAGGAGCGCTCCGTCCGGGGAAAGCCGCATCTGCGTGATCGGACGGCCGTCATCGGGAGGAAGCTCGACCAGGACCCGGCTTTCCAGCGCGGGAAGCTCGGCCGTCCAGATGCGCTGGACCGGCCCTTCCTGGACCAGCCAGGCGATGCGGCCGGCGCCGGCCGCGACCTCGATCTGCATCGCGACCGGCGCCCGGAGCAGGGAAGCGATCGAGGGGGTCTCCGCCGCGGCCGACGATCCGGGGACCAGAAAGAGCAGCGCCGCGAAGGCAGCCGCTGAGGGGTGCGGGGATGCGCCCCGCCGCCTGATCGAAGAGAATTTCGCGGGCAGGCTCATCGGATTCCGGATCAACGGGCCGGAGGGGCCGCGACTTTCTTGAGCTGGATCCAGGATGAGAGGGCAAAAGCGGGGGGCGTATCGGCCATGGCCGCGACCAAACCGGTCAAAGTGTCACCCTCCAAATGCACCCCGAACATGAGATAGTGCGGGGCCCGGGCGGCGTCCTCCGTCTTGATCGTCCCATAGCAGGCGCCTTGCAGGATATCGTCCTTGAATTCGACCATATTGAGGAGCGTGGACATTTGTCCGAACATGGTGACCTTGACCTCGCCGTTCTCCCGGATCGACAGCCCAGCGGATTGAATGCCGCTGTACGTGTGGATGCCCCCCCGCCATTCCCCGACCAGGGCCGCGGGAGGCGTGAAGGGAGCCGGGGCGACCGGCGGCGCCTGCATCTTGGCCCGGTATTTCTCGCCGTACTTGGGCACCAGCGTGCCGATGATCTCTTCCTTGATCGTATAAGCCTTGGAATTCGAGATGTTGCAGAGCATGACCACGGCCAGGTCCTCGGTGGGCAAGAGCTTCAGGTCCGTGCTGACCCCCGGCATGCCCCCGCCGTGGACGATCGTCTTGTAGCCGCAGTCGTCCTCGTGGATGACCCAGCCGAGCCCGTAATTGCGCTGCGGCGCGGTCGTCGCCTTGGGATCCTGCATGAGGTCGATCGTCGCGTCGCTCAGCACGGCCTTGGCGCCGGCCGGATGATCCTTGAGCTGGAACATGCCAAAGCGGATGAGGTCATGGGCGCTGGTGAAAATGGCCGAGGCGCCGTCATGATCGAAGGTGTAGAAAGGAATCGGCAGCTGCTTCTCGTCATAGCGCCGGGCCGCGAAGCCCTCCAGCCCCGGCCCGATGCCGACGGAGGTGCGGGTCATCCCCAGCGGCAGGAAGACGTCCGTGCGCATGAAATCGGCATAGCCGCGCCCGGAGACGCGGCCGATGATGAAGTCGATGATGCCGAAGCCGAGATTGGAGTAAAAGTAGAACTCGCCGGGACGCCGCAGCAGGATCCCATAGCGGCGGATGGTCTCCTCCATCGCCGGCCGGCGATAGGGCTCGTTTTCGTAGAAGAACTGGTAGTGGAGCGGCAGCCCGGCCGTGTGGTTCATGACGTGTTTGACGGTCGGCGCCGGCCAGGACGGGTCGACCGGCGTCAGCCGGGCGCCGCCCAGGTAGGTGTTGACGTCCTTGTCCAGCTCAATCTTCCTGCGTTCTGCCAGGACCATCAGGCCGGTCGCCGTGAGCGGCTTGGACGTCGAGGCGATGGAATACATCGTGTCCGGGGTGGCCTTGATCAGCCGCTCCCGGTCGGCCCAGCCAAACGACTCCTCCCAGAGGATCTTGCCGTGCTGGGCCACGGCCACCGAGATCGAGGGCACGTTGGCGTTCTGGATCAGGTCCAGGATCATGGCCCGGGCCTTGGCAAAGCGGCCGTTGTCGGGGACATCGGCGAAAGCGGCTCCGCAAGCGGCCCCAAGCAGCGCGGCGAAAGCCGCGGCATAGAATTTTTTGCAGCGCATGGACGCTCTTGTACTCAACGGATTTTCCCCCGGGCGGCCACCGCCCAGACGGCTTCGACCCGACCGCCGCGCAGGGCGACGACCTCGTCGTGGAGGTTCATGACCGGGCAGACGTGGTTGGGGATGATTTCCAAGCGGTCGCCCACCTTCAGCCGGCGCCGGGGCGAGGTCATGGCGATCATCCCGTGCTCCTCGGTGGCCGTGGCGAAGCGGAGATCGGGACGCCCCGCGACCAGCCCAAAGACGCCGAACTCGGAGGACCGCTCCGAGGTGATCGTCTTGGACCCGGCGTCGATGACGGCCCGGTCCCTGGCCGGGACGCTGATGACCGTGCTCAGGATGGTCAGGGCGCAATCCGATTCCTGGGCCGAGCCGTAGCGGATCTGCATCTGGTCGTTGAAGACGTAGGTCCCGCAGCGGAGCTCGGTGATCCCCGGAATCTTCACGGTGAAACGCGACGAGGGCGTCGCGCCCAGGCTGACCGTGTCCACCGGGATGCCGTCCCGGCGGAGCAGCTCGACGGTCGACAGCAGCCGGCCGGCGGCTTCGCCGGCCAAGCGGCGCATATCGGCGGGGGACTTGGCCGCGAAGATCTGGCCCTCGTAGGCGTACACGCCGGCGATCGTCAGGCCGGGCATTCGGGCGATCCGCCGGGCCAGCTCCAGAGTCGGCCTCCCCGACGGAACGCCGGTCCGGGGATAGCCGACGTCGGTCTTGATGATCACGGGGATCTTCATCCCCTTCCGGCGGGCCGCGTCGGAGATCGGCTGGGCCACCTCGACCGAATCCGCCCCCACGCTGAGCCGCTTGAGGCGCGGATGTGCGGCCAGCTTCAGCAAGCGGCCGATCTTCTCGGCCCCGACGATCTGGTAGGCGATGAAGATGTCGTCGGCCCGGCTCTTCTCGATCATGACCTCGGCCTCGCCGATCTTGGCGCAGGTGATGCCCACCGCGCCGGCCTTGAGCTGCAGGTCGGCGATTTCGGGAACCTTGTGCGTCTTGATGTGGGGCCGGAGGTTTTTGCCGTTCGCCCGGGCCCAGGCCGCGAGCCGGCCGATGTTCCTTTCCAGGCGGTCCAGGTCGATGAGGACCATCGGCGTGTCCAGACGGTCCTTGAGCGTGCGTTTTTTGATCGTCATTCTATCGTTCCTTCCTTTATTACGGAGGAGTCATCCGCGGCGTGCAGCCCGAACGGTCCCTGCCGTTCAGCGCCCGGACCGCGGAGCGACCCGCTCCGCCGTTTTCTCGCACCAGAAATTCCGGGCCCGTTGGCCGTCCAGGCGGAAGCCGCTGACCGCGCCGGCCGCGTCGCGGACGACGCGCACGGCCAGCGATTCGGCCGTGAACTGGTCCCGGGCCGTGGGGACAAGGAGATCCGCGGGTGCGCTGCCTCGGAGCAGGACGAGCTTTCCGTCTTGGACCGCCAAGCGGAAGAAGGCCTCCAGCTCGTCGCACCAATAGGACCCGGTCAGCGCCCGCATCTCTTCGGGCGTCAGGACGAGAGGCTCGATCTTCACATAGCGGGCCGGCTTCTGGCCCCCGAACACGAGGGAGAACGCGGCCGGTTTCCCGGGCTCGGGCTTTTCGAAGAGGAAGACCGCCATGGTCGGCACCTGCAACTCGGTCTCGCTCACGGCCGATAGCGGGATGAGCAGGTGCTGATAGTCGACCATGAGCTTGCCGTTCTGCAGCGGGAGATTCAGCAAGGTCCGATCCTCGTCCCGAAGGTAGGTCCCGGCCAGCTCCTTCAGCCGCTTCTCGGTGAGCGTGATGAACTTGGGCTTGGGCCCGGCCGCGGCCTTCTCCTCCTCCTTGAAACGTCCGGCCAACCAGACGTCGGCGACCTGGTAAGTGAGCTTGGTGGGATCGATCGTGCTCAGGTTGGCCAGGACGATGACGGAGAAGCGCTGCTCGGGAAAGCGCATGATCTCGGCCCGGTATCCTTCCAGGATGCCGCCGTGATGGACGACCGGCAGGCCCTTGTAGGTTCCCAGCATGAGGCCCAGGGCGTAATCGAGCTTTTCGCCGTTCTTGAGGACCGCGGGCGTCTGCATGATCCGCAGGGCTTCCGACCCGCCGACCTTGGCGTCGTAGAAGTTGCGGTCCCAGAGGGCCATGTCCTCGACGGAGGTATACAGCCCGCCGGCGCCGACGCCGTCATAGGTGGTGATGTAATTCTGGTACGTTCCCCGTTCGGGCCCGGCCAGGTAGCCGGAGGCGCGGTTCGGAATCAACACCCGATAATCGTCGTGGAACCCGGAATGGCCCATGCCCAGCGGGCCGAAGAGGGCCTCCTGGGCGAACTCCCGGAAGCTCTTCCCGGAAGCCCGTTCGACGACGAGCGAGAGGAGCAGGAACCCGGAGTTGCTGTAGGAATACTGGGTGCCGGGCTCGAAGTTGAGCTCCTTCTGCCGGGCCACCAGGGCCACGGCTTCGGCCCTGTGGATGGTCCCAAAATCCCGTCCGGCCAGCTGGGCCAGGACAAGCTCGTCGCGCAGGCCTGCGGTGTGGCTGGCCAGCATGCGGACGGTGATGGGCTTCCCATAGTCGGGGAGCTCGGGGATGAACTTGCGGACATCGTCGTCCAAGCTCAGCTTGCCCTGCAGGGACAGCAGGACGGCGCACATGGCCGTGAATTGCTTGGATGTGGAGGCGATATAGAAAACCGAAGACGGGGCCATCGGCACGCCGAGTTCCAGGTTGGCGCTGCCATATCCCCGGGCGTAGACGACCGCCCCATTCTCGATGACGGCCAGCGAGACGCCCGGCGAGTCGGGCCGGTCCCAGGCCGCGAAGATCTTGTCGACCTTGTCCGACCGTTCGTCCGCCCGGGCCGGACCGGCCGCAAATCCGATCAGGACGGCCGCCAGCAGCAGTCCGCCGATCATCCCTCGTCGCTTCATGGTTGATCCTTTCCCGCGCCGCGTTCCGCGGACGCGATTTCCAGGACGTGGGCCGCGGAGGGGGGGAGGCCCTCCGGCCAATCGAGAGAAAGGCCGCCGGCTTCCGCCCGCCAGGTCAATCGGCCCGGGCGGCCGAGCAGGGAGACGCGGACCGGAAGGCCGGGCGGCGTGAAATCGCGGAGGGTCAGGCGGCCGCTCCGCGGTTCACCCAGGAGGAAGGCGTAGACCGCCGCGTCCTTCCGGGTGAACCGCACGGGGACGCCTCCGTCGGTGACGCCTTCGGCATGGGTCCAGGGCGTCGTGTCGTAGACGGCCGCGCCGTTGCGGGCCAGCCAGCGCCCCAGGTCGAGAAGGCGCTCCCGCTGGGCGGCCGGAATGGTGCCCGAGGCCTCCGGGCCGACGTCCAGGAACAGGTTGCCGTTCTTGCTGACGATGTCAATCAGCAGCCGGATCAGGTCCGTCGAGGACAGGGTGCTGCGGTCGTCATCGTTGCGGTTGAATCCGAAGGAATAGCCGATCCCGCGGCAGGCTTCCCACTTGGCCGGGGTGATGTCCGGAAAGGTCGCATACTCGGGCGTGAGATAGTCATAATACGGCGCCCGGGAACGGCCCTCGACGATCGCCGTGCGGAATCGATCGTTGACGACGCCGTCGGGGACGCTGCGATAATAATGCTCCAGCAGGCCGTACAGGTCGGCGGCCCGGGGATAGCCGATGTCGTTCCAGAGAATGGACGGCGCGTAGCGGTCGATGAGCTCCCGCCAGTGGGCATCCGCGTAGGCGGCGAATTCCGGCTCCTGGACGACCGTGCCGAAGATCATGGGGAAGCTCTCGATGCGCACCGCGTTGAAGGCCCAGTCGAGTCCCCCCGAGTAGTAGAGTCCCATCTTCATTCCCCGGCCGCGGACGGCGGCGGCAAGCTCGCCGACGATGTCGCGGTCGGCCGCGTAGCCCGGCTTGCGCGGGCAGGGCGTCCGGCTGGGCCAGAGCAGGAACCCGTCATGGTGCTTGGCCGTCAGGACCACGTAGCGGGCGCCGGCGGCCCGGAAAAGGTCCGCCCACGAGGCCGGGTCCCAGTCCCGGCCGGCCGCAATGAACATCGGGGCGAAGGTGTCGTAGGCGAAATCCGGCCCAAAGGTCCGGTCATGGTGGATGCGGGTGGGGCTGTCTTCGAACTTGAGCGTGTTGAGATACCACTCGGCGTAGGGATTGTGGGACAGGCAGTAGCGCTGGTCATCGGCGCTCAGGTGGGCGTTGGATCCGCCGGCGTTGGCCTTCAGGACCCGCGCGTCGGGCAGGGGCGCCCAGCCGGGCACGGAATAGAGGCCCCAATGAATGAAGATGCCCAGCTTGGCCCCGCCGAACCAGGCCGGAACGCGGCGGGCCCGGAGGGCGGCCGGGACCGGGGCGAACCCTTGGGCGGCGGGCTGGTTCATCGCTGCTGCTCCTTGTCCGCGTCTCGTCGAGTCCGGACGACCGAGAAACCATCCCGGTGCGCCCAAGCCGGCGGCGCCTAAGAAACGTCTCCTGGTGATCGCCACTGGCCTTCCGCAAGAACTAATGCATATGATAATATCGTTACGATAAATGACATTGCGCTCGCAAGTCCCTCGCTGGTTCGGATCGCGCGGTTCTCATGGTCGGCGGCAACGGTCAGACGATACGGGAGATGTCTTCCCCCAGCTTCTTGAGGATGTCGAGATATTTTTCCTGGGCTTCCTTCAGGGTGTGCAGGGCTGTCGAGAAATCGATGGACACGGCGCCGATGGGCCGGTTGGTCTCCCGGCTGATGAACGGCACGGCCAAGGAGAACGTGCCGAGGGCGAATTCCTCGTTATTGATGGCATAGCCGCGTTCCCGGGTAATTTTCAAATCGGCGATGAGGGCTTTCTTCGTCGTCAGCGTCTTGTCCGTCCTCTTCTCCAACCGCAGCTGGTCGATGACCTCCCGCATCTCCTTTTCGGGCAAAAAGGCCAGGATGGCCTTGCCCAGGGCGAAGGTGTGAGTGGCCACGCTCACGGGCGGAGAGAGATAGATCACCAGCTCGGGGTCCATCCTCTGGTAGAGCTTGAGGAGCGTGCCGCCGATGAGCAAGGCCGAATCGATGCTGATATGCTCGGCGTCGTAGACTTTGTCGATGATCGGCTTGACCAACTGCAGCAAACTGAAACTGCGTGAGAGATTGAGGCCCAGGAGGTAGGACTTGGGGGCCAGGGTTAAGAGCTTTGTCCGCGGGTCTTTCGTCAGATAGTCGAGCTTGACCAGGGTGTTGACGAAACGATAGGCCGAGCTCTTGTTGGCCCCGATCATCTCCGAGACTTCCTTGAGGCTGAGACTGCGGCAATCCGGATTGAAGAGGCTGAGGATCTTGAGACCCTTTTCGAATGATTTGGAGAAATACAGCGATGATTCCTCTTTCATGAGGACCCCCTTGGACGGGCTCTTTGTTATGCTATTCTTAACCATGTTCTGATTATAATACTACTATAAAAAATACAAACGAACCCTGTCAAGGAAAAAGATATCCGGCCGCCCCTACTTTTTATCCTTCAGGGCCTCGATCTTCCGGCGCAGCTCCGGCTGGTCGGGATTGATCTTCAGAGACTGCTCCCAGGCCGCATGGGCCTCCTTGATCTGGCCCAGGGCGGCGTGGGCCTCCCCCGCTCCGTTGAGTGAAGCGGTCGTGACCCCGAACTGGGCAATGATCCGGTTGAACAGATCCAGGGCTTCGGCGGCCTTCCCCGTCTTCAGCCGGGCGGAGGCGGCCAGGACGTAGATGTCGAAGCGGGGCGGCATGGGCGGCTTGAGGAAAGGGTCCAGGACCGCCGGAATCCCGGCGGCCTCGTCCAGGGCCATCAGGACCCGGGCCAGGGCCACGGCCGTGTCCGGGGAATCGGGCTTGGCCCGCCAGCTTTTTTCCAGGATCGCCCGGGCTTCGGTGTAGCGGCCCGTGTCGGCCAGCTGGCCGCCGATGGCCGCGTTGTAAAAGGGATCGGTGATCTCCGGGAGGACCTTCGAGTAGAACCACGGCCGGGGCAGGGCGCTCTGCTGGGAGACGTCGAACTCCTCCTTGGCCGTCACGACCTCCCGGCCGTCCAGGAGCAGGCTCACGGCCAGATCATAGTGGGCCGGGACGAAATCGGTGAGCGGGAAGTCCTCGACGATGTCGGGAAAGGCGGCATACTCGGCCGGGGCTTTCTCCTTCGTTTGGAGGACCTGGCCATCCTTGGAAAGAACGTATCGGATCCGGCCGGCATCCTTCTGGGCCGCGCTAAGTCCCCAGACCTGGAAGCCGGCCGCCAGGGTCTCCGAACGGGCGAAGGCCCGGTTGGGCTGGCAGTAGAGCTGCAGGGCCCCCAGGCGGAACGGCTTCAGCCGCCGGACCCCCTCCTCCGCGCGGGCCGTCTTATAGGCCAGGATCGGCGAGGTCATCTGGACGGCCGGCTTATCCCCGGGGATAACCAGCGTCCGTTCCACGGATGTGAATTCCTTGGAGGCTTCGTTCTTGAGGAGGATCGAGATCTTGTACGTTCCGGGAATCAGCGGGAACATGTCATGAAGGTCAAACTTCGTGTGGCTCGCGTTACGGACCTGTTCCCCGGTCATGGAAATCGAAGCCGTTTTGTCAAACTGGTAGATGAGACGGCCGCCCGGCTCGCTGACCGTGCCGTTGATCTTCAGGGTAGCCGCGAAGCGATCCCCCACCTGCTCGACCGAAAGCCTGGCCGGCTCGATCGCATAATGGACGAAGTAGAGCCCGCCGGGATCCCGCAGGACCTTGAACAGGGCGTCGCTGTCGAGATAGTTGGCCGAGTATTCGACGTCCACGATATCCTTAAACTCCAGGAATTTCCGGGCGTACGTCTCCTCGACCATCCGGCGCGGCGATTCCTCCACCTTCTGGAGAAGGAGATCGGAGGACAGTGTCGGACGCCCCATGAGGGCCGTGCTTTCGCCGGGAATGAGGGACATGGAGACCGAGGCCAGCTCCGGAGAGATCTGGTTCAGGGCCTGGTAGGCCCGCGTATAGTCCACCGCGTCTCCATAATAGGTCGACATCAGCGCCTGGGGGCCGTCTTTGGCCGGGCTGTACAATTTATAGTCGCCCGAGCCCCGTTCCTGGAAGAAGACCAGATTGAAGCCGGTCGGGAGCCCCTGGGCTTCCTTGTTCTGATAGAACCAGACTTCCGTGGGATAGAGGTCCGATCGGGAATCGTATTTGGATATGCTCATGGGCTCGCCCAGGATGATGTAGATGCGGCCGCGGTCCGTCCGCCAGCCGGGCAGCGGCGAGGTCCTCCCGTAATAGCGGTTAGCATAGGCGATCCGCCGATAATGCTCGGCCCGAACGCTCTTTTCCGGGGTCGAGTTGGCCGTTTCCCGGTGCTTCCAGAAGGCTTCGATGAAAAGGTCCCGCTCCCGATCGGTCTGCAGCTTGCTGAAGACGTCCCTTTCCAGGGGGGTGATGATGTAGACGACCTCCTCCTCCAGCCACTTCTTGTAGTTGGCGGCCGCGCCCGGCGCCTTGGCCGCGGGCGCCTGGGCGTCCAGTCCGGCGGAAAGAGCCAGAATGGCCAGGATCGCGGCAAAGATTCGTTTTTGTGTTTTCAAGATCCGGATACTCCTTTCTTCGAATGAAAGGCCAGGCGGAGGGCGGTGGGTGTTGTGGCCAGACCGCCGCGGGCGGTGCAGCGAAGCGACGCCGGCAGGGCCCGGCCGACTTCGGCCATGGCGCCGATCACCTCATCCAGGGGAATCAGCGGGTCGAAGCCGCCCAGGACGAGGTTGGCCGAGACCACGGCGTTGGCCGCGGCCGCCGCGTTGCGTCCGATGCAGGGGATCTCCACCCCGCCTCCCACCGGATCGCAGACCAGACCCAGCATGTTCGACAAGGCCAGGGCCGCGGCCCGGAACGAAACGGCGGCCGGAGCGCCCTGGACATCGCATAGGGCGGCGGCGGCCATGGCCGCGGCCGCGCCGTTCTCGGCCTGGCAGCCGGCCTCCTCGGCGGCGAAGGTGGCCGATTCGAGCACAAAAGCGCCGATCAGCCCGGCTCCGGCCAACGCCCGCCGGGCCCGGGCCCGGTCGAGAAGGCCCTGGTGGAGAAGCGGAAGCAGAACCGCGGGAAGGACGCCGGCCGATCCGGCGGTCGGAGCCGCGACGATGACGCCCATGGCCCGGTCATGTTCCATCACGGCGGTGGCGATGACCACGCCCTCGTCGAGGAGCCCGGACGGAACGAACCTCGGCCGGCCCGCCTGCAGTCCTGCCGCCGACGGCTTGACGTATTCGAAATGGGCGCCGTCCCGGATCGCCAGGCCGCCCCGGACGGCTTCTTCCATCACCATGAGAAGCCGGTCCAAATGGGCCTGGAGACGGGCATCGTCCCAGCCGCTGAGCGCGGTTTCGTAGAGAATCGCGGCTTCGCCGATCGTCGCCTGGGAGGACAGACGTTCCTCGGCTTCCCGGCCGGTGCGGAACGGAGGGATCCGCGCGGAATCCGACTCCACGGGAGTGACGGCCCGGATAAGCCGGCCGGCGCGATCAAACGGCCGGTCGGAAAACCGCGGGCCGCTCTCGAACCGGACGAAAACGGGCCGTCGTCCGTCGAGGTCCGCAAGGACGCCGTCGACCGCCGTAATGTGGATGTTTCCTCCGCCCACGGAAAGGCTCTCGACGAAGTGTTCGACGCCGTCCGGACCGGCGGCCCGGATGACGGCGCGGTTGGGATGATCGAAGTCTTCGTCGACCTCGCAGAATTGAACGCGGATTCCCCTCTCCCGAGCCAAGTCCAGGGCCTCGGGTAAACGCGGATCATCGCAGGCCAGGCCCAGCAGGCCGGCGGCGAAGCCGCGGTCGGACGCCTGTCCCCGCAGTGTCGCCGCATAGGAGCCCGAGCGGGAATAGAGGATCTCGGCCCGGGCGACCCCGCCGCAGAGATCGTGGACCAGCCGGCCGATGCGGGCCGGTCCCGCCGTATGCGAGCTGGAGGGCCCGGTCATGACCGGGCCGAGAACGTCGTTGAGAAGATCCGCCGGCGGACGCTGCATGGTTGTTTCGCTCATGGTTATCTTACATCAATCCTGGAGCCGCCGCCCGGACGAAGAGAGGCGGCACCCTTTTTAAACGCAGCAGGGAGCCTTTTCGATTCCTCGATTTCCGGGGCCGGCGGCCGGGGTCCGGAAAATGGAACGGCCCCGGAGGGGAAGGGTTCCCCGCCGGGGCCGCCGCCTCTCCCCCGCAGGGAGAGGCCTGAGGATTAAACCAATTCCGGGATCACCACAGGAACTTGACGCCCAGGTTGATCTGCCGGGGAGAGATGAATCCGGCCGGCGTTCCGTACAGGCTGTCGAGGGCCGCGCTGGCCCCGGTCAGGGTGTAATAGCTCGTGGCCGTGGCCGCGTTGAACAGGTTGAGGGCGTTGGCGTAGAGCTCCAATGTGCCGAAATCGCCGATGGAAAAGGTCTTTTGGATGTTCATGTCGAAGTCGAGTTGGTCGGGCAAACGGCGGCTGCCCTTGGCTTCGGCGTTGACCGAGCCGACCGTGACCCCGTAAGCCGGGTTGACATAGGCCAGCCGGTTCCAGGGCGTGCCGGCGTGATAGGCCATCGAGAGGCTGCCCATGATGCCCCAGGGGAACTGGTAGGCGGTGAAGAGCTTGACCTGGTGGGGGCTGTTCATGGTCAGGGGCCCGTTCCAGTTGATGCTGCGGTTGGGATCCATGGTGTAGCCGGCGAAGCCCCCGCCGGTCTGGGAGGCGTCATAGGCCGGATCAGCCGTGCCCACGGCGTGCTCGTAGAAGTAGGAGAGGGTCATGGTCCAGTTGTCGGAAAACTTCTTGTTGATGAGGATGTCGAAGGAATCGTACTTGCTGAAGAGGCCGTAGCTGGCCGCGATGTTGGTGAAATACCAGTTCGAGGCCGTGACCTGCTGGTAGACGGTGATGGGCTGGCCGTTGAAGGAGTCTGTGAAGGTGAGCGGGGCGTACGACTGCCGCGGCACCAGGCCCAGGAAATTCTCGCTCCACTTTTTCATGTAGTGGACGCTGACGCTCCAATCCTTGCTGATCTGCCGCTCCAGGCTGATGGCCAGGATGTCGTTGTAGGCGTTGGTGACGTTGGGATCGACCGCGGCGGCCGTCGAGGAGGAAATTTGAATGGGCGTGTAGGGCATGCCGATCATGGGGATGGCCAGCCAGGTGACGACCGGGCTGACGGCCGGGTTCAGGCCGGCGATCATGTCCGTGTGGGTGGCCGGGTAGTAGCGGCCCCAGTTCAGGCGCAGCATGGTCTTGCCGTCCTCGGTCAGGGCGTAGTTGAGGGCCAGGCGGGGCGAGAACTGCTTGAAGTGGACGATCGGATCGGCGAAGCCGGGGATGGTGGCCGCCCCGTCGCGCTGGGGCTGATCGGGGATGAGGCCCCGGACGTCATCGTAGCGGAGGCCGTAGACGAAGGTTAGGCTCTTGCCGATCTTCCAGCTGTCCTGGATGAACGCGGAGATCGTCTGGACTTTCTCGGTGGCTTGGTAGGGGGTCATGGTCAGGTGGACGTAGGCCGGGACGGAGAAGCCGGGGAAAAGGGTGAAGGGCATGATCTGCTCGAAATATCCGCCCTCGTAGGCCATGTATTTCTTCTCGGAGCCCAGGGCGAACGTGCCGCCGATCTTGAACTCGTGGCTGCCGGCCAGGTTGTCGTTGAAGTAGGTCAGCTTGGCCGTGCTCTCGAAGTTGGACCAGTTGATGTCCCGGTACATGCCGGATTCAGTGGTCGAGGTCGGCCCGCCCACCGTCCCGGTGACCTGCCCGGTGATGAGGTTCAGCGAGCCGGGAATGCCTGTCCGGGTATAGGGGTTCTGGTTCTCGCTCCACAGGTAGCCGGCGTTCAAATCCAGGATGATCGACTCGCCGAGAAAGGCGGTGTGGGCGGCCGTGGCCTGGTTGATGGTCAGGCGCATGTCTTGCAAAGAGGAGGCGGTCATCATCGGCCCGTAGTTCGTCCCGCCGGCGACGAGGGCCAGCTGGCCGTTCTCGTTGCCGTTGCGGCCCAGCTGCAGATTCAAGGTCGTTTTATTGTGGTCGTCCCAGGCGAAGGTCAGCTTGCCCTTGCCCACGCTGGTGAAATACTTGTAGCGGGTCGAGGTGAAGGGATACTGGATCTGCATGTCGGAGTTGCTGTAGTCGCCGAAGAACCACAGGCGGTCCTTGATGATCGCCCCGCCCAGGGAGGCCTCGATGACGTTGTCGCGGGGCGTCTTCGAGGATATCGGAAGGTTGGAGTTGGTGCTTTGCAGGCTGGAATTGGTGAAGTTGAAGGCCACCGAGCCGGAGAACGTGTTGGATCCGCCCTTGGTGACCACCTTGACGTTGGAGCCGACGAAGTTGCCGAACTCGGCCGGCGCGCCGCCGTAGGTGAACTCGATCTCCTCGGTCTGCTCCAGGCTGGGCCGGATGAACGGCTCGCCCGAGTTGGGGACCTGCACCGAGGACCCGTCGACCGTGTAGTTGCTCTGCGACCAGTTGGCGCCGTACGTCGAGCCGAAATAGGTGTCGCCGGGATTGAAGCTCGAGGCGGCCATCGAGGAGCTGGTCCGGGCCATGGGCAGGGCCATGAGGGTCTTGGTGTCAATGGTCACGTTGAAGCTCGGCCGCTCCAGGTCGATGACCGGCTTCTGGGCCACGACAGAGACTTCGGCGGTCAGCTTGGCCATTTCCAAGACGGCGTTGAATTCGAGCTTGCTGCCGATGTCGATCTTGATCGCCTCCATCTTCAAGTCCTTGAAGTTGGGCAGCTTGAATTCCAGGACCACGGTCCCGGCGGGGACGCGCGGGAACCGGTACAGGCCCTGTTCGTTGGTCGTGGCGGCCAGGACGCCGCCCATGATGGCCGGGCCGCTGACGGTGACGGCGACGCCGGGCAGGGCCAGGTTGTCGGTCCCGGTGACCTTGCCGCTGATGGATCCGGTGTTCACCTGGGCCGAGGCCGCCGCGGCGGCGCCCAGGATGAGGATCGCGGCCAGAAACGATGTCAGGATTTTTCGCTTCAAGGGACTCCTCCTGTTAAGGGTTTATGGAATGGGAATGGGAGACGGGGGAAGAAACGGGAGTGGCCGGGAACGGACCCGCGGGCGGCACGCGACGACCCGCCGCCGGCCTTGGGCCCGTTTCCATTATTACGAATATCATAACGTAGTTCACAATGTAATACTAATATAGGGGATCGAAATTCCGAATGTCAAGAGAATTTTTTTAGATCAGCGAACGAACCAGACCGACCGGATCTTGCCGTCCCGGACCTGGTACATCACGGCGGCCCGCAGAGTGGCGCCGTCCTCCAGGCCGGTCAGGAACTCCTGGTCGACGATGAATTCGCCCTGGATAATCCGGTTCTCGATGCGGCAGTGGACCTGAGGCGTCTTGGCGAATCGCTTGGCGTAGCGCCCGCGGGCGTAATTGAGGCCGGAAGCGGCCAGGATGTCCGGCGGCTCATAGAAGCGCGCGTCCTCGGCGTAGCAGGCCAGGAAGGCTTCCAAGTCGTGGGCGTTGTAAGCGTCCAGCTGGCGGTCGATCAAGGCCACCCGTTCGCGTTCGGCCGCGCTCGTCTTCTCCGGAGTGGATTGGGAAATCTCAGCCATGGCGGTTGCTCCCGATGCGGCCGGCCGGGCGGCCAGATAGTTGCCGTAGCCGACGATGACGGTGGAATAGATCAGCACGGCCAGCCCGACGCCCAGCAGCGTCTTGGTATAGCCGCTGCTCCCCTTCCATTCCTTGAGGGCGATGCCCCACAGGGAGCTGAAGAGGATGATGCTGGCCATGTGGATCGTCCAGCTGCTGAATTTATACTGGCCCATCTGGGTCTCGCCCATTGTGTAGAAGAAGAACTGCAGGTACCAGACCGTCCCGGCCAGGGCACAGAACAGGTAATTGGCCAGCATCGGCACGCGATCGCCGGAGACGGCCCGGGGCTTGGGCAGACTCTCCACGGCTTCCTCACCGGGCGCGTCCACGACGGTCTCGATGATCGTCTCCTCGCTCCGGGAAAGCGGGGCCTGCCGGAGGCGGCCGTGAAAATACTGGTATCCCGTCTTGTTGCGGCGATTGAGGATGAGGCACCAGACGATGTTGGTCGTGAAGCCGCCCAGAAGGACGACGCAGAGCTTGGGCAGACCGACCCACAGGGAGGACGTGCCGTGCTCGGCGGAGAGCTTGGCCAGAGGCTCGGCGGCGTCCAGGCCGAAGGCGAAGCAGGCGCTGAAGACTCCCGAGAACGTGGCCACCAGCAGGCCCTTGACGAAGTTGAATTCTTTGATGGCGGCCTGTTTCTGTTCCGCGCTCATCTCCCGCTCCTTGGACACGCCGGCTAAGCCGGCGATGACGATGCCCAGGATGCAGACCACGATGCCGATGAGGATGACCAGGCCGGAGGTCGTGCCCAGGACCTTGGAGACGAACTCGCCGTGGATGATCGGCGGCACGAT
>Ga0182021_10003023_pt1 | contig 19773 bp, 15 predicted proteins | sample 612E3MmetaG_FD_120493 | JGI IMG/M metagenome (GOLD analysis project Ga0182021, IMG submission 120493) | Permafrost microbial communities from Stordalen Mire, Sweden - 612E3M metaG (Illumina Assembly) | ecosystem: Environmental > Terrestrial > Soil > Wetlands > Permafrost | place: Sweden... | reverse complement strand
GGAGGACCTGGGAGGGCAGACCTACTGGACGGTGACGGATCACCTTGGGACGCCGTTCATGGAGACGTTCGGCACGAGGACGACGGCGTGGCGGATCGAGAGCGAGCCGTACGGGTGGGTGTACTCCTTGCGCTCAGGATCTGACCGTCATCAGCCACTGCGTTTCCCAGGTCAAGAAGCCGAGCAGCTCAACCAAGGCAACAACGGCGCTACCGAGAAGCGCTACAACATCTTCGGACGCCAACCTCAAGCTGGACCACATCATCTATCGGCTGCAGGACGACTACTACCGCCAGTTCTACGACCTCTACGGGAAGCACATGGAAGGGTGACTCGAAGGGCCTAAGAACCGCCGCAACATCGACCAATTGCATATGGACCAAGACGGAATTTCGGCGCTGGCGCCCCTGTGGTTGTCGTCATCCGTGCTCGATCATCCGGACCTTGTCCCTACTCGCAGCATCCGCTTCACCTCTACGCGACAACGCCCGCTGAGACGAAAGCTCGCGCTAGCGTGCCGTCCTTAGCGCAACCGCTGCGTCCAGGCGCGCTGCCTGAAGCGCGGGGACTGCACCGCACAACATGCCGAGAACAACGCCCAGTCCAACACCAACTACAGCCGTCCCAAGTGGCCACACGACCCCCCAGCCAAACGCCACACAAGCGACGGCGTTAGCCGCTAGGCCGACCACGGCGCCGCCGCTGGCCCCGAGTCCCCCGAGGAGGCCACCCTCCAGAAGAAACTGCACCAGAATGTCCTGCCGGCTTGCGCCTATTGCGCGGCGAAGGCCAATTTCCCGAGCCCGTTGACGGACACCAATCAACATGACCACGAGGATTCCGGCAGCGCCTGAAGCCAGCGCGACCAGAGAAATCGCGGCGAGAAAGCCACGGAACGCTGCCCTCGTGTCGGTTTCGGCCATACGCAGAGCAGCCGGCTGCACGACCGTGAAATCGTTGGGCCGGCCGGCTTGAATGTGGTGACTATGGCGCAACAGAGTTACGGTTTGCCAAGAAATGCCATCAACGCCTGCAGGGCTGGTCGCCTGAATGACAATAGCGTCGAGCGAGTCCCGGCCGAACACCCGCGCACCTGCGGTCTGAATGGGAATATACGCGGAGGATGTGGCTCCAAGTTCGGTTGCTTTCTCACTAAGAACGCCAACCACGCGGAGCGGGATCCCGTTGACACCAAGAACCTCTCCCAGCCCCGTCGATGGCGAGAACAGAGCCTCAGAGAGGCGGCTGCTAAGCACCACGACTCGCGCCAAGCCTCGGCTCTCCTCTTCGGTAAAGTACCGCCCGCCGGCAAGGTCCATCCGCTGGATCTCAAAGTAGGATGGTTCGACCCCAACGATCTGAACACTAGTGGAACGACCACCGCGGCGAACGGTGGACTGGCCTTCAACAATGCCAGAAAGCCGATAGGCAGACGGTAGCGACTGCGCGAGAATTCTGACATCCGATCGTGCCAGGCTCGAGAACCGGCCCACCTGAGTCCATCGACCGGCCAGACGCTGGTAGCGTTCGGCTCGCACAATCACGAGGTCCGGGCCGCTCGTCTCGAACTGGCGCACCAATTCTACCTCTGCGGCATGGCCCATGCCAATCACTAGGATAGACGCAGTGACCCCGACCAGGACTGCGGCGGTGGAGACGAAGGTGCGCAAACGTGACCCTAGTAGCAGCGCAATCGAAACGCGAAGGACACGGCGGGTATTCACGCCGCCAGTTTGGCGTGCTCAGCGCGCGCGATTTCACGTGCCGGCCGGCTGAAGCCTCTATGCCGCTGGATCATCGTCTATGGACCCTCAGACGCGAGCTTCTGGCCGCCGTCTGTGACCAACTGCCCATCACGCATCGTGAGAACTCGCGATGCCTGCCGGGCGACGACTGGATCGTGGGTAACAAGCACGATGGTCCGGCCCTCGGCATTGATCTCCTTGAAGAGCGCCATGATGCCAGCACCCGAAGCGCTGTCGAGGTTTCCGGTCGGCTCGTCGGCCAGGAGCAGGGACGGGGTATTGATCAACGCACGCGCGATAGCAACGCGTTGCTGCTCGCCACCTGAAAGAGCTCCAGGTCGGTAGGAAGCTCTGTCCCCTAGACCAACCCGCCTGAGCAAGGCTCCCGCCCGAGCCCGGTCATCGGAAGGATAGGGCTGAGAATAAAGCAACGGTAGCAACACGTTCTCCTCTGCAGTCAGGCGATCGAGCAAGTGGAAGAGCTGAAAAACGAAACCAATCTGCCTGTTGCGCATCGCGGATAGCTCACGATCGGTGCGACTCGTGACATCCCGGTCCTCGAACACCACGTGACCACTACTTGGCCGATCGAGGAGACCGAGGATGTTCAGCAGAGTACTCTTGCCGGAGCCAGAGCTGCCCATGATGGCAGCGAACTCACCTTTCTTTATCTCGAGGTCGATCCCGCAAAGGACCGGCGTCGTGCGCTGGTCTGTCCTGTAGGTCTTCGTTACGCCCCGGAGCATCATCATGGTCTGTTCTCGACCCTCTGGTGCGGTTCCGAGGATACCACTACTTGCTCGCCGGCCGCAAGACCGGCCTTGATCCGAACTTGGCCGCCATCGGTACCTCCGACACTGACCTCCCGGGTGACGTCCTTCCCGCCCTGGCGCACCAGCACGGATGCCCGTCCTTGAGGATCCCAGCGGAGAGCGCCTGTTGGCACGATGAGCGCGGTTCGTCGGGTGCCGGTGGCGATGGTCACGGACGCGGACATTTCGGGGCGGAGAACCTGAGCGTTGGGACTCGCGATTCCGATGACTACAACATAGTTCACAATATTTCCCCGGGTAATTGCCTGAGGCGTGACTGCTTCGACCCGGGCTCGAAAAGTCTCTTCTGGAAAAGCGTCCACTGTGAACGTGGCCTCTTGTCCCTGGGTGACCCGCCCGATATCAACTTCGTCCACATAAGCTTCGAGTTGCAAACGCTTCAGATCAACTATTCTCAGGAATGTCGGGACTGCGAAACTGGCCGCCACGGTCTCCCCCTCGCGCGTGGAGATTTCGGTCACGCAACCAGCGATTGGGGCGCGGATGGTCGCGTAGGTCAACTCGATTTCTGCCGCTCGCAGCTCCGCCTTCGCACCATTGAGTTGGGCCAGATCGAGTGCTTCGCTACTAGCAGCTTGATCGAGATCCTCTGCTGTCACGAGACCTTCGCCCGCAAGCATCTTTCGGCGTTGGTGCAGCTTCTGCGCGAGAGCAAGCCGTGCCTCGGCCTCGTTGAGGGCCGCCCGCCGCTGGTCGACGCTGGTAATTAGGGATTGTCTGTCGAGTTCGGCCAAGACCTGGCCCGCCCTAACGATGGCCCCTACCTTCACGTACAATCTGCGGAGAACTCCCGAAAGCCGCGAACCGACCTTCACCTCCGCGTCCACCATTGGCTTGACGGTGCCACTGGCAAGGACCTCCTCGGGTAGGCTGACAGACCGAACCGCTACGACGTCACCCGCCTTATCGGATGCTGCCGGCCCGCGGGAGCAGGCAACGAAGAACAGGAGGAGGAAAACGAACATCGCGACACCTACTCGGTAGGTCATGCAATCCCCGCATCCCGCTGTTGACCGGGGCCGGAGGCATCCTGATACCGGACAAGCTCAGCGTAAGCTCCCCCCGCCCCGATGAGCTCGTCGTGGGTCCCGGACTCGGCGATTGTGCCATCGGCGAGCACCAGGATAGAATCTGCGTTCCGCACGGCACTCAGCCGATGCGAAATGACAATACGAGTACAGCGTAGCCCTGTCAGCGCCTTGTAGATATGTGCCTCGGACTCAGGGTCGAGTTCGCTGGTCGCCTCGTCGAGAACGAGAATGCGGGGCTGATGCGCGATCGCGCGTGCGATGCATAGTCGTTGTCGCTGCCCTCCACTGATATTGTCCGCTGCTTCGGAAAGAACTGTATCGTACCCCATGGGAAGCGAGTTAATGGTGCTCGCGATATCTGCCATTTCGGCCACGTGCTGAATCCTATCCAGGTTCAACGAGGGGTCCGCGAACGCCAGGTTACGCCGAATTGACTCACTGAACAAGAACCCCCCCTGAACAACCATTCCCATTTGCCGGCGTACGGCGTTGAGATCGAGGGTAGCTAAGTCATGACCATCAAGCAACACCCTGCCCTCATTGGGGAAGTAGAGGCCGAAAAGAAGGCTAGCCAGCGTCGACTTCCCGGATCCAGAGCGGCCGACAATCGCGACCATCGTCTCCGGCTTGATTTCGACGCTCACGTCACGGATTACCAGGGGCCCTCCTCGCCCGTAGGAGAAGCTGAGTCGATCGAGCGTGATGCGGCCAGAGAGATCGCCAGGGTCCTGCCCGCCCTCCGAGTGCTGCTCCGGTCTCTCCGAGAAGATCTCATGCACACGATCTAGGTGAAGGCGCGCAACCTGGAGCCGTTGAATGTTCGCAACTACTGCTGCCAGGGGTGAGAGGAACGCCGCGGCAAGCACGTTGAAACCGAGCATCTTTCCCAGGGTTAGGTCTCCCTGCATGACGTAGAGCGTACCAAGGAGCAGGAGGGTCAGCGGAGCGGCGAGTGATGTGCATGAGACTGCAGTCGTGATTTGAGCTGCCCTCTCCTGGTTGCGCAAGGAAGCCGCTAGATAGGCGGTAAACAGCTTCTTCCACCGAATGTAGACCCTTCCTTCGGCAGCGAAGGCCTTGATGGTCTTGACCCCAGAAAGGGCCTCGATCAGGTAGCTCTGGCTTTGTGACTGGGCCCGAATTTCCTCGGCTGCCAGCCGACGAAGGCCCGGCACAAAGCCAAAGGCGATCGCAGCTTGCACGATCCCAAAGCCACTCACGACCAGAGCCAACCGAGCACAAGTCGCAAGCATCAGCGTCAGATAACCAAGTATCATCAGACCGTCAAGGAGCAGCGACACAAGCTGCTGAGATAGGATGTCCCGTACCACCGTGTTGCTGTTCAGACGCGCCACGAGGTCACCTCGTGGTCGTTGTTGGAAGAACGAAAACGGGAGGCTCAGGAGATGCTCAACGAAGTCAAGCATCATGCGTTCGTCGAGCCTGAGTTGTAACCGCACGAGTGCCCGGCTGCGGAAAAGTGTCACTGCACCTTGGGCAGCAATGAACGCGGCAAGCCCAAAGGCAAGGACTCCGAGTGGCCCTCGGTCTCTGCCAGGGAGAACGCGATCAACGACCAGAGCGGTCACGGCTGGGAAAGCAAGGCCCGCGAGCTGAATGGCGAGCGAGCTGGCAACGATGCGCCCCAGAGCAGCGCGCGCTTGGGCGGCAAGGCCAAGATATCGGCCCCAACCATGCCGCTCGGGATCGACCTTTTGGAAGTCCGGCCCAGGCTCGAAGACAATTGTGGGGCCAGTGAAACCCCCGTCAAGTTCGGCCCTCGTTAGGAAGCGCCGCCCACGAGCCGGATCAACCACACGGAAACCTCGGCGCGTGCAACCCTCAAGAACCAGAAAATGATCAAATCTCCAGTGAATGATCGCTGGTAGCGGGATGTACCTGAGATCCTCAGGCTCAACCGACAAACCCTCGGCATGGAGGCCGTGCCTGCGCGCCACCTCTGCGATGGTGCGGGCATTCAACCCATCTCGGCGAACCCCCATCGCTTCGCGCATTTCCGACAGCGAAACGTGCCGACCATGCCAGGCGAGCACCATCGTAAGGCAGGCTGCGCCGCAGTCGGCGAAGGTCGCCTGACTCACGACAGGAACGCGCCTACGCCGGTCTCTGAGCTGTGGGATGCGGAGCATCACACCCCCGATGGCCCCCTCCAGGTGGCGCAACAGAGCTCGCGCCCGGAAGACTCGCAAGGCCGGCGGCCGAGAAGATGCCTGTCTCATCCCCACCCTCACTTCCGTGGGCGCCGTGCTTTAGCCGACGCTAGGAGCTGCAGAAGAAAGTGGTAGAGCACGGTCTCGTTCGCACGAGCTCGGGAGCGGAGCATTCGGTTCGCGTGCATGTGAATCAAGGTTCCCACGAGCCTGGGACGCGGAACCGTCAACTCGCCGCTCGCCTCCAACTCCAACAGGCGCTGGATGGCAGGTCCTGCGAACCGAGAGCGGTTCTCGAGGCAACCAAACGCCCCTCTGGCAACCTCGCGGCCCTGCGTGTCACCGCACATCATGGCCTCCAGCTGAGATCGCTCACTGCGGAAGCGCTTTCCAATTGCAGAGCGCACGAGCGCACCCATCCAGTGCTTGCCTTGAAATCGATCACGAGCCTTCTTGACCAAGGAAACTTGGGCTTCGAGGTCGAGACCAAAATCGTCAAGGAAACGAGCCATCCCAATGAGTAACAGGCGCCAGCGCTCATCGGCACCCAGTAATCCTTCACGCCGGAGGATCTGCAGAACCTCCAAACAGGCGATACTGTCAGCGTGGAAGAGTCTTTCACACGCTTCGATGGCGCTGGCACCACCGTACCTTTCAACCTCCCTATCGTAGGTATCTAGTTGGAGGCGACTTGCCCGACACGCACGCGCCTCGCTTGCAAAGAGCTCCTGAAGAGCGCCGACGACCCTGGTGTGTTGGTGCCGGTCGACCAGATGGAAGCGAATGCGTATGTGCCAGCCAGGGTCGCGGTATCGAAGGAAGAACCACCGGTCGATCACACCCGACTGCACGAGGGTGTCGACCAGTGGAGCCAGCGAGTCGCACAGGACCAGGTCAGCGGCTGCCGTTCCAGTGTACAGTTTGGCGTATACCCATTCTGAGCCGGGTGGAAACGTCCGCACACAAGAGTTCGCCACTCGCGTGCTCGTCGTCACGGCCTGCGTTGCCTTGCCTTCCCTGACGAACGGCATCAAGATCTCGTGAACAAAGCGTCCCTCCGGCCCATGGCAGCAGAGGTCGGCCTCACCCGGAAACATCTCGACGAAGGTTGTGTCGCCATTGGGCTCCATGTGAGCGACGAGGCTATCAACAGCAAGGGCGTTTGAGAGGTCAACAAGGAACTCCTGGTCGGACTCCTTAAGGCAAATGAGGCGGGGCAATCCCCAGCGGTCGCACCAGTCTCTGACCTTTCGAAAGCGTTTCGTTCCGGACAATCGCTTCCAGTGGGACCGTTCGTCCTCGGATAGCCGCCAACATGCTCTGGAGAGAACCACCCGCCCTATTGAGACCCTTGGCAAGGACGGGGAGTTCTCGAACGGGCCCCAACGCCAAACAAGCCTGGTCGACAGCGACTGGTCCTTTAGCAAGCCAAGGAAACGATAGACGCTCACGTTCTTCGCGGATGAGTAGTTGTGGGCAGAGGAAAGGCGAGGCACTACCTCTCGCTGCAGACGTCGGGATCGCAGCATGAGACGCCCGCCGGTAGCGCTGACCATCAGATCGGATGCGGGAATCTGGCACGAAGGAGCCACCCCGGAAACGCCGAGGAACGGGATCTCATAACCGCGTAGGATCGGCCGCTGGAGAATGTTGCCCATCCTCCCCTTTGGCAGATGGACGATTTCGGCGAAGATGCGATCTGGTTCGCGAGCCTCCTCCTGCCGAACGAACTCGCGGACTGCCTCGTCAAGCCCTGGGTCTAGGTGGCAGAAGCGCGCGATAGGGTTGATCCCGCTCGGCCCGGACGCTCCGCGTAGAAAGAGTCGAAAGTTGCCTTCTCGGAGGGCGGTGGGCGAGTTTGCAGCGATCGAGAACCACACATGAAAAGCACCAGGAAGGTCCGCACGGGGTTTGTCGGCAAGTGGCAGCAAGTCCTTTTCAGTGAGGTGGATCTCGTTCTCGTCGGAACTCCAGGCAGCTTGTAATTTCGCAAGCAAGAGCACCTCTCGATCGCCCCATGTCGTCTGCGGGGGGTGGTCGTCGCGAGGCACCATTGCGATGCCAGTCAGGAGGGGCTCGGGGTCGCTAGCTCCTGACGGTTCGAACCCTATCCCTACGTCCTCGTCGAGAGCCTCCAAGAGAGGGACTTCCTGGTCTCCGTAGCGTTCCCGGAAAGCCGTAATGAAGCGATCGGTTGGCGTTTCTTCGGGCCAGCAGTCAAGCATCCATAGTGCGTTGACGCCCCGGAGTGCCTCACTCACAACCCGTCCGTCCACGCTCGCATGGATCGCTGGCTTGTAGAGATCCACTTGGACAAGGTGCGCTGGATGAGTGTGGCCGGGAAGGGCCTGCAGCGTGTCAGCGAGCGCCAAGTAGTCGGCGAGCGCTCTCTCGGGGTCCTTCGCGTCGGTCTCAGCGAGCTGAGAAATCACCCGTTCAAGCCGCTCCGCGATTGGCCGCGTAACGAGCGAGCGTGCGAGCTGAACGGCTAGGTGGGAGCCGGCATCGCATCCCGTTAAGGGAGGCACCAGGCCACTCACCAGAAGGCCTGCGCCTGCTAGCTGCTCGACGAAGCCAAGTGCCTCGCTGTCCGAAATCTCGGGGTCATCCGTTGACAGTCCAGCCGCCAGCTCCCCCCCTGTGGCGCCGGCAACTGCCCTCCTCAACGTCGCCATGAGGTACGGCGTCTTTTCTACCGCGACCAGTCCGAACTTGGCATCGTCACCCTCGCCCTGTCGCTCCGTATAGCGGACCCGATCACCGACCTCGTAGATTGTCGAGTTTACGAAGAACCTCTGCGTCCTCACGACTTCTTGGTCCCGCAGGAGGGATTCGGCGAGCCCAGCAACCAGCTCCATGTCCAAGCGACTAGTGCGGCGATAACGGCTAGCAGGGGAGATTTCGAGCTGGCTGACATTGCTTAGGTGCCCGATGGAGACTCCGGCATTGACACCGAACGGTGTGGCCCGGCAGCAAATCCGAGTGACATAACGAACGAGAGTGTAGTCAAAGTCCTTCGTCTTGCCCGCTTCGCCCTCGAACCCGTTCTCGAGGCGCACGAGAAAATCCGGTGACGCAAGCCAGAGAGCCAACCGGACTTCTGGTACGGCGAGCAGCTCTAGCAGCCGCGGCCGAAGCTGTCGCCGAGCTATCTCGAGATCCTCGCCCGGCTCGTCTTGGAGCGCCGAGCAGGATTGCCATAGATCGAGCCACGTGTCGAACGGTAAGAGGGGCGTGCGCAGGACGAAGAACGGAGCCGGACGGATGCTAGGGAGTGTCATCACACGCTCCCGAACCCGACGGTGCGACCAGCAGGAACCGGTCCCAGCCGGTATCTATCCTCCCGCTGACCGTGAGGAGGGTCAGGGCGATGCCCGCGGCCCCACAAAGGAACCCGGGTTTCAGGGGCCAAGCGAGGTTGCCACGCGGGGCTATCTCGGGGTCAACGAAGCCGCCTAGTCCCCCATTTCTCTGGCGCTGTGCGAGGGTGACCTCGAGCCAAATATTGCTCGCCCGCGTCAAACGCGCCTCCCCGCTTGCCTGCGCTAGAAGCAAGAAGAGATATGCCACGCCTGCCGAACCGTGACAAAGACCAGAGCCACTCACACCGGCCCCTTCTTGACGGCGGAGCGAAGCCTTCAGCCCGGTATCCAGCGCTTCCCTACGCCAAGCGTCCATTCCTGTTCTTCGCGCAGCATTCAATAGGGCGACTGAGATCCCCAAGTCCCCATAGCACCACGCCAGTCGCGATGGGGTTGATTCCCGCCCTGAGACGATAAGTCCAGGGTAGCGTGAGGCGGCCAGCGGGGGTAATGCCTGCCGAACCAACCAGTCAATCGCTTTCTCAAGCAATTCCCCAGTGGCCCGCCGTTCAATTCCCGCGTGGTAGGCGCAGGCCAGAAAGCTGATGATCCCGGCGTTGCCGTGCGCCATGCCGAGGTCGAAGCGACCCGCCGGGGATAGCCGTCGCTCATCCTCGCTCAACTGCTCCGGGGCTGAGAACCACGTACATCCGTCGGCTCCAAATATTGCCCGCGCTTCAAGAGCCGCGATAACGGCCTCCGCGCACTGCCGCCCGAGCGGTCTCCCCAGACGGGCGAGAGCATATGCGCCGTAGCCGGCGAGGCCTGCGAGCAGGTCATTGCTCACCCAAGCTGGCAGTACCTCGAGGTGGGCGAGCAGGCTTGCGTCGATTTCGTCGAAGAGGTCCTCGGGCAGTTTGAGGCCCGCTACTCTTGCTGCATGCTCAACTGCCCATACCATTCCGCAAAAGCCGCGCGCCATTCCTGCAGTCAGCACCAGTTGCTCGAGGGCCTTGATTGTGGCTTCGGCATACCACCTCGTTGCCTGACCCCATTCAGGCGCCCTTCCCGCCCGGTACAGGTGAGCGAACAGGACGGCGAAACCGGCCGAACCGGATGCCCACGACGCCTTAACTACCTGGCGATGCTCACCTTCAAACCACGCGGGATACCACTCCTCGATCGGCTCAATGAGCTCCCGGCAAATCGCCTCCGCAGCATCGCGCGCGGCAGACCGGCTTGCGGCCGCCGTGCCCCCGTGGCCGCGAGTCGCCGTCACCGGAGCACACGAGCAGGCTCAATTCGCGCGGCTCGGATAGCAGGCAGCAGACCGCACGCAAAGCCCAGAAGCAGCGCGACTCCGATTGGAACTCCTACCGTTTGCAGGGACAGGATGAGTGGGTACCGTGCGCGAATGGAGGCATTGGTGGATACCAGCTGAAGAGCGTACGCAACAGAGGCGCTGATGGCGAGCCCGACGATTAGCGCAAGCGTGCTTATCAGCATCGTCTCGGTCAGGAACTCGACCGCCACGTCTCGACGAGTCGCACCAAGCGAACGCTTCAGCCCGATCTCCGGCAGACGGTGACCGACGGTGAGGAGGATCGCACCACTCCCGAGGGTCGCCCCCAGGAGGAGTGCCGCACTGGTGAGAAGCCAGGCCATGCGCACCAGCGTCGCGTGCGCACCGCGGAGACGGGTCTCCATCTCGTAGCCCATATTGACCCCGAAGCGACTCGTGCCGTCTGCCAATGCGCTATGCCGGTCAGAAAGAAAGGCCCTAATTGCTGCCGCGGCCTCTGCGGGAGCATTGGAGCCTCGGACCCGGAAGCAGATCACCGAAGGTCCCTCCTGGGCAGAGATCCGGCGCATCCCGGTTTGCAGGGGAACGAGGACCGCTTCCGCCATTTTCTTGCTGACACGTTCAATGCTCGCCTCGTCTCGCCGCACTCCTTTGACTAGAAATGGGGCATCGCCGAGGATCAATTCGCGTCCGATCGGGGCTTGGTCACCGAAGAACTCACGGGCGAATGACTCGGTGATGACGCAAACGCGGCCCTTGCTCCTTTCATCCTCATCGCTGAGAGGTTCGCCTGAAACGACCTTCCAGCCGCGGATTCCAACGAACTCCGGCTGGACCATGCACACTCTCACCTCACGCGTGGCTGTAGAAGTCGAGGCGACTTCGTCAGCCTCTATCAGGCCCGCGAAGGTTATTTCCGAACCGAACCGGTCCCGAAGCGCGGCCAAGTCGACCATACGCGCCCTGGGCGGCACTTCGTTCTCAGCCGCAAGACGGGGCAAGCCGACGAAAAAAATCCTACCCTCGTCGACCTGCCAGAAGGCAGCCAGCACATCTTGGACTCTTCGTTGCACGCCACCGGTGAATGCGGTGGTCAGCGCCAACAGTGCGATGCCGATCGACTGTGCGAGCACAATCAAGGTCGTGCGCCCCTTTTGAGAATGGAGCGTCCCCATGGCATGCCATGCGAGACGACTGAACCTCATGTCCCCCCCTCGGATCCAGCCCCATAGTTACAGAGGCCGCCGACACCGCCGGCGACCTCTGCTACCCAAGAATGGTCGTGATCAGGAGCTGCTCGAGGGACAATTAGCGCAAGTTTGGACGTTGCAGCATGTGTCGTCCGAAGTCTTGTTAATTGGGTGCCCACCCCCACCCCCAACAACGAGTTCCAGATCCTTGTCGGTCAGTCTCTTGATCGTTTCCTTCGTTAGAGTTAGCTTCCGTTCGATCTTCTCCATTCTCCTTCACCTTCCTTTCCTTCCCTCGATTGCCCTTGAAGGCAGTCGGAGTTTGTAGAAGTCTCGCCAAATCCAAACCAAATTTCAACAAGGAGGTCGATTCTGCGTTACCCCCATTGAATCTCGTCTAGTAACTGCACCGCGGATTCATTCTCGTCAAAGGGTAGAGCTACTAGGCCCGTCCCCGGGCACGCGGACTACCACCACCCGTTGCCCCAACTGACTTCTCTTGACCGCCCCTTCTTGATAGGGTGGTTCAGAGGGATACTGGAGAATGGCACCAAAACGACGCCTCGACAAAGGTCTGTCATGATCGCGAGCGGAAAGAAGTTGTTGCTTACCCCGGGCATCGCCTTTGAGGTGAGGACTGGGGCCGAGTTCTTGCAGGAGCGACTTTGTAGACCTGTCTCAGCCGACTCCGAAGGTGACCAGTCTGAGGTTAGCCGCCGGTTCGCCGAATGGCGAATGCGCCTGGGAGTGTCTTCTGACCGTGACTTGGCGGCCTACCTCGTCGAAGGCGGAACAAGCATTGAGCAGGCCAAAGTCGTTTTGGGCTCCATTACCCAAGATCCCTCTAGTTACTCGCCCGGCTGGCTCCGCGTGCTATTCTCGGCTTCCGTTGCTGACGCCGACACCAGAGAAGAGCCTTCCGTCCCCGTTCGACTGAATCACTCCCCTTTTGCCCCTGTGCTTGCCCCGTTTGTCGCGGTCGCTCTTGAACGCGTTCGTGCGCTCGCAGGACCTAGCAGACGATTGTTGGCGCCGGACGCGCACGACGACCTGGAGCTCTCGTTATGGCGACGCCTTGACGCTTGCTCATCGAAGTTCTTCACCGACCTCTATCAGGTCGCGGTTCCTGAGGCTCGCCGCACCGCCGGAGCTGACGGACTTGAGTCGTTCGTCTCGGCCCTCCGAGGGGGTGCCCTGGCCGATGTTTTCACCGAATATCCTGCGCTTGCGCGTCAGATTGGTTGCACTGTCGAGGGTTGGGCGGCAGCGACTGTTGAACTCATCGCCCGTGTGGCGGTTGACCTGGACGAGCTCGTCAAGCGGTTCGGTGCAGCCGAGGACCTCCCAGTCGTGGCCCGCATCGAACCTGATCTATCGTGTGTGCACACAGGCCAGCGGACCGTGTGTCGCCTCCACTTCTCCGGTGGCGCGACCGTCATCTACAAGCCACGGTCGGCCGTCGAGGAGCGGCTGTTCGCTCGAGTCATCTATGCGCTCCAGGTACACGGTGTTGACAGCCTGCGGCTGCCCCGCCTGCTCGATCGCGGTGCGTACCACTGGGCTGAGGACATTAACGCCGAGCCGTGCGTGAGTGCGGTTGGACAGGAGAGGTTGTTTCGTCGGATTGGCGTCCTCATCGCGATTGTGGCTTCACTCGGCGGCCATGGTGGGACGCGGGACGACTTGGTTGCGTGCCGCGAGCACATCGTACCTGTCGACGCGCTTGGCCTGCGCACACAGGTCGGACCGGCAGCCCTTACCGACATCCAGAGCGAGAACGAATTGGCGGAGGAGTACCTGGTCTCTGCCGTGGGCATGGCCCCGCGATGGAGTTTGTCTAACGAAGGCCAGCAACGCGAGGAGGCCGGCCTCTCGGTGGTCGGGCATCCGGTACTGTCAGGTCCGTGGATTGAGGCTCTGTGTGGTGGGTACGCGGACACCCGCACCGCGGTCCTCAGCTCTCCAACTGTGCGCAGCGCGATCGTTACACTGCAGAAACGTGGTGTGCCTTTCCGGCTACGTGGCAAGAGAGTCTACCAACGTCTTGTCGCCGAACTTCGCGTTGCGAGCTTGCTTCACAGCGGGCTGGATGCTGGCCTTCACGTGGAATGTTTGGCCGCACGCTCTCCGGTCCGTGCGCCCCTCGCTATAGTTCGCGCCGAGCAATCCGCACTTCTCGTCGGCGAGGTTCCGGTTGCAGCGTTCGTGCCGTGGCGTTGGAAACGCACTCAAGCAGGTGAGGGGCAAGGTCTCGGTTCGGAAGTCTCCACCGTAGATAGGACCAAGGACGGCGTCAGTTGGCTCAGGAGCCTCTTTCAGTGCTACTGCCCGCCCGCCGCCGAGCGACGCGTACGCGTTGGGGCACTTCAGTCTGGCGCGCCACCATTGTCTCCCGCTCAGATGGTGGCGGAAGCGGCAGCGATTGCAGAGTTCCTTCGGGCCGGTCAGATCGAAATCTCCACCGGGGTTGCCTGGTTGTGCCTCCGCCCCGTAGAGGACGCAGATCACTGGAGGTTCCACCCAATGGATGGAAGCCTCTTCGATGGTTGTGGCGGCCTTGGCCTGCTCTTCGCGGCCCTTGAGCGGCTACTCCCCGGGCGTGGTTATCGCGATTTGGCCCTTTCAACGCTAGACAGCGGTCGCCAGCGGCTGGCCGCCACCATTGCTCGGTCCCAGATGGGGGCGGGCATAGGCCTGACTAGCTGGTTGTATGCGTTGGCATGTTGCGCGATTCTCTTGCACCAAAGGCCTCTCCTAGACGAGTCCGTGCGGGAGGCCGGCCGCGTAACTGTGGACGACGCGTTGGCGTCCGGTTCGTACGATCTCCTAGGCGGAGTGGCCGGTGTTCTGCTTGTTCTTCTTCGGCTCTACCAAGCGACAAGGGCCTCCGGCTTACTGTCGACCGCACGTGAGCTAGGAACCGTATTGGTTGACAGACGGCAGGAACTACCCGGCGGCGGCGGAGCGTGGCCTTCATCATTCGGGGAGATGACGACGGGGCTCGCTCACGGTTCCGCGGGTATCGCGTTCGCCCTTCGGACGCTTTACGCTACCACAGGAGACGTCCGATTCAACGAGGCATCCGATTCGGCGTGCCGATTCGAGGACCACCTCTTCTCGTTGCCCGACAGCGCATGGCGAGTTTCGGCGAGTCGACCCGCAATCACTTCTTCGTGGTGTAAGGGCACTCCCGGAATTCTCCTTTCACGCCTGGCTCAGCGGGAGTTGAGCAGAGAGTCGACTTCCAGTGCCGGGCTCGATGCGCCCATCAACGCGATGGTGCGAGCAACGGCGCTTGTCGATCATTTGTGCTGCGGCAACGCCGGGCGAGCCGAAGTCCTATTCGAGGCGGGACGCGTGCTGGGCCGTCCAGATTACATTTCCGTTGCCTTCACCATTCTCAGTTCGGTCGTGCGGACGGCGAAAATGAGGGGTGATTATTCCCTCGGCATGCCAGAAATTCGGCTCCAGCCATGGTTGTTCCAAGGACACGCAGGTATCGCCTGGGCGCTGGCCCACATTGCGGCGCCGGATCGGCTCCCTTCGATCCTGACCTTTCAACTTCCCACGAATGAGCCCGGATAGGGCAAGGGAGCGGAGGTTCCCTGGTCGATTGTCTTTGTGTGCTGGAACGATCTGCGCCTTCCTTCTCCCGAGCTTGCGTTCGATGGCCCAGCGTCAGCGAGGATCCACACTGCTCACCCAGCAAGTGACAACTCATCCAGGTCAGACTTGAGTCCGAAGCCCCTGGACCCACCGCCGACAACTGAACGAACGGCGGCATGTGAACCCAGGGTAAGTCCTCGCGCTACCCCAATTGAGGGTAAGACCTCGCCGTAGCCCTTTTTGAGCCGTGAGCTCAAGTCCCTGTCGCTATCTGGTGACCACGCGACGAACACTCGAAACGCCCGCATCCCAACTACCACGTCCGGTCCGGACCACACCGCCCGCACACTGCTGGCCACGCCCCCGAAGCCCGTTCGGCAACTGCTTGCACGCAGCCTCGTTGGAGAACACCGCCTCGAACCCCTGAGCTGTCTTGGGAAACCTCCATCACCCGCTATTACTGACCATGATGTGCCCCTCGTCGAACCTCAACTTACCCGTATATCATGGCAAAACCTGGCTGGACCACACCATCTGGCAGCGGCAGGACGACGATTGCCGCCAGCTCTGCGACACCAGCGGCAAGCCTATGGAAACCCGACCCGAAAAGCTTAAGAACCGGCGGACTTTAGACGCCTCCCATGTGGACGCAGACGGATCTCTGGCGGTGGCAACAAGAGCACGACGCCCAGCAGAGAGAGCACGCCAGCAGGTTGCCTCACACTCAGCCTTTTGACGCCTCTCTGCTGATTGATGACCTCGACGGAGACATGACCTACCGAACGCCGTCATCAGAAGTCGATGCCCAGCTTGCCGAGCACTCGTGCCGATGGCTACGCCGCACGCTTCGCCTGCCGTAGTTCCAGCCGTATGATCCGGCGAAGTTGGCGCTCGACATCGAGCACCTCCTCGATCCTAGTCTGAGCCTCAGCTTCCCTCTGCTCCGCTGCCTTGAGCAGAGCCACGGCATCAGGCACGGCGTTGTTCAGGATTGCGGTCGCCGCCCGTTCAAGAAGCCCCTCCGACTCCGAGTCGTAACTCGCCACGAAGCCCTCCGCCGCAGAGATCCGCTGCTCCGATTGCACCTTCGCCCGTTCTTCCAGGGCCAGACGCCGCACCACGGACCGTTCGCCGGCAGGGACCTTGTCCCACGCCGTCCTCAGTTCCGTGAGCACCGCCACATCGAATCGACCCAGACGTTGATCCAGGAGCCTCACCGCTTGGAGTCGCTCCGCGAGTTCGTGTCGCTCCGGCGGGATCCTCTGCAGCGCTTCCGCGATCGCCTTCCGGTCCTGCTCGTCGTGCCGGCCTTTCTCAAGCAACGATCGAATCAGCGCAAGTTCCTTGCTGACCTGTTTGCAGGCCTTCCGCTCCTTCTTGGTGATTCGCCTCAGATGCCGGGTGATCTCCGGCTTCTCCAGCCGAAACTCGTCGCGCAGATGCGCCGCTTCACCCTCGGCGGCGTGTCTCCCTGCGTCCTCGGGAACGGGACCCTGCCTCGGGCCCGGCCTCCCGATCTTCGCTGCGAGTTCGCCGAGCTTCCCGCTCGACCCCTTTGGCATGAGGTGATGCACCGCCTTCCAGGCGAGGACGATCAAGCCCAAGGCAACCGCAAGGTCGAGGAATGGGAACGCCGAGGAAATCGCCGTCGCCAGTCGCGGCGCTGCCGCTTGCACGCCCAGCGCAATGAGCACCAGGCTCAGAGCCCCCGCGGTGCCTGACGAAGATCCGAGGTGCCGCATCATGCGGTAGACCGTCACCCCGATGAGGAAGAGGAGAAACGCGGCCGCCAACGGCCCGAACGATGCCAGGGTAAATCCCGCCGTCGATTCTAGGCCCGTCATCGCCAGGGCGAGGGCACACCCCACCGCGCCAGCCACGAGGCGACCGCCCTTCCCCTCCAGCCGTTTGGCGAACGCCACCTGGGCAATCCCGTTGAACAAGACCAGGTAGAGGACGAAGTCGATGAGCACCGCATGGTCGCTGTACGCCTGCGTGATGTTGAGTGCGTCGAGGGGCCGCATCAGCGTGCTCAGGCTGGTCCCGGTCGAGACTGTCATCGGGTGTCACCGTCGAGCGTCGCCGTTCGCCAGCGGGTGCAGGGATGCATGGCACACCTACGGACACCGCTCCCTTATTAGCTTTTCGGCCTCCAACCGAAAGGTTTATGTACCAGCGTGCTTGATGCGTGCGATGGAGTGAACGCGTGAGAGCATGAACGTCGACGAGTACCTGACCCACCGGATGATCGTGCTCAGAGAGGAGACCGCCCAGATCAAGGACCCCAGAGTCTTCGACTTCGCCTACGTCCCCGAGCAACCCCTGCCCCGTGACGAAACCAAGCCGATCATCGACGCCTTCCTCAAGTACGCCCAGACGGGAGTGCCGCAGAACCTTGTGGTCCTCGGCTCCCGGGGGTGCGGCAAGACGCTCCTGCTCCGCTACCTCCAGAGGCTGCTCCGAGAACGCCTCGGTCTCGAGATCCTCTACGCCAACTGCCGCAACCACAACACGACATTCAAGCTCCTCGCCGAGTTCCTCGGCGCCTCGTTGCGCGGCACTTCGCTCCAGGAGCTGTACGGCAGGTTTGAGGCTCGCTTTCCAGGTCGGACCGTGGTCATCCTCGACGAGGTGGACCTGATCTCGAAGAAAGACCCCAACAAGGACATCCTCTACTTCCTCTCCCGCTCCGAGAGGACCTACATGGTGGTGTGCCTCTCCAACAACCCGCGTCTGCTCTCGGAGCTTGACACCTCGATCCGCTCCTCCCTCCAGGCCGACCCTCTCTACCTGAAGAACTACGACGCCCGTCAGGTGCAGGAGATCCTCGCCCTCCGCGCCCACGCCGGACTCCACGCATGGAGGGAGGAGGACCTCGCCCGCATCGCCGCGCTCACGGTGCAGCGCACGAATGCCGACGTGCGGGTGGCGATCAAGACCCTGTTCTACGCCGTGACCGGGGAAGGGAAGAGCGTCCAAGAGGCGTTCGACCACGCCCAGCGGGACATCACGATCGACCTCGTCGCCGACCTCAACGACAGAAACCTCCTGATCCTCCGCGCCGTGCAGCGGACCAAGGAACGCTTCGTCAAGAGAGTGTTCCAGAGCTACGAGCAGCTCTCGCGGGAGGTGGGGGAGGCGAGCTTCTCCTACGTGTACTTCCTCAACAACCTCTCCTACATGCAGTCGCTGGGTCTCGTGCTGCTGGTCCAGACGAAGGTCAACCGCGCCTACACGAGCACGGTCAGCCTGCTCTTCAACGAGCAGGTCCTCGAGACGATCTACAGGCTCCGATTCGGCTGAGCCCGACAATTCGGGACGATTGGCCGGTTTCCGGCATCTTCCGGGACTTTGTGTGTGGAGTTTATGCGTCGGTCGGTCTCTTCCCTCTCTCCTCTCCTTCTCTTCTTCTTTCTGAAATATCTTCTATATCGTCACCTCTCCCCAGCGGCCGGCCGCCACCGGTCGCGGGTACCTTGGCCAATTCGTCCGCCACGCGTGAACTCCGCACGCACTTCCGCCACCCGACCATGGCAGCTAGACCCGGGCTTCTTCCCATTCCTGAGAAGAAGCCCGGCGGGACACCGAGCGGAGGCATCACGATGAGACTCGACGATTGGTTCAAGGCGAAGGCTCACCTCACCGGCGTTTGTCGGACGTGCGCCACCCCGTACCTCAACACCGCAGACGACGACGGCACACTGATCGATCCCAGTGTGCCCGAAGGCGACATCCTGCGCGGCCGGGAGCCCGTCACACTCATCCTCGACGAGGACGATCGCCATTCCTTCGCCCTCGGAGAGTGGTGCAGCACCGAATGCTGCTGGCACGAACTCACCCTCCTCGCCGACGCAATGCGCGCTGACCCCGCAGGGAAGCCGTCACTCACCCCGCCGGACGCGGTCTCCGCGCCCCACCCGTGAAGACCAGTCACCTCGTTCTTTTCCCTTCTGACACCAAGAGCCTCGGCACCGCTTGATCCCCCCACCACCGCGAGGCCGGGCTTCTCTCCCGCAGGGAAGAGAAGCCCGGCGGGACGCCGGGTGGAGGCAACCACATGGAACCACACGAAGAACTTCAGCCGGACGACTCGGAAATCGGGACCTGCCAGCGTTGCGGCACAACCTTCACCGACGTGTACGACTTCCAAGGTGACGTGCTGCCGGACTACGTTCCGTTGCGACTTGTCGAGTACCGCGAGCGGGACAAATCGACGCTCGGCGAGTGGTGTAGCCGTGCATGCTTCCTCGACGAGGTCAGGAACGAGCCGCAGTCAATCATCCGGCGAGTCACACCGACCCCTTCCGGCGGGAGCGCGCTTCGCCCCTGAAAGCTCATGAGGGGTTCACTCATCGTTCCACCCCTTCATTGAGCTTTCCCCCGCCTGCGGGCGGGGTCGGGGCTCCGCTCCGAGATGCCGCCCGGATGGACCGGTGACCCGGGGCTTCTCTTCCAGGGTGAAGAGAAGCCCCCACACGAGGGGCTCCGAGGTGATCGACATGACGCAGATCGAGCGGTTCAGCTACGACAGCTTCTGGGAGGAGCACGAGCCCTCCCCGCGGCAGCCGCCCATCGAGCTTGACGGGTGGGTG
>Ga0182021_10003022_pt1 | contig 19781 bp, 15 predicted proteins | sample 612E3MmetaG_FD_120493 | JGI IMG/M metagenome (GOLD analysis project Ga0182021, IMG submission 120493) | Permafrost microbial communities from Stordalen Mire, Sweden - 612E3M metaG (Illumina Assembly) | ecosystem: Environmental > Terrestrial > Soil > Wetlands > Permafrost | place: Sweden... | reverse complement strand
TTCAATGTGTTCCCGATAAACAACCAACCAATGATATTATCAATAAGGAAATGATTTATGCTGATGAATATTTTATGAATTTACTCCCAACTATACATTCAATTATTAAAGACATGTCAGAAGACCGGGACTACACAGCCAAGATACTAAGTCTGGTTGTGCTTCCCGACAATAGCCAACCATCTTTGAAAGGGTAGGTTTCCTTTTTTAAAACGGTAACCTTTAATAACTATATTAAACAGCAACTACCAATGAGAATTATTAATATAGAAGAGGACGGCAAACAACTTCAAGTAATTGCCAATAATGAAGACCACATAGCAGATGCTTTCAAGTTGCGTATAGAAAAACTTGAAGATTGGAAATTTAGTTATTACGGACTTAAAGAAAGGTGGCAATTCCTTTGTGTTACCGACTTACCCGATAATATAGTTGGAATGTGTAACTATGAAGAAAGAGCGGTATACATCAATACCAATAAACTTTACTTGCTTACTTGGGATATGGTCAAGTACGTGATGCTTCATGAGATAGCACACGCATTAACACCGAATTGTAAAAAAAATGGTGGTCATGGCAAGTATTGGCATAATCAATGCTTTAAAATGTGTATACCAACAACAGTAACGTTAGGTAGAAAGCTAATACCAGTTGGTAACAACTTTTACAAGGTTGAATATATACACTACATACCAATTGAGTTAAAAGACAATGATTACCCTGATTTGCCTTGGTAAGTGCTACCGAATAACGGTTTTTTTGAATCTCTCTTGGATTGTCTTAGTATGAAAAATACTGTACCGAAGATGAATGACCACATGTTCGTCATTCCATATCTGCAAAAAACTCCGACAGCGACATACCCATAGCATCGATGCAGTTAAACAGGGTCAGGACATTTATTGAATGGTTTCGTTCAATATTGTAGATGGTATTGTAATGAGTATCTGCTAAATCTGCAAACTCACTCTGACTGAGTCCTTCATTGGTTCTCCAGGTATGAATAAATGTTTTTATCTCCTTAAGCCTCTCCAATTGGAGTTGTGAAACATGTCTCTCTGGCATAATTTGATTTTTTTCTATAAATACTCGTCAAATCATAAATAAATATGAATCTCGGTGTACCAAAACAGGCATTAAAAGTCTTATAGCTGCCAAAATTGGCAATATAATTGTCTTAAAACAGATGTTGATAAAGTTAAAAGTGTCTGGGATTACGGTAATTCTAACGTATTACGTTGATTATTGACCAATTTGCGCCCCTGCATGAACATAAGCACGCACATTTTCGCTCATAAATTACAAATATTATGGAGAAATATGAAGTTATCTTGTTCGTATTACTGGATGTCTTTGAAGAATTCTTCCGGGGTAGTCCCAATAGCATTCAAAACTTGAATAAAAGAACTCATTTTGTAGTCCTCGCCTTTCTCAATACGCCAGAGTGTCATATTATTTAGATTATGACTTTCTGCAAAGTTTTTGTAGTTATTTCCTACTTTCTGCCGGAGTTCAGTTACTCTTATGCCTATCTCCTTCATTATTGGAGCAACATCTTCAGGTAATTCTATGACTTTCCGCTTTGACATAAATGTAATTTTTACCAAATGTATAAAAAAGCATAATGAATTATGCATGCATAATATATTATGCATATATTTGCGCTATGAAATCGAAAGGGTATAATAATAGCAAGGTTAAGATTTATCATCACATATTAGACCTTGAATATGCGAATAATACTTCCTATTTCTTAATCACAGAGATAGAGGATGGGAAACCTCAAAGAACTTTTTACTACAGAATACCAGACAATTACAAAGATAATAGTCTTCTTGGAGAACTGCATGAGAAGTATGCTCCATATTGTCCAAACTAATGTTTAGATATGAAAAACTCTTCAAAGACCATTAAAAACAATACTGTTCAAAAAACCTGCCACCATAAACTTTGAATTACTGAGGGATTCAGAAATTGATTTTCATTGTACGAAATATATCTAATAATTAAACACCAAACAATATGAATAAATACGCACTCTATCAACGGGTCTCAACACTTGACCAATCTACTGAAAACCAGAGAGTAAGGCTTATCGAATATGCAAACCAGCATGGATTTGAGTACGATATTTATGATGAAGTTGAATCATCAAGACGCACTCGACCTGTGAAGCAACGACTACTACAAAAACTACGTAATGGAGAATACGCAGGTTGCATCGTTTATAAAATAGACCGCTGGGCACGCAGCAGTACCGAATTGATTTTGGAAATCAAAGAGTTGGTCGATAAGGGCATTGCATTTATATCAATTAGTGATAATCTTGATTTTTCAAGTGCAACAGGACGACTGCACTTCCATATCCTCGCCATTTTTAGCGAGTTTGAGAGGTCTCTTATTTCTGACCGCACAAAAATTGCGCTTAGACGAAAAAAGGAAGTTGATAAAATCACCCTCGGACGTCCCATAGGGGCGAAGGATAAGAAGGCAAGACGTAAATCAGGATATATTCTTCGTCATGCAAGAGAAAAGCAGGAAGCCGATTCAAAGAATGGAATTAATAAACCAATTCAGGATTATATAGATAAACAGTAGTTTGTTGTAAATAATAGTGGGTAAACAAATAGGGGGTCGGAAGACCCTTTGTTTTTGATACTAACCTCCCCTGTTCTGGCTGGGGTTAACTAATGTCCGTTTGTTTAAAACTTTAGAGAGAACACATAGAATTAAATAAATAATATGAAAAGAATAAATTTTTTCTTTAAATCTTTAATAATTATTAAATAATTCTTAATTTTTGTTTCTGTTTGAGAGTATTACTGTCGAGATTACATTTTTAATGATTAAAATGTTTAAAAGTAGTTAATGATAATTATGATACGATATAAACATAGTTGGCAGCAACCCTAAAACACGACAACTTCAAAGAAAATAATTGATAAATGATATACATAGCTTTAGATACTTGCGTTTGGTTGGGGTTAATAAAAATTGACCTTCACAATGACAACAATGTGTTTGAAGAAATTTGCTATTGGATAGAGAACAAACATCTTACACATATAACACCCGAAAACATAATTCGTGAATGGGATAGAAATAAAGCTAAAAAGCTAATGGAAATTAGCAATGACATTAAAAAACTAAACAATACCATTATTAGTTCTTTTAGAGGAACTTCAGACCTTGCTTCTGCTTATCAGCCTGACACGATTGAAGAAATAGTTTCAAAAAGAATTGACAGGGTTGAGACAATTTTAAAAGTGCATTCGGAAAAAGCTGAAGAAAACCAAAATATTTACGAAGAAGCAATTAAAAGGAATTTTAATTGTTTAGCCCCCAATCATATTGATGACAGTTTTCGTGATACGATTAACATTCTTACTATCATCAATTACATCAAAACTAAAGGATACACAGACTGTATTTTCTCAACTATTAACTACGCAGACTTTAGTGAGGGAAAAACAAAAAAACATGATTTACATAATCAACTAATTGACGATTTTAAAAATGCAAATTTGCAATATGTATATTGTGATGAAGACCCATTTGCAAGTAAGCTATTAGGAGTTTCTTTAAGACCTGTTCTTCCAAACTTTCAAGACTACTTGAAGGAGAAGAAACGAGAAGAAGATGCAAAAGTACTTGCCGCCAAAAAAGATATGACAACAACAACAATTACAAGTCCTGATGCTGATTATCTCGAAAATATAAAACATCTTGATTTGATACTTTCTAAAAAAACGCCCACGGCTTGGGAACAAGATATGGTAAAATCGTTAATAGGCAGACACGTTAGTTATAAACAATATTTTTTCAATAATATTGGGAACAATGGCTTGGTTTAACTTTCTAAAATCTGAGGGTTATTTTGACCCAGACAAAAATCCCGAACCTATTCTGGTTAAAGACGGATTTCAAATTCCCTATTGGGAAGCGTTAGGATATTTGGAGAAATTATCCATTCAAATTAGTCAAGGAAAAGAAACTGAACTTATAGACGAGTTGTTAACTGTAATCAAAAATGTATCTGAACACCCAAAAGACAATTACAGAACTTGGTATCTTTTCATCAAGATTTTATCAAATATCCCGAATGAAAAAATCCCAGAAGAAATTTTACACTTCATTCCTGTTTGGCTATCAGGTAAGTTTGACACAATGATTCAAACCTCCGAATTATGTGATAAACTTCTTCCAAAATTTTTGAATGATGTACCATCACAAGCCGACATAGAAAAAGCTGAAATAATTCTTCATTATCTTTTTCAAGTTGAAAAAACGGATGTACAAGAAGATGTTTGGGACGGTGAAGGCAACAGCTATCGTTCAAGATTATACTTACATTTCTTAGCCGACAAATTTGAAAAAAGAAACATTATACCTAAAGTTGTTAAGTATTGCTCTTCAAATTTTATTTTAGAATTAGGTAGAACACTTAAATTTTTACTTCTTGATTATCCCAAAGGGGTAAATACTTTGTTGAAAGACGGAAACAAAGAATATGAAATCAAAATCCATATTGAAAAAGAGAATCTATTAGTGTCGTCAAAATTGAAAGAAAGTGAAGTTGCTAACGCAACTTCTACTCTTTCAAATTGGGAGGGAAAAAGCGAAACAGAACTCAAACAAGAACTTGTTTCAATTCTAAAAAAGCAAAACATTAACTACCACCCAACTGATGAAAATGACGATACTTTTAAGCGATTAAATTTTGCCTTAAAAACAGACCTCACATCTGCATTTGGCTTTAACAGCATAAGAAAATTAGATGACCGATATTCCACAGGTGAAAAAGTATTGAATGTTTTTTCTTTAATATTTCGGGATTTACTTGACGAAAAAGTAAAGCTAAATCCCGAAGAAGGTCTAAAAATGCTCAAAACACTTTGCTACGACAGAAAGTATCGCATTCCTTTTTACATATGCATTTCGCTTTATATTATTTGTGAGAATTGGGAAACGACAAAATCTCTATTTTTTGAATTGATAAAAGATAATGATGCTTTGCATCTATTTTCAATTTATAAGTACCAAAAAGAACTTTATGATTTGTTAAATAGAAATCAAAAAGCATTGAATGGTGATGAAATTAAAATCATTGAAAACATAATTGAACAAGGTAAGCAAGACGAAATTGAAGAACAAACAGAGAAGCATAACGAATATTGGAAACTTGGTTGGTATTCGGCTCTAAAAGATACAGAATTATTTAAGGGTAAATATTTGTCGCTTTCAAAAGCATTAAATATTACAAGCGAACATTATGAGAGTTTAGGCGAAATAAAAGTCAGAAGTGGCTACGTTTCCCCAATTTCAAAAGATGATTTGCTTGAGAAAAGCAATCAAGAAATAGCAGATTACATTAAAACATTTAATCCCCGAAGAAGTTTTGATGAACCAAGCATTAGCGGTTTGTCGGAAACTTTTGGGATTGCGGTAGAATCAGAACCTGAAAAATTTGTCACAGAAATAGAATTATATCAAGACATACCTTACATCTACTCTTACCGTATGCTAAACGCATTTGGAGAGGCGTGGAAAAAACAAAAAACTTTTGATTGGGAAAAAGTTCTTCTTCATTGTTTGAGTATTCTTAAAAGCCCAAAATTCTATAAAGGTGAATTGCAAATTGAAAATGATGATTGGAATGCAACATTCGATTGGGTTATAGGTTCTATGGCAAATCTTCTCACAGACGGTTTACAAAATGATGTACACTCATTTGATATTAAATTGCTTCCACTTGCAAAGGAAATAGTTCAAATACTTGTAAGCAATCTCAAACCAGGAGAAGATTTTAAAGGAACGAATATGGATTACCCAACATACTCACTCAATTCAACAGCAGGAAAATCTTTAAGAGCTTTGTTGGACTATTCTCTTCACAGAGCAAGAAATCTTTTTAAGTATGAAGGCAAAGGGAAATGGGAAGTAGATATAAAATCATTATTTGAAGAAACCTTACAAAAAGGAATTATTGACGGATTCATTTTAGAAGGAATGTATTTTGAACAGTTTTGTTTTTTAGATTATGATTGGATAACAGAACAAGTAAAACAACGTTATAAAAGTGAAGATAGAGAATGGCTTGCTTTTATGGGCGGTTTTGCTTTCGGCAGACCACCATATAATAAAGAGCTTTATTCGATATTTTATCCTCACTACGAAAGACTGATTGATAATAGCGTCAAATTGAAAAGTTTTGGTAATAATGGTTTAGTTCATCATTTGACAGCATTTTATTTATGGAAATACGAAACACTGTCTTCTGAAAAATTACTTTTCAAGTTTGTAAATCAAGCGACACCCAACGAAGTTGGTGAGTTAATTAATTTCATTTGGCGACAAGAAAATTATCCCAAAAATTTATCAGAATTAGAACAACAGGAATTTCAGCAAATCATCATTGACTTATGGAAATTCTTGACAGATAAATATGAAAATTCAAATATTGAGGAAGAACAAAAAAATTTAGCAACTCTTTCTAATTGGATTGTATTTGCAACCGAACTGAATGACATTTATACAAACCTCATTTTAAAATCTTGCAAACACGTTGACAAAACATATTCAACACACGAACTACTTGAAAATCTTGTAGCACTAAAGACAAAAGGTAATCCAAATACGACAGCGAAAGCAATTGGGGAAATATTATCAGCACTGAACTTCAAAGACTATATGGCGGACTTTGACAAAGATTTTATTAAAGACTTGGTTTCATTTCTTTTTGCTCATGGACAGAATAAAATTGCGTCAGAATTTTGTAACACAATGGCTGCAGTTCACCAACAATTCTTTTTAAGAGAAATATATGAGGCTAACACTAAATAGTAAATTGACAACAAGAAAAAGGGCAGCTACCAACATTGTGTATAAAACATTGGATTATAGGTGGTTATGCAAGGATTCTGCTCCGCATCGGCATTTGTGTTGGTGGATAAGAACGAAGCCCGCAATTCCCAACGTTTCATACACGCAATCGTTGTGCGTCATGCAAAAATAAGACACCACCATGAAATTAGATTTGTTTAATAAGATAGCGGATATTCCAGAAGATAAGCTACACCCAAAATTCAAGATTTTGCGGGATAGTATTTCAATGGATGGAGAACGAAAAATATTACTTGATTGGACTGATGGATTTATTGATAGAGATAATAAAATTGTTAGTGAATTCCAGACAACTTTCCATTCGAGTTTTTGGGAGTTTTATTTGTATAGATTTTTCATTGATTCGAGTTTTCAAATAGACTTCAATCATAATCGTCCTGATTTTATGATTACTTCCCCTGTTGAGATTAATGTTGAAGCTGTTGTTTCTAATATTAAGCAAGATGGGCGACCAGAATCAACCAGAAATTTTGACGATATTTTCGAAATAGTTGAAAATCCATTTATAAAGGAGAACTATACCGAATTGCTTAATGATTCAATAGTTAGAAATTCAAATGCTATTCTTTATAAAAGTAATAAATATATAGCCAGCTATTCAAAGTGCCATTGGATTAACCAGAATACGCCATTTATTATTGCTTTGAGTTCTTATGACAATGTTAATTATGGGAGAGAATATTATTATCCATTATTAGCGTTGCTTTATGGGCTTTATTTTAATTCCAATACCAGAAAACTTGAAGTAATTTCGGAAGTAACGAAACCCGGCACATCGTCACCAATACCAGTTGGATTATTTACTGATTCCCAGATGGAACATATTTCTGCAATTTTATTTTCATGCACAGTAACATTTGGAAAATTAACATCACTTTCCATCTCTCAGAATAATTCTGAATTACAAATGAATAAAGTCATTAATATTAGGAATGATTATGAACCTCCATTTTATAAGATACAAGAAGTAAGTGACCAAAATCCTGAAGAATTATCTGATGGCTTATTTATTTTTCATAACCCGTATGCAAAAAATAAATTATCAAAGGATATATTTAAAAATACAAATGTATTTCAAATAACATTTGAGAATAAAAGGTTGGAACTTGCAGGAGAGAATTTACCAATTGTAACACGAATAAATTTAAATAAAAATCTATTCCCTGATATTCTCCTAACGGCAATTGATTTAAATTATAATTGGAAATAGAAATATGCACGAATGCGCATCAATAAGTGTTTCAGTGGGTTTCTGAAGTATGTGGTTCGTAAAAAATGAATGTTTATTTGTCAATTGTTAGTTTTGTCCTTATTTGTCAAGATTCTATATCCAGAAATACTTGAATGCCGTTGGATTTTGACATTCAGTGAATTTTTTTCGGTGTAAATCATAAACCACTTGAATTAATCAGGCTTATCCAGTCGTCAATAACTTAAATTGATGACATTTTGTAACTTTAGTCTCTATTGCATATCTCCAGTCTGTTATGAAAAGGATGAAAAGAAGGAAATATCGAAAATTGGCTAAAAAACTACGAAAGAAGAAGAAGGCAAGGAATAAGAGTCTTGGCACTCATTTAGGGTTTCTTTTTAAATCCACACCTAAGAAGTGGGAAGGAAATGTGACTATAAACCAAACTGCAATGAATTATTCAGTAGAAGATATCTACAGATTAGTTGGTCGGGATGATAAAGTTACGGTTTTAACTTTCAATCCAGATTCAGAAGCATATAACAAATTCGGAGACAGTTGTACTGTAGTGTTTTGCTATGATTTAAAAGAAAGAGAATCTTTGGAAACGAATTACAGAAATAAAACGGATAAAAAGACTTTTGGATTCGTTAAAGTAAAACCATTAGCTATGAAACTGAGCAAAGATTTGACTGATGAGCTGATGAATACTGGAATTAACTCTAAGGATATTCAATACATGTTAATTTCACCTTGGGCGACAGAGAATCCATTTTACAAAGAAGAGAAAAGAACACTTAGAAAAATAGAAATCCCAGTCCATGTTGAACCAAAAGGAGGGGATTACGACTGGATGTTTGGGTTCAAAAAGCAATTGATTCATGATGGAGTAAAACTTATACCATCCTCAATGGAATCTTATTTGGCTATGAAACTGTTTTTTGAACAAGACAAAATCACGGATGAAGAAAAATCACAGATTTTTGACAATGGCAGCATTAAGAGTCCTATCGAAAGGAAATATCTCGAAATTAAAATGGATAAAGAGTTATCGACAAGCGAGGAAGACAATAGATTCTTCGAATTGTCCAAACTACACATGAATTCAAATCTTGAGATTCTCAAAACAGAACTCAATAAAGCTGGCACAAATCTATCAAAGCTATTCATCTTAAATGCAGGATTATGCCATCATTTACTTAAAGGTACGTTCCTATATATACCTGAGCGACTAAATGGATTTGAAGGAGTGCCAATATATCTTGACTGGAAAGGATATATACATGTATTTATTCGGCATGTTAAAGAATTTAATGTTGGTGATAGATATGCCGATAGGGACAAGTTATTGTGGCATCCAAGTGATGTTATACCTGTAATAAAGAAAGTAGTGTCACAAGTTGATGCTGAAATCCAAAAATTCTGGGAGGGGAATCCAACATCCCGGTTCAGTCAATATGGTGTACAAAGTTTATATTTTGAAGGGGATTACTATACTTTCCACGTTGAATCCGATGGGCGTCTCAGTACTTTTCATTGTATAAAAAAGATAATTTAGACAAATTTATTTAAAGGGACATATTGTATAACAAGCTATATATATGTATGTTAAGTGCCATTTATTTAGAATCATCAAACGCATCCTGATTTCTCTTTTTATAAACTTCATCCCAATATTGTTTGTAAAGTTCACCCGTGGAATCAAATCTTTCCTGTTGTCCCTCGTGAATCATATCATTAGCTATGAAAGTTCTAACATGAACAATATGGTATGACTCAAGATATTCAACATTCCCCAATACTATTCCTTCTCTTGACCTACCAAAAAAAGGTTTTTGACGTTCTTCGGTATCGGGAAGCCACTCAATATATGCGGAAGCATTTTTTGACAAATACCTTTTCAGTATCTCCATTTTGGACATGTCTGGTTGATTCAAGAACCGCTCGTTAAACCGTTCAAGGAAATGCCCTGAATAATGGGTCAGTGTTCGCTGGTTTGCGTCAACCACATATGCTTGTAATCCCCATTTATCAACATAATGTGCCACGACAACCCATGTTGGGTCTTTCACATAATAATCGCCCATTATAATCCAGTTATTATTATTCTTGGTCTTGTAATCATAAAACTTCTGAACATGCTTGTTTCTTGATTTAATTGCTGGTCTTCGTAATTCAACCAAAGCATACTCACCCTTTCGCAAAACAACAGGATAGTCCTTCATAATCTCTCGGACTAACTCTTCGGGATTCATTGTTGGCAATATCATTTTTAATTCTAAATGGTCAGTTTCAAAATCAACACTGATATATCATTAATCTATAAGTCTTTGTTCGTCTTCTAACGATTCTCTTTTTATGATTCTATTCGTATACGTAAGCATTTTCCTCGCCCATTCTTTTACCTTTGGTAGATTATGGTCAATCAACTTCTCCAATAATACTTTCTGAGTGTTATAGTATGGGACGCTGGAACCTATGCTCCCAAACGTTCCCATATTCGAGGACAATTGACTTAAAACACCCTCATTTTCACCAAATTCATCTATAATTGATTTGGAAAATGGATGCCAAAGTATTTCTCCATCTACATTTACATCTAAGGGCATCATATGAGCAATTCTTTCGGGTGCCTTTTCTGAATTGAGTCTACACCACTCCAATATATTCGAGTAAATCTCTGGAAAGCGGAAGAGAATGCCTACTTTATGGTTAAAATGACCATTTTGAGTTCCTATAATATATTCTATATTGTGAAAGGTTCTATAGTCCCCAATTAAACCTTGTCCGAAATACCTCCAGACACTTGTGAAATACTTTTCAAAAAGGAGCAATGCGATGTTAGATAGATAGATTGATATTCCGAATATTATACTTGATTTAACATTTGAACAAAATTCGATAATTTGTTTAGAAATTTCAATTGCAAAATCCTCTTCGTCACCCTCTTGCAGTATTTTAAGTACTGCATCTGACCAATAATGTTCTTCCCTTGCTCCAGACTCTGTTTTATCAATAATCATATTACTACCAATAATAAGACTTTTGATATAGCTTCTATAATTTTTCCATCTTTCAGTGTTATGATAGCAAAAAGTTGTTAGGATTGACAAGGTGGTCCATTTTCCAGGATTCCCATATTTATTTATTCTATCAAGAAGTAACACCACTTCTTCGTTTGTCAATTTATCAAGAGAATTACCGAATTTGAAATTTTGAAAATTACTTATGGGGAAACCATAATTGTCAATTAGAACAAATAGTTTTTCAAGGTTTTTAAGGTTTATATTGATGATTCTTGTTAAATAAAAAGCATGTTGCATTAAATCAGAATCGCTGAGAAATCGGTCGATTATTTTCTCGGCAAATTTAACATTCTTAGAACCCCATAATATTCCTGCAATTAGCTCAGGACTTTGCTTTTCTTTTACAATTTTTTTCAACGAAACAATTACTATTTCAACAGTACTCTCCAGTTCCTTTGTAAGTTCTCCAATCTTTGCTCCGAAGCTAAAAGCCTGCCTTTGTTCCCCTTCTATCAAATCTGGGATATAATCTATCCAAGGTGTTTCTTCAGTTAATATTCTTTGTGCGAGTGACTCAGCGTTAATTTTTTGTTTATCAATATAATGACCTTCATCGTCCTTTTCATATGTGTCCCATTCGGGTTTTGTAACCGTGAGAAAAAGTTGGCTTTTTATATCTGAAGGTGTTAGTTTATCAATCAAAGAGTTAATCTCCTTTACCGTTTCTTTGGACAAATGGACTTCATATCCTAATGTCATCCTCAAATTGTTAATTGCTTCAGACCACAATCTACCTCTGACCTTAATAATCTCCAGAATAGAACTTTTTATTAATCTAAATTCACCGTCTTTGATGAGGCTCCTAATTGAATTGGCAATTTTTTCTTGAGCAAGTGATGCATGAATATTATCTGAGCAAGCTATATCTGTTAGCAATGATATTATGGTTTCCCAATACTTTATAATTTCATCCCAACTCGGTTCATAATCATGTAGAGGAGCCGAACTACCTTGTTTTTCAGGTCCCCCCATTCTTGAATAATGGTCATTAATTATACCTCGTCCCATTGCTTCAATAGCGACTCGTGTGTAATCATCATCATTCTTTTTGAGTCCCCATTTTATTATTTCTAATTTCTCCATAAGTGAAGCAGTTGTACCAGAAAGGAAAAGTTGAAATAATTGTACAAACTGATTGGTGGAGTTGTTTGCCCAAGTCTCATTTTCGGATACTGCAAATAAATACAGGATTTTTGATGCCACATTAAAGGATTCTTTTCTGAAGCAAAGTTTTTCCAATGCCCAAACAAGATTTCTCCTTCCCTCATCAATTTTCAGTATTTCTTCTTTCGGCATTTTCCCAAAAGATAATTCCAATGCTTCTGCAGTAGCAATAGGATTCACTTCAACAACATAGCGGAAGAGTAGTGAACCCCATGAAGTATTAAGAACTTCCGCTGATGCGAAAAAACCTTTTGGTCCCCACAATTCGCCAACTATCTGATATGCTTTGTCTACCTGGTCTAAATCTTTTATCCTCTCGGCAATCTTTTTTCCTAACTCACTACCTTTTAATTCAGTAAGGATTGAGATTATTTTGGATGAAGGGGTTTTTTTCAGCCAATCCGTAGCCAAGTTAATAGCGAGGACAGTCGGTTTTACAACATAAAAAACTCCGTACCTCTCAATAATGTCTTGTTGCCTATATTTTTGACAAATTTCATAGAACTCACTCAAGCTAACATCAATATCAAGAATTTGAGTCCTTATATAATCAAGCTGTGCCTCTAAAGAGTCAGCTTGTTCTTTAGTAATTACTTCTAATATTTCATCATCTGGGAACCCAAATGAGGAAAAAACTGCACATGCCCTAATTACCTTATATTCTTTAACATTTTCTTCTCCACCAAATAAGAGCCTTTCAATAAATGTTTCAGGAAGTATGCTACTAAAATTATCAATATCAGTTTTTAAGATTGATTCACAGAATCGCTTAGCCATCCAAGGGTAACCCTCACAAAGTTCCGATAAGTATTCAATATCATTACTTTGGTGTGAATGCCCTATTTTTGTTTTAATTATTTCCTTAACGATTTCCTTTTGGTTGTCCCTGTCAAGTCTAATTTTTGAATCTTCTATTGAATCACTGTCATAGAGTCCAATGGTTATAATTTTAATATTACCTGAAGATTTAGCTATTTCTGAAAGCACAATATGGCTTTTAGAGTCGCAGTTGTCAATAACTATTATTCCGTCCTGAGTATCTTGGTAGTTTAATAAGTAAGTTTTAATTTCTGCAATACTATTCATTCCGGCTAAATCATAATAGATGACTGATTTCATCAAAGGATTTTCTCTGAAAGTTTCTAAAACCAATCTCGTCTTCCCAAGACCTGACTGTCCTGTTACCCGAATTACCTTTTCACTTGAAATGGAATCTTGTATAAGTTTTATGTTAGTGAGTATGATGTTATTAGTTTGATAAGCCGTTTCGTTCGCTTTCGAGGTCGCATACCATTTTTCCCATATTTTAAAACCTTGGGGTCTATGAATTCCGTTGAATCCCTGAACCAAAGTAACTGCAGCGATGTACTGATTACACCAATCTTTGATTTTATTTGCGTCATATACATCAATGTCAATGGTAGAGTAGTTGGCATGTCCAGCGTCTTTAATCGCCTCTCTAAATTTCTTTTTTCTATCTTCAATTGTTTCGTCAACTAAAGATTTATTAGTAAATAGAATATAACAACCATTCGCCAATACTAATTTCTCTATTTGTGATTTTAATTTCCTTTTCTTAACTTTTTTCTTCGGGGGTTCCAAAATTTCTTTATAACAAGCTGGTGCGGTTAATGTAGTAGCTTTGTTTTGGAAGATAGTTAGTTTGTTTGGTAGCCAGTGAGTACGAGTAGGGGTACCATTCCAAGAAGCACGACCATCTGAACCAGCATCGCCAGTGGTAATATTAAATGGAACTAATTCGTCCCAGTCCTGTAGATTCTTATGTCTGGCTTCTAACATTATGAGGGAATGAAGAAGCTGAGATAACTCATCAGCTTTTAAATGATTTATGTGTTCTATTTTTATTTCATTCATCGAATACATATTTTAATATTTAAGCATTTCGGCAATATTCAATGCGTTATTGTATAAAATGGTTCTTTCCGTTTGCATAAAGGGTCATCTATCAAAAATAACACTATATTTTATGATTTCATAACAAGTTATTTAATTGAATCTTAAATTGTTTGCTGCCGAAATATTGCCCTTAAAAATTAAGAATATTATATAATTCTTGACTTCAATTAAATTTTTATTTAGATTAGTGGTGTGTTTCGCAGCTTCTCAATGTGCAAAGAATATTTTTCACCCATTTGATATTTTGAAGCTGCTTTGAAACTATGTTTTTCGACATTTAATATAAAGGCGACACATTCTTATCAGACATGCCCGACTCAGGACATACAAACATTGACTTTCACTTAGTGTCGCCTTTTTTCTTACATAGGTCGGATGACCTGGGGCGGTACTTCAACTTCCTTGTAGCACGAGGAAATGCAGCGAGACAATTCAGATAGTACCGCCTCTTTTCATTTAGACTCTGAAATAAACAAGTCTGCGTGAAAATTCTTAAATTTGGTAACTGCAATAGAATCCAAAGCTGTGATTTGATTATAAGTTGGATTTTTATGCATTTCTCGTAATGAATAGAATTGATTACATAAACAAAATCAACACCTATGCTTCCAGATTTGTATTGGAAGTAGAAGGTTTTAATGCTATTAATCTATATCATATTAATATCCATGCAGAAAATTTCATTATTCCGGTGTTGAATGAAATATTTGATTTAAACCTTGAAAATTTAAATAGTACACAGAAGAGGAATTATCCTATTATTGATTTGGCAGATTTTAAAAACAGAGTAGCATTTCAAGTTACAGCTTCAAGCGAGTTTTCAAAAATTGAAAGTACAATTGAGAAGTTTATCGCCTACGGATTACATAAAAAATTTGATGTCCTCTTCTTCTATATCATTACTCAGAAAAAACAAAAATACAATGATGATAAACTAAGCAACTTACTTAAAGACGGATTTGTTTTCAGCACAAGTGAACATATTATTGATAAAGATATTTTACTTCAAAAAATCAATAATATAAGTTCAACTCAGAAAATCCTGATGATATCCAAACTCTTTGAGCATGAATTCTCAGATATTCAAATTGAATTACGAAAGAAGGAGTATGTTGGGGGTTACCTGAACAATGAATCAGAAGATATTTCTCCAAATCTATTACCGATTTCTTTCCCTGATACCTTCTACAAAGCTGAATTAAATATTGACGAGGAAGGAATTTTAGCAAAGATTAACGAATACTTGGTTTCAATCGGCAAGAAACCTATAAATACGATGAGAAGACCAAAATTGGTGAATAAAGCATTAAAAAACTTTAAATGTAAAGCACAAGACTGGCTATTGTTTGAGAACTCCATTTTGACCTTCAGAAACTTATATGATGAACAAGAACCATTTAGAAAAATAGTTGATAAAGGTACAATTACTCCCATTGAATGTAAGGACTTCTACGAAAATGGAGAAGATAATCAAAGAGTCTTTAAACATTTGCTTCGAAATTCTTTAATGGAACTATGCAGGTTAAGAGATATTGAATGGTTTGGCAAAAAAGAAATTTTTCGTTTTGCGAATAATCAAAAAAATCCTCATAAGAAACAAATCAAGTGGAAAGGGAAGAAAGAATCCACCAAGACAGTTATTTTTGAAATGATTAATAAAAAAGACCAGCATATTATTTGTTTCAGAAGTTTGGCTTTTAGATGCTCATTTTTAAACATTTCTAATGATTGGTTTCTTGTGTTGAATCCAACATGGAGTTTTACAAATCCAGGTGGTTATCGTCAAAGCAGATTTGAATCAGCTTATATGTCAGGAATTAAAAGAATTGAAAATAACAATTCGGTTTATAACTACTTTCGATTTTTTGGATACTATTTAGCACATTTAGATTTGTTCAGCATATATTATCCTTATTTGAAAGTAAGTCCACCAATCTCATTGACTCTTTCTCCCCGGCTTAACGAAAAAACTTGGAAACCTGTCAAAATTGCTTCTACTCCGATTAAAGCACCACCTGTTGATTTAAAAGAAGATACTGAACTTAATGACAATTCACTGTTTGATTAATGAAACTTAGATACATAGCTGAACCATCTCTGCAATTTGGACATGACCAACACATTTGTCCAAAAACAGGAATCTATAGCTATAATCCATTTGATATTAATCAAGTAAGACCTGAAAAGATAGTAGTTGGAATCATTGGGAAAAGTGAGAGCATAACAATGGTTCTGGAGTGGCTTGAAGCATGTAAGAAACATATTCAAGGAAAGGTAAGCAAGAATCCACATCCTAATTTATTCTTAAATTTTTGCGGATTCAACAAAGAGTTAGGCTTCAAGAGTGAGATTGAGTATGACGATACATATCTAAGACGAATTAATAATTCCGAATTTGATGATATAATTAACAAAACTGATACTTTGGAAGAACGAATAAAAGACATTGCTGCTCTCTATCTCAGTGAAATCAAGTTTCTTTCAAAGAATAAGAAACCAGATGTGATTTTGTGCGTATTGAGCGAGAAGTTTATCACATATATCCAGGAAGAACAAGAGACAGAAGAAGACGAAGAAGAACATGAACATAGAGAAAATGATTTTAGTACTGAAGAGGTTACCGTCAAAGAACAGAACTTCAGAAGATATTTGAAAGCAAAAGCAATGCAATTCAATGTCCCAATTCAAATTGTTAGAGATAGAATAGTCAAACCAACATCTGAAATGCAAGATGCTGCAACAATTGCTTGGAATTTCTTTACAGCATTATATTACAAGGCATCTGGGACACCTTGGGCATTGATAAGAAAGGACAATGCTGAAACTACTTGCTATGCTGGGATAAGTTTTTTTAAAAGCCGAGATAAAAAAACCACACAAACAAGTATTGCTCAAATTTTTAACGAACTTGGGAATGGGGTTATTCTTCGTGGAGAAGAAATTACTTTGCCTAAACACGATAGGACACCTCATTTAACTCAAGAGCATGCTTATAATTTGCTTTCAATGTCCCTTAAAGAATATTATGAAGCTGTAAAAATCTTTCCAAAACGACTTGTATTACATAAGACATCAAACTTTAATGATGATGAGATTTACGGTTTCAGTCAAGCTGCAAAAAAATTCTACATAAATCAAGTTGATTTAATATCAATTCAGCAATCTGATATTCGGTTATATCGTAGTGGTGGCTATCCGCCTATGAGAGGTACTCAATTCATTTTGACCGATAATCATCATGTCTTATATACAAGGGGTTCCGTGCCCTACTATGAGACTTATCCTGGCAAATACATACCAATTGCACTTGAAATTAAAATAGCCAAAAATGATGAATCGCCAAATTTAATTTGTGAAGAGATTTTGGCTCTATCTAAGATGAACTGGAATAACACACAATTTGACAGAAAGTATCCTATTACAATTGAATGTGCAAGAAATGTCGGTGAAATTCTTAAATATCTCGAACCCGGTGATGATATGCAGTTGAAATACAGTTTCTATATGTAAATATCATTAATTGCTACAATGAAACATATCAATCAATTGTTTATCATAAATATTAGTGTGATAATTTTCTTTAACTGAATGAATTCATTTACAACAACAAAATAATAAACAAATAAATTACGAATTTGCCTAATTCAAAAAGAAGTTAATACCACAAATTTCTGTCAACATACCTTTGTCAGAGTGCAACCCGCAGTCGAGTTTCAGAGTGCACATATCATCGAGATAATATCCAAGTTCCTCTTGTGATTCAGCAACAGACCATAATTTACCGTCAGTGACCTCTACAGAACCTCGGACAATAGATTTTCCTTCTTTTGTTGTTTCCCTGTAGATTTGACCAGTGAATGTTCTCTTAAAATCATTCCCGGCTTTAACCAGGAATAACTCGGTTATTTCAAATTCTTGTGGTAATTTCTTCATCTGCATAAACGAATTATAGTCTGCAAAGATACTGGATTCTCCAGAATATGAGTTACTTAAATGATGATTAATTGAAAGAATTATTGTTAGAACTCGAATTCTAACAGGTCATTCTTAAGTTTGGCTTTGCCTTTACCTATAGGTTGCTTTTTGTTTGCATCACATCCACAATAGTCTCTTATTGCCCGTTCATTCATTCGGTTGATGAAATAATTGACATCCACCAGAAACTGCATACAATTCGTTTGTAGACATTCTAAACAAAAGTGGATGAGTGATACTTTGTGAGTATCGATGTCCCGTGAAATCAGGTAAATATTACCTGCATAATAGAAAAGGTCAATAAGAATAATCTCAGTTATGGTTATTCCTGTCTTTGTTGGTATATCGAAGATTAAATAATGTTTGCCTTTGGTTAATATTTTGTCCTTGGCAATCACGCAAGGTGAATTGACGAAAAAGGAATCGTTACTTACTTCGGAGTAAAGATTTTCCAAACCAAGAACAGCAGAGTCGAAAGGGAAAAAGTCTTGTAGTTTCATAATTGAGTATTTTCTATTTATAAATACTGATACACAAGAAATAGATATTCCATAGTGATGATAAAGTTTTGAGAGAGTATAATTTGTAAGTTGTCACAGAGTAAGTTCGGTAGGGATTTGCTTAGATATTGTTTAATGTACATTGGTGATATTATTAGCATCTATTCTCAATATTGTTTCGTACAATCTTATTGTCCGATATACCCCCCCGCCATTATACATTCTAACACCCCCCTGGTGGAGTTCCCCGCTCATAGGTCCGGGGGTGGAGCATAAGCATCTTTTTTATAAATATTTTACTTTCAAAATCAGGAGCATTTAGAAATGATTCCGATATCCAGGAGTGAGAAAATTTCCCAGGAAAAAAAAAGTTATTGAAAATTTCCCAGGAAAATTTTCTAATATGGGAAAATACCCTTTGGAGGCAATCATGGTGTTGGTAGTGCAGAACGGATTGTAACTTTATGTTAGCATCCTCAAAGATTCAAACAACTGACCACAGATTGCGTAGTAGGGTCAATTGCCAATATCTTCATGGTTAGATGCCAGCAATAACACGGTCAGTAGGTATCTGGAAGCCGATAAGGCAAAACATTATCAGTTAATTAACCCGTAAATTTATCATCGTTCACGATGAAGAAACAGCCGGGTTTGGAAGGTTTGTTGTTCTAACATGTTGGCTTCCGAAAGAATTTGACCGCTTAGAGGCAGCATCAATTGTGGGTTTGGAAGCATTTTTGTACCTTTGTAAGGCAAGACTGTTCTTTGGGATTTTGACGAGAAAAATTAGCCAATTCTTGTACCAGTGTTTTTCGGGAATGGCATAAGTTATTGAATAATAGCGTCTCTGGAAGGTTGGGTCTGAGTCTTATACGCTCCACAAAAAATGCCGCGTTTGCGGCATTTTTTGTGGAGCTGGCGGGACAAGCTGTAATAAGGTATGGTGCAATGGTCCATAATATATAATCAGACGTGTATAAAAAAGCGACTAGGGCGTCGAACGGCTCCGGAATTGACTCTGTACGATGTTCACAAGCATCATAA
>Ga0182021_10003020_pt1 | contig 19783 bp, 18 predicted proteins | sample 612E3MmetaG_FD_120493 | JGI IMG/M metagenome (GOLD analysis project Ga0182021, IMG submission 120493) | Permafrost microbial communities from Stordalen Mire, Sweden - 612E3M metaG (Illumina Assembly) | ecosystem: Environmental > Terrestrial > Soil > Wetlands > Permafrost | place: Sweden... | reverse complement strand
TATGGCCGCGATGGTGTGTACCAGAGTCCAACAACTAAGAAAGATTATAAAGATAACGACGAGCGGTTTATCTTCTTCTGCCGGGGAGTGATCGAAACGTTGAAGCGGCTTGGGTGGCAGCCGGATATCATCCACTGCAATGATTGGCAAACAGGCTTAATCCCGGCATATCTCAAGACTATGTGTACAGCGGATCCGTTCTTCAAATCAATGAAAACAGTTTTTACCATCCATAATATGGCTTATCAAGGCGCATTCCCACAGGAATCATTTCCAAAATCTAATCTGCCGCCAGAATTATTCAGTCCGGATGGTGTTGAAGCATACGGTAATTTTAACTTCCTAAAAACGGGCATCTTTTTTTCCGATGCGGTTACCACCGTGAGTGAAAAGTATGCTGAGGAAATTTGTAAATCCCCTGAAATCGGAGCAGGACTCAACGGCCTGCTGACAAGTCGGAGAAAGGATTTAAGCGGAATTCTCAATGGTATTGATTACCAGATTTGGGATCCGGCAACCGATGAATACAGTTTCCGAAAGTTTGATAGTAAATCTATTGAAGCGAAAGTTGATAATAAACGGGCGCTGCTTTCGAAACTCGGAATGGAGTTCTCCGACAACCGTCCTGTTATTGGGATGATCAGCCGTCTTGCAGATCAAAAAGGTTTTGATCTCGTATTTGATATCATCGAGGATGTTATCAAGCTTGATGTCCAGATCGTGATGCTTGTCGCCGGGGAAAGAGAGTACGAAAAGAAAATTGAATCTCTTCAAAAGAAATATCCAAAACGCATTTATGCACTCATCGGCTATGATAATGAATTAGCTCATATGATTGAGGCAGGAACAGACATGTTCCTTATGCCGTCTAAGTACGAGCCTTGCGGCTTAAATCAGATGTACAGTATGCGATACGGCACGGTTCCCATTGTGCGTGCGACCGGCGGATTAGATGACACTGTAGAAGATTATGCTGGAAACGGAAAAGGAACCGGATTTAAATTTGAAAAATATGAATCGAAAGAATTAATGAAGGTGATCCAGAGGGCACTGAAGGTCTTCCAGCAGCCCGAAGAGTGGAAGCGATTAATGCGAAATGGCATGATGTGTAATTTTTCATGGGAAAATTCCGCACGAAAGTACATTAACCTCTATAAAGATCTATTAAAACATAACTCGTAACCCCGGATGACGTTGGATTTTTCCATGGCCGTGACCGCAAGAGTGCTGCAGGAACTGTTCACTTCCAACCTCCGGATGATCTCTGATTGAGATTATCTTTTACTCATCTAAAGCTATCGAAATAGACAAAGGATATTGTGAATTGAAGGTGTTCCGCTTTAATCTACTTATTGGCATCGTCTCGATGCTGTTCTTCCTGAGTGCTTGCAATGATACCCCTAATTCTATAGGCAATGGTTCGCTCAATAAAAAAGTTGACTATGGGACCGTCACTGTTGACACATTTTACGCAACGGATTTTTCCACCATTCCGAATCAAATTCTTACTTCTTCCCTCGATCGATTCATGCTCGGGAATTACAAGACATATCAGGCATGGACGTGTATAAAGTTTTTCCAGTGGCCGGATTCCCTGACAGGTAAAACAATTACCAGCGCCACAATTCAATTAAAGGGATTATATCATTTTGGCGATTCAACTGCATCGCTCACATTTGATGCGCTCCGTGCTGTTCAGAGCCTGACAAATGATTCGCTCACTTACGATTCTTTGACACTCAACAGCAATTTTTATTATAACAATTCTCCTCTTCCCATCAAGACATTCATTCCTGTCGGAGACACGGAAGCTATAACGATCAGTATTCTTGATACAACGATGCTTCGCGAATGGTTCTCCACGAACACAGACACGATGCATTTGAATGATGGTTTAATCTTACGTCCAACAAACTCAAATATTATCAAAGGATTCTATTCATTTAACAATTCTGATACAGCGGTTATTCCGACTCTTTCTATTACCTATCTTGATACGAATGGGAATGCTTTTACTTATTCTCATAAAGTCGGATTTGCAAAATATATTTCGACACTCAACCGGGCAAGTCTCATCACAGACAATAATTTGATTTATGTACAAAATGGTATTTCCTATCGAGGACTTGTGTCGTTCGATAGTATTTCCAAAGTATCCTCGAACTGGCCCATCTCGATTTTCCGTGCTGTTCTGCAAGTAACATTACAATCGTCCGTGTCCGTTTCTCGTGATTCATTATACATTTCCACTGTCGGATCATCCGGTGTGGCTGATGGAGTTGCTTATTCTGTCAGCCAGCGTGACATTTCCGGCAGCCATCCACTCTATTCATTTGATGCACGACAAATTGCCATACGGTGGCTCAGTAATGCTTCAGCACGGAAAGTACTCCTCTCGGGATATGCCGAAGGATCCTCGTTCGATCTCTTTAAATTGTACGGGAACGGAGTGTATAAACCCAGAATCATTATTACGTATTCTCTCCAGCGTTGACATGTGAAGAATTATGAATAATTCAAAATATATTTTATTTCTGTTCATTTTCATCGGTATGTGTCCACTCATCACTCACGCCGGTGGATCTTCCTTTTCACGGTACGGCTTTGGTGATATACTACGCACCGGTGACAGTCGTACGTATGCTCTGAGCGGGACAGGAATAGCCTTACTGGGTGATGGATTTATTAACGAATTGAATCCCGCTGGCTTAGCCCGAATTTCTCTCACACGATTTTCAACTGGATTTGAGTACAATAATTTTTTATCGAAAGATGAAACGGGTTCTTCAGTCTATTCAACAGGTGCATTTCAAGGATTGGCATTTGCTTTCCCGATTTCAATAGATAACGGAATTGTTATGTCTACTGAATTCACTCCATACAGCAAAGTAAGCTATGGTATTACTTCGCCCCTTTTCGACACATTATTACAAACGACACAACATAGAACCTTTTATGGCAGCGGAGGTCTTTCCTATCTTGGACTCGGACTTTCCGCTACTCCCATAACCTCTCTTCACATCGGCGCACGTCTCAATTATATGTTTGGACGTACACGTCAGTACCAGACTATTGCGTTCGATAGTACTGATTATGCTTCCACGACATTTGACCGTGCTGCGTATTATTCAGGCTTCACATTAACACTGGGAACAATTTATGATAGTGTAGGAACCCTCATCGATGTCCCGGCTCTTCGTTCTCTTTCAGTGGGATTCACAATCACGACAGCCAGTTCACTCGATGCTGAAATACAGCGGACGTATCCGCTCAGTTCCTTCTTCTACAACGATTCGACCAATTCGGAAACCGGCACTTCTGGGATTCCACTTTCACTTGGGTTCGGATTTTCTTATTTGTACCAGAATCAATACCGCTTTCTTGGAGACATTGTACTGGAGAATTGGGCAAGCACAAATTATTTCGGTTTGCCCCCTGTCAATATTCGAAATTCTGTACGAACCAGTTTCGGCTTCGAAGCGATACCTGCGAAAGATGCGGATTCATTTATGAAGCGCATTGTCTATCGTGCCGGTATTGCATATAATTCTACCTATTACGAAATCAACGGCGTCGGCATAAATGAATATGTAATGAGTGGCGGTCTAGGACTTCCCATGGGGCCAGAATCACAGCTCAATATTGGTTTACAGGTCGGCATTCGTGGTAGTATGAATAATCATTTGCAAAAGGATACAATGATACGTCTCTCTGTTGCTCTCTCTGCAAGTGAATTGTGGTTTTTAAAATTTGAAGAGGAATGAACACAATGATTGCAATCGGTAGCGATCATGCGGGTTTCGAGTACAAAGAATATTTCAAAAAACTTCTCAGCGACATGGGGCATCCTTATCAGGATTTTGGTACATTTTCCACTGAACCTGTCGATTACCCCGATATTGCAGACGTAGTCTCGAAGGCAATCTCTTCTCACACATTCGATTTGGGGATTTTGATTTGCGGAACGGGGATTGGCATGTCGATTGCTGCGAATAAACACAACGGTATACGTGCTGCAGTTTGCGAGTCATCTGCATCAGCGAAACTTTCACGTGAACATAATGATGCCAATATCCTGTGTCTGGGGGAACGCATCACGAGTCTTGAAACAGCGATAGAAATTGTCAAAGCATTTTTAACAACACCATTCAGCGGTGAAGAACGGCATAACTGCCGCATACAAAAAATTCATTCGCTTACGGGTTTATAAAAAAATCCGTAATCAAATAGTACTATTTCATTTTTCTCTTTCGAGAACTCTTCATGAATAATCTTAAAAAATCTGATCCGGAAGTATTCGCAGCGATTCAAGGCGAAATCCATAGACAAAACACAAAACTTGAACTGATTGCCTCAGAGAACTTTGTCAGCCTGTCTGTGCTTGAAGCGCTTGGCAGCGTTTTAACCAATAAGTACGCGGAAGGATATCCGGCAAAGCGGTACTATGGAGGATGCGAATTTATCGATGTTGTGGAAAATCTTGCCCGCGACCGAGCAAAGAAACTGTTCGGGGCTGAATATGTCAATGTGCAACCGCATGCCGGTTCTCAGGCAAATATGGCGGTCTACTTTTCTTTTATCAAGCCGGGGGATGCCGTCCTCGGTATGAATCTTTCTCATGGCGGACATCTCACTCACGGATCTCCAGTGAATTTTTCCGGACAATTGTTCCGCTTTTCTGAGTACGGCATCTCAAGAGACACAGGGCGCATTGATTATAATGACGTTGAAGAAAAAGCGAAGCGTGAAAAGCCTAAAATGATTACGGTGGGTGCGAGTGCTTACTCGCGCAATATCGATTATAAAGCGTTCCGGGAAATTGCGGATAAAGTTGGTGCATTTTTATTTGCCGACATCGCACATCCAGCCGGATTAATTGCAGCGAAGCTGCACAATGATCCTCTTCCGTATTGTCACGTGGTCACTTCTACCACACATAAAACACTTCGCGGACCGCGGGGTGGAATGATTATGATAGGAAAAGATTATGAGAATCCATTTGGGCAGGTTGCTCCCAAATCCGGTCGAGTAAAAATGATGTCGGAACTGATCGATTCCATGGTCATTCCGGGTATCCAGGGCGGACCGCTCATGCATGTGATTGCTGCAAAAGCCGTCGCATTTGGCGAAAATCTCCAACCGCAATTTCGTACGTACGCAGGACAAATTATCAAAAATGCTCATGCTCTCGCTTCAGCGTTGACCAAACGCGGTTACAATATTATCTCCGGCGGAACGGATAACCATTTAATGCTCATCGATCTTCGCAATAAAAATTTAAACGGCAAAGAAACTCAGGAAGCTCTTGATCTTGCTGGAATTACCGTGAACAAGAACGCAGTGCCGTTTGACGATAAATCACCTCTCATCACAAGCGGCATTCGGATAGGCACGCCTGCAGTAACAACTCGCGGAATGAAGGAACCTGAAATGGATGCTATTGCTGAATTTATGGACCGAGTTCTCAACAACCGCACAGATGCAAAATTGCTTCAGAATATCAGCGAAGAAGTAAAGACATTTTGTGAAAGATTTCCCCTCTATCCTGAACTGGCGTAACATAGCCTATGGGCATCACACAAGCCATCATTGAGAAGATATTTAAATCTGCCAGCAGCATTTCGAACGAACATGAAATGTCGTTTCTTGATCATCTCGAAGAATTGCGCAAGCAAATCATTAAAGCGCTGGTCGGTATTCTTGTTGGAACGGCAGCGTGTATCTATTTTGCCGATTTCATCGTACAAACCATTCTCTTGAATCCCCTCAGGTCGGTCGGATTAAAAGCACAAGTGCTTTCACCCTACGGAATTGTCATGTTATACATGGAAGCAATTCTCATTTGCGGCGTCATCATCAGTATGCCTTATACGATTTATTGTCTGTGGAAATTTGTAGCGCCCGGATTGCTTCCAAAGGAACGGCACTATATTTCGGGTATTGTCTTCTTTACTTCTCTCTGTTTCTTCACCGGGATTGTTTTCGGATATTATGTTTTACTTCCCGGTGCACTGGCATTTTTTTCCACCTTTGGGACACAGAATATTGAGCTGCATGTTGCGCTCGATCAGTATGTCAGTTTTATGCTGGCGTTGTTGCTCGGTGCCGGACTCGTCTTCGAGCTGCCGATGATTTCATACTTTTTATCAAAGATGGGATTGCTCACACCTTCGTTTATGAGGAAGTACCGGAGGCATGCTATTGTTGTCATCCTTATCATTGCTGCCGTGGTCACACCGACACCTGATATGGTAACACAAACACTTCTTGCTCTCCCCATGTTTGTTCTCTATGAAGTAAGTATATTTGTTTCCATGGTTGCCCAGAAGAAGAAAACTCCATCAACGGAAAATGCAGTATGAGTATTTTGCATTCATCTGATTATTCGCTCGATTCAATTCGCAAGCCGGTTGAGGAAGAATTAAGGAATTTTGACGTCGTATTCAGAAACACAATGCGTTCTCAGGTCGCACTGGTGGATGTTGTTACTCGTTACATTCTCCGGCAAAAAGGGAAACGTGTGCGTCCTCTCTTGGTTATGCTGAGTGCAAAATTATGCGGCGAGATTAACGAAAGTACGTACCGCGCTGCAACGCTCATAGAACTCCTTCACACAGCGACGCTGGTTCACGATGATGTCGTGGATGATGCCGATACACGGAGGGGTCTTGCTTCTATCAACGCTGTCTGGAAAAATAAAGTTGCTGTGCTCATGGGGGATTATCTTCTCTCACGCGGATTGTTAGTATCGCTGGAGTACCATGACCACTATTTTTTGAATTCGACATCCAATGCGGTTAAACGGATGAGTGAAGGAGAATTGCTTCAGATTCAAAAGAGCCGCCGGCTCGACATAGATGAAGAGACATACATTAAAATTATCAGTGATAAAACAGGATCTCTTTTTTCTGCTTGCACCGATATAGGTGCGGCAAGTTCAACCCAGGATCAGGGGAAGAGAAACCTATTAAAAGAATATGGTGAAAATGTTGGACTGGTATTTCAGATCCGGGATGATTTGTTAGATTATTTAGGACGAAAAAATATCCTCGGAAAATCCACTGGCAGCGATATTAAAGAAAAGAAACTAACTCTCCCTCTTATCTATGCGCTTCAACAGAGTTCTCGGCGCGACGCGACGCAGGCATTACGATTTATAAAAAAAGGGGCGCGTCAAAAAGAAATTTCATGGGTGCTCGACTTCGTTCGTCATAATGGTGGTATTGAATATGCTTCTCGAAAAGCTGAAGAATTCGTTGCGCTTGCACGGAACTCCATTCGTTCCTTCCCTGAGTCATCCGTTAAACAATCACTTCTCCAATTCGTAGGATTCGTTTTAGAGCGTAACAGTTAATCGCTCATTCTCACAATTCCTTTCGTATCATCACGATCGGCAGCCGTCGCTTCTAAGTATGGAAGTGCCGCGAGTATTTCCATTTCGATAAAGGAAATGCCCGGAAGATTCATAGATTCCTTTGTGTCGCATCTCATCGAGATATTCGAAAACGGGGATATACGTTCATGCTGCTATCTTCAAATGAACCATCGACATAATTTCTAACAGATCCGACATCCACAATCCATATTTCATTTTGAATGAATATCCCTTTTTAAATCCTTTGAACATTGGATATTCTTCTATGAGTTTAATTCTTTTATCCCAGCTCTCAATGGTTTTAGCGGTTTTTATTCCCCATCTTAAAATTGCTGTTTCGTCTATTCCGCCATTTTGTATGACCTTTTTATTTGCGACTTTTACACCTAACGGTGAAGCAACATCAAAAAATAACTCACTTCCTGGATACTCATCGGCTACTCTGATAAAGAAATCGATTATTTGTTTTTCTTCAAAGTAATAGAATACACCAGCCGCTATGAGTAAAACCCCGCCCTGAGTATCTATCTGATGGTACCAGCTCGTATCAAAGAATGAACAGGAAATGAATTTTCTCCTCTCGCCTTCCCTGAAATACTTTTTTCTTAATTCTATAACATCTGGTAAATCTAGATCATAGCATATGATTCGACCAGTATCTATTCTTTCAAAGGTTGTATCCAGACCACAACCAATATTTACGATGCTTGCACTAGGATGGTTTGCAATAAAATTACGAATGGTCCTATCGACATGAATACTCCTCGCCACCCATGCAAGCTGACTGACCCAACTAATATTTTTTGACATCAATGAAAAATCATAATCTAATGAATCAACTATCTCTATCGCTTTCGTATCGATCAATCGAGGTTTATCTTTTTTTGATTCTACAGCCCTTCCCCATAAAGGTAATAATAACGTTTCCTGCTTCTTGCCAAGCTTCATTTCAATTTTGTCCATCATGTTGTCTTCCTATTGCTCAATTATGAAGAGAATTCTAAATTGCACTCGGCGAATGACCTCGTTATGAAATTACATCAAATCAATATGTACGAATGTAGTTTCTTTTCTTTTGTTTACCAAATAATTCTTTATCACCAGAGATGTCTTCCATGCCGAACTGTCCATGTACAAAATATGGACGTATAAATGAATTCGCTGGCATCAAATTAAATGAATGTTCGATATCATTGAAAAGGATCAACTAGAGAACAGTTGATCCTGTGGGATTCCCGGCGGCTGAGAACGATGTTATAAAGCGAGGGAATAATTATATTTTTTTATAGGAATCAATTTTGGAGCGATGCTGTTCTTAGAGCACTTTCTTCACTCTCAATCAGCGAATAGTTGATACATTTTATCGCTGTCGGGTCACCACAGTTTTACATTTTTAGTCTTCTAAATTGATTCGTCCATCAATGGTTCATGTTCCCGATAGTATTCATAGAAACAATTTGGACACAATCCATTGCTTAATAATGCTTCGCTATTTTCGCTAAAATACGTCTCTACTTGTTGCCAGTATCCTTCATCCGTGCGTACTTTTTTGCAATTTACACAAATGGGAATCATGCCTCTCAGCATTTTAATTTCCTTCTCCGCTTTTTCTAATCTGTCAGCCCGTTCTTCTGCAAGCGCATGGAGTCTCGCATTTTCAACAACCATGGGATCATAAGTAAATCCTTCCACAGGATCTTTATCAACAACAGCAAACTCTGATTCGCCTTTTTTCTGCTGTACGTCAAATGTTTTCTTATACAGTATTATTTCTTTATTATTTTTATCGGCAATATAGTACAAGCAGAGATTCAATGGACAGGCAAGAAATGGATTATCGGCGACCCCGCATAATTCTTTGTACGCTGAAATCCCGTACAGATTATGCCAGATATATTTATTCCCTATTTCTGCAGGTTCGACATCAAGATGCCCGGCAAATCCATTTTTCACAAAGAGATTCGTCAGCGTTACCATATCTTCTGCACTTCCGGTTTCCTCGAATGGAAATCCATGGGTGTTTAAATAATGGATAATTTCTTTTCCTATATCCCTCTGAATCGATCCCTGTGCGAATACATTGTATGTTGCCAGAATTTTGCCAAATGATACAAGGAACGCTTCATAGAGTGTTTGCTTGAAGTCATTCATAATAATTTCCTTCTCCACAAGATTGTCCATTCGATATTTTATTTAGGACAACCCGAGCATACGTAGATTTATCCTCCCAGATCATTTCTCTCAATTCCTGTTGCACGCTGCTCTTGGTTTGATAGTTACGTTATTGATGGTGATTGATTAATCAGTATCCAATACAGGACAAGATGGCTCATTGCTTCAACAAATTTATTGAAATCCACTGGTTTTACTACATAACTATTGGCACCGTAATCGTAGGCTGTCTTCATATCCGAATCCTGTCTCGATGAAGTAACCATAATGACCGGAATCATTTTCGTTCGTGGATCCGATTTGATGATTTTGAGTGCTTCGAGGCCGTTTATCTTAGGCAATTTCAAATCGAGTAATATCACTTTCGGTTGTTTTATAAATTTACGATCAGCATATTTCCCCTTACAGAAAAGAAAATCAAGAGCTTCTGCGCCATCCTCTAGAGCAATAAGGTTATTCGAAATATTATGCCTATTGAGAGCACGTATCGTTAACTCTGTATCTCTGGGATTATCTTCCACCAACAAAATATCTACATCATCTTGATACTTCAATTTAACCTTCCTCTTTTATAAACTATAAAAAATAAAATGTTTTCCTTTCTCCAAATGTTACGACAGAGATAAACAGAGTGCCATGACCATACTGTTAGTAATTGAAAGAATGTATGTTTGTTTCATCAGGCTCTCTGATTTATAGGAATACATACTTATGATTTTTAAATTCAAAGTTATTGCGAAATAAGAAATAAATAATTTTTCTCCCCTTGTTACACTCTCTCCTGCAATGGCCATTGGAATAATTTATCGATTCCTGGCATTTTCATATTCCACTACAGAAAATAATTGACGTACAATGCTATCAATATAGAATTTCTTTTTATGTGTGGCAATCAGAATGATGCAACTTAATTAAACAAGACAAATATTTTTTGTGTCATCGGTTCTTCATCCACTTTGATTTCTTCTCTCTTCACCGACGAGTTACTCATTTCTTTCATGACTTTTTATTTGAGCTCTATGCCGGACATTTATAAAATAATTTTACGGGTTGGATAGGAATTATCTGATGACTTTTCCAGTATACATTAAATGTTTCTTCTTATCCGTTGTATTACTGGAAGTACCGGGTTGATTATTTATTAAATATGGTTATCAATGCTCTCATTTTCGAAATAATTGTCGATCAAATACCATCACTCAAATTGACAGAATCATGTAACTGTTCTCCAGAATACGTGAAAAAAAATAATTCATCTCATGTTGATCATAATATTTATCATTTTGAGACAAAGAATATTCCAGTTCCAATTATCTCTCTTCTCTATGCTTATACTCAAATAGCTCGAAGAAATACCATCTCGCTGAGAAAAAAGACCGTCCGTTCAGTTATTGTTTTAGAGAAGTTTTGATTTAGAAAGAGAGATTGTATAACTCTGAGTGAGATGATATATTTACATGTGGTAGTTGTTCAAACAAATGTATTTATAAATATATGCTTTATTGATTTTGTAAATCTATCCCCTTCTCAATTTCTGAATTAATTTCCGGATTAACGGACATTTCCATCAAGCCGCAGTTCTTTAAAATGTATGTTAGGCAGAACAGGGCTTGCCTTGAAATATCTGCGCCTCTTCCTCACACCTTATACTTTCACAAAATCATGTTCGCCGGTTCTCACCACGAGTACAGGGCATGGAGCTTTCCGCACAACCTTCTCTGCCGTACTGCCGAATAGAATATGTTCCATACCTGTGTGTCCATGTGTAGCTATGATGATGAGGCTTATGTTTTCTTCTAAGGCGTACTGATTAATCTCATAGAATGGTTTTCCTGTTCGCACAATTTTTCGTGAACGTATTTTACCTGCGATTTCCTTTGTGATAAGGTTTTCCAATTCTTCACTGCCCCGTGTGCGCAGTTCATCTTCAATATTTGGAAATCCGATTTGACCGAAACTAAAATCAGCAGGGTAGATGGTTGGTTCCACTACGTAGAGTAGATCAATGGAAGCTTTAAACGTTTGCGCGAATGGAATAGCGTACTTCAAGGCATTCTTTGAATGCACTGAGAAATCAATCGGAACGAGTATGCGCTGGATGTGAATGGATGAATGCTGGATCGGTTTAACTCTGCTTGCCTGGATTTTCCTCTTTGGCTGCACTTTTTTTGATAACATTGGAGTCCCTTTCTCCTCGTGTCTGAAGTCGCTCTAATTGACTTTTCACTTTTGAAAGATCTTTGTCCGTCTGACGTAACCTCTGAGCAACAATTTCTGCTAATTTTAGTACAATTTTTATTCCTAACGTGTTTTTTTTGTCTATCAACTCAAAAAGATCCGGACGGAAAAAGCCGATGAGAGTGCAATCTGTTTTGCAAACGGCATTGGCCGACCGGGGCGATTCATCCAATAGTGCAAGCTCACCAAAGAAGTCTCCTTCGCCGAGCACAGCAAGTTCCTGCTCATTTCCATCTTTGCCTAAAATCGTGATCGATACTTCTCCATCCTTGACAATATACATTCCAAGTCCAGGATCACCCTGATAAAACACCGGTTCTCCTGTCCGGTATTCCCGCTTGTGAACAATCACTGCGACTTCTTTTAATTCGCGAGGTGCAAGATTTGCAAAAGCAGGGACTTTGCTTAACACTTCTTCTGTTGTGCCTTCACGGATCACACGTTGGGAAAATAAATTTTTCCAAAGTGCGTTATCAGAACTTGATTTTGAAGGTGCCATCGCCGTTTCTCCAGTGTTGTTTATCGAACAGGCGTTAACCAGTTGTGTGTATCTGCTCCGCTTTGGACAATTTTAAAAAAAGCTTGTTGAAGTATTTTTGTGACGTGTCCAGCGTGTCCAGCACCAATAATAATTTTATCGATGGAACGGATAGGTGTTATCTCCGCTGCCGTCCCGCTGAAAAACACTTCATCAGCAATATACAGCATCTCCCTTGGAATTGCCATCTCTGTGACAGCATAACCCAGTTCTTTTGCTAGTGTGATAACGGAATCGCGTGTGATGCCGGGTAAAATAGAGGAACCAAGCGGTGTCGTATAAATTGTTTTATCGCGGATGACAAAAATATTTTCCCCGCTTCCCTCACTGACCGTTCCATTGGAATCTAACGCTATGCCCTCTCCATACCCGTTAGCGATGGCTTCCATTTTAATCAATTGAGAGTTTAAATAATTACCACCGGATTTCGCCATCGTCGGTGCTGTATCAGGCGTCGGACGACGCCACGAAGATACACAGACATCGATCCCTTTCTCCAAAGCTTCTGCACCCAGATATGCCCCCCATTCCCAAACTGCGATAGAGACATCCACCGGACATCCCATGGGATTAACGCCAACGTCACCATATCCTCGGTAAACAATTGGCCGTACGTAACAAGCATTGAGTTTATTGGCGAGAATAGTTTTTTTTATCGCTTCGATTATTTGCGTTTCAGTATAAGGTATGAGTGTTCGATAAATTTTCGAGGAATCAAAGAGACGCCGAATATGCGCATCTACCCGGAAAATGGATGGTCCTTTTTTCGTTTGATAGCAGCGGATTCCTTCGAACCAGCTTGAGCCATAATGCACGACATGAGACAAGACATGAATCTTTGCATTATCCCAATCAACAAGTTTTCCATTCATCCAAATCTTTTCAACTTTTTTAACTGGCATCGTTCTTTCCGGTTTGTGAGTGAATCAGTTCTTCACCTATCTTTTCTTCTCTCATGTATTCGCTATCGTCATCTCATAAATACGATAGCGCTTATTTATTAAGCCGAGCATTGCTTCTGCTGACTTATTCATGCGATCGTTATCTTCAAGAATCCAACTTGCTTCCCCGTATTTATATCCTAATTTTCTTGCATTGATAGCAGTTTCGTAAAACAAGGCGCCGCCTGCTCCTGTATTAAGATATTCAGGTAAGACGCCTAAAACTATAACACGCACAAGATCGATTTCTTTTTTCTTCGTGTGAAGGTGATACAACCCTGGCAGCATATATCCATTCTTATTATGCCTTAATGCCATGTTAATATCAGGTAATGCTAGTGCAAATCCAATTGTCTTTCCTTCCTTTTCTGCAAAAATGACAAGTTCCGGGACAATAATCATTTTTAAATCCGCGGCAAGTGCATCGAACTCTTCATCGGTCATCGGAACTGCGCCCCAATTTTTTGCCCAGGCCCTGTTATAGACATCTTTCACCTTATCGACTTCTTCATTAAACTTTTTTGTGTTAAAAGTCCTGAACGTGATTTTGTGCCGTTCTTTTACGAGTGTATGAGCCCGATTGAATCGATCTGTATATACTTTTTTCTGATCAAGCCAATATGCATACAGGTCTTTTTCCTTTCGGAAACCGTATTTCTCGATCAAATCTGCATAGTATGGCGGATTGTAGGTCATCATGACGGTTGGACTGACATCGAACCCTTCCACGAGCAACCCGTATTCATCATTCACCGAAGGATTCGCTGGCCCGCGCATAGCTGTAACTCCATGAGCAAGCAAGTACTCCTTTGCTTTATCAAAAAGAGCATTGGCCACGGACTGATCATTGATGCATTCAAAGAATCCAAAGAATCCGATATTCTCATTATGCTCTTTATTATGATTATGATTCACAATTGCGCCGATTCTGCCAACGACTTCACCATCATGTTCAGCGAGATAGAATTCAGCATCGGCGTGTTTATAGAATGGATTTTTTTCACGATCCATTAATTTTTTCCTGTCCATCATCAAGGGAGGAACCCAGGCGGGGTAATTTTTATAAATCTTCCACAGGAACCGAATAAATGAGCGTATGTCTTGTTTTGATGAAACCTGCCTAATTTTTAATCCATCCATTGAGAACTCCATACTTCAAAAGACAAGACAAAAAAAGCCGCAGCTCTTCACTTCCGCGGCTAAAATTTTGCTATGATGTTTATCACGACCACACTGTTTTAATTGATGACACCGAATTTCTTGCCAAGACTCGCAAAAACATCGAGAATTTTATCCAGATGTTTTTGTTCATGCGTTGCCATGTAGCTTGTGCGAAGCATTTCCATCCCCGGAGGTACACCGGGACGTACAAATGCATTCACAAACACTCCCTCTTCAAAGAGCGTCTTCCACATCATTAAAACTTTTTCCATATCACCGATAATCACCGAGACAACAGCTGTGTCATGCTCACTTACTCGATATCCCATTTCTTTCAAACCGGAGCGCATCGTACGGGCATTAGAAATTAATTTATTAACACGTTCAGGTTCAGCTTCGAGAATTTCAAGGGCAGCCATAGCGGAAGCCACCGATGCCGGAGTCGGGCTCGCACTAAAAATGAGAGCAGGCGCATTATGCTTTAAATAATCGATTACTTTGTATTCTCCAACGACAAAACCACCCAGGGATGCAAATGTTTTACTGAATGTCCCCATGGTGAGATCTGTTTCCTTTTCGAGACCATAGTGGCTCGCCGTTCCTCGTCCACCTTTGCCAATGACACCAACAGCGTGGGCATCATCAACCATTATGCGTGCATTGTACTTGCGGGCAACCTTTACCATATCCGGCAAATTGACAATCTCACCCGATGTACTGAAAACGCCATCACTCACGATAAGTTTTGCCGATTCTGCCGGTAATTGTGAAAGCACATGCTCCAGATGTGCCATATCGTTATGCTTGTATCGCACGACTGAATTACCATCGGATGAATCATAGGAAGCCATTCCTGCAGCAACAAGAGTTCCGGCAACTATACTGGCATGGTTGTCCTTGTCTGAAACGACATAATCACCGTGTCCTACAAGCACAGGAATAACTCCTTGTGCTGTTTGAAACCCCGTGCTGTACAGCAGACATGCTTCTTTCCCCATAAATTTTGCAAGTCGTCCTTCAAGCTCAACATGCAAATCCAGTGTTCCTGTTAAATACCTTGAACCGGAACATCCGGTTCCGTATTTTTTCACTGCTGCAATAGCCGCTTCTTTTACTTTTGGGTGTGCGGTCAGTCCAAGGTAGTTATTAGAACCGGCCATAATTATTTTTCGCCCTTCTATCTGAACAACCGGTCCTTCACTTTCTTCAATTGCATGGAAATAGGGGTAACACCCTTTTGCTTTCACTTCATCTGCGCGCGTAAAACTCCAACACTTTTCAAAAAGATCCAATGAATTCTCCCAGGGAAATAATAAAATGATCGCAAAAATAGAAGCATTTTTGCTTCTTTGCACTTTTTTGAATATAGTTTAATATGAAAAGAAAGTCAATGAACACAACAGGTTAAGGAGAATAACGATTCATAACGTTCTTGTAACCGGCGGGACCGGTTTTATTGGAAGCCATACAGTTGCTCAATTGCTCGCAGAAGGTTTTCACGTCAGATGCATCATCCGTCCTCGCCAATTAAATTTGAGATGGCTTCAAGATTTGCCGGTTGAATTTGTAAAGTGTGATTTATTGAATCCCTCCTCGGTTCTCGAATGTCTTGAGAATATTGACTATATCATACACATTGCAGGGACTACCAAAGCAAAGCACAAAAGTGATTTCTTTACCGGGAATGTCTCGACAACAAAAAACCTTTTAGTAGCCGCAAGTCAATTAAAGCAATTGAAGAAGTTCTGTTTCATCAGCAGTTTAACCGCGGTGGGACCAAGTGCAACCGGCATCCCATTGAATGAAAATGCACTCTGCCATCCTATCACTGCGTATGGCAAATCGAAGTTAGAAGCTGAACATCTCTGTAAAAACTATTCAGAAAAGATACCAATTGTCATAATTCGTCCGCCTGCTGTATTTGGTCCCCGCGATACGGATATTCTGGAAATATTCAAATTGGTCGGTCACGGATTAAAGCCTGTGGTAGGTTCTTCTGCAAAGACTCTGAGTGTTGTGTATGCACCTGACTTGGCTCAAGGAATTATCCGAGCGACAATCGATGAGCGAACCATCGGTGAAACATACAACATCGCGGATCCGACTATATTTACTTTTGCTTCTATCATAGAGTATCTTGCCACTTTTGTAAATAAACGGACGATACATGTCCATCTTCCAAAAGGATTGGTCTACTCAATCGCTGGAATTGCACAGTTTATATCGTATTTTAGCAAAAAACCTGCAGTGCTCAATATCGAAAAAGCACGCGATCTTTTACAAGCACATTGGGTATGTGATCCGCAGAAAATTCAAGAACATATTGGCTTCCGTACTTCAACTTCAATTTTTGATGGCATGAATGAAACATTTCAATGGTACAAAAGCCAAGGCTGGCTCTGATGTTGGATTAAGGTACTGATGGTTGTCTCTGAGAAACTTTTCAAATATACTCTATTACTTGAATAACTCAACTAATCAATCATGATCATTCAACGATGAAGAACTATCTACTCGTATTTACCGGCGGGGGGATCGGAGCATGTGCTCGTTATTATCTTTCAGGTGCAGTCTACCGTATCCTTCCGATTGATTTCCCATACGGCAATCTTTTTGTCAATATTACCGGATGTTTCACTATTGGCTTATTGATGACGCTCATGGAAGAACGATTTCTTTCCGATCCTTCACTGCGAGTATTTCTTACAATTGGAATCCTCGGCGGTTTCACTACTTTTTCATCATTTAGTTTTGAAACTATCGCACTATTTCGAGATGCTGAAGTTCTTCGCGCCTCAATGAATATTGCTGCTTCTGTTTGTGGATGTTTGTCTGCTACCGTTATTGGTATGTTCATAGGTCGATTGTTTTAGGAGAAGAGAATATGAAATTGTCAGGCGAAGGAACACTCTTACGGATTTTCATCGGTGAATCTGATAAAATCAATCACACATCACTTTTTGAATCAATTGTTCTTTCGGCACGTGAGCATGGCATTGCCGGTACGACAGTCTTGCGTGGTGTAGAAGGATTTGGAGCCAAAAGCCGATATATTCATTCTGCTAAATTATTGCGTCTCTCGGAAGATTTACCCATCGTGATAGAAATTGTGGATACAGAGGAAAAAGTAAACGCATTTCTGCCTACAGTGAATGATCTCCTTGAATCTTCCGGCGGTGGTGCAATGGTTACTCTTGAAAAAGTAAATGTCATTCGCTACTCACATGGGAAAGACTGATTGCTCTCTCTTTTTTTTTCCATGGAGTACAGGGATAGATTCTGTATTATTGCGCGATCCTGTGCTGTTACTCATTCCTTCTATCTGTTGGTCAATGCATTGAAAGATAAACGATACATACAAGTATTCGCTCTCTCATTCTTCCTCTGCCTTCCGACGATCTTTTCGAGTAGGGTAGTTGCACAATCAACAAGTATTGTTTCAAAATCTAGTCGAACTATAAAAACAATATCCTGTAAAAACGAATTGCACTATCAAAAGCGCTCTGCGAGCGAGATAGAAACAGCAGCAAGTTCATGGTTCGATGTAACGTATTATCGTCTTGATCTCAATATAATAACACAATCAAATTACATTCAAGGAAAAGTCACCGTCACCGGAATCTGCAGAGACACAGCACATATTCTTACTCTCGACCTTGTGAATCAAGTGCACATAGATTCGGTGTTGATGAACGATCAGGTGATGTCCTATCGCCAAAACAACGATTGGTTCGATATTTCACTTGCACGTTCTTGTACGATCGGAGAAATTCTTTCGGTCGATATTTATTATGAGGGTGATCCATCCACAACAGGATTCGGAAGTTTTGTGTTCACTTCTCACTCAGGCGTGCCCTGGGTGCACTCACTCAGTGAACCGTATGGTGCAAAAGACTGGTGGCCCTGTAAAAATGATCCAAGCGATAAAGCGGACTCTGTAGACATTATTGTCACATGTGATTCAACATTGAAGGTTGGTTCAGAAGGCACTCTTCTTTCAGTACTCAACAATGGGAATGGAACTTCTACGTACCATTGGAAAGAGCGCTACCCGATCGCTTCCTATCTCATCTCTGTCGCCGTCACAAACTATAATCAATTTTCTAATTGGTTTAAGTATTCACCTACCGATTCGATGGAAATCCTGAACTATATACTTCCGGAACATGATTCAACTGCCCGCCAGAATCTTCCTCGGGTAGTCCCTATGCTGGCGATCTACTCCAACCTCTTTGGACTCTATCCATTTATTAAAGAAAAATACGGTCACGCGGAGATCAGCGGCGGCAGTTCGATGGAACATCAGACGATGACATCGCTCACTTCATTTCACGAGGATGTGATTTCACACGAGCTTGCCCATCAATGGTTTGGAGATATGATTACATGCAAAACCTGGTCGGATCTGTGGCTTAACGAAGGATTTGCACAGTACTGTTCAGCACTGTACCGTGAACGCCAATATGGTGTTAATTCGTACTGGACATATATAAACACGCAACTCAGTCTAGCAAAATTGGCGCAAGGCGCCATTGGCATTGCCGATACTTCCAGCGTGGGCAATCTTTTTAATTCAGCGAGAATATATTCGAAAGGTGCGATCATCTTACATATGCTTCGTCATGTAGTAGGAGACAGTATTTTTTTCCGTTCACTGTTTTCTTATGCAAACAACGCCGCTCTTAAATATTCCACAGCGACGATCAAGGATTTTCAATCTGTGTGCGAAACAGTGGCAGGGAAAAATCTGGGTTATTTCTTTCAAGAGTGGATATATGGCGATAGATTCCCGGATTATAATTATTCGTGGACATGGAAATCAATAGGTGATTCCGCTTTCCTTATACTGAGTATCGAACAAACAACTATTGGATCCACTCCTTCCTTTTATACTATGCCTATCGATATACGCATAACAACAAAGGGAATGGATACAACCATCAGTGTGTTTAATAATGCACAACAACAGATATATACAATAAAGTGCCTTAGTAAACCTTCTTCAGTGCTTCTTGACCCTGATGGATGGATTTTAAAATTTTTAACTTCGGAAAACGAGCAGCCTCCTTCGAGTTATCAGTTGGAGCAAAACTACCCGAATCCGTTCAACTTCACAACAACGATCTCCTACCAGCTTCCAAGTCGGGGACCTGTCATACTTAAAATTTTCGATATTCTCGGTCGTGAGATTTCAACGACTGTAAACGCAATCCAAACCGCGGGTGTTTATGAGGTCCAATGGAATCCACAGACTCGTGCGAGTGGAATATATATCTACCGCTTAAGCGCAGGCAATGTTCAGTTGCAGAGAAAGATGGTTTTTCTTAAATAAATTTATTCTGAACGTTCTAGAGAAAC
>Ga0182021_10003019_pt1 | contig 19793 bp, 15 predicted proteins | sample 612E3MmetaG_FD_120493 | JGI IMG/M metagenome (GOLD analysis project Ga0182021, IMG submission 120493) | Permafrost microbial communities from Stordalen Mire, Sweden - 612E3M metaG (Illumina Assembly) | ecosystem: Environmental > Terrestrial > Soil > Wetlands > Permafrost | place: Sweden... | reverse complement strand
GCTTAGGAATGGGTGTGGGAAGCCAAAGAGCAGCCATCGAAAACCCAAAGTTGGCTGAAACTTTTGCGGTTGCAAGGAAAAAAGCACCGCGCGCGTTCCTAATCGCCAACATCGGCGGAGTGCAGCTTGTACACGGATATGGCGCCAAAGAAGTGCGCAAAGCCGTAGATATGATTGGCGCAGATGCGGTTGCTATTCACCTAAATGCCCTGCAAGAAACAATTCAGCCCAACGGGCAAACAAACTTTGAGGGCATCCTCGCAAAAATCTGTGAAATCGCCGCCGAACTTTACGTACCTGTTATCGTTAAAGAGACGGGTTCAGGCATTGCTGCAGAAGATGCAAAGAAGCTTGAGGCAGCAGGCGTAAAAGGAATCGACGTCGGCGGTTTAGGTGGCACCAGCTTCGCTGCGGTAGAGTATTACCGCACGGAAAAAGAGGAACATAGCGTACAACGGTTTCTGGGGGAAGCTTTCTGGGATTGGGGCATCCCCACAGCTGCTAGCGTTGCCGAACTGACGCAAAGTGTCAAGATTCCAGTTATCGCTTCTGGCGGCATGCGCGACGGCACGGATGCCGCAAAGGCAATATCTCTTGGCGCCTGTTTATCGAGTCTTTCACACCCTGTTTTGCAGACCGCAGTAAAAGGCGTAACGGAAACGGAAAATCTGTTGTCGCTTATGATTGAAGAATTGCGGAACGTAATGTTCCTTGTGGGCGCAAAAGACGTAGAACAATTAAAGCAGAAGCCTCTAGTGGTCACAGGCAAAACAGGCAAGTGGCTCAAAAACCGAGGCTTTAACACTGAAGGTTACGCGAGAAGAGGAGCAAGTTAAAAGTGGACATTGAAAAGTTCCTCGCCGAAAAGGCACCGCTCATAGACAAAACCATCGAAAAATACGTCCCAAGAAAATACACCAAAGACGCCATTCTTTTCCAAGTTGACCCGCCCAAATACTGCTGCAATGTCGAAACCATCAACAAAGCAATTGCCGACCCTATCTGGGATATGCTGGACCGAGGCGGCAAACGTTGGCGCCCCGCACTGTTCCTGCTTATTTGTGAGGCTTTGGGCAAAGAGCAAGATTTCTGTCTTGATTTCGCGATAATCCCCGAAGTTGTGCACAATGGCACGTTGGTAATTGATGATATAGAAGACTCGTCTGAGGTTAGACGAGGAAAACCGTGCACCTACAAGATTTTTGGCATAGACATCGCGGTTAATGCAGGAAACGCCATGTATTACCTGCCTCTTGTGCCGCTGATGGAGCAGAAGGACAGGATTCCCGCCGAGCAGCTTCGGGATGTCTACGAGATTTACGTGCAGGAAATGATTAACCTCAGCATCGGACAAGGCATGGACATCGCGTGGCACCGCGGACTTGCTAACGCAGACGAAATAGACGAAAAAGACTACTTACAGATGTGTGCCTACAAAACGGGCACTCTGGCACGGATGTCAGCCAAAATCGCCTCAACTCTGTCAGGTGCTGATGGGCAGCTTGTGGTTAAGCTGGGAACCTTCGCCGAAAACATCGGCGTAGCCTTTCAAATGCAAGACGACATCCTTGACTTGACCGGCACAGAGTTTGCCAAAAAGAAAGGCGGCTTAGGACAAGACATCACCGAAGGCAAACGAACCCTAATGGTTATTCACACGCTCAAAACCGCTCAACCCAAAGACAGGAAGCGGCTCATCACGATTTTGAACATGCACACATCAGACCAGAAGCTGCGGGACGAAGCCATAGCAATCATGCAAAAGAACAAAGCTTTCGACTACGTGAAGAAGAAAGCGGACTCCATGGTGGAAGAAAGCTGGAAAGAAGTAGACAAGCTTCTCAAACCGACGGCAGGCAAGGAAAAATTAAAAGCCTTCGCGGAATTCTTGATAAAGAGAAGCATCTAACTTCACGAGCGAAAAATGTTATGCTAAGAGACAACGGGGAACTAAGAGAACTTATCAGGAAAATCGCCCTCTTAAATGCCGTTCAACACGACGGCAAAGCACAAGCAGGTCCAATCGTCGGAAAACTTTTGGGTGAAAAGGCGGAGCTTCGCAGCCAAGCCAAAGATTTAACCGCATTAATCAACGAGATTCTGTCCGAAGTCAACTGTTTGCCTGTTGACGAGCAGAAACGCATCGTCGCAGAGAAATGGCCTGAAACCCAAGAGAAAAAAGAGAAAGTTGAAGAGGAAAAACGGCTGCCCCCGCTGCCGAACGCTGCAAAGTACAAGCAGATTGTCACGCGGTTCTCTCCAAATCCAGATTGTGTTCTGCACTTGGGTTCCGCCCGGGCTATCCTGTTAAGCCACGAGTACGCCCGCCTCTACAACGGCAAATTCATCCTGCGCTTTGAAGACACCGACTCCAAAGTGAAACGACCAGGGTTAGAGTTTTACCTAATGATTCGGAACGATTTGGCGTGGCTTGGCTGCAAAGTGGATGAAGAGTATATTCAAAGTGATCGCATTCCCATTTACTACGAGTACGCGCAGAAACTTATTGCCGACGGAAACGCGTACATCTGCACATGTGTGGCCGATGAGTTCCGAAAAAAGAGTTTGAAGAGCGAACCATGTCCCTGTAGGGACCTGTCTCCCTCGGAGCAGCTTGAACGTTGGAAACTCATGTTGAACGGCGGCTACAAGGAAGGAGAAGCCGTTCTTAGGGTCAAAACTGACCTTAACCACCCGAACCCCGCCGTGAGGGATTGGCCCGCAATGCGAGTCATCGATGCAAAAAAGTACCCCCACCCCCGAGTCGGCAGCAAATACAACGCTTGGCCTCTCTACAACTTGGCAGCAGGCTTAGATGACCACTTACTTGGAATCACACACATTATCCGAGGTAAAGAACACCTTACCAACGGCGTCCGGCAAGAATACATGTACAAACACTTCGGCTGGGAATACCCTCAGGCAATCCACTACGGCAGGCTCAAGATAACGGGCGCTTTCCTCAGCAAATCCAAGATTGTAGCAGGCGTGAGAAGCGGCGAATTCACAGGCTGGGACGACCCCCGACTCGCAACGTTTGCGGCACTGCGTAAACGGGGCATAACTCCTGAAGCCATCAAGAAAATGATAATCGACGTAGGACCAAAACCAGCTGACGTTACGTTGAGCTGGGAGAATCTGTACTCTTACAACCGCAAAATCATCGACCCCCAAAGCAACCGATACTTCTTCGTAGCAGACCCAATCAAACTCGAAGTCAAAGGCTTACCAAAAACATTCAACGTGAAACTGCCGCTTCATCCTGAGCAGCCCGAGAAAGGCTTCCGGGAATACACCGTTTCACCTAACAGAGATTGCCAAGCCGCCGAGTTCTGGATACCCAAAAAAGACCTCGCAAACATGGAACCAGGGAAAATTGTGCGTTTGATGGAGTTGTTCAACGTCAAAATCGAGGTTATTGGAGCGGATTTGGTGGAGGCGGTTTTCCAGAGCGAATCCTACGAAGATATACGCAAAACTAAAGCCCAACTAATCCAATGGATACCCGTCGGCGAAGAATACCCCTGCAGCGTCGTCTTGCAAGATGCGTCGATAGTTGAGGGCTTCGCCGAAAGCGCCTGCAAAAAGTTAAAGCCAGACGCGGCAATACAGTTTGAACGATTCGGCTTCGTCCGAATAGACTCCGTACAGGAGAAACTGACGGTTTACTACTCCCACAAATAGGAAGGAAACAGATGCGAAAACAGGAAAAAGCAATAATCTGGTCAGCATACTTCGACGCAAACAAAACCCGAGTGGAAGGCAGACGCGTAGCAAAGACTCTGGCGGTGCCCGGTCCGAGAATCGTGGAAATTGAGGAAGCCACCAGCAAACTGGGCTTGGAACACGAATTGGTTCCGAACAAAGGCTACCCCAGAACGCCTTGGAGCAAGGCAGGCATGTTGCTGGTGGAGAAGCAAGGCTCAAAAGAACAGGTCATTAAGCGTATTGCCAAGCAATTGCAGAAGGCACGAAACGAAGCGCCGAAGCAATAGTGGCTATTTTTCCTGCTTTCAAGGTCTTTCAGGACTGCTTTTGGACCCCAAAAGATTCTGTCAGATACCTAGGAACATGACCAAAAAGCAGTATTCTACTGTAAATAGCTAATACTAAAGAAGAAGGATTTGGTTTAGGCTTTTGTTTCTTTGGCAGCCATCAGAACAGCGTTGATTACGCCGTCGTTGCCAGGTCGACTTGTCACTTTTGCCATGCCTAAGCTGGTTTCTATTTCTGCGCCTTTCGTGATTACTCCTCTGCGGTTGTAATCCACGTTTGCTGGGTTGCGGACAACGCGGAGGATTTCGGTTTTCTCGGTTTTGCCGGTTTTCATATCGGTTACTGAAGCGTATTTTTCTTTTAAGAGCTTGATTTTAGTGTTAGCGCCTAAGCCCCGGGTCGTCTTGCGTTTGGGTTCCCCAAGGGTTGTTTCTGCTGGGAATGTGCCCTGCTCAAACTTGCGTTTGCCGCGGCTCATTGGTTTTCTGCCGCCGGAGCGCTTCTTCTTTTGTAAGTTACCATGCCAAACTGACATTTCAATTTCCCTTTTCGGCTGTTAAATTCGAGTATTCCACTTAGAAACGTGGTTTTAAATATAAACGTATCCATTGCTAAACTTGAGGTTCAGCCTTCAACGCTTCGCCAAATATGCGTTTGAGGTCCCGTTTCAACGTTGCTTGGTCCATTGTGAGCCCGAAGTAGTCGGCGAAATAATCTGTGGTCTTCAAAACGATGCTGCGCCCACTTCGCTCCGTCGCAACCAAACCCATATCTTTGAGCAATTTTACGTGTCCGTAGGCATGTTGCCCGCGAACCTCAATAACCCGTTTTGAAGTTATTGGTTGCCTATAAGCAATGTAGCTGAGAGGCTTAAGGCGACCAGCAGAAGGCAGCGGACGATTCACCAGCCGCTTGATTAACGGCGTGAACTCGGCTTTGACCTGCATCACGTACCGCTCGTCTTTAAGCCGCAAAATCTCCAGAGCTGTGTTTCTTGCCGCGTAATCCTTGGTTAACGTCTCCATGAGTTGCTCTGCCTTCTTCTTGGAGCGGGTCGTGAGGACTGAGCATAGTTCGTTGATATCTAATGGGCGACCTGCGACGTACAACGCTGCCTCCAGAAGGACTATGTTATGAAGTTTCTTCTCTTCCGCTTCAGACAGATCCATGTTCAGAGCGACTTCGCTAGCTTGGACATTCTCAGTTGGCTGAGCCTGCTGCTGGGCTTCAGTCTGCTGAGAATGAGGTGGAGGCGCCGCTTGCAATTCAGTTGCCCCATGGATTTTTTCAGGATTCGGATTCAAGTTTGGTGGTTGGTTGTTTTCCAATCTTCAGGTTCCCCACGGTTATGTAGATTTCTTCGGTTTCCTCATCCTGCCATAATGTAACTAAACCGTCCTGCGCTAGAAACAGCAACAGTATGAATGTTCGGACAGCTTCGATCCTTGGCAGCCCCTTAGTCAGGTTTGTAAACTGGATTATGCCGGCACCTTTCACCAATTCCAAGAGGTGTGCATAGAGTTTGTCCATCTGAGATTGAAGTTCTGCCATGAACTTGTCAAACTGAGGCATCAGGTCTGAAGCTTGAGGAAGAACAGGCTGAGCAACAACGCGGTCGATGGCGGCAAGTTTTTCGCCTTTCAACACTTCATCGAGAACTGCAAGAAGATGCTGGATAGTGGTTGAGGTTAATTCATGGCGCAGAGGCAGAAATAGCGGAGGCGGCACAAAGTCTGTTGGCATCTTTGGAGGTGCTGGAGGCTCCTGCAACGTGAGTAGAAGCTTTGATTTCATGAGGTAAATTAACGCAGAAGAATCCAGGGCGACTCCGGATGCACGGAAGTCGACTTTGCCCTGATGTTCCATCTCTGAAAGGAACTGCCTGAGGAGAAAAGCGATGTTCACGTTCCACGGTGTCAGTTTTTCTATGCGGTTAATGTCGAAGAGGATGTTGATTGGAGGGCGCAGGTAGAATGGCCTTTTGGTCATTGTTTCAGTCATCGGGCTTCCTCCATAAACTTCGCTGATATGACGGCGGAAACACCGTTGCGTTCATACACACCGTAGACTTTCTGGGCTTTATTAACCATTTCAGGCTTCAATGTGACAACTACGAACTGGGTCTTTTCCGACTCCGACAAGAACAAATCCGCAAGCTTAGTTGTGTGGAAAGCATCCAAGTGAGCATCAACCTCGTCAAACACGTAGAACGAAGCAGGCGAGAAATCCTTCAACGCGAAAATGAAGGAAACGGCAGAAACGGAACGCTCCCCACCACTCGCACCACTCACAACGATGTTTGGTTTGTCGGGGAACTGTACAATCATGTCTATTCCGCCTACGAATGGCTCCTCAGGATTCTCCAACTTCAAAGTGGCGTTTCCACCGCCAGTAAGTTTGTTGAAGTATTTTGTGAGGTTTGTGTTGATTTTGTGGAATGCGTCCATGAAGACCTTGCGTTTCTTAGCTTCGATCTGGTCCATGAAAGCCACGATTGCCTGCTTTTCCCGTTCCAACTCGTTGAGCCGCAGTGACAATTCGCGGTACCGTGAGATTTGCTCGGCGTAATGGCTTAGGGCAAGCTGGTTTACGGCGCCGATGCGGTCTAATTCGAAACGCATCATTTGGATGCTAGTTTGAGCTTCTTCAACTTGCTTCACTGTTGTTTCAAGTGGTCTTTCATAGCCCAATAGCCTAAGTTGGGTTTGATACTGGGCAAGCTGCAAACGCGAAGTCTGGATACTTAACTGCAGCTGATTGCACAACTGATCTGCCTGCTCATACTCGGAATCCAGCGACCGCAATTGGACATCGATGGAGTCAATTTGAGAAGTAAACTTCTTGGAATCTTCACGTGCCGAAAGTACCGCGTTTGAAAGCTCCACTCGGGTTTTATCCTGCTCAGTCAACTCTGTTTTCAGAGTTTCCCGCTCTTGGCTAGCTTCGGCAACTTCTTTTTCTACTTTCTTCTGTTGCTGGTCGTACTTGGATATCTGGATTTTGATGTTCTGGTACCCAGTTCTCAGAACGTTATCGAACTTTGATTGCAAAGTGGACACTTCAGTCTGGATGGACCCGAGTCTCTGCCGCAGTGTGTTTGCTTCTTCTCCGATTGTTTCCCTCTTGACCTCAAGCTCTTGTATGTGGCTGACATCGGTTTTCCTCTTCAAGTCGGCAAGCTCAATCTGTAGTTTCTCGATGTTCTTTCTTACAGAGTCTCTTTCTGACTTGAACAGACTCATGTGTCCTTTTTCAATTTCGATTTCCTTTTCGATTCTGCCACGGAACTTCTCGACACGGTGTAAGCTTACTTGAGTTCGCTTGACGCTACGTTTCACGCGGATCATTTCCCGGTCCAAAGTGCCGATGGCTTCGGAGAGGCGGGTGATTTCTATTCGGGAGTGCCCGATTTCCTCTTCGAACGTTTCGATGTCGGTGCCCCGTTGGGTCAGGTGGGTTTGGAGGGCTTTGACGGCTTCATCGAGGCTGTTGATGGCGTTTTGGTTGGGGATAATCGTGGAGAAATCTATGGGAGCACGGTAATAGCCGCCTTCGAAAGCGCCCGGTTCGTAGAGGTCGCCGTTGATTGTCACTGCGCGGTATCCTTGGTTTGAGAGTGCAAACGCGGTTTTGTCGTCTGCGACAATTAATGTGTCCCCGTAAACGTATGTTACGGCTGGTTCGCTGGCTTTGTCGCATTTTACAAACGCTGAAGCAACGCCGATGACCCCTTCGCGTGCAGGTGGAGTAAAGGCTTTGGGGGTGGTTACGCCCCGAAGCGGGATAATTTTGATTCGCCCAAGCTTCATTCTTCGCAGTGTCTCAGTGCACATAAAAGCAGAATCCATGTCCCTGACTACCAAGGCATCTAGCCAACCAATTGCCGAGGCATCCAGGGCTTTCTTGAAGTTTTTATCAATCTTGATCAAATCACGAAGGCGCCCATAAACACCCGCTATGACACCTAAATCGCCAAGTTCCTCAATGCTTCGAAGTGCTTTCTCTTCAGCCGCTATAGTTTCGGCAAGCTCCCGCTGAGTCACAAACTCAATAACGGCTTCCTTGGCGGAGTTTGCGATTTTGCCGGCTTCAACAATTTCTCTCTGGGCAACTTCCCTTTGTCCTTGGCGTTTCTCGATGGTTTTCTCCAGAGCCTTAAGCTGGATTTTCTGTTCCTTTTGGACCTTGTCCAGTTCGGTTAGAGCAGTTTCTACTTCTGCGAGTGTTGCTGTGAAGCGTTCTTTTCGGGCGCTAAGCTCTCGCAGTCTGCCTGAACTGGCTTTTATGAATGTTTTGGCCTTCGTGTATTCAGACCTTAGGTACGCGAGTCGCTTGTTGTGGCTTTCGATGTGCAGCTCAATTTCGCGAGTTTTCTTACTGTTATCGCCCAAGTTGCCCCAGAGCTGAGTGGTTTCCTGCGCTAAAGAATCATGCTCCGAAGCCTTTGCGTTAATCTGAGCTTGAAGCTCCTCAAACGCGGCACGCTGCTTTCGAATGCTCAGCCGGTTCTGCTGAATCTCCTTACGCAACAATTCGTACTGCTGAAGATTGTTTTCTCGGACCCGCTTAAAACTTTCCAAGCTGGCTTGTCCAGAGCTAATTTTCGAGTTAAGCTCCGAAAGACGAGATTTCAACTCGCCGACTCGAATCTGGACTTTCATAACTTGGGATCCGCCGTCTCCAACGACTTCGGAGCTGATTCTGCGCCATTCACCCTCAACTTCCCGGCGCTTGTTTCGGTGGCCGTCGCGGATTTCCCTAAGCTTATCAACTTTGGCTTTAGCTTTTTCCGCTTGTACGGCGGCTTCTTCTGCTCTGGTCGTTAGTTGGGTGACTTCATGGCTGACTTTGATGGCTTCGAACTTTTTGATTTCATTTTGAATGAAGTTGGAACGTTGAAGTTGGTTGCGTTCCCTTTCCAAGTCGTCTAAGCGCTTTTGAACTTCGTCGATACGTCCCATGGCGGTCCGGATAGAGATATCAGCGGTTCGGAGTTTTTCTTCTGCACCTGCTTTTTCTGCGTCGTACTGACCGATGCCGACTAGGTCCTCGATTATTTTTCGCCGTTCGGGTGGAGTAATATCTGTTAACCTTGTAATGGTGCCCTGGGGGATGATATTTTGGTTCGCGCTGCCAATCCCGGCGACACCAAGAATTTCGACGATGTGCTGTCTGCTGATTCTTCTGCCGTTCAGACGGTAAACGCTTTGTCCGTTGCGGTAGACTTCTCGACCAATAGTGACAGTCGTGGTGTCTACGGGCATAATTCCGTCTGTGTTATCAAATTGTACTATGACTTTTGCCATTTTGGATTTTTCCAAATTGGCTTTTTCACTGCCGTGGAAAATTAGTTTGGAGGCGTTTTCAGCTCGTAACCGTCGGGTGCTGAGTTCGCCAAGACTAAAAAGCAAGCTGTCCATGATGTTGGTTTTGCCGCTTCCGTTAGGTCCCGTTATTGCTGTGAAGCCCTTATCTAAGTTTACTTTTACGGTTTGAGGTCCGAATGACTTGAAGCCTTTCAGCTCTATACGTTTGATGTAGGGCATTCACATTGCTCTCTATTGCTCGAAGCGTTGCAACCTGTTAGTTAAACAATTCCTTCTGCAATCTTATAAAAGCTATCACCTTAAGAACCTTTAACAGTTACGTAAGAAAAATTGAAGTAAACGGGAAAATTATTAATACAACGCTGAGAGTGATGCAATAAAAAGGTGGCGATAGAACGAGTTTTTTCAAGTTAGGCATGGACAGAATCCAAGAAGCTCTCGTGTTTGGACTGATGTTAGTGTTCATCTTCGCCATAATCTATTCAGGCATGGACTTGACATACAAAATAGGCATCGGAGTGCTAGTGTTCACGCTGATTATGGTTGCGAGCATGGCCAATCAGGCAATTAAACAACAGCAAGAACAAGAAAAGAAGAGACTGAATTAACCACGGTTAATGCAAAGTGTCTTCAAAATTATTCCACGAGTTTGTTTCTAATTTTTCTTGGTCACGATTTTGAGATAAAATTTTGGGTTAGACAAGAATTCTTCAGAGACAGCTCTCAGAACCGAGGGTCTTTGGGCTAAAGACGCTTCTTTGAAGCAGTTGATGAGGCAGTTCTTTCCGTCACACAAAGAATTATCCGGTTCGGGCAGATTCAAGTCCTGGCGATCTTTAAGATTGAACAGTTTCTGCCGCCGGTAACATGGGTAAACGTCTAGGTTACAGTCGATGGTAAGTATGGATTTACCCGCATTGCAGGGATACCGCATCGATTGCCCGTCATGTGCTCTCAGCACGTCTTTCATATAACCTGAAACGGTTGCCACGTCGGCGCCCTTCAGTTTCATTTCAAGCACTTTAGCAACCAGGTTTCTGACTCGGCGTTGAGCTTGAGCTGGTGAATCCCGCATATTTCCGCCGACGACAAAAGTGCTGTCATTAGACGAAACGTACGGATAAGACATAGCAAAAGAGATCCCTAAAGTTTCGTTGACAAAATGCACAACTTGCTCTACGTCGTCCACCTCCCAAGATTGATTGAGGAAAGTAATACCGTAAAGCTTAATCCCGCAGTCTTTCGCGGCTTTAACCGCTTTCTGGGCGGTCTCAGATATGCCAGCTAAATGTTTCGCTTCATCCCAGCGGCGCTCATCGTAGTTGTCGATGGAAATGGATAATATATCCAAACTTTTACTTAGCCGATTCATCGTAGCTTCAGAGATTGACCCGTTGGATGTTAAGGAAGTTATCATGCCTTTGCTCTTAGCGTACTCAACCGCTTCAACTAGATTCGGGTAAAGCCCAGTTTCGCCGCCATTCAAGTACAGGACGGAGAAATTGTTCTTCGCTAAAACGTCAATAGCAAACTTCAGGTCTTCAAGCGACATGTTATAGGGTTTGGAAGCCCAGATGTTGCATCGGTCAGTGCAGCGCGCGTTGCATCTGGTTGTCACTTGGATAAACGCGAATTTCAACTCACCGCGATTTCTAAGAAAGTTAGAAACCGTTGTTGCAACGGTCCGATACTGCACGGTTGCTCACTCCTGATAGAAACGGGTGTTCGGTTGCTCTTCCCGTTTGCAGTTTTTGCTGCTTCCTTTCTTTTTCAACTGCGTTTAGGTAAATTCCTTTCGTTCAAACAGAAGAAGTCCCAAAACCGCCGTCAAGATGAAATAAGCTACTATTATCGCCAAACCTTCAGGAATAGTCACATTGTAAGTAGTCAAGCTTATTCGTCCAGCATCAATTGTTGCACTGTGAGCTGGGTAGGGCACCATCAACACATTTCCTATTATTTGCGCGCCGTATGTTAAGATAAACCAAGGCTCAATTTGAACAAGTGCAGAAACCAGAGTTTGAAGGAGGTTGAACGCGAATAAGAAAAGAATTGCAGTTACTAGAATAGACATCGCGCTGCTTTTGAATATTGAACTAAAGAGGAAAGTGAATCCAAGCACGGCGATAAGATAGAACCAGGCGAAAAGCAAGGATTCCCCAAACTGGTATGGGATATTTAGTCCAAAATAGAATAAGCCGTTTCCAACCGTTATGGCCGTAAAGATTCCTAATATAATGGTGGATGCTATGAAAGCGGCAAAATATTTTCCCACATATATGGATGACCGCCTAATTGGATTTGGGATGCCAAAGTAGCCTGTTTTATTTTGGAACTCCCCGGAAATGGCGTCGCCTCCGAAGAAAATTCCTGAGAGCACTACGACGAAGGTTGTGGAGTTCCCCCACCAACTAGAGTAAAACGAAAGAGGCCCGGAAGAAACGAATGCCGCTGGGCGATAGTAACCCACTAAAATCGTTAGCAGCGCACTGATGAGGATAGTTATTGCTAGAAGTATAAAGAAACGTCGGGAGCGGAAGTAATCGAGGAATGTGTACTTGGTTATTATGCCGACTTGTGTCATACTACTGGGGACGATGTTGCCTGATACAGTTTGTGTTTGGGTCATATCTATCACAACGTTGCTGTTATCAACTTTAGATAAGCATCTTCTAGCTCAGATGCAGAAGGCTTGTAACTAATCACTCCGATGTTTAGCCGAACTAAGTCGCTGAGAAGCCGTTCTTGAATATCTGAACCTCCGCTGAACCTGAGGATAAAAGTCTTTTCGTCCTTCTTATCGGCCCCAATTACGTCAGGAAGCCGGGCAATCGTGTTAACGAGCACTGTCTCATCTATAGGTCTTTGCAGTCCAACTTCAACCACGTTTCCGCCTCCAGAAAACTTGGCTGTCACGTTCGGAATAGTATCATAAACGATTAGTTTGCCGTGGTCAATCATTGCGACTTCGTCGCATATCTCGGAAACTTCGCTTAGCATATGAGAACTCATGAAAATTAGTCGTTTCTTGCTTTTGAGTGACTTCACTATTTCGCGAACCTCGCTCATGCCCCTCGGGTCGAGACCTGTTGACGGCTCATCCAGAAGTAGAATGCTTGGGTTACTCAACAAAGCGGAAGCAATACAAATTCTCTGTTTCATGCCTTTGGAGAATTTGCCGACCCGTTTGTCGATCCATTCTTCCATGCGGACTTCTGCGACGGCTTCCTCAATTCTCTTTTTGCGCTCCGCAGCTGGCACGCCCCTAATCTCAGCAATCATCGACAACCCCTCTCTTGGAGTCAAAGAAGGGTAAATCTCAGGGGTTTCAATCAAAGTGCCAACAGAAGCTAAAGCTTCTTTCTTGTTCGTGTGCACGTTTACCCCGTTAATTAGCGCCTGTCCAGAGGAAGATCGAATCAGGTCTGTAAACATTTTGAGCGTAGTCGTTTTTCCCGCGCCGTTTGGGCCGAGGAATCCAACGCATTTTGAGCCTTCGATTTTCAGGTTTAGATTTGAGACGGCGGTGAAAACGCCGAATTTCTTGGTTAGATTCACGGCTTCAACGGATGGGTTTGTCACGGCGACCACTTACCTCTTTGACTCATCTAAATCCTCTATTTCTACCTTGTCATCATCCTTCTGAACACTGGCACCGCAATTGCAGTCATGATTGCTCCGAACGCTATAAGTATGATGATTTCGGTGGAGATTGCTGACACACCCGCGCCTAACACCATAACTTTGCGCATCGCGTCCGCCGCGTAAGTTAACGGCATGAATTTGGCTATGTCCTGCATGTACCAGGGCATGGTCTGTATGGGGAAGAAGACGCCGCTGAGGAACATCATCGGGAACATCAAAGTCATCATGAGCATCTGCGCGGTTTCCTGGTCTTTTGTGAAGGAAGTTATGACTATGCCTAAGCCGACGAAGCTGAATACACCTAAGAGCAGAAGTGCAAAGACAAGCAATATGCTGCCTTGTATGGCTACTCCGAACAAGCCAATTGCCAGCACCAGAATGATGACCCCTTGAAGGAGACCGCGGGCGGTTTGGCCCAGAGTTTTTCCTAATATGATGGATAACCTGTTAATCGGGGCAACCATCATACCGTCCATGGTGCCTACTTCTTTCTCCTGTGAAATCGCTACGGGGAGCCCAGTCATGACGCTCATCATCACCGTCATAGCCATAATGCCTGGAGCAACGAAATCGAAGTAGTTTGTTGTTCCTGAAACCACGCCCTGCAATTGAAGATTGTAAGGATTAACTACCGCCAAAGTGTTCGTTTGGTTGGGGCTTATTCTCTGAACGTTTGATTGCGCAAGCGCAATGTTCAAGGTTTCAACATACAATTGGCTGTAGCCATTAATCTGGGCAGATATCTGCAGGTTAGAGTTGTCCGTTATGATGATGACTGTGCCTTGCTGTCCAGATAGGATGCTTTGGGAGAAGTTACTCGGAATCACGATACCTCCTTCAAGGTTGCCCTTCTGAACCATGTCTCTTATGTCAGCCATCGTCGTAACATTCGAAAACGCAAGGTAATGCGTCTGGTTGTTCATTTGCTGCAAACCCATTATGAATGTCTGGCTTGGAATAGTTGAGTTGTTGAAACCCGAATCTTCATTCACTATGCCAACAGGTAAGTTGGCGCCTGTGCCTCCGTTGGATGGGTAAATGAAGCCAACCATCACCATCATGAACAGCGGCATCACGATAAGCAGAACCAATCCTAACCGGTTCCGGAACAATTCCGTGAGGTCTTTCCAAGCAATTCGCATACTATGTGAAAACAATGTATTTGCGCCCATATCTATCACCTTATTCTCCCTTGCTGTGGAGCACCAAAGCGCCTATGCTCCTGAGTAATTTTTTGGTCAGCGCTATCCCGCACTTGATGACCAGTGATGTGTAAGAAAACGTCCTCAAGCGAAGGCTGAAGATTCTGCATAGAACTAATCTTCCCATTCATCTTCCGGACTTTATCAATAACCGAATCGAAAGCTTCCGAACCATGAACAATAATCCTTAGATTTAGCGTGTTTTCCTGGGTAACAGCATCGACGCAGTCAAGCTCCCGAAGAGCATTGATTAATTCAGGGGAGAGATTCGAAATTTCCAAGCTTATTATTGTTGTATCCGCTCCCGAAATTGTCTTTTTCAGATTGGCTGAAGTATCAAGCGCCACGATTTTGCCGTGATCTACGATGGCTATTCGGTCGCACAAGAGATCGGCGTCAACCATCATATGGGTTGTTATCATCACGGTGGTGCCGTTTTCCCGATTGAGCTTCTTGATGAAATCTCGGATTTCCACTGAAGACTGAGGGTCCAAACCCAAAGTGGGTTCATCCAAAAACAGCACTTGCGGTCTGTTAAGCAACGCCCGAATAACATTCATTCTTTGCCGCATGCCTGTCGAGAAAGTTCCTACCTGAGCATTCTTCCATTTTGTCAGCTGGACTAATTCAAGAAGTTCGTCGATTCGTTTACTCATAACGTCTTTTGGAAGGTTGAAGAGGCTGCCAAAAAACCACAAGTTTTCTTTGGCTGTGAGACGGTTGTACATTATCATCTTTTCGGAAACGATGCCGATTAGTTTGCGGACTTCGTTGTCGTCTTTGGCTATGTCGAAGCCGCCGATTGTTGCAGTCCCCTTTGTGGGTCTGGCCAGAGTGGACAGCATGCGCAGGGTAGTACTTTTTCCCGCGCCGTTAGGACCTAGTAACCCGAAGATTTCGCCTTTTTTCACATCGAAACTGATGTCATCTACGGCGGTGAATTTGTTGAACATTTTTGTGAGGTTCTTGACTTCAATTATCGACTCGTTAGACATTTTGGGACGACCTAATCGTAATATTATTCAGTGCAATATATCTTGGTAAAATATAAGTATTGCTGACGTTTACTATAGAGTTTGAAAGGCACATTCACATGGAAACGGAAGAGAAGACAACCTCAAACTGGATGAAAGAAGCGCAGAAAGGCTACATACGCATGGGAGTCCTCATCCTTCTCAACAAAAAGCCGTCCCACGGCTATGAAATAATGAAAGAAATAAAAGACCGAACAAAAGGTTTCTGGAGCCCCACCCCAGGCGGCGTCTACCCAATCCTACGTGACCTAGAAAAATCAGAGTACATAAAAGGAGAATGGCAAATTCAAAATAACCGCAAACTCAAAGTTTACAAAATGACCGAGTCAGGCAACCTCATCTTGAAACGCGCCATCGTAAAGCAAGCCGAAATCACCGATAACATAGGCGTGCTCTTTCGAGAATTTGCCAGAGACGTACTCAACATCGAAACTGAAAAAGCACCTGCACCCAACATACCCTCCTTCTTTTCATCTTTCCTTGACGACAAAATAGACCCAAAAGAAAACGTCAAGGCCTTAGAGCATGACCGAAAGCACATTCGAGAAACCGTTAAGATGATGCAACAGCGACTAGAGCTTATCGACGCAAGAATTGCGGAAATCAAAAGAAACGAAAAAGAAAAAAAAGAACCAAACAAGGCCGCTTAAGGCTGCTGTCTTGGACTCAGCACATCTTTGAAATCCGGGTTTACCCCGCCATGTTTTTCTTGGATTGTTCTGTTAATTCTTAACCAGTCATCAAGAATCGTCGACCACATCTCGCTGGTCACAACCCGTTTAGTAACGTACTCCTTCATTGGGCCTTCCCGCTTGATTAAACGCTGATGCCAATCAACAGTGATTAAACCGCCACGGCGCAGATGCTGCAAATTCTGCAGAACCTGATCAGAGTCGACTGGGTAACTTAAACTTCCTGACAAATCCTCAAGCAGCGAGTCGAATGAGATTTCACTTTCGGAACGCAAACAAACCACCGCAACAATGTCCTGTACGAGCCTTGCGTTTCTGCTTAAGTAAAGCGTTTTTCTTTTCGGAACCAATACTTGTTCAATTCTGAATGCATGTCGACTATAGAACCATTTCTTTACCACTTCTGCTAGGAACAGGTAGGCGACAATCATCAGCGCCAGAGCGATATAGAACGCGGGTGGAAGAGGTTCAAACTGGAACAGTCGACCCAATTCAGTATATGGGATTATTATGGCTGCAGCAACAACTGAGAGGCAGCTGACTACTAAGTACTTTCCAGGCTTGCTCTTCCAGAACGGAGACTGCCTCGTCCTAATTACAAACACTACCAGGGTTTGCGTGCAAAGCGACTCGACGAACCATGCAGTTTGAAACAGCGGCACACTCGCATTGAAAATTAACAGCATTATGAAAAATGTTGCATAATCAAAAATGGAACTAATTGGACCTTCCACAACCATGAAATTTCTAATGAAAGATATGTCCCATCTCTTTGGGCGCTCGATATATTCGTCATCAATGTTATCTGTAGTTATGGTTGCTTGGGAAAGCGTGTACAAAAGATTGTTTAGCAAAATCTGAATAGGCAACATAGGAAGGAAAGGCAAAAATAGCGACGCCCCTGCGACACTAAACATGTTGCCAAAGTTTGAGCTAATCCCCATCATTACATACTTCATGGTGTTACCAAAGGTCTTTCTTCCTTCGATCACACCTTCTGCCAGTACAGTCAAGTCATTTTCTACAAGGATAATGTCAGCAGATTCTTTGGCGACATCTACAGCGTTGTTAACAGAAACACCAACGTCAGAGGTTTTCAAGGAAGGAGCATCGTTGATGCCGTCGCCCATGAAACCAACGACGTGACCGTTGCTCTTCAACAAATTAATTATTCGGTCTTTTTGCACTGGAGTTACACGTGCGAACACATTGGCATCTTCCACAACTCGGGCCAACGCGTCATCGTGCATCTGGGTAATTTCGCTTCCAAGAACGACCCCTTTAATCTCGAAGCCAAGTTGCTCACAAACTTTTCTAGTAACTAGCTCATTGTCGCCGGTTAAGATCTTGAGCTCTATCCCTTCTTTAGCGAGAAGCCGCAACGATTCTTTTGCCGTCTCTTTAGGAGGGTCAAGGAAAGCAACGAAACCAAGAAACACCATATCGTTCTCATCGTTAACTGAGTAAACGGCTTTCTCTTCACTGAGTTTTTTGTAGGATACACCTAGAGCTCTTAAGCCTTCGGAACTCAGGTCAAAGTACTTTTGCTCAATTCTTTTTCGCAATTCTTCGCTGATATCTTGTGCTACACCGCCGATTTCGCAATAGGACGAAACTTTCAGAATCTCTTCAGGAGCGCCCTTTGCTATAAGAAATCTTTGATTTTCTTTTTCAACTACAACAGAGACACGTCTTCGCACAAAGTCGAAAGGAACTTCATCAATTTTCTGGAAACCTTCAATGTTAGTTTCCTTGTGAACAAGGATTGCGTCATCAAGAGGACTTTTTAACCCAGTCTGATAGTAACTATTTAAATAAGAATACAAAAGCACTTTATCGTTATTGTTGCCCTCCGAATCGACATGCAACAAGAGCGATATGCGATTTTCTGTCAGGGTTCCCGTTTTGTCTGTACACAGAACGTTCATGCTACCAAAGTTTTCAATTGAAGGCAAGTGCTTCACTATGACCCCTTTTTTCGACATGTTTATCGCGCCTTTCGAAAGATTCATTGTAATAATCATCGGTAGAAGCTCAGGAGTCAATCCTACTGCAAGGGCTGCTGCGAATAATAGCGATTCAACTATTCCGTGCTTGAATAGGGCAAGCACTATGAAAACGAAGACAATTAGGACGAAGGTGACTTGCATTATAAGATAGCTGAATCCTTTAACGCCTCTTTCGAATTCTGTTTCCGGCGGTCTTGCAACAAGTTTCTTGGCGATTTTTCCATATTCAGTTGCGCCACCAGTTTTGACTGCAACTGCCGTGGCTGACCCGCTCACCACTGATGTGCCCATGAATAGGTAATTGTTCCATTCTGTGATAGAACCAGAGGACAAATTCACCGATACGAGAGGAGCCGCATTTTTTTCAACAGGAAATGATTCCCCCGTAAGAGAACTTTGATTGATGAAAAGGTCTTTTGCGTTAATTATTCTTGCGTCAGCAGGCGCGATATCTCCTGCTGAAAGAAGGATAATGTCGCCTGGAACTATTTCAGAAAGTTTTACTTCCTTCTTGATGTTGTCGCGAATTACCGTGGCTGTGGTTGCGACTTTTTCCTTGAGTAGTTCAGCAGCGTTTTCCGCTTTGGATTCCTGATAGTGATCTATGCTAACGCTAATTATGACGATTACAAAAATTATAGTAAAATCGGGAATATCGCCTTGAGTGGCAGCAATCCCCGCGGCAAACAAAAGTATCAAGATTAATGGGCTTTTGAAGTGCAGAAGAAAACTTACAATGCCGGCGCGTTTCTGTTTTCTCGCTAGCTCATTTGTACCGTAAATCTCCAAACGATGTGCCGCTTCTTGTGAACTGAGACCCTGAGATGAAGTCCCCATGCGAGAAATTAATTCGTCTGTTGGCAGAGTCAAAACTTCCTCTCCGGTCAGAGGAAGTTGCGCTGAAGGTACGTTTTCCTTTACGGTGAATATTTCGGGATTGTGATGGCGATTTTTATCTGCCGTAGCCGTTCGTCTCCGCAAACACACTTTTTAGCTTAGAGGTAATAGTTTAAGGATAGAGCATGTATCGTTCTTAAAATGGTTTCTTAGACGCCATCTAAGCTTGTTTTTAAAATGCTTTAAGAGTTGAAGGCGTTTGCAGTATCATTAGATTGATTAATGAGGTTTGGAACATAGTCAGCGAAGCGTACTAAGGCTAAATGGAGGATTCGAAGTGAATTTAGAAAAAACGTTTGTTATGCTAAAACCTTCCACAGTAGCCAGAGCGATTATTGGGAAAATAATCAGCCGAATAGAAGACAAAGGCCTCAAAATCGTCGCCATGAAACTGACATGTGTAACCAAAGAAAAAGCCGCAGAGCTGTATGCTGTCCGCAAAGGAAAACCATTCTACGATTCACTGATACAGTTCATAACTTCGGGACCAGTCGTCGTCATGGTCATTGAAGGAGATGAAGCGGTGAAGGTCGTCAGGAAATTCATCGGCGCCACCAACGCCAAAGAAGCTGAAGCAGGAACGATAAGGGGCGATTTCGCGTTGAGCAACCAGAAAAACGCCATCCACGCTTCCGATTCGGTGGAAAATGCAAAAACAGAGATGATGATATTCTTCACGCCAGATGAAACTCTCAGCTACAAACGCGCTGACGATAACTGGGTTTATTGACTAATTCACTAACTTTTACTAAAAAGACAAGCTGAATCGGTTTGTGGTGCTCTGGCCGAGACTTGGATTTCAAGTTTAGTTCCCTCCCTCAGAAGTTTGATTAGAAATAACATTTGGAGAAGCTGAACGGTCTGCAGAGCTGGTCATATGCTTCAGCTTTACGTATTCTTCTATTACTTGTTCAGGGTCCACTCCCGTATCTTCAAAGGCTCTGGCCAATGCGGATTTGAGGATTCTGAATTTGTTTTCTACACCTGCCCT
>Ga0182021_10003018_pt1 | contig 19793 bp, 18 predicted proteins | sample 612E3MmetaG_FD_120493 | JGI IMG/M metagenome (GOLD analysis project Ga0182021, IMG submission 120493) | Permafrost microbial communities from Stordalen Mire, Sweden - 612E3M metaG (Illumina Assembly) | ecosystem: Environmental > Terrestrial > Soil > Wetlands > Permafrost | place: Sweden... | reverse complement strand
GCCGACGCGCTGCGTTTCTACATGGAGTTCCACAGCCGCTACGACGGCTTCTACGGCGCCTTCATCCATGACCCGCTCGCCTTGGCCACGGCACTCGATCCGACGCTCGTCCGCACCGAGGCAGTGACCGTGGATGTCGAGCTGGCCGGACGCCTCACCACCGGCGAGACCGTGGCGGACTGGCGCCGCGTGTGGGGCAGGCCACCGAACGTGGACGTGGCCGTCGAGGCGGAGATCGACCGCTTCTTCGACCGCTTCGTCGAGCGGGTCGGGGCTCTTGCCGCGGGGCGGACCTAGCGGCGCCGGGCGTGGCACGCGGCCTGTGCGCCTGAGAGGGGCTGCCCGAACGAAAATCGTGCGCTCCGGCCCGCCCGGGCGATCGAGTCCTGGGCATGCGTGGCGGGACACGATTGCGCCGCTACCACTTTGGATTGGCGCCCCAGCCGCGAACCTGCCAAGCTTTCGGCGCGCGGCACCCGCTTCATCCGACCTGGCCGCGTTCCGCAGAGGAGAGCAGGAGAGATGGGCCTTCTGAGGCGCTGGGTAGCTCGCCAGTTCACGACCCGGGTCATCGTGTTGATGCCAGTCGCAATCGCCATCAACATCGTCCTGGGTTACACGGTTCAGAGCGTTCTCAAGCTCCCGATATACGTCGACTCGATCGGCACGATCCTGGTCGGCGTCCTGGCCGGCCCGCTCGCCGGTGCGCTAACCGGGATCCTCTCGAACCTGATCTGGCAGTACGCGCCAATCATCGGCGGCTCCAACATCGGCCCGTTCGCGGTCACCGCCGGGGTCATCGGCTTCATGGCCGGCATCTGGGGCTACCTCGGCGTCTTCCGCTCGCGTCCGGCGACGGGGTTGCGTCTGGCCGTGCCTGCCGCGATAGCCGTAGCCGTTATCGCCGTCCTGGCGGCGCGCATGTATACGATTCCCCAGTACACGGACCCGAACGTCGGGGGCTACCCGAGCTGGGTGTATGCCGCGATCGTGGCCATCGGCGTCGTCGCCGCCGTGGCCGTCGCCGGGTTTATCTACGTGCGCCGGGACGCGGCCGGAGCCTGGGTGGCCGTGGCCGGTGCCTTGACCGGTATCGTCGCGGCCATCGTCTCGGCTCCCATTGCGGCGGTCGTATATGGCGGCGTGACCGGCTCGGGCACCGACGTGATCGTCGCCGCCCTGCGGCAAGGAGGCGCCGACGTCTACAACTCGTCGCTCGGGCAGGGGCTGTTCAGCGACCCGATCGACAAGACGATCACGTGCTTCGTCGTCTTCGTGATCCTGAGCGGCATGTCCACTCGCTTCCTGGCCCGCTTTCCGCTCGGCGAGCGTCTCATTGGCAGAGCCGAGGACGGCGATTCGCGGCCACGTGACGCTGTCTGACGCGGTCGGCTCGATCTGGCTTCCCGATCGGTGACCGGCTCGGCCGCATCGGCTGAGGCGTCCCGGGACGCCCCGTCGACCATGCCCGATTTCGCCCGGCGGATTCCGGTCGGGCGCTATCGTGGCCTGCACCCGGTCACGAAGGCCATTCTGGCCATGGTCGGGGCGATAGTCGCTCTTGGTGTGCGCGGCTGGACGGGACCCGCCGTCGTCCTGGCGGCCGTGGTGCTGAGCGGGGCTCTGGCCGGAGTCTTGCGGCGGATGGCCCTCTTCGCTCTGGCCACTATCCCGCTCGTGGTCTCGATCCTCCTCGTAAACACGTTTCTCTATCCGAATGCGCGAGACGCCATCGTCACCGTTGGGCCGCTGTCGCCGACGTGGACCGGCGCCACGGCCGCGCTCCAGGCAACGATGCGGGTGGTCGCGTTTGGCATGTCGGCGGCGGTCTTCGCCCTCACAACGCCGATCGACGATCTTCTGACGGAACTCGAGCGACGCGGGCTGGGGCGGCGTGGGGCGTTTGTCGTCGGTTCGGCGCTTGGGGCGATCCCGCGCATGGTCGAGCGCGCCCGCGAGGTGGTCGATGCCCAGCGGGCGCGCGGTCTGGATACTGAAGGCGGCCCGTGGCGGCGTTTCAAGGGGCTCGTGCCGCTGCTGGGCCCGGTCATCCTGGGTGCTTTGGGCGAGGTCGAGGAGCGGACGATGGCGCTCGAGGCCAGGGCGTTCACGGCTCCGGGGCGCCGCACGCTGCTGCGACGGCTGCCGGACTCGCGGCGGCAGCAGCTGGCGCGCTGGCTACTGCTGCTTGGGTCGATCTGCCTGGTGGTGGTGTCGCTCTCCGGCGTGGTGAAGCTGCCGTGAGTGCCGGCCTGGTCCTGGCGGGCGTCAGCTATCGATACGCAGGCGCGTTGGGGGCGGCGCTGGCGGCGGTCGATCTGCGGCTCGAGCCCGGTCGCGTGGTCGGCGTGGCGGGGGCCAACGAATCGGGCAAGTCGACGCTCTGCCTGGTTGTCGCCGGGCTCGCGCCGAGCGTGATCGGCGGGCGGCTGGACGGCTCGGTCCGGATCGACGGCGTCGAGACGGCTGCGACGCGACCGCATGAGCTGGCCCAGCGCTGCGGGCTGCTGTTCCAGAACGCATCCACGCAACTCTCGAACACGACGGCCACGGTCCTCGAGGAGGTCGCGTTCGGGCCGTGCAACCTGGGCCTGCCGGCCGCGGAGGTGGTGGAGCGGGTCTGGTGGGCCCTGCGCGCGGTTGGGATCGAGCCGCTGGCGCCGCGCGACCCGGCCCGACTCTCGGGCGGGCAGGGTCAACTGGTGGCGCTTGCCTCTGTTCTGGCGCTGCGGCCGAGCTATCTGGTCCTCGATGAGCCGACGAGCGAGCTCGATCCGGCCGGGACCCGGCTCGTAGCCGAGGCGCTGGCGCGGATCGCCGGCGAGACGGGAGCGGGCATCCTGCTCGTCGAGCACAAGACAGAGGTTCTGGCGCACATCGCCGACGATGTCGTCGTGCTCGAGCGCGGGACCGTTGCGCTGTCGGGCCCGGCGGCGGAGGTTCTTGCCGATCCGCGGCTGGTGGAGTTGGGCGTCGAGCCTCCGGCACAGGTGCGGCTGGAGCGCGCCGTCCGAGCCGCCGGTCTCGAATGGTCGGCCGCGCTGGCGGAGGCGATCGAATGACCGCCGCCGGTTCGCCCGCCGGCTCGGCCGCCTGGGGTTCGACCGCCGCCGTGCCTTCGATCGAATTGGAGGTCGTCTCGTTCGCCTACCCCGACGGCACCCGGGCGCTGAGCGACGTCGGCCTTCGGATCGAGGCCGGCGAGTCGGTCGCGATCGTCGGCCAGAACGGTTCGGGCAAATCGACGCTGGTGCGGCACCTCAACGGCCTGCTTCGACCCACCGCCGGGCGCGTGCTGTTGGACGGGCGCGACGTCCGGCGGATCCATGTGGCGCGGCTGGCCGGTCTGGTCGGGCTGGCGTTCCAGAACCCCGATCGCCAGCTCTTCGCCAGCCGCGTCTCGGCGGAAGTTGCCTTCGGGCCGCGCAATCTCGGAATTCGTGGGCCCGAGCTGGACGAGCGGGTGCAGGCTGCCCTCGCCGACACGGGGCTCGGCGCGGAGGCCGCGACCAACCCGTACGACCTCGGCTACTCGCGCCGCAAGCTGCTGGCCCTGGCATCGGTCCTGGCCATGCGGACGCCGATCCTGGTCCTCGACGAGCCCACCACGGGGCAGGATGCGCGGGGAGTGGCACGGGTCCGCGACGTGGTGGCTCGGGCGGCCGGCGAGGGTCGGACCGTGATCGCGATTAGCCACGACATGCGCTTCGTGGCGGAGTCGTTCCGGCGTGTGGTGGTAATGCGTGAGGGCCGCGTGGTGCTGGCCGGGGCGCCGGACGTGGTGTTCGGCGAGGCCGCGTGGCCGGAGCTCGGGGCCGCGTATCTGGAGCCGCCACTCGCCGCCGTGGCGGGCGCGCGGCTGGGCCTGGGCGCCACGCCGACGGAGAGCGCCTTCGTGACGGCGGTGGGGCGGCGGCGAGGCGGTGCGACGGCGGGCGGAGCTGGTGCCGAATAGTCAGTGAGCGCCGACAAAGCCGCGGCGCCGTCCCACCCGGCGCGGCCACGGAACGGGTAGCCTAGGGCCATGCGCGTACTCGTCCTGAACCCCGGTTCCAGCTCACTCAAGTCGAGCGTCGTCGAGTCGTCGGACGGCCTGGCGGCGCGCCCCGACCCGGCCGACCCGATGGCCTCGGTTCATGCCCGCCCCACGGTGAAGGCGGCGCCGCCACCGATTGCGCAGGCGGACATCGACTGGGGCGTGGACGCCACGGCCGACAGCGACCCGGCCGACGACTTTCGCCGTCTGCTCGGCCGCATCGAGGCCGAAGGCGCCGCGGCCGACTCGCTGGGTGCCGTCGGCTATCGCGTCGTCCACGGCGGCAGTCGCTTCCGGCAAGCGGTGCTCGTGACGCCCAAGGTGATCGAGGAGATCGACGAGCTGCGCAGTCTGGCGCCGCTCCACAACGGCGTCGCCGTGGCGACGATGAAGGCCGGTCTGGCTGCCCTCCCGCGCCTGCCCCACGTCGCGGTCTTCGACACCGCCTTCCATGCCACGCTGCCCGAGGACGCGTACCGATACGCCGTCCCCGAGCGCTGGTATCGGGATTGGGGCGTTCGACGCTACGGCTTCCACGGCATGTCCGTGGAGTGGTCGGTCGAGCGCACGGCGCAGCTCCTCGCGAGCCCCGTCGCGACCCTGCGCCTGGTGGTGGCTCACCTCGGCAGCGGCTGTTCCGTCACTGCGACGGACGGCGGGCAGTCTGCCGCCACCTCCATGGGCATGACGCCGCTGGAGGGCCTGATGATGGGCACCCGGAGCGGCTCGATCGATCCGGGCATCCTCTTCTACCTGCTTCGAAACCGCCGGCTCGACGGCGACGAGCTCGAAGATCAGCTCGACCATCATTCGGGGCTGCTCGGCGTTTCGGGCGCGACCTCCGACATCCGCGAACTGCTGGCGAAGGAAGCCTCCGGCGACGAGCGGGCGGCGCTCGCGCTCCAGATGTTCGTGCGCCGCGCGGCCGAATGCATCGCTGCGGCGGCTACCTCATTGCCGGTTCTGGACGGCATCGTCTTCACCGGCGGGATCGGCGAGCACGCCGCGGGGATCAGGTCGCGCATCGTGGCCCGGCTAACGTCCATCGGCGTCGAGCCGATCGCCGACCTGCCCACGCTCTCGGATACCGTGATCAGCTCGCGAGGCAGTTCACCGGCGGTGCTGCGGATCGAGGCGCGCGAGGATCTGGTGGTGGCGGGGGCCGTCGCCCAGCTGGTCGTGGTCGGCCGATCCCGGGACTAGCCGCCGCCGCCGGGGCCCTATAGCTCGCCGGAGAGCTGGGCGAAGGCCCGCACCAGCGCCTGTCGTGCCGCGGTGGCGGGGAAGGGCGCCAGCGGCAGGGCGTCCATGATCGAGCCGCCGTCGAAGTGGACGCGGCGAGCCAGCTCGGCCAGGGCCGAGAGGTCGGCCAGCTGCCCCTCGACGAAGGAGCGCTCCACAACGTCCCCGTGACCCGGCACGACCGGCCCATGCGTCACGTCCAGCATCCGGCCGACGGTGCCGGGCCAGTCCAGCGGGTACGAGTCTTCGAACGAGGGCGGGCCGCCCTGCTCGATCAGATCGCCGGCGAAGACCACGTGCGCGTCGGGCACAACTACGATCACGTCGTTGTCGGTGTGGCCGCGGCCAAAGTGGGTGAGCGTCACGGGTCGATCGCCGAGCTCCAGCCCCACGCTCTCGCGGAACGTCTTGTTCGGGGGCGTCACGCGCGTCTCGACGTATTCCGGCGCGACCTCGGGCATTGCGGCAGCCAGCGCGACCTGCGCGGTTCGACTGTCCTCTCGCAACCGTGTGGCGCACCGCTCGTGGCCCCAGATCTCGCCCGGGACGAAGGCGAAGTTGCCAAACGTGTGGTCGAAGTGGTGATGAGTGTTCACGACTCGCAGCCGATTCGAAGTCACCCAGCTGATCTCGTCCATCAGCTCGCGGCCCTGTCGCTCCGAGCTCCGAGTGTCGATCACCAGCGAGTCGGAGTCGCCGATGACCAGCCCGATCGTGACGTTGAAGTCGGAGTAGCGACGGACGAAGACGCGGTCGGCGATCTCGCGCCACATCCGATTCGCGCGGGTCGCAGCCGGACTGACGTAGTAGCTCATCGGCTCACCGCGGGTGGCCGGACAGGCAAACGCCAGGGGTCGACGCGTCGACACTAGCCCGCATGGATCGCTCCGTTGAGATGCCCTCGCCAGAGATGGGTCGCCAGGACCGCCGGCGGTCCTGGCGACGATGGATCGAGAGGGACGGATACTCGCGGCTCTCGCTCGTGTTGCCGAACCTTCGACCAAAGATACGCTGCCGGCGCCGCGAGAAAGCGTCCGCAGGGGCGCTCACCGCCTCGCGGCTGGACCGGGTCAGCCCTGGCCCGCGCCGGAAGCCGAAGCCGAGACCGAGCCGCCGGACTCGGCCTTCTCCGCCGCTTCGTCCGCCAGGGCGTGCGCGACAGTGTCGAGCGAGAGCAGGGCGCACTTGAGGCGAGCCGGGCTGATCTCGATCCCGATCAGCTCGAGCACGTCGTCGGGCGTCATGGCCTCGACCTCCTCGACGGTCTTGCCCTTGATCTCGTCGGTCAGGAGCGAAGCGCTGGCCTGGCTGATGGCGCAACCTCGGCCGGTGAAGGCCACCTCTCGCACCACGCCGTCTTCGACGCGGAGCATCATCGTGATCCGGTCGCCGCAGAGCGGGTTCGAGCCCTCGTAGCTGGCAGTGGGCGCTTCGAGGACGCCGAAGTTGTGGGGGTGCCGGTAGTGTTCGAGGATGTAGTCGCGGTAGAGGTCGTCCATCGGGTCGAGGATACGCCTAGCGGTCGAAGATGCGCGCGACCTCGCGCAGGCCGACGGCCAGGGCGTCGATCTCCTCGGGGACGGTGTAGACGTTGAAGCTGGCCCTGGCCGTGGCGGCCAGGTCGAACCGCTCGTGGAGCGGCATCGTGCAGTGGTGGCCGGCGCGGACGCAGATGCCGGAGCGGTCGAGTATCTGAGCCACGTCGTGGGGGTGGATGCCCGGCAGGTTGAACGAGACGACTCCGCCTCGAAGCTCCGCGGCCGGGCCGTACAGCTCGATGCCGGGGACCTCGCGCGGCAAGACTTCCAGGGCGTAGCGGGCCAGCTCCTGCTCGTGGGCTCGCACCGCTTCCATGCCCAGGCCCATGAGATAGTCCGCGGCCGCGCCCATCCCGATCTGCGCGGCAATGTCCGGCGTTCCGGCCTCGAACTTGTAGGGGATCTCGTTCCATTCGGAGCGGCGCAGATGAACCTCGCGGATCATGTCGCCGCCGGCCATGAACGGCGGCATCGCCTCGAGCAGCTCGCGGCGAGCCCACAGCGCCCCCGAGCCCGTGGGCCCGAGCATCTTGTGGCCGCTGAAGACGTAGAAGTCGGCGCCGAGCTCCTGGACGTCGACCGGCACGTGCGGAACCGCCTGCGCGCCGTCGATCAGGACCAGCGCGCCGGCCGCGTGGGCCATCTCGACCATCTCGCGGACCGGGTTGATCGTTCCGAGCATGTTCGAGATGTGGGTGAAGGCGACCAGCTTGGGCCGCAGGTGCAGCAGGACCTCGTACACCTCGAGGCGCAGGATGCCGTCGTCCGTGATCGGCACGAACTCCAGGTCGCCGTCCATCTCCTGGACCACGAGCTGCCAGGGCACGAGATTGGCGTGGTGCTCCATCTCGGTCAGGACGATGGTGTCGCCCCGGCCTATGTTGCGGCGACCCCAGGAGTACGCCACGAGATTGATCGCTTCGGTGGCGTTGCGGACGAAGACGATCTCGGCCGGTTCGGGGGCGTTGATCAGGCGAGCGACTTTGACGCGCGTCGCTTCATAGGCTTCGGTCGCGCGCTCCGCGATCTCGTAGATGCCGCGGTGGATGTTCGAGCTGTATTCGCGGTTGTAGCCGTCCACAGCCTCGATGACGGCAAGGGGCTTGAGGCTCGTGGCGGCGGAGTCGAGATAGACGAGCGGCTTGCCGAAGCGGTTCGACGTCGCCAGGATCGGGAAATCTTTGCGAAGGCTGTAGGGATCGAGACGGGCGGGCGCCGCCTGGCTCGTTGGCCCTGTCGTCGCGAGGTCGGCCATTCGATCGGCCCCGCCCTAGTGGGCGGCCTCCATCGCGGGCACGGCCACTTCGGGCGCCTCGTCACCGACCTCACCTTCCAGACCGGCCTCGGCGAGGATGGGCGCATAGCCCTCCTCCTCCAACCGCAGCGCGAGGTCCTTGCCGCCGCTGGCGACGATCCGTCCGGCCGCCAGAACGTGGACGGTATCCGGAGTGATGTAGTTGAGCAGGCGCTGGTAGTGGGTGATCACCAGCACGCCCATGTTCGGGTTGAGCATGGCGTTCACGCCCTCGGCCACGATGCGCAGGGCGTCGATGTCGAGGCCCGAGTCCGTCTCGTCGAGGATCGCCATCTCGGGCTCGAGGACCGCCATCTGGAGCATCTCCAGGCGTTTCTTCTCACCGCCCGAGAAGCCCTCGTTGACATACCGCGCCGCGATCGATTCGTCCATCTTGAGCAGCGCCATCTTCTCGCGGACGAGCTTGCGGAACTCGCCCATCGGGATGCCGCCCTTGAAGGCATCGGTTGGGTCGACGTTCGGGTCCGGGTGGAGGCCGGCGCGGCGGGCGTTGATGGCCGACCGCAGGAAGCTTGCCACCGACAGTCCGGGGATGGCCATCGGGTACTGGAAGGCGAGGAACATACCGAGCCGAGCGCGCTTGTCGGCGGAGAGCTTGAGCAGGTTTAGGCCCTTCCAGAGCACCTCGCCCGACTTGACGATGTAGGCGGGATGGCCCATGAGCGCGTACGCCAGGGTGGTCTTGCCCGAGCCGTTGGGGCCCATGATGGCGTGCACCTCGCCCTTGCCGACGGTCAACTCGATCCCCTTGAGGATCTCGTGGTCCGGGTTGGCGATAGGGGCTACGTGCAGGTCGTGAATGACGAGGTCTTGGTCGCTCACGTTAGCGGGTGTGCTCCTTGAGTCCGATCCGGCGCCGGAAGGCTGACTGCCGCCAGACGCGCCGATTGGGGTACCAGATCTGCCAGGGTCATCGACTCCAGCGCGCCGGCGATGGCGTCCCGAACCCGAACCCACATGAAGTTGACGGTGCAGTATCCGGTTCGCGCGCAGGTGTTGTGGGTAGGATCTCCGGTCGCGCAGATCATCGGCGCGATCGGGCCCTCCAGGGCCAGCAGGACCTCTCCCATTCGAATCTGCTCGGGGGGGCGAGTGAGCTCGTAGCCACCGTGGGCGCCGCGGGTGCTCTGCACCAGGTTGGCGTCTCGCAGGCTGATGACGAGCTGCTCGAGGTATGCCCGCGGCAGTTCCTCCTGCTCGGCGATGTCCGTCAGGCTGGCCGGCCCAAGGCCGTGTCGCTGGGCGAGCTGGGCCATGAGGCGCACGCCGTACTCGCCCTTCGTCGAGAAGGAGACGGCGCCGGTGCTGTGGTACGTCCTCGTGGCCAGAGTGATACTCCTGTTCGACGCTCTGTCGGGCCAGCGGGGGGCTCGCCGGCTAATTCCGACCTAATCCGTCGGAAATGAGTATAGGAGCGCCACCGGGGAGCGTCAACGAAGACGCGGACCGCGGTCAATGTGAGAAATCGCGCTCTTCGAACTTCGTTACGGTGATCGTCTCCTGGGTCTCCGTACCCTGGGCCTCGATGCCTCCCGTCCAGCCGGCAATGGGCAGATCGGCCGTCGTGTCGCGGAGATCGCCGATCATCTGGCCGTTGACGAAGGCGATCAGCCGCGTCGTCCGGCCGTCGTCGAGTGTGTCGCAAATGCCCTCGACCGTTAGTGGCGTGGATCCTGGGTTGGCCGGGATCGAGCCCTGCTGGAGGGCTACCGGGTAGGGCTGGGACGTACGCTTCTGTATCACCCATTGACTGTACGAAATTGCCAGGAATTCGTAGCTGACTTCTGAGGCGTCGCTGCCACGCGAGCATTCGACTCCGAATCCAGCCCCCGCCGGGGCCGAGTCCGACGCGGTCGCAGTGACACTCATGGTCAGTTGCGCGAGGGGCTCCAGGTATGGCGAAATGGACCAGAAGTCGTAGTTCCCGACGGTCGTGATGGCGTACCCGTCCGGGCCGTATTGGATGGTTTCGCCCGACATCGGGGTGCCAGTGACCCAGCCCGGAGTCATGGGGTGGAAGTCGTCGGTGAAGACCAGCGAGCCCTGGTCGGCAGCCACGGACGGGGACCTGGTCGCGACGGGAGAGGAGCCTTCGTTCGCTAAGCTGGCCGGCCGAGACATCAGGACGGCACCGGCCACCAGGACGGGTATCACGGCTACAACGACGAGGCTTCGACGGTTGCGCGGCGCCGGCCGGGCGCGTCCAGGCCAATACGGAGGGTACGCGGGTCCCCAGGCCGGAGCAGGTGGCGCGGGCGGAAGGTTCGGCTGGGGCGGATATGAAGTCGAAAACGGTTGCGAAGGCGGGGCCGGGTACGGCGGAGGCGGCCAGCTCGAGTACGACGGCGGCCAGCTCGGAGGCGAATATGGGAACGGTGGCGGCCAGCCCGGAGGCGATGCCGGGGAGATGGCAGGTGGGGTCGGCTGGCCGGGCGATAGATCGAGGCGCTGGGCGAGCGGCAGAGCCTGAGCGGGCGGCAGGCCGGTGCTCAGAGGCATTTCCGCGGCAGGCTCGAAGAACCGCGAAGTCGTCGCATCGGACTCGGCGGGATCGTCTGCGCCCGCCGTTCGGTCCTGCTCTTCCTCCGCCATTGCCCGCTCACCGTTCCCCTGCGTACGGTGAGCATCATAGGCAGGCCGGGCTGGATCCGCGGCGCCGGGTCGCGCGGCGATCGGATTCGGGCGCAGTGTTTTCGGCCGCAAAGTTTGGCCTCAATCGAACTGGGCTGATTTCCAGGTTGACCTGCTGCGACCCGCGATGTACGGTCGCGCCCTGTGTCGAGGCGGGCAACTTCTTGCCCACTCGGCAGGACGTCAGCCGTGGGGTAGGTCGCCGGAGATGAGCGACCAACTCACGAACGAACTCGACGGGAGGAGTCGGATGAGACGTCGTGGATTCACCGCCCTGGCCATCGCGGCCCTGGTATTCGGGGCCATGGCCCCAACCGCTGCGGCTGCCGGGAGTTCGAAGACCACCCGGTTCCAGCGGATCGACGTGAGCAAGATCGATCCCCAGCTGCTGCCGGCGCTCATCGACCCCAACCGCGTCGTGGACGTCATGATCCAGCTTGCCGATCAACCGGTCGCCGGCCAGGTTGGCAATGCCACTGACAGCGGCACGACCGTGACGACTTCCCAGCGGGACAGCTGGCGAACCCAGATCCAGGCCAAGCAGAAGCCGGTCGTCGATGCGGTCCACAAGGACGGCGGCGTCGTCATCAGCCAGATGCAGGATGCGTACAACGGCATCCACGTCCACGTGAAGACCGCCGATCTGACGGCGCTCGCAGCTACGGCGGGCGTGACCGGCATCCACCTGATCCCGATCTACAAGCCGGCGCTGACCGAGAGCGTGCCGTACGTCGGCGCGCCGCAGGCCTGGACTTCGACCGGCTACACCGGCGCCGGCGTGAAGATCGCCGTGATCGACACCGGCATCGACTACTACCACGCCGACTTCGGCGGCTCCGGGAGCGTGGCCGACTACACCTACGGCATGACCTACGACACCGTCTTCCCAGCCACCGATGCCGACGGCACGACCGTGGCCTTCCCGAGCGCCAAGATCCCGGTGGGCTACGACTTCGTGGGCGATAGCTACGATGCCGGCGCCCTGCCCGGGTCTCCGGACTTGATTCCGCACCCGGACGGCAACCCGCTCGACTGCAATAGCCACGGCACCCACACCGCCAGCACCGCTGCCGGGATGGGCGTCCTGGCCGATGGCACGACCTACACCGGGCCGTACAACTCATCGATCTACGCCTCCACGGACTTCAGGATCGGCCCCGGAGTGGCGCCGCGGGCGCAGCTCTACATTTACCGCGTCTTCGGCTGCACCGGCTCGACCGACGTCGTGACCGAGGCCATCGACCGGGCCGTCAAGGACGGCGCGGACGTGATCAGCATGTCGCTCGGCTCCGACTTCGGAACCTCCGACACGCCTGATGCCGTCGCCGCGGACAACGCCTCCCGCGCCGGCGTCGTGGTCGTCGCCGCCTCCGGTAACGAAGGCACCAGCGCCTACATGACGAGCACCCCCGGCTCGAGCAGCCGCTCGATCTCGGTCGCCGCTCTCGACTCGAACGCCACTTTCCCCGGGGCCACGATCGAGCTGGCCTCGGGCAACATCGCCGCTCTCGACGCCAACGGCGGGCCGCTCCCGGTGAAAGCCCCGCTCGACGTTCTGATGTCCGGAAGCGATATCTCCCTCGGCTGCGACGACGCCGACTACACAGCCGACGGAGGCGTTGCCGGGAAGATAGTCGTCACCCAGCGCGGCACCTGCGCGCGCGTCCTCCGCGCCCAACTCGGCCAGAAGTACGGCGCCGTCGCGGTCATCATGGTCAACACCAGCGCCGGCCTGCCTCCCTTCGAGGGTCCGATTCCCGGCGTGACGATCCCGTTCATCGGGGTCGAGATCGCCGACGGCGCCGCACTCGAGGCGGCCAACGGTGACACCGTCACCATCGCCTCGGCCGGCATGATGGCCAACCCCACGTACAAGGACCTGGCCAGCTTCTCGTCCTGGGGCCCGCGCTTCGGCGACAGTGCCCTCAAGCCTGAGGTGACCGCGCCCGGCGTGAGCATCGTTGCCGCCGGCATGGGCACCGGCAGCGACGTTCTCGTCGACTCGGGCACGTCGATGGCAACCCCGCACGTCGCGGGCGTTGCGGCCCTCGTCATCGCCGCTCATCCCAACTGGTCGGTGAACGAGGTCAAGGCCGCGATCATGAGCACGGCCAGCGACTCGTCCTCCAAGATCCTCGGCTACGACCCGCTCGGCGCCGGCTCCGGCGTCGTGCAGGCGCAGCTGGCCACGACCACCGCCGCCATCGCGGTTACTCGCGACAAGCTCGACACGCTCTCGTTCGACAACGTCGCTCTCGGCGGCCCCTACTGGGCCGTGCGGAGCTTCACGATCGAGAACAAGAGCTCTGGCTCGATCACGTATCGCCTGTCCGCCGCCTTCATCGGCAGCTCGGCCGGGGCGAAGGTCTCGGTCTCTCCCGCCAAAGTAACCGTGCCCGGACACCAGTCGCGCGACGTGACGGCCAGGTTGTCGATCTCCGCGACGGCCGTGAAGGCGCTGCCGTTCGCGGACACCTTCTCTGGCTTGGGGGTCCCCGGCGCCGTCCTGACGGTCGAAGGTGTCGTGACCGCGACGCCGACGGCCTCACGCCCCGGCGTCTACCCGCTTCACGTCCCATTCCTGATCGTCCCGCGCGGCCTGTCGAAGGTCGTCGCCGGCCCGCCGGCGCCGTACAAGCTGACCGGCGGCGTGGCCAGCTCGAGCGTCACTCTCAAGAACTCGGGTATTCACGATGGCACCGCGGACGTGTACGCGTGGGGCCTGACCGACCCGGATCACACCGCGGGCCTCGCCAGCGTTCGGGCCGTCGGCGTTCAGTCGCTGCCCGGCTCGGCCTGCGGGGCCGATGACACGACCCAATGCCTGATCTTTGCCGTCAACGGCTGGCACCAGTGGTCCAACGCCTCCGCGGCCGAGTTCGACATCGCCATCGACACGAACGGCGACGGTAGCCCCGACTTCTTCGTCGTCGCGCTCGACGACGGTGCGGAGTTCGCCGGCTCGTTCGACGGCGTCCTCGATTCGTTCACATTCGATGCCAGCGGCAATTTCATCGACGCGTTCGTGGCGGACGCGCCGCTGAACGGCTCGGTCATCGAACTGCCAGCGCTCGCCGGCGACATGGGCATCACGGCCGCGTCGCCGGCCTTCAGCTATTCGATCACCGGTTTCGACCTGAACACCGGCGCGATCGACTCGGTCCCCGGCACCGCGTTGTTCAGCGCCTTCAGCCCGAGCGTCTCCAACGGCCAGTTCCTGCCGCTCGTGTCCGGCGCGTCGGCCAAGCTGCCGCTCAGCGTCACCTCCGCTCTCCAGGCCAGCACCCCGGCGCTGGGCTGGATGATCGTCAGCCTGGACAACAGGAACGGGGCCGCTCAGGCGGAGCTGATCCCGGTCGGCAAGCTGCCCAAGAAGTGACCCTCGCTTCGCTCCGTTGAAAAGCGGCCCGTCCGGTCTCCCGGACGGGCCGCTTCCATCTCAGCTCCCGACCGAACCTCGGACCCGGCGGCGCGGTCTAACGGGTGATGTTGCATGCCCGTGATCCGCGCATTCAGCGCGCTTCCGAAACCACCCGACCCGGAACGGCCGAAGCACTAACATGACGAGGCTATTCCAGACAGGTGTGCGGAGATCAAGGGCGTGTCCTACGACGTCATCGGCAAGATGGGGAGAGTGACCGCGGATATCACTCCGGGGCATCTCGGAGAGGTCATGATCGAGGTGCGCGCGGGGACAGAGAAGTTCCTGGCCCGGGCATCGGATCCGGACACGACGATCAAGAAATACACTCAGGTTCTGGTGGTCGGCAGCCTGGGCGGCCGAACAGTCGAGGTCGAACCGACCGATAGCGTGAGGCTCCCGCGATGACCGATTCTCAGACGACTCTGGTTGTGATCGGAGTCGTCGTACTCGTAGTCCTGTTCCTGTTCGTTGTCGTGCTCAAGTCCGCCTGGCGGATCGCGGAGCCGGACGAGGCCCTAATCATCTCCGGCATCGCTCACGGCAAGTCGCCGGCGAACGTGGCCGGCGAGAGCATGCGGTTCAAGATCATGACCGGCGGCGGAACGTTCGTGATGCCCGGTCTGTCCAAGGTCCGCGCTCTCTCCCTGATGGCTCATGAGAGCGAAGTCTCCGTCCCGTGCGTCAGCCAGCAGAAGATCCGCCTGGACCTGCGGGGCGTCATCGTCTACAAGGTCGGCGACGACTACCGCTCGATCGCCAACGCCGCGCGCCGCTTCCTGGATCGCCCGGCAGCCGAGCTCGAGTCCAAGGTCCAGAACGTCTTCGTCGGCCACCTGCGCGCCATTGCCGGGTCGATGACCGTCGAGGAGATGATCAGCGACCAGGACAAGTTCGCCCAGCAGGTCCGCGACCGCTGCACGAGCGAGATGGAGTCGTTCGGCCTCGTCATCGATAGCTTCCAGATCCAGGCCATCACCAGCCCCAGCAACTACATCGAGAACCTGGCCGTCCCGCACCAGGCCGAAGTCGAGCAGAACGCCCGCATCGCCCGCGCCCAGGCCGACCAGACCGCGGTCGCACAGGAGCAGACCGCTCAGGCGCAGATCGCCGAATCGATCAGGAGCACCGAGATCAAGAAGGCCGGCTTCCAGGCCGAGATCGACCGTGCCCAGAAGGTCGCCGGCCAGCAGGGCCCGCTCGCCGAAGCGCAGTCTCGCCAGGCCGTCGTCGAGCAGGAAACCCGCGTCGCAGAGCTGCAGGCGCAGCAGAAGGAGCAGCAGCTCCAGGTAGACGTCCGCAAGCCGGCCGACGCCGAGGCCTACCGCCAGGTCACTCTGGCCGCGGCAGGGCGCGACGTCCGCATCCGCCAGGCGGAAGCCGCCGCTCAGGAAGTCCGTCTCGCCGCCGAGGCTCAGGCTGCCGCGGTGAAGGTCCAGGCCGAGGCCCAGGCCAACGCCACGCGTGTCAACGGCCAGGCCGACGGCGACGCGATCAAGGCTCGCGGTCTCGCCGAAGCCGACGCGATCAGGGCTCGAACCCAGGCCGAGGCGGCCGGCATCGAGAGCCGTGCCGCGGCCCTGAGCCAGAACCAGGAAGCGGTCATCGCCCAGCAGATCGCCCAGACCATGCCGGACATCGTTCGCGCGGCGGCGTCGCCGTTCGAGCACATCGGCCAGTTCACGGTCCTCAACGGCGCTCAGGGCGTGACGAGCGCCCTGGCGGAGATCATCCAATCGGCCGGGGCGCTCACCGCCGTGGCCCGCCGGACGCTGGTTCCGGCACTGCTCGCCGCCGGGGAGCAGGACAACGACGGCGATGGCTCCAAGGCCCCCGCCGCCAAACCGGCCCCGGCCGCGAAGGCTCCGGCGCCAGCCGCTGCCTCGAAGCCCGCCGCGGCGCCCAAGCCGGCGGCGCCCGCCGCCAAACCGGAGTAAGGAAGGGGCGGGACGGCGCCGCCGATGGAAGACCAGGCACATCGTTCGGACCCGGCGCACCCCGCCGGGTCCGCGGAATCTTGGGTGCTCGATCCCGCCCGGGCGCAGAAGCTCGAGCGGACCGTCGCCGAGTATGTCGAAACCGTGGCGGCGCTCGATCCGGGCGGCCAGAAGTTCCTGCGGACGGTGGCCTCCATCGATCGGCTTGGCCAGCGCGAGTTCGGCACGGCCGCCGCCATGAGCGACAGGATGCTGGAGCGGCGCCTCGATTCGGCGCGCGGATTGCTCGCCGCCAGAGCCCCGCTGGCACACCAGCTGGCCGAGTTGCGCAGGATCGTCGACGAGCTCAATCCGGCGCGGCTGGAGGAAGGACACAAGCGATCTCGAGGGCCGTTCGGGCGTGGGTCGCCGCGCGATGAGCTCGACGGGCTGGCCGACTACTTCGAGCACTTTGCGCGCTCCCAGGACCGCGTCGAGGCGATCCTGCAAACGCTGGCCGAGGGACGTTTCGCGCTAGAAAGGGACAACGCGCTGCTAGGCCAGGAGCGCGTCTCGCTGGCCACGGTCATGGAGTCGCTGCGCGAGAACGCCTACCTCACGGGCCGGCTGGACGAGGCGTTGACGGCGCAAGTCGAGGTCGTCGCCCGGACGGATCCTGAGCGGGCCGACTGCCTGCGCGCCGACCTCCTTTACGCCATCCGGCGCCGCCGTCAGGAGATCTTGACCCAGCTGGCGGTCACGACGCAGGGATATGCCGCGCTCCGGATCGTGGAGGAGCGCAACGAGGGAATGGTTCACGCCCTCGCGACCGCGACGACGACCACGGCCGCGGCGCTGCGCACGGCGGTGATGGTTGCCCAGGCCGTGGCCGGCCAGCGCATGGCCGCGCAGCAGATCGAAGCCGCCGGCGCGGCCGCCGCGGACATGGCAGAGGATGCCGGCGCTCTTGTGGAGCGGCAGTCGGCCGCGGTCAAAGATGGGTTGGATCGAGCGGGCGCGCGCGTGGCGATGCTCAGTCACGCCTGGGCCGAGGTCTTCGCCGCCCTGGATCGAGTCGACGCCGAGAAGGAACGGGCCCTGCGGGCGATCTCGTCGGCGGGCGGGTCGGAGAGTCCGGACGGATCGTCGACCGAGGGCTGAGGGGGCGGTGCCTCGCCGTCCTTGCCAGGTCGTCGCCGTGTCCGAGTGAGCGCTACTGCGCCAGGCGTGGATAGAGTCGCGCTGCGATTGCGATCAGGACCACCGTCGAGCCGATCAGGACGGCGAAATCCAGCGCCAGCGGGAAGCTCTCGGTCGCGCCCTGGATCATCAACCCTCGGAGCGCGTCGACCTGATAGGTGAGCGGGTTGACCTGGGCGACCACCTTGAGCCAGTCGGGCATGAGAGAGATCGGGTAGATAGCGCTGCTGGCGAAGAAGAGGGGCATCGTCAGGATCTGGCCGATTCCCATGAAACGCTCCCGAGTCCGGACCAGGCAGGCGATGACCAGAGAGAAGGTGGCGAACGCCGCCGAGCCGATGACCACGACCAGCACGACGCCGATCAGCGACAGGGGATCCAGCCGAAGGTGAACGCCGATGACGAGGGCGACGGCGTAGACCATTGCCGCTTGAACGAGGGCGCGAAGACCGCCGGCCAGGGCCTTCCCGGTGACCAGCGCGCTTCTTGCCGCCGGACTGACCAGATACTTGTGCAGAACGCCCAGGTCGCGCTCCCAGATGACCGCGATGCCGAAGAAGATGGCCGAGAAGAGGGCGCTCTGTGCCAGGATGCCCGGCGTGAGGAAATCCTCATAGCCGAGGTTCCCGGTCGAGATGGCCCGGGTCTGCGACATCACCTGTCCGAAGACGAGCAGCCACAGCAGCGGCTGTACGGCCCGAGTAAACAGCTCCGTGGGATCGTGGCGGAGCTTGCGCAGCTCACCCTCGGCGATGGTCCAGGCGTCCTGGAAGAATCGGATCGCGGCGGGCGGCTCAGCCCAGACGGCGGGCCGTTCGGCGCGTTCGAGCGACGTCACGGAATTGGCCTCCTTGCTCGCCGGTCTCGCTCAGCCCCGAGCCGGTGAAATACGTGAACGCGTCGTCCAGGTCCTTGCCCGCGCCCGCCTGGGCCGACAGCTCCGCCGGGGTCCCGAGCGCCACGAGCTTGCCCAAATGCATGAACCCCACCCGCCCGCAGAGCTCGGCGGCCTCGTCCATGTAGTGCGTGGTCAGCAGGATGGTGGTCCCCTCGGCCTGGCGGAGTCCTCGGATGTGCTCCCATACGGCTTTCCTCGCGGTCGGGTCCAGTCCCACCGTCGGCTCGTCGAGAAAGAGCACCTCGGGGCGGTGAAGCATCGCCTGAGCGATCTCGAGGCGACGGACCATCCCCCCGGAGAAGGTTCGAACGAGCCGGTCGGCCGACGACTCGAGGCCCATGAACTCGAGCGCCTCGTCCATTCGGGCGTGTTGCTCCGCCGCGGGAAGGTGGTAGAGCCGCGCGCTCGTCATCAGGTTTTCGCGTGCGGAAAGAGCCCCATCCGATGAGAGCAGCTGCGGCACGTAGCCGATGGAGCGCCGCACCAGACGCGGCTCGCGCCGAATGTCGTGGCCGGCGACTGTGGCTTCGCCCGAGGTCGGGGGAAGCAGCGTGATCAGCATTTTGATCGTCGTGGTCTTGCCCGCGCCGTTGGGGCCGAGCAGGCCGAACACCTCGCCCGCCTGGACGTCGAGGGTCAGGGCGTCCACCGCGGTGAGGGCGTCGAAACGCCGGGTCAGCTCTCGGGTCGAAATCGCTGGGGGCATCGATCTCCTGAGGAACGGGAGCGGTGGGAGACGGTGTGGGGTCGACCACACTCGCGATAACAGTTAGGTGTGTTAACTAATGTACCATGCCTCCGTGACCCAGACGACACCCGATCAGGTTGCCATCGCCATCCTCGAGACGATCCCGCCTTCGATGCGCGCCATTCGCGAGCAGATGCGGTCCGGTCGGGCAGCGAGCCTGTCAGTGGCGCAGTTCCGGCTCCTGCTGTTCGTCCGGCGCAATGCGGGAACGAGTCTCTCGCCGCTTGCGGAGCATCTCGGAACGACGCTCCCGGCGGCCTCGCAACTCGTCGAGCGGCTGGTGCGGGCGGGTCTCGTGACCCGGGTGCAGGCCCCCGAAGAGCGGCGCCGTGTCGAGCTCCGTCTGACCGACGCGGGAGGCTCGACAGTCGCGGAATGCGACGCCCGAACGCGAGCCTGGCTTTGCGATCGTCTCTCCGGGCTGACCGACGCCGAATTGGTAGGACTGGCCGCCGTGCTCCGTGACCTGCGCGAACTCCTGTCTCCCGATGGTGCGTGACGCAATCGGTTGGGATGCACACGCTATTGACAGTCACTAGTATAAAGTGGACACTACCAACCGCAACTTACTGTGGAGAGGCGGTGCCTACCATGGCTCAGCTGGTCACTCGCCGCGACCCTTCAACCGCGGTCATCTCACACCGCTGGTGGGCGCTCGGTGCCCTCGTTCTAGGCGTGATGGCAATCGGCCTGGGCCAAACGGTCCTGAACCTGGCCCTGCCGACGCTCTCGACCTCGTTGAACGCCTCCGAGTCACAGCTGCAATGGTTCGTCACCGCCTACACGCTGGCGGCGATGGTGGTTGCGCTTCTCGTGCTGCCGCGGCGGTCCTCTGCAGCGGCTGTGTC
>Ga0182021_10003017_pt1 | contig 19794 bp, 46 predicted proteins | sample 612E3MmetaG_FD_120493 | JGI IMG/M metagenome (GOLD analysis project Ga0182021, IMG submission 120493) | Permafrost microbial communities from Stordalen Mire, Sweden - 612E3M metaG (Illumina Assembly) | ecosystem: Environmental > Terrestrial > Soil > Wetlands > Permafrost | place: Sweden... | reverse complement strand
TTGGTTCTCTTCTTCTAGCTTTAATATTCCTGTATAAATATCCGGAGAGCTTATTCCCCACATTTGTTCCTCCCTTTAAAAATTATATGTTGATTTTTTCCATGATAATCTTTTATTTAATGATTCATTTAATTGTCCAGGAGTCATTTTTTGCAATTTAATACCTATTAAAGTTATATCTTCTATCGGAACATATCCATCACAGCAATAAGCGGAACAAATAAATCCTTTATCATCTCCTAAATTAACCGCTGATGGATCTGGAAATAATTCACTAATGAAGTCAAGATAACCATATCTATTTCCTATGTTTGAATATAACCTAGATAAAACTTTCATAAGTTCAATGGTAGTTAATTGACGCGTATATCCAACAAGCTGAATATCATCCCCTAGATTCTTTTGAAGATTATCAACTTGTATACCTCCTCCCTGAGCCTCAACAATTTCGTTAAATTGTGATTCTTTAGGTATTTTTGGGTTCTTTAATAGTTCTGGATACATCTTTCTAACCATATTTCCTGCTGTTTTACCAACGTATACTAAAGCGTGACACCAGGCGGAATCGGTAGACGCCTGTATTCCTTGCTGTAAAACACCTTTGCTATGCGTAAGAATAATAGTTCCTGCCGACAAAGACTCCATAAATTCGGAGTTGTGAGAGGCATCAAACTTCAAATCCTTTTTAATAAAACCCAACATTCCTAAAATGCTTCTAATTAGTTTTGAAAAAATTTTAATCGCCTTCTTTCTAATTAAATTGGCCTAAAACATTTCTCGTTCTTGATCCGTCCCATGAATTTTTCCCAAGGTTTCCCTTTGGCCTATTGGCGCATTGTTCTTTATATGTAGACCATCTGCAATTCGACGGTTCGTAATTACCGTCATTATTTATTCGGTCAATCGTTAAATTTTCTCGATACCCATGTTGAAAAGCCCAGTCAAAAAAAGTTTTTGAGTCATGCCATTCATCACAAACCGTTATTCCTCTTCCGCCATACCGTGAATAACTTTTGTTTTTTTTATTCTCGCATCTTTTTTTCATTCCATCCCATATGTTATAAATCCTAGTGTGACTCATATTGTGCGTTATTTTCGCATTTCGTTGTAAATATTTTGTCATGCAACCACAAGATTTTTGCGTATTTCTTCTCAAAATATGTCCGGCAATAATTTTCTTTTTTCCGCAATCACATTCACACAAATAATAAGGCTGTCTAAAATTTCCAACATGAGAAAATCCAATCACAGTTAATCCCAAAAATTTTGATCCAATCATTTTTTTCTTAAACATAGCATTCTCCTTTTTATTAGGAGTATACCACGGACTAACTAATCACGCAAACATAATTAACTTAGTGAACATGTCCACTCCTTTTTTTGATACCAAGAATTATCTTCAAAAGTCTTTAAAGTTTTTCCTAAAAGTTCATTAACTGCCTTAATTACTCCAGGGGTAGATTCATGATAATCATGTCCGGAAATAAATCCTCCAACTTTAACTTTACTAAACCAATTAATTATATTTTCTTTCACAGCTTCATAACGGTGGTCTGCATCAATATAAACAATGTCTAAAGAGTTTTCGTCAAACATATTTAAAAACTCAGTATCAAATCCCTTTAATTTTATAATATTTTTATTTTCTTCGCAAAGTTCGTCAAAAGATAATTCGGCAGCTCTAAGATTTTTTGTATATAACTCTACACTTTCAGATTCCGTCTCCCCGATTTTTACTTTCCAAGGATCTATTGCATATACAGTTTTGAAATATTCAGAAAATATACGTGTTCCCTCTCCGGCGTATACTCCTATTTCTAAAATTTCCCAATCCCTTGGAAAACATTCACAAAAATCCATTAAACCTTTTATATATTTTTCAGGACGCATATTTATATGTGTTAAACTAATTTGATTTTTTTCAGCATCTAAATATCTATTTAGCCTTTTAACGAATTCATCAAGATTATTATTATTCTCTTCCTGCATTTGTTTAATTATTTTATTAATCAATATTGTATTCATGACTCAATGTCATCCACATATTTTTTAATTAAAGGAATGCAATTTGAATTATAAAAAGAAGTCCATTTTCCTTTTACGACCTCTGAATGGTGTACAGGAATTCCTAAATCGGCTAATTTTTGCCTAAGAGAATTACGTTTAATTCCTGTTTTTTCGCATATCTCTTTCCTGGACACATACTCACTCATGTTTATACTCCTGACCTTAATTACAACGTTATATAACTATATAAACATACATTTTGTTGGTTGTCAAGACATAGTTATTTAGGTTTTATCTTATAACACCCTCTTGCATTTTTTAATAATTTACCTTGCTTATATAAAACTATACACCTCTTGGCGGCAAAACAAGCTCCGGATCTTTCCGAATATCCAAAGTCCATTCCTATCCTTGCCGGGGATAACCACTCTTTTTTATTTTTTAAATATGCGAATATTTCATTTGTTATATTTTCAGAGTTTCTTTGACGAGTCGCTTTACCTTTGATTTGCATTTTTTTATAACTAAAGTTTTTTAGTGTGTTTCTTAAATCTCTTTTTTCTTTTTCTATTACGTGTGAGTCAGTTCTGCCATTTGCTTGGCAATCAACATTTTCAGACAATAAAAATTTACCATTTATGTCAAATAAGTACTGAATTTCTCCTACATGAGTAGCGGTCATGCCATATTTTTGAAACGAATTAATAACCATTGATTGTCTTGCCGAACCAAATATATGCTTCCTAACATCATTTACAAATATAGAAAATTTGTGTTCTATATTCATCTTTAATCCTCTTTATAATTTTATTTTTATTTTTTTAAAACAATCTGGTTTAAATCCAACGTGATTAATTGGCAAACCACTTTTAAAAGCTAAATCTTTAACTTCTTTTGTAATTGCTCTATTACACTTTATTCCTTTTTTGCATTCTTTCCAAAAGTCACAATACCACCGATCTTTATAACACATCATTGGTTTGGCATCTCCTTTTTTATTTTGCTAAACTCATGCTTTTTTACTTTTGTTTTAGAAAAGCACTTATCACAATATCCAATAGCAGATGGAATATATCTCCTAATTTGATATATTTGCTTTTCACTTAATTTTTCACCACACTTAAAACATAAATCCCTGTTTACCATTGTCTGTATCTACGTCTATATCGTAAAGGGATTAATGTTTTTTCAGACGCAATGGAAAATCTCCCCCTTGATCTAATCCATAAAAGTAAAATCCACACAAACAAAATAGATAACCAAATAAACACCCAAAGCATTTTCATCTCCCTTGTATTAATAAGTTATATATTTATATTTTCTCTTTATTATCCAAACCTTTCTTGACCATCCTGGATCTTCGGCATAAGTTTTTCCCAGAAGATTAACCGACTCTCTGTTTACCTCCTTGCAATTTTTTTTTATAGTTTGGGCACATAAAGACCCGCAAACAAAAAACAAAGTTTCGTCCGTTTTACAATTTGATACAATTTTATGATCTTCTTTTCTTATTCCAAAATATCCGTATGTTTTCATTAAATTTATAGGGGTAAGTTCGTGTTCGTAAATCCCACACATTAATATAGCTTGGTCTCTTGTAAGTTTAAATTCTCTTGCTATTGATAATATCGAAGAGGTTCTTTCATCTAATTTAGTTATCTTTTCTTCTCCAAAAGTTAAAAAAGGTATACTCAAAATAGCTATCAGTATAAACCATCTCTTGTAATCCATATTATTCCATAATATACGCCGGATAAGATTTACCGATAATTTCTTTATGAACACTTTTTATTTTAATGCCCATATCCCTTAATTCAAAAATTCTCGCGGGAACGTTAAAAACCTTAGTTTTATTGTACAAATCTGACCTAGTTAGTTTTCTACCTATGTTTTTATCAAAAGTATTAAATATTTTCAAACATTGTGGACTCATTTATTCCTCCTTGTACTTGTCGCAAATATAATTCCTATTAACATACATATTTGCTTTTTTTGAAGCTAATGAACAATATAAAGATTCATCTCCTACCCTAAAACGTCTACAAAACTTGCATGTATAACAATGAGATGATTTTATTTGTTCGAAATTATTTTTCTTTATGAACGTTTCGTGAACTTTGTCATGATCAACAATCATTTTTCTCCTTTGTGATCTTTTATTCTTTCCATATTCTTAAGCCCTTCTTTGTATCCCATCAAATAAATTATTGATTGATGCCCTCTTTTGTCGTGCTCCGTTTGGGGAATTATTTTTTGAAAATTTGCTATTTTGTATATATCAGAAAAAGAAACTACCAAAGAAGCAACCAGGAAATCATTTTCGTGTTTTTCATAAAAAGAAGAAGAATCAAAGTGCAAAATACTTTCGCGTAAGTGATCTAATGCTAATTTATAAATACCTCCCGATATTTCACAATTCAATATCTCTTCAATTGTCATTTGCCATCTGCCTTCGCCGGAATAACGCAACCTGCGCTTGATGTTCAAAGTCATTTTTCATTTTTCACTCTTACACATTTTTTTAATTTCCTTTAAGTCATATTCATCTACTTCCGCCATCAAACAATCTTTTAACTTTATTCCCGAGGAATTAAATGCATCCATTGCCATACCAGGTTCTCCGTGATCTCTGGAAATAAATGCCGCACAAACACAGAATCCACAAATAAAACCTTTGTCATTTTCAGTCATTTTGCTTCCGCCTTTCGCAATGCCATTTCTGCAATATCAAGTGCTTTCCCATAATCGCAGTTTTCTTCATGCCCATCCCCGGTTGAGCATAATGGGCAACAATTTTCTTCTGTTGCATCCATAGCATCCAGCATTGCATTAAAACATTTTTTAAGCGCATCGTATAAATCAGGGGAAGTAGCGATTAAATTAGCGTTTGGTCCGTCTTCTAAGCGCCGATATCCTTCGGAATGGACTATATTACAAATGCTTTTTCCATCATCCCCTTCGATCAAACTTCCGTTTGCAAACCAAGGTCTCGGCGTAAACTTTCTATTAGTCATTTTTTACCTATAGTTTTTATAGAGTGGCAATCTTTACACAACACTTGTAATTTATTTGGTTTGGTTAAAAGATATTTATAAATAGGATTAATTATTTTATCCCAGTTAATGCCGTTAATATGATGCACTTCGAGTTTAATTTCATTTCCAACTTTTTTACTTTCTCTATTTCCACATTCATTACATTTATGATCTTGTAACTTTATTGCATATGACCGCTCTCGGCTATATAGCCAAATTCTTCGTAAAGCAGAAACTAACTTAGATCTCGGAGTAATCGGTTTACGCATTTTCTTTAATCTTTTTTTATGTATTTTCAAATTCATTTATATCACCTTAATTTTTAGAATGTGAGTATATTCATGTACCATAGCCATTGCCATCGCCCGCGCCATAGCCATCGCCATAGCCATCGCCCGCGCCATCGCCATAGCCATTGCCATCGCCATAGCCATCGCCATAGCCATAGCCATCGCCATAGCCATCGCCATCGCCATCGCCATAGCCATTGCCATCGCCATAGCCATAGCCATAGCCATCGCCATCGCCATCGCCATCGCCATCGCCATAGCCATTGCCATCGCTATCGCCATATGTTGTTTGCTGTTCCTGGTAATTTATAGTTTGTTTTCCCATTTGTCACCCCGGCACGCTATCATTGCAACCACGGTTAAATAATCAAATTCCACCACTCCAAAAGTTTTATCCAATTTTGTTTCCGGCAAAGGTCCGTTTTCCGCTAATTCCCCTAATCCCCGTGATGTTCCCCATCGGCGAATAACTGAGGCATTATGCAATTTACAATCAGAACCATTGCGTTCAAATTTTCCAACCATATTCCAGCCGCGCTGCAAAATAACAATTTTTATTTCTCCGTCAAACTCTTTTTGTTTGATACTATCCTCTGGAACATACACTACGCCTTCAATTTCTAGTTTTTCAATCTTCGCTTTTTCCATTTGTTCCTCCAAAAGATTCAATTTTTTGTATTAATGCGTGATCATTACCAACAAGTTCTTTAAAAATAGAATAATATGTAATTAACACCATTACTTGGGTAATTGAAATTTTATGAATTTCCATTTGTTCTTTAAGTTTTACCATGTCTTCAACAGTTAAAGTCATGGTTTTTTCTCCGATATATCAGAAATGTTTAAATCAAACTTTGTGTGATCATTTTTGCAGGTATACCACCATGGTGCCATTACACACCCGCATGTTGGGCAAACCCATCCTTGTTGCGGTATAGAATATACGGTATTATAATTCGTGTAGTTAACTCCGCAATTGTGACTGGTAGACTCGACCTCATTACCGCATTTCAAACAATTCATTTTTCACCCTTTCCCTGTATTAAATTAGCGTACCGTTTGACCGTCCCTTTAAAAAGGAAGTAAATGCTTAAAATGGATCAGAAGGGCGTTTCATCTAATTCATTTTCCACTACAGACTTTTTCTCAATACTGGTAGCCGTTGAAACATCAATTTCGTGATATCCACCAAACGGTTTAACGATATTTTCTATTTTACCTTTGTAAGAATTGAATTCTGAAATTATATCGACCATACAATATCTTTCGATAAAAACTCCTGGATTACTTAAATTTAAATCATTGTGTATATCAAATCCAAAAGCTGACAACATTGGATAAGTACGAGCACGCAATGCCTTTTCTGTGAAAAACATCATGTCTCTAATAGTTCTTCCGTCAACATTAAGTTTTATTTCCCAATATTCATTGCCATTTTTGTCATTTCTCGATTCGCAAGAAATAACTTTAGCTTGATAAAGACCATCTGGAAGCAATACCGCTTCCCGCTTGGGTACGCCTTCTTCTTTGAACCCAGGTATAAAAGGCATGACTACTTCACCACCTTATTTGCCTCATTTGCCAACTCTAATCTTTTATTTAAATTATCAATACACTTATTAATTTGATCTTTAGTGAATTGGTCAAATGTCTCGGTGTCAGCAGCTGTGAGCCATTTGTTTATAACGTCAGTATCTATCTTAACAATCTCCAACAAACTTTTTAGTTTGGCAACGTCTTCTTCGGAAGCCATTTCAACGGGAATACTTTCCTTTTCTAATATTTCCGATCCATAAAACTTTTTAAAATTATCATAAGACCACTCGAATGATTCAGGAAACTTATTTTTACCAATTTCGCACCGTTCTTTAACTGTATAAGCCATACGTTTTCCATTTACCAAATCTAGCCTAAAAACATAATCGAAAAAATAATCATCGCCCTTCATAGAATCAAAAGAAACTCCTAATTTAACCATTCCTTGACCATATACTTCCTTTTGGTGAGCAGTAACAATGACGTTCATATCTAAATTCAGTAGCATACGCTGCCACGATTTCATCTCGCTTTTAACACGTCCCCAGAAACGAGGTCCAAAATCTTGCAATTCAGAACCTTTTTGTGCGTTAGCGACAAACATACGTGTCCATTTTTCTTGAGATGCATTATAAAATTGAGTTACTGGATCATACGATACTGTTTTATATGTGTGTTTTGTAGTAAGCAGTTCTTTTGTTTCCGCAATAATGTCGTCTGGGTTGTTTGTGTGAAACACCACTGAATTGTTTTTATTAATAGACGTTGAGTAGAAATCTGTACCATGCTCCAAATCAAAAATATAATTGTCTGGAAATTGAGAAAGCATGGTTGTTTTACCAATGGCTGCCGGTCCAAAAACAAACATTTTAAGTCTTTTAATTTTATCCTCTGGTTTTTTACCTTTTAAAGCCATTTTTTATTCCTCCCTTTAAATTTTATAAAAACAAAACAGTTCCTAAATCAGAATTAACAACTTTATCCATTAATGCTTTTTGTATATCTCGCAAAGCCTCTAATCTAAATTCTGCTGCCAACATAGCATCTGAATTTTTAAATGATTTATTCACATTCTCATACCTTTCTATTTCTTCCTCACAAAAAGACTCTAAATCGTAATAATCTTCGTCTTTTTCTTCCCACACAATAATTGCTTGATCGTATATATCAGCTTTAACGCATGCGATTCTTTGAGACGTCCCATTAAGCGTTGAATCGCATTCCATTTTATGATAATCATAAGATTCTTTTTCTAAATACTGTCTAATAGACATTTTAGGCCTCCTTTATTTTACTCTTTAACAAATACATGCGCATTGCTTTTTCTAACTCTATTGCTATAGTGCCTCTCTTTTTAGCCACTTTTTTAAACTCAGAAACAGTTTGCAACAAGTCTTGATGATTTTTAAAGTTAGAACTGAAAGTTGGTTTAATCATATACTGGTCACGCCCTTTCTCTTCTTATTTACTTAAACAATATATACTATAAATCTAATCTTTTGTCAACTAAATTAAACAAGAAAAACTTCCTTTATAGTCTTATACGCTGAAAAATATCCATGAGCTTCCATTGCTAAAAGAGATGTGGCGCTTTTCTCTATATCGTTAGTTTTAAGTTTATATGTTTCCCATAACTTTATTTCTGTTTTCTCCCAATAGGATAGATTTTTATCTATGAAAGAAGACAATGTTTCTTTTTCTCCTTTTATTTTAACGTCGAGATATAATGCGTCCAGGTTTTCGTTAATCATCTTTTTTATCTCCTTTTAAATTTTGTATAGCTTGCTTCATTTGTGCTAAACCATAACACCGTTTACAAAAAGGAGCACTTATAGCATCGTTTGCACATAGAGGCTTTTTACACTCGCAACAAATAGGCCCCTTAACTTCATTTCCAAAAACATGTATTCTCCTTATTGGTTCCATTTTATTGACCAGCTACGTTTTTAAAATCAATACCCTCTACTCCCGATAAACCCTCGGAAAGCTCGTTAATTGCTAATAGTGCCATATCTACCCTTTTTTGATTTTCCAATTTAGAATATAATGATTTTAAAGATCCTATAAGTGTAGGTGGAGTATATCTACCAAGTTTAAAAGCGGTAATTATATCCTGTATTTCATTTCTGGATGCTTCGTCAGAAAAGATCATTTTACCTGCAATAACATATAGTGCTTGCTGCACTTCGTATGATATGTTCATTATTGTCCCTCCTCTGAATTATATAAAATCTTTAATCCAGAACATTGCATAGCGCTAACAAAATCAGTAAAACAATCCGCCTGCATTTCACTAATTTCACCACTTTCAATAAGATCACTCATGTTCTCGTTAGCCTGATCGCTAACCATTGCCCAAGACATTCTTTCCCAAGCGTTTAATCCAGTCATTTAGTGCCTCCCTTAGAAGTTTTTACAGAACTTTTAATTAACTTCATTAAACGAATGTTTGTCTTTACTCTTCTGGTTTCCATGCTTTGCAGTCCAGCCCCTGGTGTCGTCTATCAACCAAATCATGCAAATTATGGCAAAGTCGAATTCCGTTTTTATTTTTAATTTGCGGATGACCATTTCCATTAAAAAAATAATAACAATTATCACACCATTTTGGTTCCTCATGTCCTTCTGCGTGTCTAGGTAATCTCATTTTATTTTCCCTCCCTAAAGGAAGTTTTTACAGAGTCTTTAAGAAAATTCATTATGCGCCTTCTTGCTTTGTCTTTTTCACCGTCCGATATAATACCGTGTATTGCCAATAAAACCACGGCATCAGCGCATGCCTGGATTAATGGTGTACGACCAGTTTTAAGTCCCTGATCTTTTAATTGCTTTTCAATTTTAGGGCTCAATGCCCCAAAGTCTATGCTGAAAGTTTTCATTTTTCACCTTTCTCATATTTGTCATCGCCCCAAGGTTCATGTGGTAGCTCGTATTCATGCGCTTCACAATTTGAGCCTCCATTATTTCGATCAACGGGGATATCATGACCAGTAAAATCATCTGTTTCTGGTCTAATACATCCTAGGCCATTCCATTTACAGTTTCTACAAATAGGATCTGGGAGGAGGTCTTCGTCGCTGTATATCATTTTGCACTTCCCACTTGATAGCGTGGTTTTAAAGACTCGAGACGATATCTATTTTTTTCATGTAATACCACAAAATCGTCAATTTGTTTACCTATGTTATTGTTCCACAAAATTCCCTCTTTCTGATACTCCTTCCACATAATGATTATTTTTTCATTCATAAAATATTCTTTTGATAGCTCGGCTATACCTATTTCTGTGTTACTGGTGGCTATTAATTTCATTTTTATTCCTCCCTTTTGAGTTTCGGTTACTTTCTCAACTAAATAATTTATCAGTAAAATCATCTATGGAAGCTGAAAATTTATAAAAGCTCCGCAACATATTTTTAAATTCCCCGCAATCTTTTAAGTGTAACAAACTAATTTGGTGAGATATTTCTACTATGCCATCCTGAATTTTTAGTGCAATTTGACAATCATGTCGGTCAAACAGATTAGATCCCATTTATTTACTCCCCTTTAGTTTCTAATGCAGCAATAGATGCAATAATAGATGCAATAGCTGCTTGATCTTTGGCGTATAATATTCTCTTAACAGATTCATTTTTGCTTTCGTGGTAGCATATAGCTATAAATCTACGTTCTTCCAATAGCTCATCCAAAGAATACTCTGAAAACAACTTAAGAGCTTTTTTTACCATTTCTTCATGAGTCATTTTGTTTCCTCCCCTATATTTTTTATCTATCTTGACTATATATAATGCATTATCTGTGCCACAATAAAACCCTTTAAAATGCATGTGTATAACCTGTGGAGAGCAGAAAAGGTACAACCAAAATGCCTCACTGGTGCAAATATGCTATTCAACATGATATTTCCTCCAGCGAGCATTAACAGCGTTAATAGCATTAATCCTACGTTCTTCAGGGCTTAACTTAGCAGCTGTAGCCAATCCACCAAGCTTTCCAAGATTAACCGCAGCCAAACTTTTACCATTAACTAATTTTTTTAACCTTTTCTTAATAATCTTATATCTTAAATTAGCCAAAGCTACAGCATTTTCATTCTTTTTATTGTCTTTATTCATTTATTTAATCCACACCTCCTTTTTAAATAATATCAATATAACCATACAACTGCGGTGCGTATAAGTCAAGATAAATCTCGCCCTTTTCATACAAGAATACCCTTATAAATCAAGCATATTAAATTTACTTAAAAATAATGCTTGCAAACAAAGCATTTTTACTGTAAGATATTATCATCTGGTGTAAGGGCTTAATATAAGTTTTTAAATAAGTTCTTCATTAAGACCTTAAATATTATTCATTGTTCATCTCTTAAATAATTCTTTTTTCCTTCAAAACACTAGCTTGTGAACTTGTGCTTTACAGCTAACCTTCTGTTGCCTATCTAATTACGTACTTCAAAACCTTTATCCCTTAATTGCGCTCTTATATTATTATATATGTATTATATAAGCCTTTAATTATATATTTAATTGATCAATTATTATTTTAAATGCTATCATCAAATATTCTTCTTTAAAAATGATTGATCAAATGGTTTTAAAAAAGATGAATTAGATTCTTCTTTGGTGAGCTTAATAAGCCTATAATATATTCTTTAATATATAATGTATAGTGAGCAAGCGAAGCTAAGCGTTGATCTTAATATATAATAAGACAAACAACTACAAACACTGGACCTACGCTAGGTTTTGATATCTCTATGATGCATTTAATATATTTAATATAATATTTATTTTACATTATATCTTTTGTACTTAATTAAATAATTTACTTTACATTGCATTGTATATGTGCTGTATTTTTACTAGGGGGGTAGTACTCGCACTGCCACCATGCTCGTATGAGTCTATAGATACCAATATCTAAATTATCTTAAATATCATGTTAATAAATATTTTTTTATTAACTGATGTTAATAAATGAAACAGGTATGGTGCAAATATATTTAAGATAAATGGTGTTAATAAGTTCTTGACAAAGTATGTAAAAGTAGTGTATAAAGATGACATGAGATACCTAGTAGGAATGGAAGATAAAAGTATTATAGTAATTGATGCAGATAATTTTGAATATGTTTCTGAGGATGGGTACATGTATTTTTTCTTAGGGACGGTGTGTGTAGGGGCATTTAAGAGACCGGTGAGTATAAAGGGATGGTGAAGTGTAGGAAAATGAGGGATAATTTTATTTATGTAAGTAAGGATAGGTGGGAGAAGGTGTTTTGTAATAAAGAAGTGCCAGGGATAATAGAACATAGGGTGAAGGTAATGGGGCGTGGTATTGGGGAAGAAGATGTGTGGTGTGGTGGTAATGGAGGACGAAAAGAGGAAGAGGACGAATAAATGAATTTAGTGATGGGCCATGTGGTTAATGACATAAGGTCTAAGGAATTAAATATATTTATAAATAGGAATAGTTTTGATTTAATATATAGGGCTATTAGCGTTCACATAAATAATTATTTGGTATATAATAGTACATCAGTGTATCCTTTTGGATTTAGTATTTCATTTAGTAAGTGGGGATTAGGGGTTGGTATTGACGTTATTTTTTTCACTTTCAGTTTAAATATTTATAAAAGAATTAAAGACGTGGCGAGCAGGGACAAGTAATGAAAATGAAAAGCCTGCTGTCTGCCCAAGCGCTGGATAAGGTGTTATTATTTTCCCTCCCTGGGTAGCATCTTGTTCGGCGCTTTTTATTTTATAAAGGAGAATAGTCTAGTGTTAGATCCGGCTAAGCAATGGAGCAGTGAGAAAAGTTTGCAATGTGAATGTGGAGCAGTGATAGATTTAACATATAAACCAACAATGTCATTTCAGTGTCCTATATGCAAAGAAATGATAAACCCGATGCTGAAAGAAAATAAAGAAGCGTCGGTAAGTGTTAATGAGTCGTGAATATAGAGACGACAGGGGAAAGTTAATAGGATATAAAATGACGCAAACGTCCTCTGCTCCTGAAGAAGTATTATCAAGTAATAGCCTTAATAACGAGGTTATGATTGCGCGTCATGATGAACGTTTAGGGCGTATAGAGTCTAATATAAGTGATATTAAGTATGGTAATATAGAAAATGCAAAAGAGATTAAGGAGTTATCGATTAAAGTATCTGAGTCATTAAATGTATTTAGAGATTCATTAAATGAAATACGTATATTAAAAAATTCTAATGAATATCTTTCTAGGCAATGTGTAGAAAATGCTTCTGAAATAAATAAAAGGAATATAGAGTTAAGTACAGTAAAGAAGTTTTTTGTTTTAATAACAAGTGTTGTTGGATTTATTAGTTTGTGTGTTGGGTTGGTATTTTCTTTTAAAAAGTAAAAAGGAGGTGGGTATTTAATGGCTTTGTATGGAACAGATAATTTTCCGATGGGTAATGGGGCAAATCCAAAAACGGTTTTTGGAGATGGTAGTCTAGGAGATCTTTATGCAACTGGAGCAGTGAGTCTTACAGGAGATTCATGTTATTCAAATGTACTTGTTGCTTCTGCTGGAAATATAAGCACAAATGGATATTTTTTAGAGATAAGCAATTCATTGGCAATACGTTCTGGTGGTATTATTAATTGTGATGGGGTGGCGGGTACGAATGGTCCTACAGCTTCGGCTGGTGCTATGTCGGCCACTGCGGGTATTGCTGGTGGGGCGGGTGCGTATGCAACGCTTAGGTCTTGGTTTGCCATGCCTATGGCCGGAGGTAATGGTGGAGGTGTAGCCACTGCTGCAGGTACTACTACGGCTTCAGGGGCTGCTGCGGTAACTTCAATAGCAGTTAGTGCAAATAGCTCGTTATTTTGGCTTCCTGGGGGTGGTGGAGGTGGTGGTGGGGCATATGGCACTACTCCTACTGCTGGAAGCGCTGCCGGGATATATGACGGAGGCGCTGCGGGTGGTTCTGGAGGGCACGCGTCAGGAAGTGCCAGTATTTCGCAACCCGGAGGGGGCGGTGGTGGTGGCGGTGGTATTTGTGTAGTTTTTGCCAATACTATTAACAACGCAGGAACTATTAGAGCTAATGGTGGAAGAGGTGGTAATGGAGGATACGCTGCGGGTGCTTCTGGAGGTAATGGTGGAGGCGGTGGTGGTGGTGTTGTGGTAGTTTATTATAGAAATACCATGGGCTCTGGGGTTGGTACCTTGTCTGCTGCTGGAGGTGCTGCTGGAACTAGCGGTAATGGTGGAGCGGCTGGAACGAATGGAGTCACCGCTTCGTTTCAAATTTAAGGAGGAAAATATATAAAAATGATTAATAATAGTAAAAGCTTTACAGAAGGCGATAGAAATTATACAGAAGATATTTTGATGGAAAATAATGGTTTTGGAGAAAATTGTGGTGGTATGACTGTTCCTAATAAAAATGCTCCTATTGATTGTCCTGGAGTATATCCTGATTTAGGTATTGAAACTTCGTTTGGTTCTGATCCTAAGGGGGAAATGTTTGGAATGTCGGCTCCTGATAAAATGGCATTGTCTAATTATATTCCTAGAAGTGAAAGTGAAGTTATGGAAGAAACTAATTTTCCTATTGAACTACAACATGAATTACAAGAAGGAACGAGGGGTGAATAATAATGGCTATTGATTTTACTAAATCAAATATTCCTACTGTTCCAGATCCGATTAATAATTCTGATTTGATTGGTGGAAATGCTCCTGGTACAAGTATTGGAACTGATGAAATTGCTGGAGTAGGAAAGGCTCCTGATGTGGATTTCGGAATGGGACCGGAAGGTAATATGTTTGGAGTTCAGAGCCCGCAAGCCTCTAGCGCTATTGAAAACGCATTTAATTTTGCTGAAGCTCCTGTAGATACACGTAATGACTTTCAGCCTATTGAAGCGGTGGAAGGTTTTGGCGAACCAGATAATGGTAGTATGGCTACTCCATTTGTTACACGTATTGGTTCTTAAGGAGAAATAATAAAATGGCTAAAGAAACTAAAGATACATTAGAATATAAAGAAATTATAAAGATGCTTTTGACAGAACTAGAAAGGCATGAAACTTTTTTAAAATTGCGTGGAAATTTTTATAGTCAAGAGTTTTATGATAAAAAAGAAGAAATTGAAAGCTTGGTAAATATTAATAATAAAATAGTGGAAGAAACCAAGGAGTAGATAAATGCCTAGCAAATCAGCAAAACAACATCGTTTTTTTGAAGCTGTAGCACATAGTCCTAAGTTTGCAAAAAAAGTAGGAGTGCCAACAAGTGTTGGTAAAGAATTTGTTGCTGCTGATAAAAAGAAAGGCAAAAAATAAAAATGCTTGCTCCTACCAGAGGAGAAACGGGATTATATCAGAAAGTGATTGACCCTAAATTGGGTGAAGGTTGGAAATGGGGAGAAAAAGGTAAAGCTTATTTTGGAGAAGATGCAAAAGAAAAGGCTTTCGAGCAAGGCGCTGCAATAGAAAGAACCAGAAAGAAATATAGAGAAGAACGTTCTCTTATGTTTCCAATGAGGTTTTAAAGATAATGTCTAATAGACGAATAATAGAAACGTATCTACCTATCGGATATGTAATTATATTTAATAATAAAAAATAAGAGTTGAATTAGTTTTTTAAAAGTTGTATAATGTTTATATTGATTAATTAAATATATTATTTACACTATGGGAGGGGTAAATAAATGCGTAAATTTAAAATGTATTTAAGGGCTTTTTGGTTTATTCATAAAAATAAAGGTAACATTGAAGGCAAAAGGCAAGAGTTTATTGAATATGCTCTTAATATTACTAGGAAAGAAACTGATAATATTAGGTGTAAATTAAGGGCAAATTAGAATAAACTGACAAGTTATACGCCTTTTGCTAGAAGGGAAGCGTATAATATTTAATGGATAATACAGATAATTGGAAGGACTATTATAACGCAATTAATGGTTTAGAAAACAATAGTATTCCTTCCAATCCTTCTTATATACCTTCTCGCTCTACTTATAATCCTTTGTATCCTTCTACTAATTCGCCGAGTTCCTCATATAATTCCTCTTACAGTCCTTTTGCCAATGCTTTATTTAAAGCAACAAACTCAAAACCCAATCAGCAGGTTGGGGAAGCAGCGGCTTCGCCTATAGGGACACTTCTTAGAATGGCGGGTATGCCGGAAACCGTTCAAGGTACCACTCGTCAAAAATACGGAAATAATATTGCAGATACTTTAAATATCATGTCTTCTGTTTCTCAAAGAACTCAAGAAATGTTAGGTAAAAAAGATAATGTCGCTAATATTGATATAACTAAAACTCCGGATAGAGAATTGCTAGGTTTTGCAATAGAGTCTCTTGGGGGAATGGCTTCTGGAAGATCATTAAAAGAAATAGCGTCATTTATTAAAGAACAAAAACTTTTAGATAAAGCGTATGACTCAGAGCTTGCATACAACAAACTTATGTCTCGGGTAAATACAACGGTTTCTTCAGAATATGCAAAAACAGGTAATTATAAGGATATATTAAAAAGTCCTACATATACAGATAAACTTTTAGAAGCAAGAATTATGGCTGCTAAAATAGATGATCCCAAGTATGAAGAAAGAGTAGCAAATGCTTTGCATAGTATTGTTCCGACTCAATTACACACGGGAATGTTACGAGAGTCAATTACTAAAATGCGTGGAAATAAAATAGAGAGTTCTATTGAAGGAATTAAAAACAATATTAATAAACTTAGCAACTTGCAAAAAGATATTCCAACATCACTTGCGAATGAAAGTAGACCTAGTTTAGAAGAGTTTTCTAATAACTCAGGTAAATATGCAAAAGATTATACTAAGGAAGATTTAATAAATATAGCAGGCAACGCTATTGGAGATAGAGATAAAATAAAAAGAATTTCTGATTTACCAGAATATATAAACACTAATAAATATAATGCTGGTTTAGGAAAAGGATCTAATCCCGAAACAGATAAAGAGCTAATTAATAGACTAAATGATATTTTGGGAAATAGAAAGTTTTTAAGCAATTTAAAACAAGCCGGAGTAAATACTCAATGAGGAATATTGATTTAATTGATCCTGAAAAAGCAATTAAGAAATTTGATCCAGATGCTATTGATTTTCATGATTATAGGCATAAAATGTCTCCGCAAGATGAACTTTTTAAAGAACTGTATTTAGATTGTGGAAACGCTACAGCAGCTTGGTCTAAAGCATATCCCGAGAAATGTGTTGGGTTAAAGCCTAGTCATATACGTGTTCGCGCACATTACTTGTTGAAAAAGTATAAGCTTAAAGGAAAAAATTATAAGAAACTTAGATCTGATAATAAAAGGGTGCTTCTTAATGCAAAACCAGAAATGGTTGATTATATTAAGAAGCAATATGAAATAGGCCTTTTATCTGAAGAGGAATTATTTAAAAGGATGGATAGTCTTTCAAAACACTCCACCTCAGACCAAACACAGTTTAATGCTACAAAAGAAATGAGGCAGTGGGTTAGGGAAGCGAAGAGCGAAATAGAAGCTAATAAAATGTCTGTGCTTGAAGTTGTTCCGCTTATGGTTGATGCTATTTCAGAACTTACTAAAGAAAAATATTTGAAAGTTTTAAAAGGAGTAAGGGCAAAAAGACATTCTATAAATAAAGAAAAAAACATTATTTATGACGCCGATGTAATTAGAAATTCTCAAAGGCAAAATATGATTAATATGGATCAAGTAAATGTATCGTAGTGCATGCGCTGAAGTGTATAGGAGATTTAAACAAAAAGAACAATTGATTGATTGGTTTGAACCTTTTCCATATCAACGCGAAGCCTATTTAGCGACTAATTCAGTACAGCTTATTGAGGGTGGAAATAGATGTTTGCCTTTAGACGCCCCCATTTTGATGTCTAATGGAGAGTGGAAAGAACTAGGAAAAATTGAAATCGGAGATTATATTGCCGACGACTGTATTACTGCCATGGTATTAGAAAAGCACAGAGCCGGCGAGAAAGAATGTTTCAGGGTGGTTTTTGAAGACGGGGGGCATGTAATTGCTTCGGCAGAGCATGAATTCCCTATTGCAATGGGAAGTGGCCGTAACTTTATCAAGAGAAAATTAAGGGAATTGATAGATAGAAAAGAAGTGTCTATTTCTAAAAAAGCAAGATTTTTAACTTGGGAAAATACTAATTTTGAAAATAACAAAAGCCTCTCTATTGATCCGTATCTTTTAGGATGTTTACTCGGTGATGGTGGTTTGTCACGCCAAGGAATAAAATTTTTTAATATTGACGAGAAGATTTTGGAGAGGGTTGAATTTGAATTAAACAAAGTAGGGTGCAAATTAAGCCATTATGAAGGATGCGATTACGGTATTATAAATATAATTAAAAGCAATGATAAAACCGTTATTACTCCGGCCGTGGAATTAAAAAATAAATTAATTGAATTTGGTATTAATGTTACTAGCGGGTTTAAATTTATTCCCAAAATCTATAAAACGGCAAGTATTAAAGATAGATTGAACCTGTTGGCGGGTCTTATAGATACCGATGGTAGCGAGGATGAATTTTGTAGTAAATCTAAGCGCCTTGCAGAAGACTTTTGCTTTTTAATAAAGTCTTTAGGTGGAAAAGCTACTCTTTCTCAAAACGTTAAAGTTTGCACTAATGCTCCAGGCGGTCCCAAAAAAGGAATTTATTGGCGAGTTTATTGGAGGCTAAATCAGGAAATTCCTTTAAGTTTAAAAAGAAAGCAAATAAAAACTAAAAGGTTTCCTGCTTATAATCACAGAGTGGTTAAATCGATAGAGTCTATTGGATTTAAAGAGTGTGGCGATATAACGGTAAGTAATTTAAGCCATACATTTATTTCGTATGACTGGATAGTTACAGGAAATAGCGGAAAAACGGAACTCGCAATATCTAAAATAGTTTCTATTTTAATAGATAGACACCCTACTATAAAACGCGATCATCCTATGAAAGTGAGAATTATAGGAACTGTTTTACGCGAAGGCGCACTAGGTATTATTTTAGAAAAATTAAAAAAATTACTTCCTACGTATGCATTGCAAGGTGGAAGTTGGGATAAATCATATAGCGCTACAAATAACTTGGTTAATTTGAGAAGCGGAGACGTTATACAATTAATGGCTGATTCTCAAGATATCCAAACTCACCGTGGGGACGCTATTGATATTGCTATGATTGACGAAGAGTGCCGTGAAGAAATTTTTGACGAAACACTTACAAGGTTGGCGGATAGAAGTGGTATGTTGATAATGTCAATGACTCCGCATAATGGCATGACTTGGAGTTTTAAAAAACTGGTTAAAGCGTCTCGCAAAGATAAAAATATTGGATATTTTCACTTAGACACTCTTTCTAATTACAGAATAAATAGGAAAGAATGGATTAAAAATTCAGCGCTTCTATCCGATAAGGAATTTTCTATACGTATTAAAGGACTTCGGGTTGCAAATGAAGGACTTGTATATTTTATGTTTAGCGATAAAACGCATATTTGTAAAGAAAAGGAATTGCCAAAAGGAACACAGTTGTTTTTAGGTGTTGATTTTGGACTTAACAACCCACATGCAGGATCGTTGTGGGCGATTACACCAGAAGGAAGGAAGTACATAGTAGATGAGTACTATGAGACGGGAAGAACCGTTGCACAAAATGCAGAAGAGCAGGGAAGATGGGTTGCGGGAAAATGGGGACAATATAAACTACGGTGGGTTGCTTGCGATCCGAACTCGGGAGCACAACGAAATGAACAGACGAACGAGACGAACATTCAAGTATTCAAAAAGGCTTTCTTTTCTGGATATGGAAGAATAGTTCCGGTAATTGCAGGAGATAGAACAAAAGGCTGTGTTGAGCATAGAATAAATGTAATGAGGGAATTATTGGCGGTGATAGATAAC
>Ga0182021_10003016_pt1 | contig 19799 bp, 17 predicted proteins | sample 612E3MmetaG_FD_120493 | JGI IMG/M metagenome (GOLD analysis project Ga0182021, IMG submission 120493) | Permafrost microbial communities from Stordalen Mire, Sweden - 612E3M metaG (Illumina Assembly) | ecosystem: Environmental > Terrestrial > Soil > Wetlands > Permafrost | place: Sweden... | reverse complement strand
GGTGTTTCTGTTGGTGTTTCTGTTGGTGACGGAGTCAGTGTGGGAGAGGCAGTTGGTGTCGGTGTAGATAACAGATTGGTAGTGAAAGTCCATATATTGCTCCACACACCATAGCTATTACTTCCCGATGGGGCGATAGCTCTTACTCGCCATGAGTAAGTACCATCCGGCAGAGTATCCCCGCTCTGTACAATAAAATTAATATTATCGCCAGAAGGAAAAGGATGAGTATCTCCACCGTGAGTAACATCAGCAAAACCCGCATCGGAACCGGAATATCTGTTTATTGAAACAGACAAATTGGATACTAGTTCGATAGCGCTTTCTTCCCAAAAATCATCACTAAAAGTCCACCCCATCGAAGTTGATGCGGAACCTGGTTTATCGCTCATACCACCTGCACCGGCACTTCCAATCTCCATAGTTTCTTGTGTCTGCCCAACACTTGCTGCAAGGTTGCCGTTTGCAGTTTGTAAACCGATTACATCTACGACTAAGTTATTAGAGCTGCTGGATACGTTAACACTCGAGCTTGCATCCGGACCGCCGCCGCTACTTCCGGTGTTTCCGATGCCTGTAACACCAGTGTATGAAACAGCGCCGGCTTCAAAGGTACTGACATCACTAATTGTGACAGTTATTGTGTTAGTACCGAGTGTTGGGTTTGCAAGAGTCCATATTTCACTTCGGGCATCGCCGTCTGTTTGATGGCTTGTCTGAAAAGTAAAATTTTGAGAACCGAAAGTTACGCCGCTTACCGCCTCGCCGTTTCGGGTAGACACCCCAACTACTAAATACGTATTGTCGGCAGTATTTATAGTATGACTCCACGATAAGGTATTCGAATCGGTATTGGTGTGAGCGCTTGATTTATTATCAAGAACAATCGGATTTCCGTTAAAAATATTTATCTGATATTCCAAACTATTCGATTCAAGATCGGTTCCTGTAAAATTAAGAGTGGGGTTTGTTCCCTGACTGTCCGCCCCGTTGGAAGGGTTATGAAGAACGACTGTTGGTAGAGGTACATCAGATATGGCAGTTGTCGGATCACTTGTTACTGTACCGGTGTAGCTGCCTGCTCCGGTTGCCACAACCTTGAGGTATTTTCCCAAATCACCTTCAACTGGGGTATATTTATAGTCAACAGCTCCATTGATATTTGAATAACTACCGCTCACGGTATCAGCAATTTGCCATTGATATGTTGCAGTTGCGCTGGAGGGTGTCAATGCTCCAACAGTCAATTCTGATCCTACTTGTGGAGTACCGGTTATTGCTCCTATCGCCGTGATTGGTATAAGTGCCGGCAAGTCTGCAAGCGTGACACCTTTGTAAATCATAATCTTAGCTCTATCCAGTTCGGCAACAAACAAGTCATCGTTTGAATCAAAGGCCATGCTGAGGGGCATAGTCAAATAGTCATTGAAAGATCCGGTAGGAGTTTGGTTATTCAGCACATCTGTAAAATAATCAAGCGAATGGTTGGTGGTTGAGTACGCATATGAATTGTAACCGACAACCATGTCGTTATTTGAATCAAAAGCCGGTTCAAAAGGATGACGGCCCGACGGAATAATAGTTCTGTCTGCAGCGGGATCGAATAATGTTGTTGTGTCCGACAGGTTGGTGGCAGTAGCGGCATCGAATTCCAACATCCTTCCATTACCTTCGACCTCAAGAGCATTATCGGAAACATAGACATTATTGTAATTATCGAGAACCACCGACCCGGGTGAATATAGAGTAGAAAGAGTAGGGCTTCCTCCTTGGTTGGAATCAGTACTTACTGCATCGGGTTGGCCGAGAACAATATCAACTTTAGGATCTGTAAGAGGATTCCTGATTCTGACCACACGGTTACTAAAAGGATGTGCCACCCAGAGAAAACTTCCATCGGAACTTGGCGAAACTCCCCCGGTAGCTAGGTCTCCGTTAACACTTAAATCAACAGTATTACCCTCCAGATCTTGAAGGGTACTGGCGTCAATAGTAATGTCCGGTGTTGCACCGGGTGTTAACGGTAAGTTGAATATCTCGATAGTTGGCTTACCACTTTGTTTATGCAACACATAAAGGTGACCCGCTTTGTCTGTGGCAATTCTCCCGTAGTTATTGGGATTATTGGAGTCCTCAAGCCCTGATTGGTCGCTTGCACCCACTATGCCATCGGCAGCTTGGCCGTTTGCGGCAGAGGCAGGATCATTCCAAAAAAGAATTCTCCAGCCATCGCTCTCAATAAGTTGATGTGTGCTACCATTATCGTACGCAGCTATGCCCATCGCTCCAAAAAGTGAGCTATTTGTTTGCCAGTTGACGGTCTCCGGTCCACGGAAAAGTCTGTAGTCGGCAGCTATATATTGGCCGAGTGTAGGAAAGGGAATCGGTGCCTTAAAGCGTAAAACATCTTGTGTATTTGATGACCCTGCAATAAATAAATCTCCGTGATCGGTAATCCCTATGGATCCTCGTGAGTCACCCTGCAAACAGTCATCCGCAATATTACCCGGAATACTACCGGTACCGCAGGGAGTTCCGGAATTCCATGCGTTCGGATAAATATCGGTGTATAAAACTTTTAATACATTAGCGCCGGCCGCATCCCAAAGTTCAACCCGGGGAGTATTTGTAATTGATTGCGGAGCATTGTAATTATTTATCCAAATGTTGCCGGTATAGTTCCCGCTTGTATCAACATCAAATTCTATTCCGGTTGGACCGGGACCTCCCGTAGAAGGAAAATCACCGAATCCGGAGCCCCAAATAACTCCGGCCATTCCCGATGTCTGGGGATAGGAATATTTTAGTATTCTATGATTACTTGTATCCGCAACAAAGGCATTTCCGGTTGCATCTACCCGCACGGCACCGGGATAGGTGAGTTGATCGAGTCCTGTGCCGGCGCCATTACCCGAAAAATCCGTTTGACCAAGTACCAAATCCGCATTTGTGGAAGGTCTACCTAAGCCCGCGTTATAGGGAAAACGCAAAACACGGTTATTTAATGTGTCAGCTACCCACAGGTTTCCGTTAGAATCTACATCGACTCCGATATCAAAAGCGGGGTTTCCGGATGTATCATTTCCAAAACAAATTGTGGATGCGCCGGGCGTGCCACTATCCGTTGACCTATTACAGAAGTGGTTTGTAAAGTTACTTTGTCCCCAGACTGCTACTGCCGATTCTCCTATTTTATTACTGGATGGATTGGGAAACATTAAGACACGGTTATTTATCCAGTCAGGGTAATAAAGACGTCCTTGTGAGTCGGTAGCAAAACTAGCCATAAAACCCCCTTCGAGAGGACTGATTTGACTTGGAGGCATACTGCAAAGGGTTGAGGCTGTCGGGTCGGGGAAAGGGACAAATGCCGAATAACTGACATCGCCATTGCAGGCGGAATGAGTAAAATCCGGCTGACCGATGACTATATCGGCATCAGTTTTGACATTTGCACAAGTTTGACTTCCGGGCAGTTCACTTGAACAGTCTGAGTCAGAGATACATCCGTCGTGAGTTCCGGTACACTCCGCCAAGTGGCAAGTGTTTCCGTTACCGCAATCATTATCAGTTGTACAGGCGCTCTGATCATTGCTACACAAACCCAAGGATGTATAACCCAGAATTCTGCTATTCAAAGAATCAGAGACGTATACGATATTGGGATGAATACTTCTGTCTACCCACGTTCCACCGGGGTTACCTACTTTAAAAGCTACTGTTGATTTGGGTATGGCTTGAGTAAGGTCGGTTTGACCAAGTACAATGTCGGCCCATTTGTCACCTACCGTACCGCGGGGGGCACTATCAGCGAAGGCATTTTTAAAGTGGACTTTAGTTCCGAGGTAGAAGAAGAATATAAATAACAAAACGCAAATTAAGGCAGCCCCAAAGTAGAATAATAATCTATTCTTTTTCAAATTGTCCACTATATTTCTAATTAACATTATGCCTTTTCAATTTTCGGATAGATAAATATGAGAAGGGTAGTTCCAATTAATCCCATCACGGAGACGATTAAGAAGAGTGAGTGGAAACCCAGAGTTGTGGCAAGATATCCACCAATTGCGGCCGCCGCGGCGGCGAAAAGTTCTGTAAAAGTTGAATGTACACTCCAGACAAAAGATTCTTTACCTTGCTCCATATTTCTTGAGAAAAGCCCCATCCATGCAGGATATGAAACGGCTCCGGCAACACCCATTAACGCTTGTATTAAATATATATGAATGGGAAGTCTGGCAAAAATGTAAAGAAAAACTGCAACGTTCATTAAAAAGCTGCCGCCGATGGCAAGAAAAAAATCAATTTTTTCACCGCTTACTTTATCTATTAATATTCCGATCGGCAACTGAAAAATAGATTTAATTGCCAGGTAAATAGATTCTCCGATACCAACGACAATCAAACTTCCCCCCAAAACTTGGAGATTTACAAAAACAGCAAAAATTGGCGAGACAAGACCAAAACTGGATACAAGAAAAATGTCTGATAAAACTAAAATGGTAAGTATGCGGTTTATATTAAAAATATCTTTCCAGCCCACGATATTAAGAATACGTGCACGCATATTTCATTCTAGCATTACAAGATTGCTATTAACAAACTTTATTGTATATACTAATTATGGAATGCCGGAAAAACCTATAGAGAGAAAGAGGATGGTAGTTGAAGAAGTTGGTGTTTCCGAAACGCCAATCTCCGAAGATAAAAAAGTTCATGAGAAAGTTGAACCTGAAATTTTGCCTGAAGCTGCAAAAGATACCATTTTAACTGAACCGGAAAAAGAACCCCGTCCCAATAAACGCAAAAAATCTTGTGCGATTGCACTTTGGATAATTATTCCCGGAATTTTTTTTCTTGGCGCTATCCTTGGCGGTATTGTTTTCTATCAAAGAGGGGTAAACCGCGGAGAAGTAGATGTTGCTGCTACTCCAACCCCAAGTGTGACCACTCTACCTGTATCTTCGACAACTCCTTCGTCAACTCCAACGCCTACAATAAGTTTATCCAAATATTCAATCACTGTCTTTAACGGTTCCGGAATACCCGGCGAAGCAGGTAAAGCAAAAACTCTTTTAACTACTGCCGGTTTTAATGTTGGTTCAACTTCAAATGCTGCAACTTATGACTATACAAAAACTCTAATTAAAGCTAAAAGTACAATTGAACCGGCCTTTGTATCAGCACTGTCTGCAGCATTGGGCAAAACATATGTAGTTGACACCCCTCAAACACTCGCCAGTTCTTCGGCGGATACTGTGCAGGTTGTTATCGGAAGCTCCAAAGCCCGGTAATCTAATTTGAGCTGGTCACTACTTTATAGTCGAACGTATAAATATCCTCAAGGAAGATAAATTTGAAACTCAAAGTATGTTTGATGGATTGAGGACACTGGAGTAGAGAATAGGTAACCAATTTAATTATGCATAAGGCAGAGCCTGTAATGGTTTGAATATTGAAATTGGGTTGTTTATAATACAATTACTATGTCAGAAAAAGTTGAATCACAGAACATTAGTGAAATAGGCAAAGATGGTTTTGCCAAATTAGTTGGGATTTTAAAGGGCAGAGAGGATCAGAGATATAATGCAGTTGGTTGGGGTGGATCAAGTAGTGACCTAAAAACTCAAGTTGAAGGTGGTCTTCTGTGTCCCGCTTCATCTTTCGCCGTAGTGGCTGAAGGAATAGTCAGATACAAACGTTCGGATCCACAAATGCGGGAGAACACAGACTCTTTGCGTGATCTTTCAGCTGTTTTGTCGTATGGTTCCGAGATATACGATCAATCCGCTAAAATTGATGCAGCAGGACTTAGAAGTCAGATTAAAAAGTATGTTGAATCGCACGGAGGAACTTTTGACGAAAACACAGATTGGCAGGAGTTTATTAAAACTAGGTCTGAAAGATTAAAAGCTAAAGCAGATGCCATCGACGAAGTTAATAGGTAAGTTTTGTTTATCTTCTCTGAGGTTAAATCCTCCTGTCATGTAAAATAACACAGTCGAACAATTTTAGCTTCATAAAACTGTGAGAGGTAAATTTGAGGTAACAGGTCGAACCTCAAATAATGCCAAATACATAGCCAGAAGAAGCTATTGCTCACCTAAAGTTACCTTAGGAGCGGGTAGGGGGAATCGAACCCCCGTCAAGAGCTTGGAAAGCTCCTGTTCTACCATTGAACCATACCCGCGAGTTATACTCGGTATAAGCAATGGCCAAGCTCTGTTTACCATTGAATCATACACGCGAACGATACTATTTTAACATTTCTCCCGCACGCTGGAAAGATTAGATTACCGAGGCATTGCTTTTTCATGGCGTTATACTATGATTATTTTCTGTAATAATGAGCACTGAACGGGATTTAAAATATCCCATTGTAGATACATTCGGTGATGGCAGAAAGCCTCTTCATGAGCTTTATGAAACTTATTTTGAGTTAATAAAAGAAGGTTGGTCGATGGAACAAATTTGTACCCAGGAAGAAAAACAGGCTAATGGTGATATTTTACAACTTCCAATTTACGGATTTCTTTCTCCCGAACAAAACAAACGTCCGGAATCAGCTCTTTGGATCATAGGTGGAATACATGGTGAGGAACCGGCCCCGGCTGAGGCCTTTTTCAATGAGATTGAGTTGTTTAAATCATTGCCCGATAAAGGTATTGCAGTTGCGGCCATATTTATGGCAAATCCAAGCGGCTATCATCGTGATTGGAGATATTTTAACTTAAGGAGGAGTCCGAATACTCTTATATATATCGGTGACAAATCAATCCCCGCCAATACAGGCAAAAGTGTCGGAGATTCTGAACATTTAGTTTCTCATCCTATATTCAAACGTATTCCAAGAAGATTTAAACCCAACAACAAATATGCTGATAAAATTACCAGATGGATAATTGACGTAAGCAGAAAATACAAGCCTCTTCTGGTTATGGATCACCATGAAGATGAATTCCAAAAAAATCTGTTTCACACGGATTGGGATTCATTTTACAGTTATGCATATGGACATACGAAGGTTTTAAAAATAATTTGTCCCGAACTTGTTAAAATTCTGGAAAAAGGTGGATACCCGATGCAAAAGGATGGTCAAACAAGGTTCCACGAAAAAATTGAACATGGCTTTGTCAAAAACTCTATGGATGGATCTGTTGATAACCTTTTTATTGAAGATAAATATTTTGACCACGGAAAAATAAAGAATAAATATCCGGCAAAAGCAGCATTCGTATTGGAAACGATCATTCATCACGAAAATCCTCAACCTATAAGTGAGCGTGCAAAAATCCATAGGGACATTATAAAATCGTACGTGGATTTTTGGGATGTTGTGAAAAAGGTCAGATGAGTCGGAGTGCCCGGGCTCGAACCGGGGACCTCCACGTCCCAAACGTGGCGCTCTAACCAACTGAGCTACACTCCGATAGTGCCGAATACGGTATTGCATTCGTACCTTTTCGGTTACTTCAATGATACCACGCCTGAGGCTATTATTCTTGCGGAACAGTAGAAGTTACTAAAAGGCTATCCGCACGGAAATTTTACTTACTCAGCTAAGAACCTTGTAACGTAGACCATAATTTGACAGGTGAATATTCCAATCTATAATTGAGCAAATGAAAGAATCGGTTGAAAAAGATTTGTTTGAAACTTTGGAGCATTCTTATTTCCAGAAGGGAAAAGTGGACGTATCCGTACTAAACCAATTGTTCGATGACCGCAAGAAAGAAGGGTTTGATTTAAAGACTTCAATGGTGGGTTTGATTATAACGGTTGATTCGGAAAATGTTAAGCTAGAAGGTGCCCTGGCAAGAAAAGATAATAATATAGCTATTTATACTTCATATTCAAATCTGGTGGAACTTTTAGAAAATCCAGGTGTTGTCCATCTTGAGGCATGTAATGATATTGTGCTTCTTAAGTCTACCAATACAGGGGAGGTTAATCTCAGAACTCCGTGGCCAGGTCCGATAGGTGACGAATGGGATAGTCCTGCATATAACAGTTTCTGGCACGGTGCCGAACAGGAAATTGATAAAAGAATAAAGAGGCTGGAAAGTGTCGGTATCAAGGTTAAATTACTTCCTTCTTCTTAAATTCCTTGTGCCGAGGATGGTACTCAAATCGAACATTTTTGACAGATTTAACTTTACAACAAGCGAGACTGAAACTTTAGCATCACAGCTTCAACTACTAAATAATCATTTGTCTGGAAGTTTTGCGTCAGCTTAGGCTGAAGTTACTGTCTCAGCAAGTTTGGAACTGCCCTCGAATTTAGTACAGTTAACATCTGCGGCAGCAATGGGCTCACTTAATGCGTGTCCTATTACTACGATATTTGGGTGTTGGTTTTTAATTTCTTTAGCAACTCTTTCTCCATCTCTTCCGCTAGCGTCCCATTCACTTAAATTTCCATCAACCACTGCAACATTAACACCTTTCTTGTCTAGATTTGGAATTTTAGTTAAAGCCTCTTCTAACGAACGTGCTGTATCAACAACATGATGCCCACTCATTTCGAGAAACTCTGTGCTGACCTCACGAGAATCATCGTCATCTTCTACAAAGAAAACTACCGCCTTTTCTGGGGACATGTTAACGCGTATTAAACACCCATAATACCAAAAAGTCAAAAGTCGTTTGTGCCGAGGGCGGGACTCAAATCGAACACTTTCGACAGCCTTAATTCTACAACAAATGAGATTGAAACACTATGGTTACAGCTTCAACTATTAAATCATAATTTGGCGGGTAAAAAATTTATGTTTAGGGACTAGTAGATTTTGTTGGGAACTTCTTTGAAAGAAAATACTTAATCTTGTGTAAGAGTTATACCCCAGCGTTCTAAGATATATTCTGGTTTTGGGAAGTCTCTTAATGTACAGCCATGAAAGTAATTTGGGTCATTTGGATTCATTTTTGTCCTGCAACCACCAATGGTTTTACAATTCTTTTTTGAACATCTAAGTAATATACCTTCTGGTCTTTCTAACAAATCGACATAACAATGGTTTCTATCTAGTCCAATACCATTAACAATTTTTTCAGGTAGAAGAATTATTCCCTCTTTCATGGTTGGAAGTATAAATTATCAACCCATATCATGCAATTGAGCTAATCTGTAGAGTTGGAGAGAATCAAATTTACATCACTATACACTAAGTGCCGAGGGTGGTACTCAAATCGAACATTATAGCCAAGCTTAATTCTATAACAGGTGAGACTGAAACTCTATGGTTACAGCTTCGGTCATTTAAAAGTCTTATACCTTTAAAAGATTATGCTTTTGGAAATTAAGCTTCGACTTGTCCACCAATAATTTCTCCAACTGTTTTAGCCTGTTCTATTGCGGATTTTTTAAAAAGTTCCAACATGTCTTTGCTACCAGCCGAAAACGGACCGTTTGGACCACCACTGTATCTAAACGAGCCATCCTCTTTAACTGTTATACCTTTTAAAATATCAATTATCTCAACAGGCTTATTGTCTGCTGTCATTTTGTTTCACCACCTTATCTATTTTGAGCAGTTTGTGCCGAGGGCGGGACTCGGACCCGCATGAGTTATGCACTCGAGGGCTCTTAAGGCCCTTGCGTATACCATTTCGCCACCTCGGCTCGTCGTCGAAATAAGCTTCGCTTGTCAGTTCACCGCTTCCGCTTGAACATTTTCGCTTCGCTATTTCTCCTCTCAAAATTGCAAGCAATTTTGTGGGGAACAGGGACATTGTAGCAAAAAACGAACTATTTAGACACAGCAGCCTGCAAAAAAGAAAGGAAAAGAGGATGTGGAGATAAAGGTCGGCTTATATATTCAGGGTGAAATTGTGTTCCCACAAAAAATTTATGATCTTTAATTTCAATCGCTTCAACGAGCTTACCGTCAGGGGACTTTCCGGAAATCACAAAACCGGATTTTTCAAATATCTCCTTGTATTCATTATTAAATTCATATCTGTGACGATGCCTTTCAAAAATTACGAAATTTGTATTCGATCTATATTCACCTTGCTTTGCGTCTTTGGGAAGCCTCCACGGTGATGCTTTTCCGATTCCATTTTTTCTGTAAGCATTCCAAAGGGTGGTGTCAGGTTTTACAACACAAGGATAAGCTCCTAACCTGATAGTTCCCCCATATTGGTGTTTAGCCAAATATTCTTTCTGTTCAGGCATTACATGAATAACCGGATGTTTTGTTTTAGGATCTGCCTCTGTTGTATTCGCATTTTTAAGTCCCAGCACATTCCTGGCATACTCAATTACGGCCATTTGCATTCCGAAACAAAGACCTAAATAGGCAATATTATTCTCTCTGGCAAATCTTGCTGCAATTAATTTCCCTTCAACTCCACGACTGCCCCAACCCTGTGGGACAATAATACCGTCATATCCCTTAAGGGAGGCTTTGGTTTTTTCTAATGCCTCACTATCTATCCAATCAATCTTAATATTAATTCCAAGTTGTGTGCCTGCATGTTTTAGAGACTCTATAACCGAAACATAAGAATCAGAAAGTTTGTAATCACCTGTTACAAAATATTTACCAATCATGGCGATTTTAACTTCAGTAGTATTATTTAAATGAAACTTATCTACCATTTTTGTCCATTCGTTAAGTCCTGAATGGCTATTTGTTTTGAGGTGTAACATTTTTAAGCAAGTGCTGGCCAAATGTTGCTTTTTTGAATGGAAAAGCAAAGGAACTTCATAAATAGAAGGCATATCAGGGGCAGAAAATATTTTATCGGGAGCAATATTGCAAAATAAAGCCAAACGTTCAAGTCTTCTATCGTCAATAGGTTTTTCGCTTCGGGCGATAATAATGTCGGGGTGAATTCCCATTCCGTTTAATATATGAACTGATGTTTGTGCAGGTTTGCTTTTCAGTTCCCCGACATTTGCCAAAAATGGAAGATAGGTAACATGGATATGTATCAAGTCTTGCGGATTCTTGAGTTTCATTATGCGGGTGGCTTCGAAAAAGATTCCGTTTTGATATTCACCAACTGTTCCGCCCAGTTCTACTAATGTGATATCAGCTTTCCTTGTTTCACCGGAAAGGTTAATTCTTCTGGTAATTTCGTCAGTAAGATGGGGAATTGCCTCAACATCTTCTCCATTATATTCAAAGGCACGTTCCTTACGTATAACTTCCTGGTAAACCTGCCCCGTTGTTATGTAATTGGCGCGACTTAGATTTTCACCGATAAATCTTTCATAATGTCCCAAGTCTTCATCTGTTTCGACCCCGTCATGTGTTACAAAAACTTCACCGTGTTCTTGGGGCCGGATTGTTCCTGCATCAACATTCAAATACATATCGATTTTTGTAGGAGCGACTTTATAACCGCGGGATTTAAGAAGAAGAGACAAAGAGGCAGTGACAATGCCTTTTCCAAGGCCTGATACAACTCCGCCGGAAACTATTATATATTTCACTTCAAAAGTACGCTCTCATTGTAACACATTTGTGCGCCTGAGAGGAATTGGACCTCTATTGCCTGTTCCGAAGACAGGTACTCTATCCGTTGAGCTACAGGCGCTCTTAGACTACGCTCAAGGCAAGCTGTATAATTATACTCTAAGATGTTAACCATAGACGAACAAATTGAGGAAATTGAAGCGGTTTTACGTAAAACCCCTCATCATAAAGCCACGAATGGATTTATTGGTGCGATGAGAGCCAAGATAGCCAGACTTCGTGATAAAGAAATTGAATCGTCCATTAAGTCAGGTGGAGGTGGTGGGGGAGGTTATAACGTTAAAAAACAAGGAGATGCGACAGTGGTTCTGATTGGCCCTCCTTCCGCAGGTAAATCTACTTTGATTAATCACCTTACCAATGCTGAAAGTAAGGTGGCTCCTTACGAATTTACCACAGTTACAGTTGTTCCCGGAATGCTTAAATATAAAGAAGCCTACATTCAAATTTTGGATATACCGGGGCTAATTGAAGGTGCGAAAGAAGGGAAGGGAAAGGGCCGTGAAGTTCTTTCTGTGGCCCGAGGAGCAGATCTACTTATCGTAATGACGGATGTGGAACGTGTCGGGTTATTTTCGAAGATGGTGGCAGAGCTTGAAGGAGCCGGGATTAGAATCAACCAGGAAAAACCAAAAGTTATTATCGATAAAAAATCTGAAGGTGGACTCGAAATATTCTCCAACTTAAAACAGGAAATAGATAAAGAAACTATCAAGGAAATTGCCCGTGAATACGGCATAAAGAATGGAACTATTACTCTTTTGGAAGAAATCTCCTATAACAGATTATTTGATGCTTTTTCAATAAACCGGGTGTATGCACCGACAATATTTGTAATAAATAAAGTTGACATGCAGCCAAAATACCGGGAATTGATCGATGGAGATTTTGTTGGCATTAGCGCCGACCGTGGCGAGGGAATAGACAAATTAATCGATGAAATTTGGAAAGCTTTAAAATTTGTAACAGTTTATTTAGTCAAGCCTGATGAAAATTTGGAAAAGGGTAAGCCAATAGTAATGCGGGAAGGAGAAACTCTTAAAGATGTTGCTCTTAAAATAGGACCCGACTTTGCAGAAAGTAAAAAGATTGTTAAGATTTGGGGAGTCGGCGCAAAATTTCCCGGACAGGAAGTTTCCTTTGAAACTCTCGTTCTGGAAAATATGAAAATCAGATTTATCGCGTAAAACGTGAACATCTAATATGGAATATGAATTAATTGACAGCGGAAACGGCAGACGGTTTGAGAAGTTTGGAGATTACGTTTTGGACCGGCCTGATCCTGAAGTTTTGTGGCAAAAAAATCTGCCCGAAGACGAATGGTCAAAAGCCGATGCAATCTTCAAGGAGAATTGGATTAACAAAAATCACGTTCCGGAAAAGTGGCAAATGGAACACGATGGAATCAAATTCTGGGCAAAGTTAGCGCCATTCAAACACACAGGTGTTTTCCCGGAGCAAGCCTCTCAATGGAATTATATTTATGACACTTTAAATGGTAAAAACGCAAGTGTTCTGAATCTATTCGCCTATACCGGAATCGCTTCTTTATTCGCTGCTAAAGCAGGAGCCAAAGTTACACATCTTGATGCAAGTCGGCCCGCAATCTCCTGGGCGAATGAAAACCGCGAACTAAATGCTATGAAGGATGCTCCAATCAGATGGATTATTGATGACGCAGTTAAGTTTACTCAAAGGGAAATTAAGAGGGGAGTGAAATACGACGCAATTGTCATGGACCCACCCGTTTATGGGCATGGACCGGCAGGGGAGATATGGGATTTTAATAAAGATTTTCCTAAACTTCTGGAAAATTGCCGGAAAATCATTTCGGATTCTCCCCTATTTGTTTTGGTAAATGCTTACGCTATTTCATCTTCGTCAACCACCTTGGCCAATACCCTCCAGGGATACTTTAGCAATCTAGGAGGAAATATAGAAAATGGTGAACTTACTTTAAAAGAAAAATCAGCCGGAAGACTTCTTTCCACCGGCATTTGGGCGAGATGGAGCAAATAAAGTGTGAGCCCAGATGGATTCGGACCATCAACCTTTTCCTTAAGAGGGAACTGCTCTACCATTGAGCTATGGGCCCTAGACTTGCTTGCAACCTGGAGCCATATGGTTCTGCGTTAGCAGGTTCATATGGGCCCAAAATTAAAACTTCAAATTCAATGCACTTTGCACGTACGCGCCTATTTTAGCAAAAAATGAATCTATCTGCATCTGGTCGATTTTTATTATTACACTTTCTATCGGAAAACTATTTGTAACACGTTTGCCGTTTTTATCACTTAGGAATAAAGATTTACTGTAAATGCCGGTGCTTTCGGGGGAAGAAGCTTTAAAAACGATAAGCGCAAGTTTTGTTGGTTCAACATCCGGAAACGAATAACTTTTGATTAAAACATCTTTTGTATCACCTGTAAGTATAATATCTTTTGTATTCCAGATAGATTGTCCCGTGTTTTTGGCCAAAATAGCGCCAACAAAATCACTACCAGGTAAAGCTACCGGTTGAGCAATGGCACCCAATATTTGCCCGCTGACCACTTGGGTTGGAGATCCGGCGGTTTTAGAAATATTCAAATATCCTGAATAATAAGGGTAAAAACTGCCGTCACTTTTCTTCCAGGAAAACTCTGTAAATGGTTCCTGCGGGTAATTTAAGATAAAAGGAGTCACCGCAACAATACGGGTGTCATTCCAGACATTATTAAACGCATATTCATACATCGAAGAAATTTTATTATTGTCGACTTTAATGTTGGACCACCCGGTTTCCGTAATGAAAACAGGCAATTCTTTATCAACGCCAAGATTCTTAATATAATTCAGCTCCCAGTCAAAAGTATCAATCGTTCCTCGACCCGTATCGGTTTCCTTGCCCTCAAATCCCGGATTTGGATAGGAATGAGACGTCCAACCGTCAATGTTGTCAAAAAGGTTAGGCTCGGCAGTCAGCATTCTCTTAAGAAAAACGGATTCGTCCATGGTTGTGGCAGTGTTTTTTGCAGATGCATCAAACCCGGCAGATAAAACAAAAAAATCCGGAGATGCTTTGTGTAAAGCCAGACTAAAACTATTCAAGTATGTAGCGTATGCAACCGGGTCGATTTTTCCACCCCATTCAAGTGAATGATTAGGCTCGTTACTTATAACGATATAACGGTTTTGAATCACCCAATTTAACGAATTTAAGAAGGCTATCCAGTTGTTTATTTCAGCATCAGTCGGAATCTGCCACGTATCTCCATCAGCTTTAGTTGCAAGTCTAATAATGGGGATTAGATGTAATTTGCGCATTTGATCAAAAATTAGTTGCCAGCGGTCATGGTCTCTCCCTGCTTCTGTAATGACAACTGTTACGTAACCCCAATCGCCGCCGGAGGAATTGACGAGAGATGCAGCATCAGGTAAATCTTTTTCGTCCGTTATATGAATACCAAATTTATTATTTGGAACAGATAAAGGTGGATTCTCAGCAAAAACACAGGAATGAATGTTAAAAAGAATTATTAAGGCGATAATAAAAACGATGATTTTTTTCATTGTAACTATACATTGTAACAATTAATTTGACCTACTTGAAATGTTGTATATAATGGGACGCCTACACAAATGCCGATAAATAAAGGTTCTATACTCAAATCTCCCTTTAGCAAGGATGTATATAAAAAAAATGCCGAACTTTATAAAGTTATGGCAAATGCTAAACGTCTCGAAATATTGAATCTAATCGTCGATAAAGAGGCCACTGTTAATGATCTTTCCAAGGCTTTGGGAACAAGAAAATCAAATACTTCTCAACACTTGGCATATTTAAGGTATGTTGGTCTGGTAACAACCAGGAGACAGGGTAAAAATGTTTTTTATAAAATAACAGATAAGAGAATTGTAGAACCCTGCAAAATATTTAATGAAATCAGAGCCAGTAAAAGCTTCCAAAAATCTTCACAGATTATTTAAGTTACTTTTTCTTCAGACTTGTGTCCCTGGACAGAATATGAATTTGCTGAAAATTCATATTACTTAGCTTGCTTTGTCACTCAACCGAAGTTGCGTGAGTCGCAAGATGCGTAATCGAACTATCATCTCCTCCTTAGAAGGTAGATGCTCTACCGCGTTTGACGCGGCCAAGATGCATAGCAACTTATCCGTTGATGTTCTGTGACCCTGGGAAGAATCGAACTTCCATCTCGTTCTTAGAAGGAACTTGCTCTATCCGTTGAGCTACAGGGCCTAGTAGTATTTTCAATCTTGAGCGGCGGAGCGGATTTGGACCGCCGACCTCTTCCTTGGCAAGGAAGCATTCTACCACTGAACTACCGCCGCGAGTCATACGAGCGAAGGCAAATTCAGTGGCCAAGCTATGCTTACCACTGAACTACCGCCGCGCAGCCATAATGATACAACAAACGAGGGTAAAACTCTAGGCTTTTAGCATTTCTTGAGTTAAAATACCGCAAATGCCAAAACCAAAAGTTACTATTATAATTCCAACAAAAAACGAGGCTGAGGGTATTGGAAAAATTATCAACTCCGTTAAAAAATATGGAGATGAAATAATTGTTGTCGATGCCCACTCTATGGACGGTACTAAAGAAATTGCCCTGAAAAATGGGGCCGTATTCCTTTTAGATCGTGGTTTAGGAAGAGGAGAAGCTGTTAGATCGGCAATAAGAAAAGCCACGGGAAAGATAATTGTGCTATTTGACTCAGACGGTTCACATAGAGCATCTGATATCCCCAAATTGTTAAGAGAAATAAATAAAGGAAGCGAGCTTGTAACTTGTTCAAGAAGAACGGGAGGAAGTTTTGATTTTGAAATTACTCCCGGTGGGATGTTGCGCACATTCGGATCGGATTTAATGGCTTATCTGGTAAATCAAAAATTTCACACTCATCTAAGTGATATTTTATATAGCTTCCGTGCAATCAGAAAAAATGTTGTCAAAAAATTACACCTTCATGCTAATGGTTTTGATTTGGAACAGGAAATGGTAATTAGAGCATTAAAAAGAGGTTATAAAGTTAGGGAAATAGCTTCACGCGAGAACGCCAGAAAATGGGGAAAATCAAAACTTCGCACTTATATGGGCGTATCCCTTCTTTATAGACTCATAAAACTTCTTTATTTTTGACGGATAAATAATAGCAAGTGCCACCGGAATAAGGGCAATTAGAACTTTGGGGTGATAGCTAAGTTCCGGCATAATCAGAATATTTGTTACAGCGATTATTGATAATATTTCTTCTTTGGCAAATTTTTTAGCAAAAATAAATACACAAAGTATCAATGGAATCATCGCAGGGTATGTGTATCTGAAACCGGAGGTAACCAGGTTCGGATAATATCCGGACGGAAGAAAAAGATAAATCAAAAAGCATGCGTAGCCGAGTGCAATCAATTTTAATATCTGAATACGCAGATTTTTGTTTAGGTGTTTATAGGTAGAAAAATAGAGAATCGGAACAGCCAAAAAGGACAAACACCAAACGGTATATTCAGAAATAAAAGCGTTTATCCAAACCCAAAAACCTCCCGCCCACTCAAAGATTACTTTCCATACCGGATAATCCAAAATATGCCATTCAATTCCCTTAAAAAATATGATCGACTGAGGATAGTATGGGTCCCCCTTAAGAAAGTAATTTCTAATATACCAGGAAAGTCCCAAGATTGAAAAAGGTAATAAAAATGTTATAAAACGCTTTAAATTAATATTTTTAAGAATGTTTTTCCCGAAAATGGCTAAAAGAAATACTGTAAAAGCAGGTCCGGTATATTTACTTCCAAAAAGCATTCCCAGGGCAATTCCCAAAGAAATAAAATACTTGTAGGTATTTTTCGGACTCCTTAAAAGAATTATTGAGAGAGCAAAAAATGAGGCAAGCCACATATCTATAGTTTGGGATAATATCCAACGCATGACGGTATGAAGACAGGCTATGGAAGTTGCAAAAATTATTGAGTAATCTTCAGAAAAATCATAACTCCTGGCTAAAGCTTTCATTACAAAGAAAAGGATAATAATTCCGAAAAAATCAAACAAATTTAGAGGTATATGTAATAAGGCAAAAATACTCAAGATAATTTCAGTTGATCCGGGGCAAAAAATCATGCCTCTGTCAACGACCGGGGGAAAAACTCCTAAGGCGGGATTCACTATCTTACCGGTCAAGATAAGTTGTGAGATCGGTATATGGTAACCTATGCTATCTCCTTCCCAAACTTTTGTGGTGGCAGCCGGAATGAAATAATATAAAAGTAAAAAGGCAAGGATTATCAGCGAGATTCCGGATAATATTCTAAGAGAAAATCTATTCATATTCGGACTAATAATACGCCATAAAGAAATGAAACTCCAAATCTTTCTATTGTATAATCAACTTTATGGAGCAAAAAAGTCACAATCCTGTCCATGCATTTAAGGAAAAGGAGCGTATCAGTAAAATTTCTCAAATCAGGGAAGTGGTTTTTGGTGCACAGGACGGATTATTGGTGCCACTCGGGGTTATTTCCTCGGTTGCCGGTGCTTTCAGCAACAATCACATTGTAATAATTGCCGGAATATCTGAGGCTCTTGCCGGATCATTTTCCATGGCTACAGGTGCATATCTGGCTTCGCAAGCCGAACAACAAGTTCACAAATCCGCCATAAAAAAAGAGGAAGAAGAAATTGAAAAGTTTCCTGAAGACGAAAAAGTTGAAATGAGACTCTTATTTGAACGCGAGGATATGCCCAAAGATTCGGCTCAATCCGTCTCGGATTTACTTTGGAATCATAAAAAATCTTTTGTTTATACAATGGTTCAAAAAGAATTGGGTCTGGAGCCCGAACCTTCCGGAAGTATCATTCACGACGCCTTAATGGTCGGAATATCTTACCTTGTTGCCGCAATTATTCCACTCTCCCCATACTTTTTTCTCAAAGGACTTCCCGCAATAATCACATCGATACTGGCAACTTTTGTCGCTCTCTTCTCTATAGGTTTGATTAAAGGTAAAGTTGCAACACTTCCTTTAATAAAAAGCGGGCTTGAAGTTTTACTAATTGGAGCGGGTGCCGGGATAGGGGGATACTTTTTAGGAACCATACTTCCGCACATTTTAGGCGCATAAAATTGTAACAAATATGCCTAAGTGCCGAGAGGCTGAGTAGAATATGCAATTAAATTTGTGCCGGGTTCCAGAGTCGAACTGAAATTTGACGCTCTTCAGGCGCCCGCCTTGACCACCTTGGCTAACCCGGCATTTCTTGAGTGAGTTCTAATTCTATGACAATTTGCGCAAACGATTTCACACTTTTTAATTTCATTATTAATTTTTTCCTTTGACCAACCGCCGTTAATCATTCGTGCGATTTCGTGCTCTTTTATCTCATCAGTTTTATGATCAAAATCCATGACGTAGGAAGGATACTTTTTCCCACAATCAGCACATGGTCTATCTTTGATTTCCACCAGATAGCGCCTCATTTTGTTCTTGCTTTTGTTACTTCTCAAAATGGCCAATTTTAATTGTCTTTCTCTATTGAGATGGTAATAATTTCTCCCTCTTATTTTCATACATTCTTTGCACTTTTCGTAATATTTACCGGATCTAGGTCCGGATTTGCGTAAGTAAAAGAAATTCAAAGATTTTGTTCTGCCACATTTAGAACATATTTTAAGGTTCATAACCAAATATATATTATGGTGTATCGAAATACAATAATATTTTTCAGGCAGCCACCTGAAAACCTTGGCTATCTCGGCGCGTCGTAACGCGACGTGCTAATCGTACACTAAAATTAACATTTTAGGTACTTTCGCTTGTCGGTTCCTCCTTTCAAATTTCAGTAAGAAATTTGGTACATCATTTTACAAAATTGCAAAGCAATTTTGAGAGGAGAGGCAAACCGCAAATAAAGGATTTTCAAATCATTCGATTTTAAATCCGATTGCTTAGGTTTAGCCTTGACGAGTGGACACTGAGGGGTTCGAACCCCCGACCTCATCGATGTAAACGATGCGCTCTAACCAACTGAGCTAAGTGTCCTCAAGTGCACTCGGAGAGACTCGGACTCTCACGCCTTTCGGCGTAGCTCCTCAAGCTACCGCGTATGCCAGTTCCGCCACGAGTGCGCGATTTTATGTGCAGGTGGGAGGATTCGTGTGCAAAGAATTTGATTCCCGTGCACTATCGAAAACGACCACCAAGCCAGTCGTAGACTGGTGCAGGTGGGAGGATTCGAACCTCCAAGGACGGTAAAGTCCACAAGCTTCTGAGGCCTGCGCGTCTTCCAGTTCCGCCACATCTGCTTGCGT
>Ga0182021_10003015_pt1 | contig 19801 bp, 18 predicted proteins | sample 612E3MmetaG_FD_120493 | JGI IMG/M metagenome (GOLD analysis project Ga0182021, IMG submission 120493) | Permafrost microbial communities from Stordalen Mire, Sweden - 612E3M metaG (Illumina Assembly) | ecosystem: Environmental > Terrestrial > Soil > Wetlands > Permafrost | place: Sweden... | reverse complement strand
TCAGGGAACTCTTGCTGCGAAGATTGACATTGCCACGCGCACTGTCCAGCGGTGGGAAAAAGGCGAACAGGTTCCCGACAGCAATTACCTGATGCGCATCGCTAAAACAACCGGCGTGCTGGCCCGTTGGCTGCTCGCCGGAGAAGGAGAAATGATTCCCACCGATGTGTACAAGTCTAAAATACTGCCGCTGCCGACCGGCCGCTACAAAAAAGTGGCGCTTGTTTCTCTGCCGCTGTTTGCTTCCGTGCCCGGCGGAGCGCCGAGTCATATTTTTCACCCGGAACATGCCGAGCGGCATATTACCGTTGACGATGTGCGGGATCCGAATGCATTCGCCCTTGAGGTAAAAGGCAACAGTATGGCACCGCGCATTGAAAACGGCGACATCATCGTTGTCAGCCCGACACACGAAGTGAAGAGCGGCGACATCTGCGTGGTGCGTGTGGATGAAGAGGATACGGTGAAACGAATTAAGATAGACGAACAATTTGTTCACCTCATTCCATTGAATACGGAATATGAGCCGATGCTCGTCCGCAAACGCGACGTCACATTTATGTGGCGTGTGATCAAGGTGATCAAGAGTGTGTGAGCAGCATAGAATCTTCAAATACAATTTCTCTTGTAGCTCCATGCGGGATGAACTGCGGCATTTGCATGGCGTATTTGAGAGAAAGGAATAAATGTCCCGGTTGTAGAGGAACCGACCCAAATAAACCAATTACTCGCGTTCGATGTAAGATCAAAAACTGCACAATATTTCGAACAGGCAAAGCAAAGTTTTGTTTTGAATGCGGAAATTTCCCCTGTGATAATTTGAAACACTTAGATACAAGATACCGAAGCGAATACAATATGAGCATGATTGAAAATCTTGTGACTATTAAGAAATTCGGTATGAGAAAATTTTTAAAGAATGAAGACATACGATGGACTTGTTCCCAATGTGAAGGTACGATTTGTGTTCATAAAGGAGTTTGTATTGATTGCGGGAAAAAGAAGTAACCAGAATTATGGACATGATATAAACCTCAGGTGGTGAGGAATGAAGGTGATCAAGAGTATGCGAGAATGAAGATCGAACAATGACAAAAAGAAAATGGAAGAAGTTGATATTCTTTAATTTCATATAATAAATTGGGAGGCGGAATATGCAGAACTCGGGACATAAATTTGGGGGAAATTGGACAGAAGAAAAATTAGACCGGGTTAAGAAATATCTTGTCGCTTATGCTACAATAATGAATAAGCAGTCTTTTCGGTTTGTATATATTGATGCGTTTGCTGGTACCGGTTATAGAACGGTTGAACAAAATGAAACCGATGATTTTTTATTTCCAGAATTTGCAGAACGCGAGACAAGATTATTTCTTGATGGATCAGCACGTATTGCACTTCAAGTTAAACCGCGCTCCACAAAATATTTATTTATAGAACGAGATTCCGAAAAAATTAATGCCCTTAAAAGTCTTCGAAAAGAATTCCCAATGCAGGAAAAATTTATCGGAATTGTGAATCAAGATGCAAATGTTTATTTACAGGAATTATGTTTGAATTATTCTTGGAAGAATAATCGTGCTGTATTATTTCTTGATCCATACGGTATGCAGGTTAAATGGGATACAATAGAAGCAATTGCCAAAACAAAAGCAGTTGAACTATGGTTGCTTTTTCCACTTGGAGTAGCAGTGAATCGATTGTTGAAAAAGGATGGCAAAATAAATGTAAGTTTCAGAAAGCGACTCGATCAGATGTTTGGAACTACAGAGTGGTTTAAACATTTTTACAGTGTTAAAACAAGACAAGGTTTGTTTGGCGAAGAAATGGGATTAGAGAAGATCTGTAACATTGACACAATCAGCGCATATTTTGTTTCACGATTGAAAGACGTATTTCCAAAGGTTGCAGAAAAGCCTCTTGCATTGCGCAATAGTAAAAATAATCCTCTATATTTATTATGTTTTGCATCTGCAAATTCTACGGCGTTAAAAATTGCACAGCAGATATTAGGTAACTGAATGGCACAACAATCATCAATAGAATGGACTGAATCCACCTGGAATCCTGTCACTGGATGCAGCAAAATCAGTCCCGGCTGCAAGAATTGCTATGCCGAACGCATGGCTAAACGGCTAAAGGCTATGGGTTCGTCCCGATATCGGAATGGATTTAAGGTAACTCTTCAGGAAGACATTGTTGAATTGCCGCTCGAATGGAAACAACCACGCGTCATTTTTGTGAATTCCATGAGTGATCTCTTTCACAAAGATGTGCCAAGCGATTTCCTTGTGAAAGTCTTCGATACAATGAAGCGTGCACACTGGCATACGTTCCAGATGCTCACAAAGAGATCGGACCGATTAGTGCGGATGGCACAGTACTTACCATGGCCTGAAAATGTATGGATGGGAGTAAGTGTCGAGTCTCAAAAATACACAGACCGTATACGTGACCTGGTCAAAGTTCCTGCTGCCGTTCGATTCCTTTCTATAGAACCATTGCTTGGTCCAATCTCAAAGCTTCCATTGAGAGGAATTGACTGGGTGATAGTCGGTGGCGAATCGGGTCCCAAAGCAAGGCCCATGAAACGTGAATGGGTTGTGCAAATCAAACGTCGCTGCCAGGAAATGAATGTACCTTTCTTCTTTAAACAGTGGGGCGGTGTCCGCAAGAAGGAAGCGGGACGTGAACTCTTCGGAACAACTTATGATGAAATGCCCATACCGCACTTGAGGCAGAATGCCGCCCCTCTTCCTGTCGAAGCTGATTCCATACTTGAATAATTACCACTCAATTTATTTAATAAAATAAAATCAATCATAAGTTGCATTAATCTTTATACCATCTAAAATAATATGAAGATCGGCAAAACTTTTTACGCTGTAAACAGAAAACAATGGCGGTCGTGGCTGGCAAAGAACCATCGATCGGAACCGGAAATCTGGCTCATCTACTATAAAAAGAACAGCGACAAGCCCCGCATTCCGTACAACGATGCCGTGGAAGAAGCGCTTTGCTATGGCTGGATCGACAGCACGCTGAAGCCGAAAGATGAAATATCCTACCTGCAGCGATTTAGTCCGAGAAGGAAAAACAGCAAGCTTTCAGAGATGAACAAGGAACGGGTGCGCCGGTTGATCAAAGCGAAAAAAATGACTCGTTTCGGTCTCGAAATCATTCAGCACCACATGGAAAATGGGTCGAATAACTTGAAGCATTCAACCTCATTGAAAAAATTTACTATGCCTGAGGATATTCTTCTTGAATTAAAAGCACATCCGCTTGCGTGGAAGAATTTCAAAATATTTCCAGAGTCTTATAAGCATATTCGTATCGGGTGGATTGATGCGTCACGAAACCGTCATGATTATTTTATAAAACGCCTTCAATACTTTTTAAAGATGACGGCACAAAACAAAATGTTCGGAATGGTTCGATAAGAAACGAATAACAAATCCTGCTTATCCATTATCTATGTTTCTTCGCTTATAGTACCATTACAATTAAAAACATTTCTGATACGGCTGACACTTCATTCTCCTTCTGCTTAGGTTTTTTCCGAAAATTTTCTTTAATTCAAAAACATATTGAAAACTTTCTCGTCATATATTCAATGAAATTCACACACCTCTAAGAAAGGACATCAACCATGAAATATCTTTCTATTCTCTACTTTCTATTGACATTCGGGTTGGTACCATTAACAGCACAAGAAAAGATTGACACAACAGCGGTGATAAAAATAAAAGATGAGGGGATGAACCATTCTCATGCGATGGAACTCGAAAGCTGGATCTCCGATATCTACGGACCGCGTTTGAACTGGTCGCCGGAATACCGTGAAGCTGCCGAATGGGTATCTGTGAAGCTTAAAGAATTTGGTACAGAAAACGTCCATTATGAAAAGTTCGGTCCGGCAGCGAAAGGGTGGACACTGAAAAAATTCTACCTTAACGTCATTGAACCTCATGCTTTTCCCTTGATTGCATATCCGAAGGCATGGTCACCCGGAACAAAGGGAATAATGAGCGGCAAAGCGGTCTATCTCGATGCTCAGAATGATGCTGATCTCGAAAAATTTCATGGCAAGCTCAAAGGTGCTTTCGTTCTCTTCAATGATCTTGTTCCGGTGACTCCGCATTTTCAAGGTGATGCTTCACGTCAGCCAGACTCAACGCTCCTGAAGCTTGCTAATCTGAACTCAGCGGATCGTAGTGGCCGTCGTCCCCAAATGGATTCTACATTCATGAAGAGAATGATCTTCAATTTGAAGAAACTGGAATTCTGTCAGAAGGAAGGAGCTGCTGTGCTCATCGAAGGAAATCGGGGCGATGACGGAACACTTCAAAATGTCGCAGCGGCAAGTGTACCTCGCCGGCTTGAAGATACTTCCGATGTGTTCGGCATGCGGGTACATCCGTACGATGCCGACGCCCCGCAAATCATCCCGCAGGTGACAGTTGCAGCAGAACACTATAATCGGATGCTGCGAACTATCCAAAAAGGAAAGCTTGTAAATCTGGAAATGAAACTGGATGTCGAATTCACAAAACCTGATTCAAGCTTTAACATCATCGCCGAAATTCCCGGAACAGATCTGATGGATGAAATTGTGATGATCGGCGGACACTTCGATTCATGGCATGCTGGCACCGGAGCGACCGACAATGGCAGCGGGGTTGTAGTATGCATGGAAGCAATTCGTATTTTAAAAGCACTGGGACTGCAGCCGCGGCGGACGATTCGCATCGGACTTTGGGGTGGAGAAGAGGAAGGACTCCTCGGCTCACATGCGTATGTGAAACAACATTATGCTGAGCGTCAAGTAGACAGGGGATACATGTTCGGCAGTGGCAGCGGACCATTGACAGTGAAACCGGAATTTGAAAAATTTGATGTCTATTTCAATAATGACAATGGCGGCGGGAAAGTACGCGGAGTGTATATGCAGGGAAATGAAGCTGTACGGTCCATTTTCCGTTCATGGTTGTCGGTCTATGGAGATCCTTCGGCACAGACACTAACGATTTCAAATACGGGTGGAACAGATCATCTATCGTTTGACGGTGTCGGGCTTCCTGGATTCCAATTCATCCAGGATATGATGGATTATATGATCAGGACACATCATACAAACATGGATGTGGTTGAACGGATCGTGGAGGAAGACCTGAAGCAAGCAGCCACGATCATGGCAGTGTTTGCTTACAATGCAGCGATGCGTGATTCTTTGTTTCCGCGTAAGCCGATGCCGGCGCCAACGATCCGATAACAACACAATCAAGATGAGAACACATAATGGCTTCCTTTACCAAAAGTGAGGGAGGCCATTGTTGTCTCTTCCGGAAATTCACGAATCATGAGTTTTGACATTCCATGAGATTCACAGTACATTAGCGGGGCAAAAATTAATCTCGAACATCGAGGACAGTAGCATACGTATTTATGCAAAAGGTTTTATTTATTACATATTTCTGGCCACCGTCAGGGAAAGCGACACTTCATTGGCCATTGAAGATTATCAAGCACCTTCCAGGGTATGGCTGGCAGCCGATCGTTCTTACAGCCGATGAAGATACATTTTCTCAAAAAGATGAATCACTGCTGAAGGAAGTTGATCCTGATCTGAAGGTCTTCAAAGCACGGTCAGTAGAACCATTCGGCCTGTACCGCCGCCTGGTCGGAAAAGAAAAGAACGCGCCTTTGACTGCATCGGAAACGATCTCGACAACAAACCGCGGATTTCGGCACCGGCTTGCTGTCTGGGTACGAATGAACTTATTTGTTCCGGATGCGCGCATTGGATGGTACTGGAACGCTGTCCGCAAAGGGAAGAAAATTCTTCAAGCAGAAAAAATTAATGCAATCGTATCTGTAGGACCGCCGCATACAACATTACTTGTAGGAAAGAAGCTGAGCAAGCTTTCAGGGATTCCGCATATTCCGGTATTTATCGATCCATGGGTTGATATCTCTTATTATCAGAATTTTAAAAGGAACAAAATTGCTATTGCATTAGACTGCTACTTTGAGCGTTCTGTTCTGGAGAATGCTTCGCGAATTGTTTTTGTAACAAACAGTATGAAGGAAGATTACGAACGCCGGTATCCGCACATTAAAAGCAAATCGCATGTTCTCTATTGGGGATATGATGAAGAAGCGTTTAGCGCCTACATATCGAAAAAGCAAGATGGACATGAAATTCTCTTGCATGCAGGAAATATCTATGATCACCAGAACCCCAAAAAACTTTGGACTAATCTTCGTAAAGAAATAAATTACGGGAGAAATCTTAAAATCGTGTTTGTAGGAACGGTTGGGCCAGGTATTTGTCAATCCATTCAAGAAGCTGGATTAAATGACCGGACAGAGTACAAAGGCTTTCTTGCGTACCAACAGATGATCGAAGAAATAAGTAAAGCATCGTACTTGTTGGTATGCGCTTCGGAGAAACGTCATGTACCTGGAAAGTTGTTTGAGTACCTTCGTTCAGGTAAGCCCATTCTTGCTTTCGGTGATGGCAACGAAGAGGTCAAGAGGATATTGGATGAAACACAGGCGGGGATGATCTTTCCGTTAACTTCTGATGGTGGAGAATTCTTCAAGCAGCTGCCGTGCTTTCAGACAGATCTCAATGACGTACGGCGATTTGATAGAAAAGAAATTTCGGGGGTTTTGGCTAAAATTTTTAATGAAATAATTTCTCGTTAATAATCTCTTCGTTTCTACCCACATAATGATCGTTAAATTTGATCACCCTAGGTAAGGATTTTTTGGTAACCGGATAATAATAAATCCGCGTTCTTTCATGTTCCTTATTATTTCCTCACTTGGTTGTTCTTTGAAGAGTACGCAGCACAACGAGCCATGAGGAATTATTCCTAATGAGCTTATGAAGCTCCTGAACGCCAATTTTATTTTTATTTTCCTGTACAGCTTCTGATTAATCGGAACGTCAAACAATCCCTCAATATGCTCATGACTTTTAAAATTATCATACCGTTTAAATGCAATGCACGGCAGCCCAATTCCCATAGCGATTTTTTCGACCTCACGCTCTGAAATTTTAAAAACATAGTTACCGACAGTTTCCCATGAAAAGCGGTTTTTCCAGATTCTATTAATGAATAAAGGATTAATCCTATCGCATATATTTTTGATAAAAACGAGCAGCGACATTTTAGAGAGTATATCAATTGGCTCTGTGACCAGTACGGCGGCAATTTTACTGGCGCGTATCATTTCATACAGACCTAAATAGGCGCGTGGGAAGTGGTGAAAGGCTTCTTTACACACGACATAATCAAAAGAGTTGTCATTATAAGTCAATTTTTCGACATTCTGTTTGCTGTACTCTTTAATAAGTCCATCAGATTTCGCCTCTTTGAGTATAGCGTCAGACAGATCGGTTGCAATAACGTTTTGATGCCTCTCTAACAAGTAATTTGCTTCTAATCCGCTGTAATCTCCAATGGTCAACCATGTTTTGCTCGTATCAAAAAAAGGTGTGAGCAATTCCAATGGTTCTGTAATCAACTTGTAGGCAGCACAATTCTGATTTTTAATGTGAAATAGCACCTGTTCTTTTTCACTTACCATTTTTATGATATTCGTTTCTTGTGCCTGGTAATTTGAATCGATCATATTCTCGGATGCTGCCATAAATAAAAATCTTTCTTTGGAGAGTATTGTAGATAAAATTTTATCCTAAGAGCTTAATGCCTTTTTGTAAGTCTCTATTGTTTTAAGTGCAGTATTATCCCACGTAAATAATTTTAATCTGTTCAATCCGCCCGTTCTCATATCATCAACCAGAGTTCTATCTTCTAGTACTTCGGCTAATTTTTCAACAAGACTTGAGACACTTGCCGGATCAAAATATCTTGCGGCACCTCCCCCAACTTCCGGAAGACAACTTCTCTTGCTTAAAAGCACAGGACAGCCGCATGCAAAAGCTTCAAGAATCGGTATGCCAAATCCTTCGTACAATGACGGAAACACAAACGCCTGTGCTCTTGTGTATAAATACGCCAGCACAGTATCATCAGCAGCCATCTGGATAATTTTATCGGTTAATCGGAGTCTCTCAATCTCTTTTCGTTCCTGCGATGTAAATGTGCCTCCGCCGGCACAAATGAGAGAACAGTGCGGTATCGTTTGTGATAATGCATGCATCGCATCCAGGAGAAAGAAAAAGTTCTTATAAGTATTTCGTTTACCGACATACAGAAAATATTTTTCCGGAAGCGGAATGTTGATCTTAGCCGTTGCCGCCGCAGACAGCGTCGTGGCAAGTGGGATGACATCTATCTTGGACGCCGGAACATGTAATAAAGAGATTATATCCTTTTTTGTATGTTCAGAAATGGCGATTATTCGGGTTGCCTTCGCAGAAACTTTCTTTTTATTCTCTCCAGTAAAATCAAATTTGCTAAAGAGCCGAGGATACAATTCATGTGACATATCATAAATTGTGAGAACAAAGGGAATATCACCGAGAAGATTAAGAAAATAGGGATCGTAATATGTAGGATGAAATACGTGCGGGACACGTAATGTATGGAATTTGCTTTTCACGTACATCCGATTGAGGAACTTGATAATTTCATTTCTTCCTTTAAATCTGTGCGTAGGAAAAAATTGTTTGACATGGATGAAATCAAGTTCACGCAGACAGTGGTTATTGGAATACCGAATAATGAGCGCTGGTTCTATCCCATCCATTTGAGAGAACTGTTTGATCAGCTCGCAGTAATACCGGGAGATTCCGCCGTGTTCCTGAAATGAAAATACCTGAGGGTCAAACAGTACATTCATTGAACGTTCTCATCTCTGATGCTTTTTATTTGTCCTGCCGCCGCCGAGTCAGGTTTCGTGTTGCTTTTCATCAACAGTGTTGCTAAGGAAGGTATTCCCAATAATGAAAGCTTCAGCAAAATATTAAAGACACTGTTGTTCAAGGAACGGCGCGTTAATAAGTGAAAACTTTTACCGTTTGAATAGAAATGCATGTTATACTTTTGGGCAATATATCTGAGCGAAGATAATGAAAATAAAGAGATATGCTGTCCATGGGAAAAATAATAATATTTCCAGTTATCTGGATCCGGTGTCCCGGAAGAAAACGTTTCCGTTGAAAATAAAATTGAAGACGATATTGAAAGCATCTTTTCAATTTCTTGAAGTGGATCCGTGAAATGTTCGAAGCATTCAAGCGATGTAATTAATTCAACTTTATTTGTGTGCACAGGATCGTATTCGAACCCTCGTGCAAACAGATTCTCTGTGAAGGGATCGTTCCAGTAAAAATTAAAACCATAATCGCGCATTATTCGCACAAACAGGCCGTAACCGCCGCCATAATCGAGGAAGCATCCCTTTGTATCGAACAAAAAAAACAGAATTGCACTTGTTCGTTTTGCAGCCAAGATATTTCTCTTCAGTATGCCCGTGTCTTCAATATTCATAGGACTGCGATAGGATTCTTCCAGCCAGGTGGGTTTTTCTGTTTGAATGAAGCCACATGAAGAACACTGAAAATAATCTACATCATATTTTCCAAGAATTCTTCGACGAAAGATTATCGATGATGCCTTACCGCAGATATTGCAGATCAAGTATGCGACCTTTCAAATTAAAATATTATCACATATGAGAAATATTACCCATTAAGAAAGGGCAATGAAATTATTGTTTTCTAAAAACGAACACACAAACATCATTACTTGGTTAATCTTCGACGAACCAGCTGCCATAACTTCTTTAATTTAGGAGGATTCATATATTTTCTCATCGTATAATCATCTGCCTGAAGATCCGGTGCAACAAATATCGGATGGCTCATCGTATCGATATGTGAAGTTGGGCGGTTGGCAAGCGTATTGAAATTATCAATAGTATGCGTTGCATGTACATCAAAACCAATATTCGAAACAAGATTACCGTTGGGAATAATTGCTAATCCATTGTTGACAGATACTGTATACTGCCACTGTATATCCCATGTATCCTTTGTTTTGTTGTAGACAAGTTCGATGTTTTTCTGCCAATACCTTCTTGTGTCCGGATTAGTAAATACTGCCGGAAACAGTTTCTGTTCAAGCAATTGCGGGTACGTAGAAACGTTCACATCATACATATCCCATGCTCTTTTCCAAGTTGCCCAGCCCCATATATGATTGATTTTCGAAAAATAATAGGAACCAGTACCACGTGTTCTGCCGTCCTGAAAATTGACACCGCCTATATGCATAACGCGTTCATCATCTCTATAATATTCTAGCAACAATTCACAGAAATGAAAAAAGGACGTATCCGGGACACAATCATCTTCAAGAATAATTCCCTCGGAGACATGAGTGAAGAACCAATGAATGCCGGAACTCACACCGACACGGCATCCCAAATTCTTTTCCGATAAATTTGTTTTAAGATCGCACTTCCAATCGACTCTTTCAATGACTTTTCGAGCCTCTTCACATCGTTGCTTTTCATCCTTTTTGTCAGGTCGCGGTCCATCCGCTGAAATGAAGAGTTGACGAGGTTGCATCTCGCGAATTTTCTCGAACACTTTATCGGTTGTATCCGGACGATTAAAGATGAGGAAGAGAATTGGTGTATTAAATAATACCGGCTTCATTATTCAATCACTTTACTTATTGTTAAATGTGTTGATTAATTGAAATTTCAATCTCTGTGTAGATAAAAAATACTTCTTACACAAACCTTCCGCATTTTAGCCTGGTTTGTTAAACAACTCCCCAAGATTATCCTTCCAATGAATGGGGTTTCTCCATTTTAACAACACACCGTGGAGTCTATCTATTTCAATGGGCTCAAAGAATTTTAACATATAAAGAATCAATGGAAATGATGCAAAGAGGCATAGTTTTGTCAATATCCTGACAGAAATTTGCGCGTCTTGCACCAAAGAACCCATGAATATCGTTATCATACCGATCATACTAATCAAAATCAATTTCATATACTCGTAGGGAATAAAGTAGTATCGTTGAGCAAAAAGATACATGAGAAGAAAGAAAAGAAATTGTGAGATCATAGAAGCAAATGATGCCCCAATTGTTTGAAATAAGGGAATGAGCAAAGCATTCGCTGTGATGTTTACTATCGATATGGTGATAACGATGAGAGAAATAATCGATGTCCTTTTTGTTAAATTCAATCCGATCGCAGAAATATCTCTGAGCATACCAAAATAGATTCCGATTGCGACAAACGGTATAACTTTATAGGAATTCCAATAGTCAGGATTTTGCGCCAGCACTTTGATCAGCTCACGTCCAAAAAATGAAATTCCTATAACACAGATCATGACGCCAAGAGCTGCGTATGTCATCACTTTAGAGTACACCCTTTTGTTATTCGGATCGTCCATGATTTTGTACAACATGGGCGCAATTGCAAGGTTAATGGACATCACGATGAATACATAGACCGTGTTAGCAATTTTAAAACCCAATGAATATATGCCGACATCCGCTAGATGGCCTAAATAGCGTAACATATATCTATCAGTAACATTGATAAGTACGCCAAAGATCGAAGATGCAACAAGCGGAAAACTGACGGCAAGCATTCCCCTCAGAACAGGAAAATTAAACGTGAATGACATATTTTCTAATATGTAATTTGCTAAGAAGATAAAATAAACTACGGCACCTATTGTTTGTGCGATATAGATACCTAAGACGTTTAAATTCAGCGTGGCTACAAAAATAATTGTCGCAATCAGAGATATGCTGAGTTGAATAAAATTGGCGATGGAGAATAAAAATGATTTTTGTTGCAACTGCATGAGGGACGACGGAATGGAAGTCATGATCTGTAAAGCTGCAGAGATGGAAAGCAGTATGATTAACAATGCATACTGATCAGAATCAAACAGGAGTATGGAAATCGGTCGACAAAAGAATATAACAGCACCAACCATGATCAAACACACGAAGAACAAGAATGTCATACATGTGAACATGATCGAGCGCCGCATCTCAAGAAATTCCTTATCCCAATACCAGCGAAAAAAAGCATAGGAAAGACTCAGTCCAAAAACTGAAACAAGCACTTGCGAGGATACCTCAAGAAGGCCAAGGATACCATATTCACGTACCGTCAAGTGAGAGGTGTACAACGGAAGCAAAATAAAACCAATAACTTTTGTAGACAAATTTCCAATGCCGTATACCAGAGAATTTTTTGCCGCAGATCTTAAGAAATCTAGCATATGTTCATTTAACCAGAATGTTTTTTAGAAACTACCGAGTAAGTGCAGCAGCTTGTATGTTGAAGAACAAAACTCATTTTTTCTGCCAAACGCCAGAAATGTCCATCGCTGCCATGGAATAGATCTTTTTGAATCTTTTTGATATAAATGATTTTCCGCCATTTTGATAAAAATCGATAATAGCTTCATCTAAATGACTAGGGACGCCGCCACCCCATGGTGCTTGTAGCAATAATATACCGCCCTGTTTGAGCATAGGGTACAGTACTTCGTTTACTAGTGAGGATGGATGAGGCAGATGTTCCAACACATCGAAACATATCACAGCATCAAACTGATTATGAGACCATGCAAAATCTCTTACATCGTGCCATTCAATAAATTTTAAATTGTGTTTTTTTGCACGATAGGCAATAAAATCAGCAGACATGTTAGGCAAATCTGTACATTGTAAATTTGTAATGAGCTTTCGCTGTGCCATTGCAAAACTGATGTTGGCATTTGCACATCCATAGTCGCATACAACAACTTCTTTCTGTGTGCTGGCAAGCTTATGAAGATAATAATACAATGTATCATAAGAATATTTTAATGAGAAAGAATAAATGCAGTTAGCGGCTAAATTTTTATCTGCATATTGTTCGGCGATGGTATTATTAAATACATCAGGATTACCATTTGATTTTTCCCATACCTCTTGAGCCCATTTCGGATGATCAAGAAAGTACTGTGTAAATGTTGCAAGATCGATTTTGAGGAAATCACAGCAATCATCGATCGCTTTAAGAAAGTCAGCATAGTACACGTTGCCCGTTGTCGAGACCACAGAATGATGCAAAAGATGTTTTCGGAGTGAAGTCGAAACTTTAAAAAGAATAAACTCGATAAGTGCATACTTTTTATGCAAGAGATAGGAAGCGGGATACTGCATGTCAACTATTCCTGTGCCAAGTAAAAGTATCAATGAATAAATCTTTAAGAATAGAATATGACCAACGGAAATGCTTTACGCTGAACTTTGTACTCATGAAGAAGAGAATATTTTTAAGATGGCGAAGCCTATACAAGTGTTCCTGTTCACTATTGTAGGCGGGAAGAAGAAGTATGTTGCCATCCCGAGGTTGAGGAAACTCGGCAAATGTATATTGAGCGAGACCCCAAGAGGCTTCGTTGACGACAAAAGGATTAAATATATGCGGATTAGACTTGCGCGGCATTTTATCGTTGCCTCGCCTCGACGGATAGTGTTCAAGATGATACACACTTTTATTGGCACATTCATCATAATCAATACAAGAATATTTTAATCTCATTCGTAAACAAAGATCAATGTCATTGTATCCCCAAAACACTAATCGTTCATCATTACCACGACACTCTGCCCAAAGATTCCTGTGCATCACAAGAGCTCCAGCACAGCCTAAATAAAATGGCATCAAAGGTTCGACATCAAGAGATCCCCCATCGCGAGCAATATATTTCGTTATTTCATCCATTCCCGGGTTCTGATTTACAAATTCCCAGGGAATATTCTTTCGAGGAATAAATATCAGGGATTGTTCTAATACCTCTTTGAACTTGATGTCGGCTTTGTCCGGTAAAAAGAAACTCTGTAAGATGTCACCTGTCCACAATACATCTCCGCTTGTTAATGCAATATATTCACCACGCGCCCTTCGGATCCCTACATTGAATGCAATAGAAATAGGGAAATCTGAACCTTGACATACAGCTCCATGAATATCAAGAGGCACCTCTATATAACGGATGATTTGTTCTGCCGATGCATTAACGTGAATAGTTTTTCGCAGGGGAGATGAGCTTCCCCAATCAACGATTATTATTTCTGTGTCGGATAATCGATGAATAATTTCAAGTTGGCTTGCAATATAATTGAGCGTTGTCTCAAGTCGCCAATTGGAGTTTCCCATATAATTGTCATTGCGGGCTGCGATTACAAGAGAGATGCTTTTATTGGACATAGAAACCCATCGAATGACATAATGAATTTATATTAACAAAAAGATGATTCATCAAATAAATTTATTTGCAATAAGTTTATTGCCCTGAATCGACGACTAATATACGAACAAATAGCAAAATGAATCTTAGAATATCTTACAGAAACGAAAAGGAGATTTTGGATTTAGATATCAGAATATGTCGCTCAGAACTATCAAATTATGTTGTAATGAGAATACACTTTATAAAACCTATACAACTTGATTAAATCTTGTATTCCATCATCGAGCGAACACTTTGTCTTGTACCCCACTTTCCGAATTTTCTCAAATGAAACCATAAAGTTCCTTACATCCAAATCCGGAAGATTAGAATTCACGATTTCATAATCAATGTATTTATGAATGGTGTTTGCAATATCAATTTTTGAAAAATTTAATGATTCATTGCCGACATTATAAATATTATTGACCATTGTTTGAACATTCTCAAGCGCGAAAATATACGCATCAATCGCATCTTCAATGTGAATAAAGGTACGCTTCGAATGACCTGCAAAGAGCACAATGGACCGTTCGTGAATGGCCCTATACGTAAAATCGTTAACAAGAAGATCATTTCTCATTCTTGCCGAAATACCATAGACTGTAGCAAACCGGAGCGCTATCGAGTTTTCTTTTTGCATAATTATTTTTTCAGCTTCGTATTTTGTTCTTCCATAAATACTTACCGGTTGCGTGGGCACGGTTTCGTCACAGCCATCACCGGAAGCACCATAAAAAGACGTTGTTGAAGCATAGATAAGTAATTGACTCTTTTGAACGAGAGACATCATTTTCTGGGTTGCACCGATATTAATAGCTTCAGCAGAATTTGGATTTGCAGCACACGCGGGCATGCCACTAATGCCAGCGAGGTGATAGATCACGTCATACGGCGCCAACATTGTTGCACTGATATTCCGCAGATCAAGTTGAAGTATCGTAAGCATCGGTTCCTTAACAAGATGAAGAATCGAATCATATCCGTACATAAAATTATCAAGAATGGTAACCTCATGCCCACATTCTAATAATTTCTTCACAAGGGTTACACCTTTATAGCCCGCTCCTCCCGTTACCATTATTTTCATATCGATTGTTCCTTAGAATAAAAAGAGTATAGAATAATTTTACAAAGGAGAACACATAATCAAAGGATATCTGTGTTTATAAATACACTACAAATATCAGATCTTTGCCAGCGGATAGTTCACTCTTCTGCCATCGGTTTATCAATAACGATATACGAAGTGCGAGAATTGAATGGATAACGTCGTATCGGAAATTGACTAAGTCCTAAAGCTTTTCTTAACGCCAACGTTTCACCGGGGCAAGCATGATCGTTCAGTTCATCAAACCCTATAACGCTCCCCCTGGTCAAGTAAGGTTTGATCTTTGTCAGACACTCGTACGTAGGCTTATAAATATCCATATCAAAAAACGCCAACGAAATGATGGTCTCAGGATTTCTTTTTAGATAGCGTGATATTTCCTTCGATGCATCTCCTTTAATAATTTCGTGTTTCTTTATATGTGCTTGCGGGCTTTCCAGTTCTTGAAAAGAAAGTACTTTTGCTAAATAACCTTGATAGTCCGGTGTAACTGAATACGCCCCCTCCATCATATTTTTTCCATCTAAATCTGTTGTAGCATGAAGTCCTGTAAAAGTGTCGAACCCCACTATATTTCTCAGTCGATTGAATGGTTCATAAATTCCTCTGAGCGCAGAAAACAAAGAAAGATTTTGTCCCCAGCGGCAACCAAATTCAACAATAATACCTTGGACTTCCAATATCTGTTTGTACAAATAATCCATGAACAAAACTCGCGATAACGTTTGGGGAGTAAGGAACAGCCCCAGGTTCAACAAGAGTTCATTTTGAGGTATAGGGCAGTCTTTCATCAGTTGGACAAACTCTTTTCTTCTCTTGTTTTCCTCTCCATTACTATAGGTAAACATTGTAATCTTGTTTTGCTTGGGCATAGAAGTAATGGTCCTTAAATATTTAATAATATTTTTTTTAGTAGAAACGAATATTACGCGCAATTCATAAACGACATCAAATGCCAAAAAGAGACAAATTTCGCATTACCTCGGTGCCCAGACAATTACTGAGTGCCCTTCAATAAATAAGCTTCCAATATAGGTGCGTTGTTTTTTGATAATGCGTATTTTGTCCATTCGTTCCAATTCAAGAAGCCGTGTGAGAAATCCGGAAAGATAGTTTCGCTTCCTGAAATACGCGATCGATAAATAATCCACCAAATTGTTCTCGTCCAGAAGTTCACTAATCGGTTCGACATGAATGCATAGGGCAGGGCGGTTGTCTAACAGGTAATCGATAAACTTGTTGTGATTAGTACCGACTTGTTCTAATGATGCAACCGTGTACACGGCTGCATCATTATTGAGACGAAAAGTCATATCGGGATTATAATAATCAAATCGCTGACCATAGATGTTCGAAGCATATTTATTGTCCACAAGAAGAGAAATGATCTTTTGCGAAGCAGGAGCCCAATCCAATCCGTATAAAGCGGCGGATGGATTAATAGTTCTCAAACGCAATAAATGGTACCCAGTTCCACATCCGAATTCGTAAATAGAATCTGACTCTCTCATATATTGGTCGAAGAGCCAATCAACGATCATACACAATGCATGGTACTCATAGTTTTGCGAGAGAGGTTTTACGATGGATTTATTTAATCGTACAAATTCGTGTTTTCCAAAATATCTAGGCACAATGGAATCGATCTGAACATTTCCTGCAGCCAGGAGATTCATTAATTCGGAAAAATTTTCTGACCATCCTTTTTCCCAATCGTCAAATCGATGTTCTCCTGCTGAGACAAGATGAGGATTGAGGATCGTTTGAATAATTTTGAGAAGCGTTTGATTGTATTCATCGGGGGAAAGTTCTCGATACCACAGCGGGTGCAACTCCAGCCGCTTCTGCATAAACTCGCTCAGGTGATCTTGGAAAAGGATATCGAAATCTGCCGTGGTCAGTTGTTTTTTTTCTAGGGTATCGAATTTATTTTCCGGCAACATACGGCATCCTTATCTTAGGATAGTTATCCATAAACCATTTCACTGTTGATTCAATTCCATGTTCCAGAGAGGCAAATTGGAAATCAGGGCAGTAGGTTCGTAGTTTTGTCGTATCTGATGGTTTTCGAAACTGACCGTCGGGTTTAGTCAAATCGAATATTAACCTACCCTCAAACTTCAAAGTGCTTGTAACGATTTCAGCCAATTCTTTGATCGATCGCTCAATGCCCGAAGAAAAAATAATCGGTGAATCCTCGCTGTAATTTTCTAGCGCCCACAAGGTGAGACGGGCAATGTCGTCAGAAAGAACAAATTCACGTAACGGTTTTCCGCTGCCCCAAATCGTTAAATCTTCTTTATTCTTTTTTGCTAAATAACATCGATGGATAAGAGAAGGGATTACATGGCCGTCAGTGAGGCTCCAGTTGTCATTTGGACCGTAAATATTGGTTGGAATGACGACAATATAGTCGCAGTTCCATTCCTTTCGATATGCACTGCTTTGCACTTCCAGCATACGCTTTGCGTATGCATATCCGAAGTTCGATGGATGTGGAGGGCCATTGTGAAGGTCTTTTTCATTCAAAGGATAGGAACATGTATCAGGGAAAACGCAAGTAGACATGAAGGACACAAGTTTATGAACACCAACCTGTCTGGCGCATTCTAATACATTGGTGTTGATCATGGTATTGTTTCTAAAATATTCGCCGGAATGGATCATATTTCCACCAATACCACCAACAACCGCAGCGAGGTGAATTACATTTTCAGGGCGAATTCGTTCGAATAATTCCTTCGTTTGAACGTAGTCTGTCAGATCTGCATCTGTTCGTGATACATAAACAAAGTCAGGGTTGTTCATTTTTTGAAATGCAAATCCCACAAGACCGTTTGCACCGGTGACTAACGTTTTTCCCATAGAAACTCCTTCTATTTTGTTTCGAGAGACTGGTAGAGGGCTTTTTGCCATCGTATAGTTCGTGCGAGCCCTTCATCAAGCTGAACGAAGTCAGTCTTGCGAAACTCATCTTTTATTTTTGACATATCAAGATATACATCATCGGGAGCTTCTTTTAAGGTACGGGAAGTTTCTGGAAATTCTACTGGTACTTGCAGACAGGCGCCAATTTTTTTTGCCACCTCTTTTACCGTTGTTCTTGAATTTCCACCGACATTATAAATTGGATCTTTTCCATAGAGTAGAATGTCCCACATCATTTCCACTGCATCTGCAACATAGCAATATGTACGTTTTGCCTCGCCGTGATCCAGTAAGGTAATTTTTCCTTGAAGTGCCCGCTGAATAAAAGAATTCAGAACTCTCATATCATCGGGGCGAGTGCCAGGTCCATAAGCTAATGCAAGCCGTGCCGATTTTGCCTTCACGCCTTGTTCTCTGAAAGCGTTTACAATCGCTTCACCGCATCGCTTTCCTTCGATATAACATGCTCGCGGATGTGTTGTGTTTGTTGTACCGATTTGTTGTTCAGTAAAAGGTGGATGTGAAAGGCCGCTGTACAATTCACTTGTACTTATAAACAGGAACTTGCCACCGGGAAGAAGTTTCTCAAACAGCAATAAGGTTGATGAAGTATTCAGCTGCAACGTTTTGACAGGGTTTTGCATAAATCGGCCCGGTTGGCCATACCCTGCTGCATGAATAATATAATCTGCCTCCGAAAAACGCCGGCAAAACTGGACATCAGTAATATCACCTCGGACAATCGAACAATTCGAAAAATTGCAAAATTCCTGCAGGTACGGAAGGGGAGCACTTTGCATTACAGCAGTTACAGAGACATCGCATGCTTGTGTTGCGGTCAATTCCCTCAGGCACGCGAGAATATTGACACCAATGATACCTGAGGCACCAGTGATCAAAATTTTCTTTTTGTGCAGTTCACGGAAATCAATTTTCTGAAGAATCCTTTGCGCATCTTCGGCGATTATTTCGATGAGGTCATTCATCCGATCAAGTGTTCAATTCTTTTCTTAATATGATTGCTGGTCATACCGATGTGCTCATCATGTTCTTCAACTTGTCCGTAGTTCGTTAAAAGCTTCAACGGAACACCAACATGATCCACTGTAATTGGATTTGGAAAAAGAGCTGTAATAATGTCAGAAGAAAGAACACCCGTATAGTATGGCTCACAAAGTAATATCTTCGAGCAATTCGCATTTTCTCTCAGCGTAACTGCATCAAACGGTGAAACAGTCGTATAGTAAAGTATCGTTACATCAAAGTCTTTTGCCGCCTCTAATACTTGCTCTAAAGTTGGTCCAACAGCCACAATAACAAGCCGAGTCCCTTTTCTTATTACTTCGGCTTTACCGAAAGTTACGTTACATTCTGAGGAATTGCTCCTTTCACTCAGACGATAATATGTTGGATGGCCGTTTGCGTACCCTTGACGGAACAGCGTGTCAAACTCTTTGGAAGTCCCCGGCAGAACAATTTCCATTCCCGGAATATTTTTTAATATCCCGACATCT
>Ga0182021_10003012_pt1 | contig 19812 bp, 16 predicted proteins | sample 612E3MmetaG_FD_120493 | JGI IMG/M metagenome (GOLD analysis project Ga0182021, IMG submission 120493) | Permafrost microbial communities from Stordalen Mire, Sweden - 612E3M metaG (Illumina Assembly) | ecosystem: Environmental > Terrestrial > Soil > Wetlands > Permafrost | place: Sweden... | reverse complement strand
CCCCGGCCATCTCCCGCGACCCCAACAAGTGCGTCCTCTGTGGACGCTGCGTCACCATGTGCAATCAGATCCAGGGCGTGGGGGCCATCGACTTCACCGACCGCGGCTTCCGCACCCAGGTGGGGCCGGGCTTCTCTGTAGGTATCAACGTGTCGGCCTGCACCTATTGCGGCCAGTGCGTGCGGGTCTGCCCTACCGGGGCTCTCATGGAGCGCAGTCATGTGAACCAGGTGGTGGCCGCGCTCAGCGACCCGAACGCGGTGGTGGTCGTGCAGGTGGCCCCCGCGGTGCCGGCCACCTTGGATCAGGAGCGCGCCCGACACGAAGGTGTCCCGGTGATGCTGGAACACCTGTCTGCGGCCCTCAAGCGTATCGGCTTCACGGCCGTGTTCGACACGGGCTTCTCGGCCGACCTGACCATCATGGAAGAGGCCGCCGAATTGGTGGAGCGGGTCAAGAACGGCGGCGTGCTGCCGATGTTCACCAGCTGCTCGCCGGCCTGGGTGCAGTACGTGGAGCTGCATCGGCCCGATCTGATCCCTCACATGTCCACGTGCAAGTCGCCGCAGCAGATGGCAGGCGCACTCATCCGCGAGATCTACCCGAAGTACGCCGGCCTGCGCGAAGACAAACGCCTGGTGATCGTGTCGCTGATGCCGTGCACCGCCAAGAAGTTCGAGGCGCAAGACGTGGGTGACGTGGACTACGTCCTCACCACCCGCGAGCTGTCGGCGCTGTGGGGCCGCTTCGGAGTGGACTTCAACACCTTCGAGGACCGGGCGCCGCTCGATCCCCCGTTCGCCGAGGCCACCGGCGCGGCCCGCCTGTTCGGCGGTACCGGCGGAGTGATGGAAGCGGCCGTGCGGACCGCCGCAACCCTGCTGGGCGGCGAGGCTCCGGCCGGCCCGCTCCCCCAGGCGCGGGGCTTGGACGGTTTCAAGTGCTTCAATGTGGATGTGAACGGGATCACTCTCAACCTGGGTGTCATCAACGGCCTCGGCCGGCTGCGCTCCACGCTGCCCACGGCCCTGGCCGGCATGCACTTCGTGGAAGTGATGTCCTGCCCTGGCGGCTGCTCCGGCGGTGGCGGCCAACCCTACAACAGCGACATGACCGATGTGAAGAAGCGCATCCAGCGCATCCACGACGCGGACCAGAAGGCGGAGGTCAAGAACTCCCACGAGAACAAGAGCGTCGCCGAGTTATACGAGCAGTACCTCGGCAAGCCCCTCGGCGACGTCTCCCATCACCTGCTGCATCGCGGCTACGCCGACAAGAGCGCCGGCGCGGCGCCGGAGGCCGCCGCCTGATGGACGGCATCATCACCACTATCAAGCAGAACCGCCGCCGGTGCTACACCTGCGTGCGGGACTGCCCGGCCAAGGCCATCCGCATCGAGGACGGCCAGGCGTCGGTGGTGGCGGAGCGCTGCATCAGTTGTGGCAACTGCACCATCGTCTGCTCGCAAGACGCCAAGACGTACGCCAACGGCGTCGACGGCGTACTCCGGCTGTTGGAGCAAGGCAGCGAGGTCCAGCGCGGCGGACCGGTGGCGGCGTTGCTGGCCCCGTCGTTCCCGGTGGGCTTCTCGGTGCCGCCCGGACAGGTGATCGGAGCGCTGCGGAAGGCCGGCTTCACCTATGTGATCGAGGTGGCCTACGGCGCCGACCTGGTGAACGAGGCCTGCCGCGAATACCTGCGAGAGAACCCGGCGGGCCTGCACATCGCCAGCGCCTGCCCGGCGGTCGTGGAATACGTGCGCAAGTACTACCCGGCCCTCACGGACCGCATGATGCCGATCGTCTCGCCGATGGTGGCGACCGCGTTGGCCGTGAAGGAGCGCTATGGCGAGCCGGTGCGCTGCGTGTTCATCGGGCCGTGTGTGGCCAAGAAGTCGGAGATCTTGGACCCCGAGGTGAAGGGCGCCATCGACGAGGTGCTGACCCTCACCGAACTCAAGAAGGTCTTCACCGCCAGGGGCGTCGACCCGGCTACGGCCGAGTCCGGCGACTTCGACCCGCCGCATGCCGGTACCGCTCGCATCTACCCCATCCCCGGCGGCCTGTTCGACAGCGCGGGCATTGGGGAAGGGCTGGGCGACCCCCGGCTCATCGTGGTGAGCGGCAAGGACGAGACCACGGAGACGCTGGCCGGCTTCCCGGTCGGCCCGCCGGAGGATGAGGACAACGGCCTGCTGCTCGTGGAGGCGCTCATGTGCCGGGGTTGCTATGCGGGCCCCGGTGTGGAGAGCAAGGAGCCGATCGTCACCCGGGGACGCCGGGTGGCCGAGTTCGCCTCCAACACCGCCCGCCGTCAGAAACACGGGAGCCTACCCGCCTATCAACCGGAGCATGTGCACCTCGATCTGTCCCGGACCTTCACCCCGAACGACCAGACCACGCAGGAGCCCACCGAGGAAGAGATCCGCGACATCCTCGCTCACACGAACAAGTACTTCCCGGAGGACGAGCTCAACTGCGGGGCCTGCGGCTACCCCACCTGCAGGGCGAAAGCCGCGGCGGTGTGCGCCGGCATGGCCGAGGAGGCCATGTGCCTGCCCTTCATCATCGACCAGGCGGAGCGGGTGTGCCACGAGTTGAACGTCCCGTGGAGCAACCTGCGCGACGTGCACAGCCATATCATCAACAGCGAGAAGCTGGCTTCGATGGGCCAGATGGCTGCGGGCGTGGCGCACGAGCTCAACAATCCGCTGAGCACCATCCTTCTCTACTCGCACATCCTCCAGCGGAAACTGGAGGACCGCGACGACCTGGACCATGACCTCAACCTGCTGGCCGAAGAATCGGCGCGGTGCAAGAAGATCATCGGGAACCTGCTCGACTTCGCCCGCCAGAGCCGGGTACGGATGGAGAACGTCTCGGTGGAGCAGCTGGTGACTTCTTCCGTGGATGGCGCTCTCGCGGCCATCCCCGCAGGTCCGAACACCCACATAGACGTCAAGGTGGAGGTCACCCCGGGCCTGAAGGCCGACCTCGACCGCGACCAGATGACCCAGGTGCTGGTGAATCTCATCAAGAACGGCGCGGAGGCCATGGAGGGCCGCAGCGGAACCATCCGGGTTTCGGCTACGGAAGCGCCGGACAACAGCCGGGTGCGCTTCAGCGTGTCCGACCAGGGCACCGGCATCTCGGCCAACGCCCGGGACAAGATCTTCCAACCCTTCTTCACCACCAAGAGCATCGGTAAGGGCACCGGGCTCGGGCTTCCCATCTCGTACGGCATCGTCAAGATGCACAACGGGAGTATCTGGTACGACACCGAGCCGGGGGCAGGCACGACCTTCTACGTCGAGATCCCGATCGCCCGCAAGGGTGTGGAAAGGAGTGCGAAGTGAACCAGCCAGCGAACGAGCACGGCGGGAGCGCGGGTCCGTGGACCATCCTGTTCGTGGACGACGACTCGGACTTCCTCGCCGCCCAGGAAGCGTTCTTCGGCAGCCGGGGACACAAGGTGGTCACCGCCGAGAGCAGCAGTGAAGCGCTCGGAGCGCTCGAGACCTTCACCCCCGACATCATCTTCCTGGACCTGATGATGGAGCGCTACGACAGCGGCTTTCGTCTGGCATACGAGCTGCGCAAGCGGGAGCACTTGGCGGAAGTGCCGCTGGTGATGCTGAGCGGCGTGGCCCGGGAGACCGGCCAGCGCTTCGATCAGGAGGGTGCGGGCCTGCTGAACTGGTCCAAGCTGGACCGCTTCGTGGACAAGCCGGCCACCGGCAAGCAGCTTCTCGCGGTGGCGGAGGAACTCCTGTCATGAGCGCGCCGGACGCCGCGGCTGCGCCGGCGGCGCCGAGCGGCAGCCTTACTGGTGAGTCCGGGGCGACGGCCCCGGCGCCCCCCGCCCGCATCCTGGTGGTCGACGACGAATACGGCGTCCGCTCGGCCGTGCAGACCATCCTCGAGCTGGAAGGCTACGAGGTGGGGAGTGCCGGCACCGGCGAGGAGGCCCTCGCGCTCCTCGCCGCGAACGACTACGACATCGCTCTGCTCGACTACCGCCTGCCCGACACCGACGGCCTGGCCCTGCACAAGCAGATCGTGGCCACCGGCAAGCAGGTGATGACCTGCATGATCACTGCCTACGCCGACATCGACCTGGCGTGCGCGGCCACCTTCCAGGGCATCGACTTCTTCCTGCCCAAGCCCTTCATGCCAGATGACCTGCTGAGCGTCGTCGAGACCCTGGTGAAGCGCAAGCAGGCCCGCGCCGAACAGGAGCGCCTGCGTCTCGAGCACGAGGCCAGCCTATTGGCCCTCGCCGAAGAGAAGACCCAGACCCACTCCCTCATCTCCTCGCTGCGCGACGCGGTGCTGGTGATCAACCAGACCGGGGACGTGGTGCTGGCCAACCAGGCCATGACCGCCCTTCTCGAGCTCACCGAACCGGAGGCTCTGCGCCGCCCGGTGGCCGAGTTGCTCGAAGGCAGCCCGCTGGCTCCCCTCATCGAGACCTTGGACGCACCCGTCAAAGACCGTACCATCAGCCAGCTGTCCATCGGCGAGCGCACATACATGACCAGCATCGTCACCTTCCGCGCCGAGGATGGCAACGCGCTCGGCCGCATCCTCACCCTCTCGGACATCTCCCAGGTGCGCCGGCTGGCGATGGAGAAGGAGAAGTTCATCCGTACGATGGTGCACGAGCTGAAGTCGCCGCTAGGCGCGGTGCGCAGCATCGTCGAGGTGACCACCGACAAGAGCTTGGGTGACGACCTCGAGGCCTACCTGCCCCTACTGCACCGAGCGGAGAACCGCATCGACGACCTGGTGCAGCTCATCGGCGATCTCCTCTCCCTGTCGAAGAGCGAGCAGGCGAAGGCTGCCAGCGAGCCGCAACTGCTGGAAGTGGCCCCATTCGTGGACGCCGCCCTCACCGCCCAGGCGGAGCAGATGGCCGCCCACGACATCGCCGCCTCGGCGACCGTCGAGCAGGAACTGCCGCCGGTGCTGGCCCCCATCGAGGACCTAGAGCTGATCCTCAACAACCTGGTCGGCAACGCCATCAAGTACAACCGGGAGGGCGGCACCGTCAGCGTGCGCGCCCGGCACGAGGGCGAGTGGGTGCGCATCGACGTGGAGGACACCGGCATCGGCGTCGCCGTCGAGAACGTGGACCAGGTGTTCACCGAGTTCTTCCGGGAGAAGCGGCCGGAGACCAAGGGCCTGGAAGGGAGCGGCCTCGGATTGTCCATCGTCAAGCGCCTCACGGAGCGCGCAGGCGGTAGACTGCAACTGGTCAGTGAGTTGGGCAAAGGCTCCACCTTCTCGGTGTTCCTGCCGGCCTAGGGGGTCGATGTGTTCGACGTGTTCCGCATATTCCGTCGAGGCAAGACGAAGTCCGCCGTCACCACAGTGGACGTCCAGAAGGCCCACGAGCGGCTGCTCGCGGACAAACGGGCGCAGATCGTGGACGTCCGCGAGCCCACAGAATGGGCGGCAACCGGCGTCCCGAAGAAGGCCAAGCGGATCCCGTTGGGACAGCTGTCGCGCCGCGCTCCGGCGGAACTGCACAAGGACAGGCCTACCTACGTGATCTGTAACAGCGGCAACCGCAGCCGGTCCGGCTCGAAGATCCTGATCAAGCTTGGCTACGCTCAGGTCTACGACGTAGCCGGAGGCATGCAGGCGTGGCTGAGCGCCGGGCTGCCGGTGAAGCGCGTCGGCTGAGCAGCGCTATTCTTTGGGCCATATGACCTTGCCGGTCGTGTCGATGTAGCTCGGCGGACCGAAGCCCCCGCCTACCCGAACGACGCCTTCGGTGAAATCCCACCCATCGAGTTGATACTGGAGCGGGATAGCAACGGCGCCGGTCTTGTCGATGTAGGCACACTTGCTGGTCCACCATACGAGGGCAAGACCCTCCGAAAAGGCTCGGGCGTCGTTGAACTGCAGCGGGACTGCCCGCGTGCCCGCCGTGTTGATGTAGCCGTATTTGACGGCTCCTTTTGCATCCCTGATTCCAACGGCCGCGAGACCTTCGCTAACGGGCCCGGCCTCCTCGAACTGCGGCTGGATGACCCAGGCGCCTGTCTTGTCGATGTAGCCGTATTTCATGACATCGTCGCTTTCGCCGGTCCCCACCGCGGCCAAGCCCTCAGAGAAGTCGGCGGCCCGATTGAACCGCGGTTCGATCGCCAGAGCGCCGGACTCATCCACGTAACCCGTCAGTGAGGCGGGCGACCCCTCGCCCCCTTCGGGCGCTTGCACCATGGCTAAGCCTTCGGAAAAGCCGCCGCGGATGGAGAGGCGCACGCCGTCCGGTCCCGTCAGGTCGGGCATCCAGGCGCCTTCCGTGTCGATGAAGCCCGTTCTGCCTCCATCATCGACAAAGGCCAGACCGCCGGAGAAGTCCATAGCACCGATATAGGGCCCCATGCTCGTATTGCCGAGCTTGTCGATGAAGAAGTAGCTGCCGGTCCTCCGGACCACCGCGAAACCTTCGGAGAACGGTTGAGCCAACGAGAACTGAGGCTCGATGACCATATGGCCCGAGGTGTCGATGTAGCCCCGGGGACCGTTCGTCACCGCTTGCGCTGGGGCGAGTCCCTCGGAGAAGCCGAACAGCATGCCGTCCCCGTCCCGCCGGCAGATGCCGGCGAACTGCGGCTGGATCTTGAGTGCCCCGGTCTTGTCGATGAACCCCCACTTGCCTTCGACCAGGACCGGGTACAGTCCGGCGCTCTCGGTGGTGTCCGTGGTGGCGGTGGTGTCCGTGGTGCTGTCTGACTGCACCCTGACCAATCGCCCCCGGTAGCTGAAGATCATTGGCCGCCCTGAGCCGTATTCGGTGAACTCGGCCTGCGTTCCCTCGTACGTGAACGACACCACCAGCCGCCCGCCGGGCGCAGGATCCAGGTTGTACCAGATGTGCGATCTATCGACCGACGTGCGCGTCCCTTCCGCCTCCAGCTCACTCACGGCGCCCTGGCCTTTGATCGCAACCTTCGCGCCATCCTCGAAGGCGGTGACCATGAAGGTGGGCCCATCGGTGATGGGGTGGTAGTCAGTGTCGGACAACTGGTCGCTCGGCAGGCGCACGTTGTCAAGCCAAGCTGCCCGGTCCACCTGCAATTCCCACTCGCCGTCGCTCAGTCCCATGAGGCTGCTGGACGCGGTCGTCGGAGCTCCGGTGTCGTCGGTGATGACGACCACACGGTCGTGTGGCCCCAGATGGTCGAGGACCTGCCACACCGAGACGCCCACGGCAGCGACGAGAACGAGAAATGCGGCACCGAAGGCCACACGACGCAGAACTCCCCGGCGGGCCTTCTTCGGCGTCGGCTGCAGCCGAGAAGGCCGGTCGATGGGGGCTAACTCCTCGACGTCGAATGACGGAGCATTCCGCTTGAACACCTCGCTCAGGCTGAGATCTACGTCGCGGTCGTCCACTAGTCTGCCTCCACGAGCGGGCGGAGCGCCTCCCTGGCCCGGAAGAGGTGGCTCTTCGCGGCGCCCTGGGATATCTGCATGACTCGAGCGATCTCGGCCGTCGAGAGGTCTGCCTGATAGAAGAGGACGGCGGCGACGCGTTGCTGCTTCGGCAGTCGCCCGACGAGGCTCTCGAATTCGGCGTCGGGAGTCCAGCTGCGGCCCGCCTCCTCTGGGCCGGCCCGTGTCACCAGGCGCTCGAACAGCCGGGCGGTGCGAGTGAATTGCCGGCGGTAGTCGCGGCACCGGTTGATCCCGACTCGATAGAGCCAGGCGACCGGGTCTTCCAGCGTATCGACCGTACTCCAGCGAAGTTGTAGGCGGAGAAAGGCGTCGTGGGCGGCGTCTGCCGCGAACTGCTTGTCGAGGCTCATGAGGGCAAGGGCCTTCGCCAGAGATTCGTAGTGACGCTGCACGAACTCATCGAAGCCGTCACTCGAAGCCCTGGCAGCCGGCGTCCACTCTCGTGCGTCCTTTCCGGCCCCTTCCATGCGCCTCTCACAGCCATGCCGTTCTTCTCCACGTACTTCATCTAAGCATGAAGACGCTGGAGACCGGCTCTTGGTTTACATGGTATCCCCCCGTGTGTCCCATTCCCTTCGGCGTAGCCCTCGCAAGCGTTTATACTCATCTCCAGTGGGCCTAACGCTGCTCGGACTGGAGGGACGACAGGATGTCCAAGCTCGGGTCTTTCTTCGCTTCGCGGAGTGGCCGGATCCCGCTCTCAACCCTTATCGCCGGAGGGGCGGGCGTGGTGATCATCGTCGTGCTTGCGGTCCTTCTGGCCACGAAGGGTTCGACCGGATCGCCGGCCCAGGGAAACACGACCCAGACGTCCGGCGCCGGTACGACGGCCGCCTCTACGACGGCTTCCACGGCCGCAGGCCAGCAAACCACGCTCGCAGCGCAAAAGAGCTTCGATTCCCCGGAGGCGGCGATCAAGTTCTTTGTGAGTTCTGTCGCGGGCAACGATTTCCCGGCAGCGGAACAGACGTTCGCCATCGATGAATACGCTGCGAAGTTCGACTTCACGGGATACGCGACCTATCTGAAGACCATGATGCCGCTCACCATGCCCGCCCCGGCGGAATATGGGATGTACGTGGACATGAACAAGGCCACCGCCCTCGGAGACCTGACCCGGCAGACCAAAGACTTCGTCTACAGCTTCTTCGAAGCGACGGGGATGGACGGCTCTCCCATCGTAGTCTCGGCCACGGACGATATCTCCCAGTTCGTGAAGGCCGTGGATCCGTCGGGTCTCAAGCCGCTTCAGATCGCCAAGATCGAACTGCCTGCGCCTGACGTCTACAACTCGGCCACGAACGTCGCCAACTTCAAGCGGATGGCCGGCTTTTACGGCGCGGACGAGATGGCCGAGCGCGTGGTGACCTACAGTCTCGGAGGCCAGACCTTCCAGGGCGGCTTCGGGCTCCTGCGGTATGGGAGCGACTGGAAGATATTCCGCCTGTACTCCAACCTTGCCGCTCAACCGGCGTCAGGGATCGTCACGAAGGTAGGGGAATAGAGGTCCGGAGTCCCAGCGAGGGCTGATCGCGTCGGTAGGAACGGGCCAGAGAGGCGGGGGTGCGCGACATGCAGCAGGACGTGCGACGCACGATACGTTGGACGGTGGCCGCGCTTGCCCTGGCCGTCGTGCTGGTCGCCCTGTCGTCCCCGCTCGCAGGCTGCGGCTCCGCCTCGGCTACTTTGACCACTCAGACGACGGCTGCCGTGGCAAGCACGACCACGGAGTCCGCCGTCACCACCGAGAGCACCTCCGTCACGACGACCGCGCCGCCGGCCTCGACCGCGCCGCCGTCCTCGACCGAGACCACCGCGTCGACGGAGACTACCGGGTCAACCGCGACCACCGCGCCCTCGGGCGCCGGGACGCTCTTCCTGGCGATATCCGACAGCAAGTTCGGCTTTATCAAGGCCGACGGCACCTGGGCCATCCAACCTCAGTACGTCACGGCGTATCCCTTCTCCGAAGGTCTCGCCGCCGTACGGGCCCCCCTGGGGGCCGGCTACGGTTACATAGATGGAACTGGGAGCTGGGTCGTCCAGCCTCCGTACTTCCAGGCCGATCTGTTCTCCCAGGGACTCGCGGCTGTGGAGAAGCAGCCCGGCGGGCCTTGGGGCTTCGTCGACGCCAAGGGGACGCTCGTCGTCCCGTTGCAGTTCAACTACGTAACCAGCTTCTCCGCGGGTCTGGCTGCGGTCCAGAAGGACGGCAAGTGGGGCTACATCGACAAGACCGGCGCCTGGGTGATCCAACCTAAGTACGACGGCGCCCTGCCGTACTCCGAAGGCCTCGCCGCCGTGCGCCCCGACCCCAACGGCACCTGGGGCTACCTGGACCCGGCCGGGAAGCTGGTCATACAGCCCCAATTCTCGGCCGCGGGCTCGTTCGCTCAGGATCTGGCCGCCGTACAGAAGGGCGGCAAGTGGGGGTTCATCGCTGCCACCGGCGCCTGGGTCATCCAGCCCCAGTTCGCTACAGCCCAGGCTTTCTCCGAGGGATTGGCCGCGGTCACGGCGGCGGCCGGGGGCGCCCACGGTTACATCGACAAGACGGGCAAGCTGGTCATCCAGCCGCAGTTCGCCACGGCGGGACCGTTCTCCGAGGGCCTGGCGCCGGTGGCGCTCAGGCAGGGTGGCGACTTCGGCTATGTCGACACGACCGGGGCGATGGTCATCCAGCCGCAGTTCTTCGACCCAGGGCTCGGCCGCCTTCTCTTCTCGAACGGGCTTGCCTTGGTGGGCAAGGGACAGGGCTATGCCTACATCGACAAGTCCGGAAACGTGGTCTGGCAGAGTCAGTAGGAGACGCGGCGGGGACCGCAGCCACCCATACTGCCTGACAGGTCAGTCGCAAAACTGGCCACTCAGCCGGGGGCGCGGCCCTTCCCCGCGTGTTACAAATCGCCTAGTCCCACAGAGCATGCAGACCGACAGGAGGAAGATGATGGGTTACTTCAAGGTCCTCGGAGCCATACCGGGGTTCTTCATCAGTGCGCTGATCGTGTGGGCATTGTGGCACCCCATCTCGCACCGGCTGGATCTACCCGGCATCGGGTACGTCACCGCCATGTTGATCACCGTCACCCTGTGGCTCGCGGTCGCTCCGTTGACGGCCGCCGGCCGGGGTAAGAAGTCGTAGGCGACGCTTGACGCCGCTCTCCGGCGATTGGCATGGTCTGCCGCCGCTGTTGATCCACGCCGGCGAGGATGAGATCCTCCGTGACGATGCGGTGCGGATGACGGCTGCTGCCAAGGCAGCCGGCCTCGACGGGCGACTCGAGGTCTACCCGCGCATGTGGCACGTGTGGCAGTTGAACCTGGCGCTGCCGCAGGCCAGGCAGTCGCTGGACGAGATCGCGCAGTTCCTGGCGGCGCATCTGACGGCGACGAGTCCGCCGGCTTGGCACGACGGGGTAGCCCCCGCCGCTCCCAAAGCGCCTGCCGGCCCTTGGCCGGAGCCTATCGCGTCCGCCCCGGGTTCACCCGCCCGGTAGGCCGCACCATTCCCGGCTTGCCGTGCGGAGTCGGCCCCTGACGGGCGGGACCGTCCGGTGCGCCGGCTTCGGGATCCTGATTCTGCTTGGCCTGCGCACCCTTGTTGCCCCCGAACAGGCTCTTGACCCAGCCAAAGCCCGGCCACCACCAGTTGGCGCGGCCGAGGTAGGCCATGATGGCCGGCAGCAAGGTGAACCGGATGAGGAGAGCATCGGCGATTATGGCCAACGAGATGCCGAACCCCAGCATCTTCGTCTGGGTGATGCTGGTAAAGGCGAAGGCGCCGGTGACCACCACCACGAGCAGAGCCGCGCTACCGATGATCCGGCCGGTCCTGGTGACGCCGGTGACGACGCTCTCCCGGTTGTCATGCGTCCGGTTCCAGCGCTCGTGCATACGGGTGAGCATGAACACGGCGTAGTCCATGGTTATCCCGAAGAGGACGCACAGGATCACCACCGGGATAATGGCGTCTATCCCTCCGGTGGAGGTGAACCGCAGTATCTTTGCGAACGCCGTCCCCTGGAAGAGGAGCACCATGATGCCGTAACTCATGGCGATGGTGAGCAGGTTGACACCCACTGTGAGTACGGGCAACAAGACGCTGTGGAGCAGGACGGCGAACACGATGAGGCTGGTGACCACCACCCACGCGATCACGTACGGGAACCAGGTATTGAGTTCATTGAAGAAGTCGTAGGTGGACGCGGCCTCGCCGCCAACGTACACGTGGTAGCCGGCCGGAGCCGCGGTGGAGGTGAGGGTCTTGATGAGGTCCTGGGTCTGGGTGGAGTTGGACGCGTCGGTGGTCGTCACTTGGAAGAGGATGGCGCCCGGGGCGACCGACGATTTGATCAGCTGCTTGAACTGCTCCAGCTGAGCCGCGGTTATGGTCTGTCCGCCCACGGTGATGCCGTTGGCCGGGATGGTGAAATGGTCCGGGTCGTTGATGAGCCCCTGGAGCTGGTTCCAGAACTCGGCCATCGCGGTGATATCGCCGCCGCTGCCGAAGCTGCCCACGGTGAAGGGGCTGCGCACCGAGGCCACTCCGGTGGTCTTCTGGAGTTGTTGTCCGTAGCCGAAGATGGCAGCGGCTCGGAGCAGGTCGATCTTGCCGTCGCCGTCCCAGGTGAGCATCACCGAGACCGGCGAGAGCGCCGTCCGGTCGTACTGTGTGTCGAGTATCTGGAGGCCTTGCCGGGACTCGGCAGAGGCCGGCAGGGTGGTGGCGCCGCTCATCTGGGTGTGCATCGTGGCGGCGGGGCCGGCAAGCAGGCCGATGAGCACCACCGCGGCCACGATGCCGCCCCACGGGCGCTTCACCAGCAGGTTGGCCCAGCGACGCCAGATCTTGCCCTCGCGGGCTTCATGCAGGCGGATCACCGGCAGACGATCCACTCTGCGCCCCAGCACGCCCAATAGCGCGGGCAGGAAAGTGATGGACGCGAGCACCGAGAAGAACACCACCAACGCGCCCCCCATGCCCACCGACCGCAGGCCGGGCGACGGGAAGAACACCAACCCCACTACGCCCACCATCACAGCCAGGCCGCTGAAGAACACGGAGCGCCCGGCCCGGGCGACCGTCACGCCGACGGCCTCCTGGACCGTCGCCCCCTTATGTAGTTCCTCCCGGAAGCGCGACACCATGAAGAGGGCGTAGTCGATAGCTACCGCCAGTCCGAGCAGTGTGGCCGTGTTCATCACGAAGATGGACATGCTGGTGGCGCGCCCGACCAGATAGAGCCCGCCGAGCGTGACCGTGACGGCCATCCCGCCGGCGATGACCGGCAGCGCCGCCGACACCAGGCTGCCGAATACGAAGATCAGCGCGATGAGCGCCACAGGCAGCCCGTAGATCTCCACCTTGCGCAGGTCTTTGAAAGAAAGGCTGTTGAGTTCGGCGTTGACGGCCGGGTCCCCGGTGACGTAGGTCTTCAGCGTGCTGCCGGACAGAGCGGTCTTGATGCCGTCGATCTCCTTCTGCACGGTCTGCGACGGCGCCGAAAAGTTGAGCACGGCCACCGAACTGGTGCCGTCTTTGGAGACCAGCAGGTCGCTGCCGGTGCTGTTGTAGGTCTGGATGCTCTGCAGGCTGCCGACCATGGCGGCGGTGAGCGTGTCGAGAGCTTTCTGCTCGGCCGCCTTGAACTCGGCGCTGGTCGCCTTGAGCGTGCCGCTCTTGAAGATCACCAAGACGTTGGTCTCGCCCTGTTTGAACGCCTTCTGGATGGCTGTGTCCGCCACCTGGGAGGGGGCGTTCGGGTTATTGAACCCGGCATTCAGCACGTTCGCTAGGTGCGGTGTGGCGACCATGCTCACGCCGAACAGGACCACCCACACTGCTATGACTATCCAACGGAAGCGGTAACAGAAACTGCCGATCGCGTGGAACATCTGCCTATCCTTGATCGCGCCCCCTCAGAAGGTTACTGAAGACCTAAGCGCTGGTCTTCAGTAACCCCCTAGCGCGGGGCCATTACCAAAGCTACATACATCTCCAGAACGCGGCGGGGGTCAGCGGACATCTCCTCCGAAACCTCAGTGAGGTCTATCCCCGATATTGAAACCATCCCATGCACCAGCGCCCAGAGCCCGAAGGCCATCTCCGGGGCCGAGCAGACGCCGTCCTGCCGGAACACGCCTTCTTGCACGCCCTGCCGAAGCGTCTCGCCGATGAGACGGGCCGCCCCCAGACCGAGTTGCTTGCCGGCCGAGGGCGGCAGGTCCATCGACGTGGAGAGCAGCATGCAGCGCAGGTCCATCGGGTTGTCGCGGGCGAACTCCATGTACGCGACGCCCAGCTCGATGACGCGGCGGTCCGGGGGAAGGTCGGCGGGCACCCGGCGCAGGTAGGCGTCGAGCCGCTCGAAGGACTCTCCGAACAGCGAAGCGATGAGGGAATCCTTGTTCGGGAAGTAGGTGTAGAGAGCTGCGGGACTGAAGTCGGCGCGGCGGGCCACCTGGCGGAGGCTCAGGCCTTCCGGGCCCACCTCCAGCAGCAACTCCCTGGCGGCGGCGAGGATCTCGGCGCGAGTGCTGAGGCGTCGGCGGTCACGCCGGGAAAGGCTCGCTGTCTCGTCCACTCGGTCCTCCTTGGTCGGGATGATCGAACGCCACCGCGATTTCCGAACGCATTATGTTCAATAGAACGACGCGCAGTCTTCCGAACACCGTTCTCTCTTCCATAATACCCTCTCGACATGCAAGGTCCCTTGCCAAAGCGCGATCTCTTTATCGGCACCATATGGCGCCCGCCGGACAGGGATACCGCGCTATCATCGGGCGGTCACCATCGGCCAAGGGCACCGGTCACCGCCGCGCACCACGGCCACGGAGTTTGGAGAAAGGGCGATCATGGCAACACGGCGGCGGAAGAAGACGGCCAAGAAGCGTCCGGGGACGTCGACGGCTCAACTGGTCCTCACCGCGCTTCAGGCGGCGGGAGCCATCGGGGGCGGCATCGCCTTGGTGCGGGACCCGGTGAAGAACGTCGGAATGCCGCTGAGCCTGCTCGACGGCACTCCCTTCAAGGACTACCTCATCCCAGGGCTCATCCTGCTGGTCGTGGTGGGGGTTTTCTCCCTGCTCGTATTCGTCGGGCTGCTGCTCAAGTGGAAGGCGGCCTGGTGGCTGTCGCTGGCCTCGGGCGGCGGGCTGGTCGTCTGGATCATCGCGGAAGTCGCGCTGCTGGGGTACCTGGCCGGCGCGGGGATCGGCCTGCAGATAGTGTTCGGCCTCGTCGGCATCGCAATACTGGTGCTGGCGCTCGCCCGGCCCACCCGGCGCTACTTCGGGATAGGGCGCTGACAGGCGATCGGCGCCTAGAGATGAGTGGGGCGCCGGCATAGCGGTCGGCGCCGCGGGCGCTCAGGCGCGCGAGCGGCTTCCGGGCCCGGTCCCCACGTGCCGGCCGATCGACTCGATGCGGCCCAGCAGACAGAAGCGGCACATGTCGGCAGTCTCGTTGATGCACGCCTTCTCCGGATAGATCTCGTAGAGCACCCGGTACTTCGGCGGCGTGAGGTTGGGCATCACGATGTTCGCACCGCGCTGCAAACCTTGCTCGCGCCCGGATTCCTTGTTGATGGTAGCCAGGGCTGTGGTGCTGGGGATGTTCGCCTCCGGGCAGACCAAGCGGGTGAGTGCCACCGTCTTGTAGACCATGAGTTCGTCGTTGGGGACTTGGTCGGTGCCGGCGGCCGGAGCCTCGGCGTTGTCGCCGCAGCCCAGAGGCGTCTCGGGATGCGGGATGTACGGACCCACACCGATCATGTCCAGATCCATGGTGCGGAACAGCTCCAGGTCGCGGGTCACGATCTCGCACGTCTGCCCAGGGATGCCCACCATGATGCCGCTGCCGATCTCGTAGCCCATGGCCCTCAGGTCGCGGAGGAGGTCGAGGCGGTCGGAGGGATCGGACTGCTCGCCGTGCCGGCCGGGCCCAGGCGGATGGATGCGGCGGTAGAGTTCGGGGTCGGAGGTCTCGAAGCGCAGCAGGTACCGATCGGCGCCGGCTTCGCGCCAGGCCTGGAGGTCGTCCAGGGAGCGCTCACCCAGGCTGAGCGTGACCGCCAGGCCGGTCTCGGCCTTGATGCGCCGCACCAACCCGGCGATGGACTCGCGGGTGAGGCCGGGATCTTCGCCCGCCTGCAGCACCGTGGTGCCGTAGCCGTACACGACGGCCTGACGTGCACACTCGAGGATCTCGTCCTCGGTCATGCGGTAGCGGTCGATGGTGCGGTTGCCACCTCGCAGACCGCAGTAGCCGCATAGGCGGACGCAATGGTTGGAGATCTCGATGAGCCCACGTAGATGCACCTGGTCGCCGACGTTCGTGCGCCGGACCTCGTCGGCTCGGCGCCAGAGCGTTTCCAGCCGCGCGGGTTCGGTCTCACGCAGCCAGGAGAGGATGTCCGCGCGTGTGAGGCCGGCGCTGGCCGGGCGTGCGGCGGCCGGTTCCACGACAGCGTTCACCGGAGCGGCGGACCCTGGCGCCGGCGCCGTCATCAGCGGTCTCCCGCCATGCTGAGCGGCTTGATCGCCGGGGTTCGCCCCGCCGCCGCCCGCACGATGTCGAGCGCCGCCGGGAAAGGCTGCAGCGCCCGTTCGAAGATGCCGAGGCTGTAGGCGATGGCCAGTCCGTAGTTGGTGATGGGCACGCCCGCCTGCCTGCAGCGGAGGATGCGGGTGAGCATGGCCCGGCGGTTGGCGGTGCAGGCGCCACAGTGGACCACGGCGGCGTACCCGGAGACGTCCTCGGGGAAGTCGTGGCCCTGGACGGTGTCCACTTCGAGCTTGCCGCCCACGTACTGGTTGAGCCACCGCGGGATCTTCACCCGCCCGATGTCGTCCGCGATGGGGTGGTGGCTGCACGACTCGGCGATGAGGATGCGATCGCCGGGACGAAGGTTCTCCAAGGCCAATGCGCCCTCCACCTGAAGGGTGAGGTCGCCTTTGAAGCGGGCGAACAGGATGGAGAAGCTGGTCATCGGGACTTCCGGCGGCGTGTCGGCCGCCACCTTGAGAAAGGCTTGCGAGTCGGTGACCACCAGCTTCGGCGGCGTCTTGAGGCGCGCGAGAGCGGTGCGGAGTTCGCGCTCCTTCACCACGAGCGCCATGGCGTCGGCGTCGAGAAGGTCGCGGATGGACTGCACCTGCGGAAGGATGAGACGGCCGCGCGGCGCTTCCTTGTCCACCGGCACCACCAGCACGGCAAGGCCGTCGGGGCCCACAAGGTCGGCGAGGATGGCCGGGTTTTCGATGAAGTGCTCCGGCGCACTCTGCAGCAGCGCCTCGCGCAGGTCGAGGATGCCTTCGCGGCGCAGGGCCGACACCGCCACCGTCTTGACTTTGGCGGCCGCCAGCGCGGCGGCCGCTACGGCCGGCACCGCAGGCCTGCCGTCGACGGTGTCGATCTTGTTGAACACGGCGACGGCCGGGATGTTCCGGCCGGTCAGTTCCGTCAGGATCTGCTCCTCGAACTCGCCCCACTCCCCCGCCTCGGTGACGATGACGCCGAGGTCGGTGCGGTCGAACACCTGGACGGTGCGCCGGGCCCGCAATTCGCCGAGCGCGCCCACGTCGTCCAGACCGGCAGTGTCGATGAACAGCACCGGGCCCAGGGGCAAAAGCTCCATGGGCTTTTCCACCGGGTCGGTGGTGGTGCCTGCCTGCTCCGAGACGATGGACACCTCCTGCCGGGTGATAGCGTTCAGCAGGCTGGACTTGCCGACGTTCCGCCGTCCGAAGAAGGCGATGTGCAGGCGCATGCCGCGCGGCGTCTCGTTCAGGCCGGCCGAGAGCCCGGGGGTGGACGCGGCGCCTCGGCCCGCGCCGCTTGCGGCGCCGGGGGCGGTGCTCATAGGATGTCCGTCCTTCCTTTGCGGGGACCGCGGGTTTGGAGGCTGCCCAGGCGGGTGACCGCCTCGGGCGAGAGAAGCTGGTCGAGTTCTTCGGCGGTCAGGATGCCGTCCTCCAGGACGGTAGCCCGGATGGTCCGGCCGCTGGCGACCGCCTTGGCGGCCACCGCCGCCGCGCCCTCATAGCTGAGAGCGGGCAGGAGCGCCGTCACGCTTGCCGTGGAAGACTCCACCTGGGCGCGGCAGCGCGCCTCGTCCACGGTGATGCCTTCCACGCAGTGCCGCCGTAGGATGTCGCAGGCCCCGCTCAGCAGCCGGATGGACTCGAGCAGGCAGTCGGCGATGAGCGGCAGGAACGGATTGAGGTCCAAGGAGCCGCCCGCCGCAGCGGCGGCGATGGCCTGATCGTAGGCCATCACCATCATGGCCGCCTGGACCACCGCCTCCGGGATAACCGGGTTCACCTTGCCCGGCATGATGCTGGAACCGGCTTGGCGTTCCGGCAACCGGATCTCACCGAAACCCGCTTCCGGGCCGGAGGAAAGCAGCCGCAGGTCGTTCGCGACCTTGAACAGAGTGGTGGCGCAGGCCTTGAGGATGCCCGACACCTCCACGAACACGTCGGCGTTCTGGGTGGCGTCCACTAGGTTCTCCGCCCGGGCGAAGCCGATGCCGGTGAGTTCCCGCAGGGTGTCCACCACCCGGAAGATGTACTGGCGAGGCGCGGCCAACCCGGTGCCCACGGCTGTGCCGCCCAGGTTCACCACCCGCAGCCGCTCTTCGCACTTGTATACCCGCCAGCGGTCGCGGCTGAAGGCCTCCGCGTAGGCGCCCATCTCGCGGCCGAGGGTGGTGAGCACCGCGTCCTGCATCTCCGTGCGCGCCACCTTCACCACGTGGGCGTACTTCTGTTCCAAAGTCTGGAACGCTTCTTGCAGGGCCACGAGCCGGTCCTCGAGCGTGTGGAGCAAAAGGATGGCGGCCAGGCGCAGCGCCGTAGGATAGGTGTCGTTCGTGGACTGGTGGAGGTTGATGTCGTCCAGGGGGGAGATCTGGTCGTACGAGCCGGGGGCGCTGCCGCGAAGCTGCAGCGCGCGGTTCGCCAGCACCTCGTTCACGTTCATGTTGGTGCTGGTCCCGGCCGAGCCTTGGAGACGGTCGACCACCACATGCTCGGTCAGCGTGCCCTCGGCCATCTCCCGGCAGGCGGCCTCTATGGCGTCGGCCTTCACCGGGTCGTCCTCCCACATCCCTATGGCACGATTGGTCAGGACGCAGGCCAGCTTGACCGCGCCGTACGCGGTGACGAGTTCAGCGTGCACCGGTCTGCCTGCTAAGGGAAAGTTCTCGAGGGCCCGCACGGTGTGGACGCCGTAGAGGGCGTCCGTCGGCACCTCCCGGGCGCCGAGCAGATCATGCTCGAGGCGGAAGCCGGGCGCCGAGGCGCCGGTTACGGCGTCAGCACAAGACATCTCGCTCGCCCTCACGCACGTGCTCCAGCTGGCGTTCGGCCACCGTACGCTCCACGCCGTCCATCTGCGCCAGTTCGGCCTCGATGCGCTCCTCGCCCACGCGCCGGGTCTCGGGCGAGGCGAAGTCGAGCAGGTATTCCTCGAATGTGGACAGCGCGTTCGGCTGGCACATGTGGCGGATCTCACCGGGCTTGGCCAAGTCCATGAAGTCGTGGCCGGTGCGGCCCAGCCGGTAGCAGGCGGTGCAGAACGATGGCACATAGCCCAACTCGGCCACATCGCGCATGACTTCGTCCAGCGACCGGTGGTCGCCCATCTGGAACTGCTGGGCCTCGAACTCCTCGTCCTCGGCATAGCCGCCCGGGTTGGTGCGGCTGCCCCCGGAGATCTGCGAAACGCCCAGCGCGAACGTCTCGCGCCGGATATTGGGCGTCTCCCGGGTGGACATGATGATGCCGGTGTACGGCACCGCCAGGCGCAGGATGGCGACGATCTTGCGGAAGTCCACGTCGGACACGGCGTAGGGCGGATGGCTGGCGTAATCGGAGCCCACCGCCGGTTCCATCCGGGGCACGCTCAGCGTGTGCGGGCCCACCCCGTAGGTCTCCTCGAGGTGGCGGATGTGCTGCAGCAGCGCCAGGATCTCGAAGCGCCAGTCGAACAGCCCGAACAGCACCCCGATGCCCACGTCGTCCACGCCGGCCTGCATGGCCCGGTCGGGAGCGGTGATGCGGTAGTCGTAGTCCTTCTTCTTGCCGGCCACATGCATCCGCGCGTAGGTGTCGCGATGGTAGGTCTCCTGGAAGATCTGATACGTCCCGATCCCGGTGGTCTTGAGGCGTTTGAACTCCTCCACCGTGAGCGGAGCGATGTTCACGTTGATGCGCCGGATCTCGCCCTTGGGCCGCTTGACGGCATACACGGACTCGATGCTCTTGAGCACGTAGTCGAAGCCCTCACGCGGATAGGACTCGCCGGCCACCAGCAACACACGTTTGTGTCCCTGGT
>Ga0182021_10003011_pt1 | contig 19815 bp, 12 predicted proteins | sample 612E3MmetaG_FD_120493 | JGI IMG/M metagenome (GOLD analysis project Ga0182021, IMG submission 120493) | Permafrost microbial communities from Stordalen Mire, Sweden - 612E3M metaG (Illumina Assembly) | ecosystem: Environmental > Terrestrial > Soil > Wetlands > Permafrost | place: Sweden... | reverse complement strand
GTGAATGGTCAAAACAATTTAAGTGATAACGCTCCGGTTATTATCCGAAAGTAATGTGAGATAAAGGAAAAGAACAATGACGATTACTGAATTATCTATAAAACGCCCCACGCTGGTGGTAGTAGTTTTTACGGTGATAGCCGTGCTGGGATTGTTTAGCTACTTCCAGCTGAATTATGAGCTGCTTCCGAAGATGTCCATTCCTGTTGTTATCGTGCAGACGATTTATCCAGGAGCATCTCCGTATGAGGTGGAAAACAATATTTCAAAAGTTATTGAAGACGCGGTTTCGGGAATAGACAAGGTTGATAATGTCCGTTCTATGTCGTACGAAAGCATGTCGCTGGTCATCATTGAATTTAAGCAGGATGCAGACATCGACAATGTGGTCCAGGACGCTTCGCGTAAAGTGAATGCTATCGTTTCCAAACTTCCGACGGAAGCAAAAGCTCCAACCGTATCCAAGATTGCATTCGATGAAATTCCGGTCCTGCGCATGGGAGTAACAAGCCAAATGAACTCGCGGGAATTCTATCAGTTTTTAATAGATCGGGTACAGCCGAGAATATCCAAAATCGGCGGCGTTGCACAGGTATCCCTCACAGGTGGGGAAGAGCGAGAGATCAAAGTGAACATGGATGCAAATAAAGTGCACGCCTATGGAATGTCCATTCTGCAGGTTGTTCAAGCAGTGCGTTCGGCAAATATGGATTTTCCCACAGGAAAAATTAAAGATGAGGATGCACAATTTACGGTACGTATTGCAGGCAAGTTTAAAAACATTGAAGATCTCAGGGATCTCGTTGTGGGGCGTTCGCGCCAAAACGGCGATATCCGCCTGCGGGATATTGCAGAAGTACAGGATGGAATTAAAGATTATGAGCAAATGAACCGTGTCAACGGTCTGACATCGGTTGGTATTCAGGTGGTCAAGCAGTCGGATGCCAATGCTGTGAGTGTCAGTAAACTCGTACGCGCGGAATTGCTGAAAATTCAGGCGGAGTATAAGGAGCAGGGAATTATTTTTGATATCGCTCAGGACAGCTCAACGTTTACCCTTGATTCTGCAAACGCGGTGAAAAAAGATTTGATGCTTGCAATCATGATGGTGGCGATTGTGATGCTCCTCTTTTTGCACAGCATCCGAAATTCTCTCATCGTGCTCGTTGCAATTCCTTCATCCCTCATTGCGACCTTTGTCTTTATGTATGCGATGGGATTTTCTATGAATTTGATGACGCTCCTCGGATTATCGCTGGTTATCGGTATTCTTGTGGACGACTCGATCGTCGTTCTGGAAAATATTTATCATCACATTGAAAAAGGAGAAGAATCTCGAACGGCAGCATTACGCGGAAGAAATGAAATCGGGTTGGCTGCGATTTCCATTACGATGGTGGATGTGGTCGTGTTCCTGCCGCTGTCGCTGGTTTCCGGTATCGTTGGACAAATTATGCGGCAATACGCACTGGTGGTAGTTGGTGCAACGCTCATGAGTCTTTTTGTCTCCTTTACCGTTACTCCAACACTTGCATCGCGTTTCGCAAAATTGGAACGGCTGACGGACCGGACATTGCTGGGACGATTCGCTCTTGCCTTTGAACGGTTCTATCACAGGTTCTCTGATTTTTATCAGACTGTGCTGAAGTGGTCTCTTGTGAACAAGGGAAAAGTCGCCCTCGCAGCGACAAGCGTTTTTATTTTAGCTCTGTTAATTCCTGCTTTCGGATTCATCGGCAATGAGTTCATGCCCCAATCGGATCGCGGGGAGTTTGGCGTCTCTGTTGAATTAATGCCGGGTAATTCTGTTGAGCAGACGAATCAGACAGCGCTCAAAATAGAACAGATGTTGTCTCAAATGCCGGAAGTAAAGAAAGTATTCACGAGCGTCGGTGCCCAGGAAAGCGGTTCTCTTTCGCTGTCGAGCAATAACCTGGTGCAGTTTAATGTGGCGCTTATTCCTAAAGAGAATCGTAAAAAAAATACTTCACAAGTTGGGGAAGAGATCAAAACGAAAGTGCGTCAGATTCCGGGAGCGAAAGTGTACGTCAATCCCATCGGCATCTTTGGTTCTGCGGACCAATCGGCAATTCAAATAGGTATCAGCGGTACGGAAAATAAACTCATTATGCAAGCCGCAGATCAAGTGAAGTCTGTTCTCAATTCTGTTCAGGGAACAACGGATGTCCGCCTTTCTTCAGAATCCGGCAAACCGGAGATGCAGATTGAGATCGACCGCGCAAAACTGGCGCAGCTCGGCTTATCCGTCGCTGATGTTGGCACAACATTACGTGTTGCTTTGACGGGAGATGATGAATCGAAATATCGTGATGGAACCAATGAATACGATATTCGCATCCAGTTCGATGAGTACAATCGGTCGCGGACGGAAAGCATCGGGAGCATAACATTTATGAATAACCGCGGACAGTTAATTGAATTGAAACAATTTGCAAATGTTTTTCTGTCTTCCGGACCGACGAAACTTGAGCGAAGAGACCGCATTGGCGTCGTGTATGTGAACGGACAAACACTGGGCCGGCCGACTGGTACGATTATGCAGGAATTCAAAACCAAAATCGCGGGCGTCCAGCTTCCCACCGGAGTTTCACTGTCATACCTTGGTATGGAAAAGATGCGCGGCGACAGCTTCATCGATCTTTTCCTTGCTATGTTGATTGGGATTCTCTTTGTCTACCTTATTATGGTTGCGTTATACGATTCGTATGTGTATCCATTTGTTGTCTTGTTTGCAATTCCATTGGCAATGGTTGGCGCGATGATTGCACTTGCTGTTTCCGGAAAATCACTGAGTATATTTACCATACTCGGCATTATTATGTTGATCGGCCTTGTCACCAAGAATGCAATTTTACTTGTTGATAGAACCAATCAAACGAGACTGGAACAAGGATTGTCAGTCTATGATGCATTGCTCGAAGCTGCAAAATCAAGGCTCCGGCCAATTCTCATGACAACTTTTACCATGGTTTTCGGTATGACTCCTATAGCGTTATCGACTGCAGCTGGTTCGGAATGGAAATCCGGGTTGGCAATGGCCATCATTGGCGGGTTACTCAGTTCACTTTTCCTCACATTGATTGTAGTACCCGTTGTTTATATGAAGGTTGACGAATGGAAAGAAAAGGTACCGGCATTCTTCAAGAAACCATCGTCCATGTTTAAGAGGACACAGAATGGAAAATTATTGCGAACAAACAAAGCAGCCTAATAAGAAGGATGTACCGAAAAAGAATAAATTCGGGTCAAAAGGGATAGATCAATAAAATAAGCGGTCAAGTAAAATGGAGACCACCTGTAGAGGCGATTTCCATTTTACATTCAACCGGTAAATTCTGCGGCCTCTATGACGAAATCAATGCGAACTTATAGGTACAAATAAAAAGGATTCTTTTCTATTGAAAAGAATCCTTTTCAGACTTTCCTGTAGTGATGAAATAAGTTCAACGTGTCATGCGAAAGTCAATAGGTATCATGATTTTTGCGGTTACCGGTCCAGTGGACATCATTGCCGGTTTAAAGGAGTACTTCATAACAGCTTCAATCGCGGCTTCGTTAAAAATATCACTCGCACTTTTAATAACCTTCGCCTGAATTGGTTTGCCTTGCGCATCGATCGTTACTTCAACAGTTACTCTACCTTGCAGTCCCATTTTTTTTGCAATTTCCGGATATACTGCTGGCTCGCGGTGAAGTAATTCCGGCTGTGATTCAATGGCAACAAATGGCATTGGTGCCGGTGTGCTTTCCGCAGCGTTCGTCTGTTGTTGAGCCGGTTGAGTTGTTGGCGTGTTCACAACGGGCTGCGTCGATATTTGCTGCACCGGTTGTGCTTGTGTTCGTACCGGTTGTGATGTCGCAGGTGTCTGAGCAGGTTTTTGATCCGATGTGAGTGGCTTTACCTCAGGTGTTGTCTTTTGAACTTTCGAGACCTGTTTTGTGGACTCCACGATCGGTGGAGATTCTTTTCCGGGTTGAGGAGATGAAGTCGTCGACGCAGACGATGTTGGAGCAGTATTTTCCTGGGAAAGAACAGGTTTCTGCAGCGATGACTGGTCGCTGGATTTACTGCCGGCATTATTTGAAAGAATAAACCATGCTCCAACTGAGATAATAACGACAGCGGCTGCTGCGATGATCAGTATCTTTGTTTTGTTAGATTCTCTTGGAACATCGCTTATTGCTTTTACTGGTTGAGCAACTGGAGCTATTTTCTTACTTTCCTTTACTGTTTCTGCCGGTGGTGTCGGTGATTCTCCACGTGCTTGCAGGGCGGAGAGTTGCTCAATTTTATTCTCATATTCTTTGGCAACGACACTTCCCGGTTCTATTATATAAATACGACGTATCTCTTCAAGCGCACGCTGATATTCTTTTTTCTCGACATAGTCGTCGGCTCTTTGAAAATACTGGCTCTTTAATTTTTCAAGTGCAGCTTCTTTTTGTAATTTTTGTGAGTCCTCCATCTTTGGTACAGTTGCACGTCGTTGGACATCACCGATCGCGCGGTCGATCATAGGAGGGAGCGACTTAATGATTGTTGTGCGGTTCTCCGCCTCGAGTGCAGGATCGCTTAATTTAGCAATTTGTTTTTCGATAGCGATGAGGTAGATGTTTTTCGGATCTATCGCCTTTACTTCTTTTAACAATGCTAAAGCATTATCGAAATTACTTGATTCTGCTTTCCGCTGAATTTCTTGCAATCGATCGATGATAAACTGCTGTGTGTCCATTTTTTCTTGTGGTTCCATACCGCTGTCTCGTTATGAATGCCGTGTCAGCTTCCACCCATCGCTTTTTCATTTGGGTAGACTAACTTGAGTGTTTGACCAGTTTGTTGAGCATGACGAATCTCATTCTGACGTACTCGAATTTCTGCTTTTTTAACTTCCTTGTTCAGTGGATCGATCACATACGCTTTCGCTAACTCATCAAGCGCCTGTGCAAACTCCTTTTGTTTTTGGAATTCATCTGCTGCTCTCAGATGTATCCATATCAACTGATCACGCTCTTCACCCTTTATGGTGGGATCAGGTGTTTTTTGTGAAACTTCCAATTCTGCGATCTCAGCGTCTGCTTGGGCTTTCACTATATCTTCTTCGAGAGTCTTTAAATCAGCATTCTCTGGGTCTATAGTCATTCCAAGAGCTATTTCCATCAGGGCTTCATCATACACTTTCTTTGCAAGATATTCACGCGCTTGCCGCAAGTGCTGTCTGAGAGATGCCTGATGAGCGGTCTGATCTTTTTGTGACTGCCAATCGGCTAACTCCTGCTGTGTTTGCTTTTTAAGATTGATCAGGTCTTCGCGCGTAGGATCGATATCGAGTGCTTGATCTATTTCCGAAATGGCTTCTTCATAGCTTCGCAGAACTCTGCATTCCTTCGCCCGGAAAAGATGCTTTTGAATGATTTTATCATTCCCTTCATTCTGTTTCCGCTTTTCAAACGCTTCTTGTGCTTTTTCGATTTCCGATTCCATAGCCTTCAGTGTATCGCGTCCGGGATCGAGCACAATCGCTTCGGTAATTATCTTGAGAGCTTCTTCAAATAATTCCTTGTTCAGGTACTCTTTTGCTTTTAAAACGAAGTCTTCTATTTTTACGTTCTTTTCATCTTCGGCTTGTTTCTCTTGCCATTGCTCATGCGCATTCTGTATCAGTTGTTCGAGTGCCTTGAGTTCCACGTTGTCCGGATCGAGTGAAAACCCCTCTATCACTTCTGTAAGTGCTTCGTCAAATGCTTGACGGTCAAGAAATTCCTTTGCACGCTTTTTATGTTTGTTGATTGCATTTTGCAGCGATTCTTTTTCTTGCTTTTTGTGCTGTTCTTCTTGGTAAACGTGAAATTCTTCCTGGAGTTGGGATTCAAAATTTTGTACCGCTTCACTCAAGGGGTCCAGTATAAATGCTTTGGCTACTTCATCTAGCGCTTTGCTATATTCATGGTCAGATGCATATTGCGACGCTTCTGCAAGATGTATGGAAATCCTTTCAGCGGTCTCATCGGCTGGCATGTTCGCTGCATTTTCTTCACCTGTTGCTGTCTCTTTTGCTTTTTTCTCATTCTGCGATGCAATAATTTCCTGTTCCATCCGTTTTACATCTTCATCAAACGGATTCACAATAAAGGCAAGGGCAACTTCACCAAGAGCGTCTTCATACCTACCATCGGACATATATCCACGGGCTTTTGTAAGATAGATGAATATCTTCTCTTTGTCGGCGCGGCGTTTCGCCTCTGTTTCTACGCTCTCGCCAAGCATAACACGTTCGCGTTCTGCTTGTTCGAGCTGACGAAGTTCTTCCTCCTGCCGACGCCGTACATTTTCTTCCGAAAGCCGGCGTTTTTCTTCGTCAATGTTCAACGCTTCTTCTTGTGCTGTCTGTATGCGTTTCTCGCATGCCTGCAGGGCATCGTTCATTGGATCCAACACATATGCTCGAGTTATAACTCGTAATGCTTCCGACCACTTTTGCTCACTGGCAAGCCGTTCGGCGTTTTCTATATGCTTCTGAATTGCTGTGATAATTGCTTCACGCTTTTTGCGTTGTTCTTCTTCGCGGCGGCGGTATTGCTCTAGTTGTTCAGCTTGCTCCTGCTCTTGTGCATCACGAATTTTCCGTTCCAAACTGAGGACATCCTCGTTCAGAGGATCCACCACAACGACAAATGCCAATTCGCTGAGTGCTTCATCAAGTCTCCCATTGTTTAAAAATTCTTGGGCGCGATTTAAATATTGGGAAATCTTTTGCTGTTGCGCTTGATTACGGGCTTCTTCCTCTCTGCGACGTTTTTCTTCCCGCTCTTGCTGCATGCGCACCACTTGAGCTTTGAGCAGTTCTTGGCGTTTCTGATTTTCTTCTTGTTGTTTTTGAAGCCGTTCCTGGTCAACACGCAACCGATTTTCTTCTTGTAATTTCCTAATGTGGTTTTCTGCGTCATGTATTTTTTCATTGGCAGGATCCAGCAGGTACGCGCGCGCTACTTCATCGAGTGCGCGGTTAAAATCTTGTTTTCCTAAGTAGTCTTTTGAACGCTCAAGAAAAATAACGATTTTTGATTCGATGGCTTGGTGACGAAGCGCTTCATTCTTTCGACGGTCTTCTTCTTCTTCTTTACGGAGAGCCTGATCTTGTTCTTGTTTGGCTGCTACAGCGGCAGATCGTTGAGCTTCCACAATTGCGAGATTAGAAATGTGTTCGAGGGTAGCGGATATCGGCTGCGGCTCTGCATGGAGTGCAGGTGCGCCCTCACCGAGATCTAAAGTTTTTTCTTTTTGAGTAGCTACGAGCGAGCGTACACGTTCTTCGTATGCGAGTGCGTACAGATTTCTTGGATCTCTTCCACGCGCTTTGGCAATTTCCTCGAGAGCTGTGGTAAAGTTTCCTTCTCTCACAAGTTTGTCAGCTTGCTTTAAAAATATTGCAACTTCTTTTAATTGCTCTGCGCTTCGCGGAGTATCTGAAGCTTTTGCCATTGCTTGCTCTATATTAAGGAGACTTCATTACCTATAAAAAACCCACTTCGGCATTTCATGGTAGATAATTTCTAAATTATTGTCAATAAAACAAAATTAAAACAGAACAAGGTAACAGCAAAGATGAGGATTTCCTGAGAAATCTATTGAACGGAAAAACTGTCAACCTATGGTGAAAAATGAATAAGTCGGGGTGAGAGGATTCGAACCTCCGGCCTCCTGCGCCCAAGGCAGGCGCTCTAACCGGGCTGAGCCACACCCCGAATATGTATACATACATTTCAATACTAATGTAAGGAAAATAAGCAGCCAAATCAACAATTCATTCATTTTGATGTGGTGAGTGTAACTCACGAATTTACATCGATATGAAATCTAAAATGAATGTTCGGTTTGGTTCATAAAAAAATCATTGATGATCACAATTATCGACAGAGATTACTCGAAGGTATGATATGCTCCATCAATTGTTGCAAACGATGAACGAAAAATATCTCCAAATCATTGACGACTTGCTAACCACCATTCAGGGTTTTGTTTCTCCCGTTCTTTCCAAATCTCAAAATGAAGAATTGCACCTGCTACACTATCGCCGCTTTTTGCAATGACCGCTCCTTCAATAACATGCTGAGATTCCGAAACTGTAATATCCGAAAGATGCGCATATACGGTACGGAAGCCGTTACTATGGTTAAGGATGAGCACGTTACCGAACCCAGGAATAAAAGATAATACCGCCACTTCGCCATCTGCAACGGCATAGACATCTGAACCAGATGGCGTTGCGATATCGATACCTGTATTTTGTGTTATTGTTTTTAAAACCGGATGGGTTTGATTTCCGAAAGGTGTTTGAACTGTTCCATGCGCCACAGGCCAGCGGAGTTTTCCCCGCCGTCGTTCGAACGCCATTGTTGTTTTTATGTCAACTGGTTGCAGTGTGGGGGGGGGCGGCGTATTATGTATTTCCCGCTCACGAGCTTCAGCAGCTAATCGTTCTCGCCTTTCGGCTTCTTCGCGTTCCTTTTGTATCCGTTCTTTCTCAATTAATTCAGCAATGAGATTCTCGATTTTTTTAGATGCTTCTGTTTTGCGCACCAATTCTTTTTGATAGGTCTGCTTATTTTTGCGTATTTTCTTCAGTACCATTTGCCGCTGTGAAAATGTTTTCTTCAAATTACCTTCTTCACGTGTTTTCTCTGAAAGCAGCTGCCGTTCATTTTGCAGTTTTATCTGGAGTTGTTCGTTCTTTTGTTCCAACACAGTTTTATTGTCGCTTATTCCTTGGAGGTCTTTGGCGCGTTGTTCGGAGAATTTTTTTAAATATTGAATGCGGATAGAGAGCTGATTAATAGACTTTGATGAGAACAGGAGTTCGACGTCATATACACGTCCATTTTTATATACTGAACGTACATAATTGGCGTAATGAGATTTTAAAAATTGAAGTTGTCCTTCTAAATTGGCAATTGCGTTCTTGGCAGTGTCGATCTCGACTGTCATGCCGAGTTCTTCCTCCCGAAGTTTCTGAATCAATTGCCGGATAAGAATCGAATTGCGTTCGAGGTCATCGAGCCGATCCAGCGTAATCTTCTCTTTTTCTTCACTTTCATTTAACTTTTTTTCGTATGCTTGAATGTCAGTACGAAGTTTCTGTAATTCATTTTCCCTCTGCTTAATTTCTTTGTTGGTCCGTTGTGCGATCGCAGGAAGTGCGATAACAACGAAAAATATAAGGATGAGGATGCGGGAAAGAAAGTGCATTACCAGTGAATTCGTTCGGCGTTCGGTGGAATAATGAAAGTGAAGTGAAGTTCTTCTGAGTTCACGAGAATTTCAGAATATGAGAAAGTAAGTCTCTGTCGTGCTTTCGGTTGAATGACATGAATGGTGTAAGGCATTTCAAATCCATTGGCGTCTTCGAAGTTGGTGAATGTCTGCTCAAGTACAAGTTTTCCGCTTTGATCGAGAAATTGAACTTTCTGAATGAAAAATGTCGTCGGATCAACCCAATACTTCCGACTGGTTTTGGAATCCGCAAAGATGAATACAAATTGATTGTCTTCAACGCGTATTTCATCGGGTGCATGAAAGTCGCTTTCAAGAAATGTTCCGCCTGCAAATAAACTCAGCAGATCATCAAAACTGAGTTGAACATGAAGAATGCGATTCAAATTTTCCATACTGGACACACCGGTGATGAGCTTGTTCTCCAGGCTACTATAGAAAAAGAATTCCGTCCTTGTGACGAGTGCTGATCCAACTTTAATACCGAATGGTCCTCGAATATTAATAAGCACGGAGTCTGGTTTTTCGAGTGTTAAGATAAACGAACCACTTTGGGCAATTTCCGGCGTCTCAAGAGAGATTCGTCCTTCGCCCACCATCGAGTGAATATGCGCATGATGACTGCGTGTAATTTCTTGAACTTCTGAATAGGAAATAGAACGCTCGTCAAGGTTCAACGAACTTGTCGTCCGGCATCCAATAAGTGCGAGGAGAGATAAACAGAGTGTGAAAAAAAACAACCTTTTCATCAATGAACTCCGTGTAAAATTTTTTCTTTTACCGCCTCGTTCTTAGGATCCATTTCCAACGCTTTCTTCCATAACTCAAGTGCTCGTTCTTTCTGGCCGAGTTTGAGATATACATCGCCAAGATGTTCATGAACGACGGCGCTTGATTTGCCGGTTGCAATGGATTTTTCTATATACAGAGCGGCGTCGCTGTAATTTTCCAGCCGGAAGAAAATCCAGCCATAGGTATCAAGATATGCAGAATTATCCGGTTCAGCGGTCACAGCCTGCCTTGACATCTCCAGTGCACGCCGAAGTTGAAGACTGCGTTCAGCAAGACTGTATCCATAGTTATTGAGCAGGAGGGCAGACTTTGGATCCAGTCTTAATCCTTCTTCATATAATGTGTCGCTCTCCTGAAAGCGATGCAATCCATCTAAGGTGAGGGCAAGTGTACTGAGTGTATTAAGGTCTTTAGGATTCAGTGAATATGCTTTTTGCAGCGGTTGCACTGCATCTTCCTGTTTCTCCAATCGCGTAAGCGCTAGTCCTTGAAGCAGATAGAAACGGAAATCGCTAGGAAGTGCTTTCTGCGCTTGTTCCATTGCTTCGAGAAGTTTATTGTATTTTCCCTGCTCGAACAACGAAGAACCAAAAAACCACCATGCATCAGCGTGGTGCTCTTCCATCCTTGTTACTTGCTCGAAGTATGCCCCGGCAAGTGAATCTTTGTGTTGGTTTGCGGCAAGGGCGCCCAGATACCAGTAAGGCCGCCAATCGCTGGGGACTTCCTTATTCAAATCTTTAAACAACTCCTCTGCTTTTTGAATCAAAGTTGAATCGTGTTCTGTGAGTCCAAAGAATCCTATACCGATCCGTAATTTGATTTCCGGATTTTTTATTCCACGGTTTAATAGTTTCTCATAGAGATCAATCGCATTTTGGAATTGTTTCTGATCTAAATAGACATCACCGAGAGTAGCAACAACTTCTGCATCGGATGAATCGGATTTCACCATTGGTTCAAGGATCGAGCGCGCCTGATCTAATTTCCCGCCTTTTGTAAATGTTTCGGCAAGTTGTCTCTTTAAAATTTTGTTATTTGGGTCAAGTTCAAGCATTCGTTTGTATTTTTCCGCAGCTTCATCAAACCGCCCAAGCGCCGCATAAAGCTGTGCACATGGGAAAAGAACATCCAGCTGCTCACCGTTACGATTAAGCATCTTCTCGTATATATCCAATGCTTTTTGCGGCTGTATCGATTGGTAGAGATGCGCTAATGTGATCCATGCGGAAGTGTCATTGGAATCAATCTTGACAATCTCTTCATATTCACGAATGGCTAAATCTGCTCGTGAGGCATTAAAATAAATTGTGCCAAGATTTTCATGGTACGATATGTTCTTAGGGTCTAACCGGACAGCTTCGCCGGCTGTTTCAACGGCACGATCAAACTTGTTTAAAAGTAAGTAATCCCGAGAAATGGCAAGGTAGATAGAAGCATTAGGATCTGATTGCAGCGCTTCCTGATATTCGAGTATTGCTTCTGCAAATGCACCTTTTGCATCCAACGCAGCGCCTTCAATAAAATGCTGAAGTGCTTGATCGCGATGGAATTCACTGAGCTTGCGTTCCTGCACAGTCATAGTACGGGCACCGGGTACAGACAGAGATATCTGCCGTGTACTGCTGCAGCCTGTGAGAAAAAAAATCCCCACGATGCAGGTGAGGGTTGTGAGAGACTTCAATGTGTTATTCATTATATATAAATATATTGAATCAGTGCGCCACATTCAAGCATGGGCGGCTTGTTTTGAAATTATAAAGCAATTATCTTGAAAGTAATGGAACCACTTGTCACATATGATTTCGCTATTGTGTGGAATTGGGAATATGACCGTGAGTTTATTCAACTCGTACAAGAAGTCTTTCGTCTGAATAACCTATCTGTTTTAGAAATACACGCAGAAAACGTTGAAAAAATTTTTCAAATGCTCAAAAAAGGGGAACTGCAATTTCGTTATTTTCTGGATCGAGCATCTGATGAAGACGACGCGTTCCATCCGTTGGCACGTTTCATTCTCAAGCAATTCCGCGCAGGTGCCGGAATGTCAATGCGTCCCATAAATCTTCATGATTTACAAATCCGTGCGGCCGATAAAGCAACGATGCACCTCGAATTTCTTGCACATAATATTGAGGTTCCCTACACTATTATTATATCTCCGTACAATCATAAGCAGGAAGTAGAGCTTTCCATTACCGAGCTGGCCAAACTCGGCCGGCCGTTTATTATAAAACCGGCTAACACAACTGGCGGCGGCGTCGGAGTTGTGATGGGGGCTGAAACATTGAAGGAAATCATCGATGCACGTCAATTCAATAAAAACGATAAGTATCTTTTGCAGGAAACAATTAGACCGATTGAATGCGCGGGAAGGCGGGCATGGTTTCGTGTCTTCTATGCATTTGGCGATATTATTCCTGTTTGGTGGGATGACCTTACTCATATTTATTCTATTTTAAGTGAAGATGAAGAACGGCAATTGGATGTTGAACGTCTTAAAAAAATCACAGAATGTATTCACACTGTCTGTCAGCTTGATTTTTTTTCGACTGAAGTGGTCTATACTGCTGATAGCAGATGTGTTACCGTGGATTATGTGAATGAAATGTGCGATATGCGGCTGAAATCTCGTTTTGTAGATGGCGTGCCCGATATCATCATCAAGCGGATCGTTTATCGAATGATGGAACATGTGAGATAAAATGGTGAACACCACTTTATCTAATTCATTGCTATCTTTGGGGAAAAGCACTTGACTTTCAGAAAGTGTATCAATAACTTAAGGCAAGATATTGTCATAAATTCACTGTTCCCTATGTCATTGATTGGAGGCTTTATGAGTCTCAAAAATGTGGGTGGCCTAAAATTTGGTTTAGTATATTCAATGATTGTCTTTTTTACGTTAGTTGCATTTTTACTGGTTGGTTGCGGAGGAAGCGAAGAAGTAACAACGGAAACGACAAACCCGCAAGAAACCGCCAAACCACTCGGTACAATTGAGCAAGAAAAGCCAAAAGAAGTTAAACCGATGGACCAGGCACTTACAAACTTTATCGGTGTTGATACTGAAAAAGTCGTTGAGGCACCGAAACCTGCCGTTGTTGCGCCGGCTCAACTTGCACAATATGAGAAGCAAATCGAAGACCTTCGCACAGAGAACACAGGTTTGAAACAAAAGACGGTGAAGCTTGAACAGGAAAATCGAGGCATCAATGCACGTATCAGTGAAGTTGAAGCAAAATACGCCGCTGAAAAAATGCGTGCTGATAAAGCAGAGGAATTAGCAAAGAATACTGTTCAAACACCTAAAGAAGCTGAAGAAAAACCTGCAATAGATAAAACTGCCGCTGGTTCAACATCTGCGTACAATGTTGCCTTGAAAGCATTTAACGGACGCAAATACGATGTTGCTGCGAAAGGATTCAAAGCTATTATTGACGGTGGTTCTAATGCTGATATTACCAACCGCGCCAAATACTGGCTGGGGGAATCTTACTTTGCGCAAAAAAAATATAAAGAAGCACTTCCGCTGTTTCAAGAAACCATTAAGCTTAAAAATTCCGAAAAGAAAGCTGATGCCCAATTTATGATCGCACAAACGTACGAACATCTTGGCGACAAAGCCAAAGCGAAGGCAGCATATGAAAAAGTCGTAAAAGATTATCCAATGAGTAAGAATGTGAAACGTGCGAAAGCGCGTTGGGCAAATTTATAATTGTAATTCTCATAATTTAGTAGTAATAAACCCTGTTGAGCAATCACCAGGGTTTTTTATTTATTTTTACTTTCATCCTGTCACGACCAGAGTTTTCTCCGGACAGATCTGTGCCTGATAATGCTAGCTATAGATTGATTCTCTGCATATGCCTTGGTATATTGTCACCGCGCTAGGAACCAACCATGTCAAAAAATCTCACAAAGTATGTATGCCAGTCATGCGGATATGTTTCACCGCGATGGATTGGTAAATGTCCCAACTGTTCCGAATGGAATTCGTTTGTCGAAGAAGCCACTACACCTGTAAAGGCGTCTCGGAAAATTGGCGTTTCCTCAAAGATAGAACCTGTTTCCTTTGATCAAATAGAGAAAGAGGACATTCCACGTATCAAAACAACATTGAATGAATTTGATCGCGTGCTTGGCGGCGGTTTGGTTCCCGGTTCACTCATATTACTGGGCGGTGATCCCGGAATTGGTAAATCCACATTAATGATGCAGATAGCAATCGCACTAAAAGACCAACTCGTTCTTTATGTAACTGGTGAAGAGTCGGTCCGGCAAATCAAATTGCGTGCAGAACGGCTGAATGTAAGTTCGGCAAAAAACATTTTGCTTCTTGCTGAGACCAACCTTGATTTAATCCTTGATGTCATTGATGCCGGCACTCCTGACGTCATCATTGTCGATTCCATTCAAACAATGTACCGACCCGGTTTAGAAAGTGCACCGGGTACCGTGAGTCAAGTACGGGAATCAGCAGCCTTGTTATTGCGTATGGCGAAGACACGGGGAATTCCCATTTTCGTTGTCGGTCATGTGACAAAAGAAGGGATGATTGCCGGGCCAAAAGTAATCGAACATATGGTTGATACAGTGTTACAATTCGAAGGGGAAGCACATTATGCATACCGCATTCTGCGGGCACTGAAAAACCGATTTGGCTCCACAAATGAAATCGGTATCTTTGAAATGCACGATACTGGACTTCGCGAGGTTCTCAATCCATCGGAAATATTTCTTTCCGAACGCCATGACGGCTCATCAGGTTCAACCGTCGTAGCTAGTTTGGAAGGCTCACGCCCCATTCTCGTTGAGGTGCAGGCATTGGTGACCCCGACGAACTATGGCATGCCGCAGCGCACGAGCACCGGTTTTGATTATCGGCGCCTCGCACTGTTACTCGCGGTATTAGAAAAACGTGTTGGATTGAATCTTGGACAGCAGGATGTCTTTGTGAATGTGGCAGGCGGCATTCGCATTGATGAACCGGCGGTGGATTTAGGAATTGCAGCATCTATCACTTCAAGCTTGCGCGACATACCTGTTGATTCGTCGTCGGTGGCAGTCGGCGAAATCGGCTTGGGTGGAGAGATTCGAACCATAGGTCAAATTGAAAAGCGTGTGCATGAAGCAGCAAAGCTTGGATTTAAACGTATCATTGTTCCCCAGCACAATCTGAAAACATTAAAGCCAAATGACAATATTGAAATTATTGGTGTTGACCGCGTTGAACAGGCGATTGAATCGCTGCTGGGATAATATCAAGTGAACCTATGAGAACGACAGAATACAAGGCTGAAGGGAGAAGGAAGCAGGAAGTAAAATAAATATAAGATGGATTGTAATAAAAAAAATACTGATTATGAAAAATGCGATTTCCTATGGCAGATGTTAGATCGAAGGCAAAATATTAAAACAAAACCCTTTTCACCAAATCACGAGATCACTCATTCATCAATTCCCTCTTTTCAGTTCCTGATTCCAAATGACCGATATCATTCTTGCAACACGCAACATTCATAAAGCACGTGAATTGAAGACTCTGCTCAGCGGTTTCGATGTGAACGTGCGTACACTCGACGACATTTCCGATCAAATAATTTTAAAAGAAGATGGTGATACGTTCGAAGTGAATGCGTTCCAAAAAGCCAGGATCGTACATAGCCAAACACATTTACTCTCACTTGCTGATGACTCAGGGTTGGAAGTATTTTTCCTTCATGGCCGCCCCGGCGTATTTTCTGCTCGCTATGCAGGTGCTGAAGCAACAGATGAGATGAACAATCGAAAATTGCTGCAGGAAATGCGGGGCGTAGCACCACGCAGGCGGCGGGCACAATTTCGATCAGTACTTGCACTTGTCGGTGAAAACATGGAAGAGATGACAGTAGGAATTTGCCCCGGCACGCTTGGTGAAAAACCGGCTGGAACAAATGGTTTTGGGTATGATCCGATTTTTATTCCCGAGGGTTTCAATAAATCGTATGCAGAACTCACAAGCGAAGAAAAGAATCTCATCAGTCATCGAGCCCGATCATTTGCGAAGATGATAAAAGTGATACAATCGAAACTTCCGTCCGCGCAGAACGGATAAACCGAGCCATTTCTTGACTAAGTGAGCGATTCTTGTTATCATTTAAACGATGAGTGTGTTCCACGTGTAAAGGTCTGTCGAATGCCCACGCAAGAAGAACGAATTCGCAGTCTTCAATCTACAAGGCTCTTTTATAATTTATCGAGCTGCGAAGTAGCGTCGTTACTGGAAGATTTTAAAGAGGAACAGTACCCCGCTGGAACAATTCTCTTTGAAGCCAATACATCCGGCGATAAAGTTTTTATTATTGAAAAAGGAATTGTCCGGGTTTCTCGTGTGACCATGTTTGGTGATGAGACCACACTGGATATGCTGGAGTCCGGAGAAGTTGTGGGTGAGCTTGCATCGCTCGACGGGCAATCGCGCTCGGCACGTGCTACATGTATTGAAGACGCAACGCTTCTTTCGCTTGAAAAGTCCGAATTTGAAAAATTGCTGCTTTCGAGCCATAAAGTTTCATTTAACCTTCTCGGTGAGCTCAGCACCCGCATTCGCAAAGCAGATGATAACATCGTCAAACGGCTTGAAGAACAGCGAAAGGCGATTGAAATTCGCTTCAGCAAACTTCAACGACTCATTGAAGCAAGCAAGATCATAAACTCTACACTCGACCTTGATGAATTGCTTGAATTGATCCTCAACTCCGCAACGAGAAGTATCGAAGCAGATCGCGGTACTCTCTACCTTGTAGATGACGTTAAGAAAGAATTATGGTCAAAGGTGCACCAAGGTACAGATATGGTCGAAATACGCTTGCCAATTGGAAAGGGGTTTGCGGGGTATGTTGCGGAAACTGGCGAAACGATAATAATCCCGGACACGTATGCAGATCCGCGTTTCAATCCAGATATAGACAAACGCACAGGGTATAAAACACGCAATATGCTTTGCATGCCGATGAAAAACAAAGATAGAAAAATCATCGGCGTTTTCCAACTCTTAAATAAAGACCAAGGATGTTTTGATGAAGAAGATGCATCATTCATCGATGCGTTATCCGCGCATGCCTCTGTAGCAATTGAGAATGCGCATATGGCGCAAGAAATGGTTGCAAATGAACGCTTGTCTGCGGTCGGAAAGATGGCAAGCGTCATTATTCACGACATCAAAAACCCCATGGGCACTCTGCGTGTGTATGCGCAAGTGATGAAGAAAAAATCCGGCAATGAAGAAGCAAACAAACTTGCCGATGAAATGATTCATCAGGTGGATCGCTTTGTGAATATGACGCAGGAAATTTTAGATTTCACACGCGGCGTCAGTGCGTCGAATTTCCAGGAACTCGAATTCTTTGATCTTATGAATGGAGTGCTGGATTTCATTGAAAAAGATTTAGAGAAGAATAATGTTACTCTGAAGAAGTTTGTACAATTTAAAGGAGTGGTAAATATAGATCAAGATAAAATGGTGCGCGTATTTTATAATATCGCCAGCAATGCACGTGATGCTATGCCGCAGGGAGGTGCTTTAACCGTTACCACTATTGAAGAAGATGGCTACGTACGAATTGATTTCACGGATACTGGAACTGGCATGCCGGAAGAAGTGAAGAAACGCATTTTTGAACCATTTATGACATATGGCAAGAAGCACGGCACCGGGCTCGGCATGTCTATTGTAAAAAAAGTGATAGACGATCACAACGGAAAGATCGATATCCACAGCGTGATGGGAAAAGGGACAACGATCACTATTTATCTCCCCTTTAAGAGGTCTTAAGAATAATTTATCGTATCAATCTCTCGTGATTCGGCGCCAAGGGCGCCGTTTTTTTTGTTCCCCCAATATCAGGGGTCTTTGTGATGAAATCCAAAGTGCAAAATGAATCCTATCAGATACGCGTGCATCCGGCCCGCTGACGTGAAATTTTCTTTTATCAAAAGTACAGGTTCGATATAGGCCAATCGTTCCTTATAAACCTCAACCGTACGCTTATTATTAAAGCAGGCGACACGTTCATGATTTCCTTTTGTATTCTGCATACGCACAAGTTCATGGTAGTAATCATCCTCATATGGTTTTTAGGCGTATGGGTGTTTGGATTCTTCAAGGATAAAATTGATCGGGCTGGGCAAAAAGCAGAACGCCAGTCGGTAATGCGACGTGAAGTTTGGCACCATCACAACGATCACATGGTTTGAATGTAACAACAATTGATGGAAATACAAGAATGAATTGGACAGGGGAATGAATGGTCCTTTTCAAGGTTCCGGTGTATGAAATGAGAACCTTGAAAAGGGAACTTGGCTGAATAAAAATGTGCTATCCGGCGAATCCCAACAAGAGCATCGATCCGGCGATGAGCAGCCAGACAGCAAATGAAATAATCATCGGTAATGTGAAACTTTTGTTGCTCCATTTTTGAAGGCCGATCCCAATGACTATGGTCTGCCAGATGGTGAAGAAATTGAGCATTGTCAATGCTTTATGTGTTGAATTTGTAATATCAAAGTTTTGGAAAAAGAAGATAGCAGCATTTGGTTGTGCGTAAATAGAATCCAATCCTATCATCATCAGCATTTGTATGAAAATACCAAGTACGCCGATCCATGTCGCAATGCCGCTCAGTTCGAGAATTTTTTCATATCCCGTTGGTAATTTCAAAATAGTTTTGCTCCCTAACCACAGAAGCAATGCTGCTATGAAAAACATGATCGAAAAAATGATGGTCACAGCGACAATTTGGATAGCTAAAACAATTCCTCCTCCTTTTTCCATCCCCTCCATCATTCGATCCAATTGTTCCTGTGTCATTTTCCCATCAGCAACGCGTTTCTCCATAACAATGCGTGTCGCTTCGAGCCGTTGGGATTTTAAATTCTGATTTGAGAATCCGATAATCATCATGACAATGACCGCCGCGATGGAAACTATCAATGGTAAAATCCAAAGCGATGGTTTCGATTCAGAGGTTTGCAAACTTGAAAATGCCTCGGCGGGTGCAGCAAAGACATTCACAATTGTAGAGCCTAGTGATGGGGCTGACGGCAAAGGTTGTTGTTCTTCCATAGTTACTCCATTGTGTTGTTAACAGATAACTGCAGAGTGGATTAAGTAGTAAGATTATACTGAATATTTTTGTGAAAGCAAATCACTCTCTCTATTTTGAAGTATTCCTCTATATATTAAAACAAGCGGAAAAGGCAATTGCAGGCATTATGACGGTTTTGTCGAAGACGAAGGAATTACCGGACAACTCAATCTATGGACACACGAACCGCATCCGGCTTCTTGTGTTGGCACAATCGCAAAACAGCGCGGGCAATGAGCAATAAATGGATTGGTGATTTCCATCCGGCATTGCGTACACACACGCAGTTCTTTGTGAAGTTGTTCTTCTATCGAGCCGACAGTCGACGATGTAGATAGTATTGAACTCATAGTAAAAATCTAGATAAGTATTTGTGACAAGATCCCGCCAATGACGAAAGCGCCAACCCATGTTCTGAACCAAATAATAAGCGCTTCTTTTACGCCGCGTTCTTTCAGCATGACAATCAACGATGCAACGCACGGAACAAAAAGCGTAATCGTGACAAGCGCAACGACCACTTGGTACGGTGTGAGCGCCAAAGCGTACAAACCGGCAGCGCCGAAATCACGTCGTACTAATCCCATCACAAACGCAGTTGCCGCT